>MDTD01049990.1_pt1 | contig 105426 bp, 112 predicted proteins | sample 811221 | NCBI WGS metagenome assembly MDTD01 (sample SAMN05326646, study PRJNA326480) | marine metagenome | isolation source: seawater | place: Pacific Ocean: South West | collected 2011 | reverse complement strand
GATCCAGCACCTTGCGGGGATGAAGGACAGCAAGGTGATCGTCGCCATCAACAAGGACGAGGAGGCCCCGATCTTCCAGGTCGCCGATTACGGGCTGGTGGCGGACCTTTTCGACGCGGTGCCGGAACTGACCGAGAAGCTCTGATATATCGGGCGGTTCAGAAGGGGCCTGCGCGCGGCGCGGGCCCCTTTTCATTGACAAGCGCGGCGAGCGCGGGGCGCAGCGCCCCGGCCACCTCGGCATGTGCGCGGGGGCCGGGAAGGGCGGCGGCCACCTCTTCCTCGAGCGGGGCGAAGCGCATGCCGCGCGTGCCCTCCGCGCGGGCGGCGTCGGAGATGACGGCGATCACCGTGGCCTGTGCCCGGGGCGTGATGGAAGCGAGCATGTCGCGGCTCACAAGGGCCGGGTCGCTTTCTATGTCGCCGGAGGCGGGGGCCGCCCCCGGTGCATGGTTCGACAGCCACAGCAGGATGACCGGCGGCGCGATCCGGTCCAGAACCTGTGCCATGCGCCCCATCCAGGCCGCCTGGACCGCTTCCCGAACCTGCGCGAACCGGTCGGGCGACAGCATGTGCAGGTGCTGGATCATGTGACGGGTGAAATGGAACTCGGTGAAATCCACCTCCGGGTAAAGCCGCTCGAGCGGCGGCGCGGCGCGCAGGAAGCGATCGTTGCGGCGGGGATGGACCGCGTAGAGCGGATTGGTCAGGTTCATCCCGCAGGGGATTTGCAGCACGACGGCGCGCGCGCCCTGCACCAGCGGCAGCGGCCCGCCGGGCGCGAGCCAGAGATCGGGCCCGGCATTGGGCACGCCAAGGTTCAGGCAGGCTGGCGCGGCGATGCCTTCGACAAGCTGCGGCCAGGGCCGTTCGACGAAGGTGCCGTAGGTCTCCGTCCCGCCAAGGCAGGCCACAAAGCCCCGTCGCAGATCACGCGCCGGTCCGCGAAAGGAAAGCCGCACGCCCGCATAGCGCACAGGCCGATAGTCAAGGGGCCGCCGCCCCAGGCGCTCATATGCCATGATCCCACCCGTTTTCAGTCACCCGGAAGGAAGCCTGACCGATTCGTCTTGCCAATTCGCTAACGCGCACATTTGCAGTGTGTTTTAGCGAAATCCGGGCCTTGCGGCCTCTGCCCGCCGGGGCCTATGCTGCGCGCGGAAAACCGGGAAAGGTTGGGTCATGGAAATCCGGACGGTCGCGGTCATCGGCGCGGGCCAGATGGGCAACGGCATTGCCCATGTGATGGCGCTTGCGGGCTATGACGTGCTGCTCAACGACATCAGCGCCGAGGCGCTCGACAAGGCCACTGCCACCATCCGGCGCAATCTCGAACGGCAGGCAAGCCGCGGCAAGATCACGGAAGAAGAGGCAGAGGCGGCGCTCGGGCGGATCACCACGACACAGGATCTGACCGCGCTCGGAAAGGCCGACCTGATCATCGAGAGCGCGACCGAACGCGAGGAGATCAAGCAGAAGATCTTCGACGCGCTGCTGCCGCATCTCGCCCCGCACACGATCCTGACCTCCAACACATCCTCCATCTCGATCACGCGGCTTGCGAGCCGCACCGACCGTCCCGAGAAGTTCATGGGGTTCCACTTCATGAACCCGGTGCCGGTGATGCAGCTGGTGGAGCTCATTCGCGGCATTGCCACCGACAAGGAGACCTTCGACACCTGTCTTGGCGTGGTGGAGAAGCTGGGCAAGACGGCGGCGAGCGCCGAGGATTTCCCGGCCTTCATCGTCAATCGCATCCTCATGCCGATGATCAACGAGGCGGTCTACACGCTCTACGAGGGGGTGGGCAACGTGCGCTCCATCGACCAGTCGATGAAGCTTGGGGCCAATCATCCGATGGGGCCGCTGGAACTGGCGGATTTCATCGGGCTCGATACCTGCCTGGCGATCATGAACGTCTTGCATGACGGGCTGGCGGACACGAAATACCGGCCCTGTCCGCTGCTCACGAAATATGTCGAGGCGGGCTGGCTCGGGCGCAAGACCGGGCGCGGTTTCTACGACTATCGCGGCGAGGAGCCGGTGCCGACGCGCTGAGCGGCGGGGCCTGTCACGTCCGCGCGCCGTTCCGCAGCCGCCTCCGCGAAGAACGCGCAGATCAGGCCGAAGAGCCGCGCCTGCATGGCGGGCGTGTCCATCAGCGTCTCGTGCCGGCCGCCGGGGACGATCTCGAGCCGGCCGCCGGGCCAGGCGGCCATGCGGTCATGGATCGGGCGCGTCTCGACGATGTCCTCGTCGCTGCCCAGGATCGTGAGGCAGGGCAGCGCGGGCGAGGGGCGGCGGGCAAGCGCGCGCATCTCGACAAGCGCCTCGTGCAGCCAGCGCAGGCTCGGCCCGCCGATGCCCAGCTCGGGATGCGCCCGCAACTGGCGCACCATGTGATCCCACATCTCGCGGTCATTGGTGAGCTTGTTGGTCTCGAAGGGCTCTGACAGGACGTAATGCTCGGCCCCCGTGCTCGGCGCGTAGAGATGGCCAAGACCCAGCTGGCGCATGCTCCAGGCCAGCGACCAGGCGAAGGGCCGCAGCGCCGCGCCCATGCGGATCCCCCACATCGGCCCGGAAAAGACGGCGCTGGCCACGTCGAGCCCCTCCATCAGCGCGCGCAGCCCGATGCAGCCGCCCATGGAATGCGCCAGAAGGTGCCAGGGCCGAGGAAGATCGAGCCGGTGCGCCGCCGCCACCAGCGCGGCAACGTCGTGCTGATAATCGGGGAAATGATGGACATGGCCCGTCATGGCGTCACCGGTGAGCCGGTCGGCAAGGCCCTGCCCGCGCCAGTCGATCACCAGCGTGGCATAGCCGTGACCGGCAAGCTGCCGCGCGGCACGGCCGTATTTCTCGACATATTCGGTGCGCCCCGGAAAGAGCAGCACCGTGCCGCAGGGCCCCGCGCGGTGCCAGAGCCCGGCGCGCAGGCGCACCCCGTCCGCCGCCCGCAGCCAGAATGCGGCCCCGTCGCCGGGGCCGTCCGCCACCTCGGCGAAGAGCGGGGCCGGATCCATCAGGCGAGGACGCTGCCGAGCTTCATGGCCATCCCCATGTCCCCATCGACCGAGAGACGGCCCGACATGAAGGCCGCCGTCGGATCGAGATCGCCCGAGAGAATCGCCTGGAAGGTCTCGGCATCGGCCGAAAGCGTGACATCGGTCTCGTCATCGGCGGCGCGGGCCCCGTCGGCATCGACAACGATGCTGCCCTCGCCCTCGATCACGAATTTCGCGGCCCCGTCAAAGCCGTCCGCGCCCAGCTTTTCGTTGAGTGCCGTCACGGCGGCTGCGATCACGTCGCTCATCGTTCGTCCTTTCACCTTTGCGATGGCGGGGCTTTGCATCCCGCCGATCTGCGCTACACTGGACCCGTTATGAAAGCCGTCATCCAATATCTCAACCGTATCGTCGCGGCAGGTCTGGCGTCAGTCCTGTTTTCCTTACCTCTCGGGGCCGAGGGGTCCAGGCTCGACACGCTGTTTTCGGAACTCTCTCAGGCCGACCCGAAGGAAGCGCGCCGTATCGCCGCAGAGATCGAGATGGAATGGGCCAGGTCCGGCTCGCCCGCGATGGACCTGCTCCTGCGGCGGGGAGAGGATGCGCTCGAGGCGGGCGATCTGGCCATGGCGGTGGAGCATCTGAGCGCCGCCATCGACCATGCGCCGGATTTCGCCGAGGCCTGGCACCTGCGCTCCATCGCCTTTTTCCGTCAGGAACGGTTCGGGCTGGCGCTGCGGGACATCGAGCGGGTGATCGCGCTGGAGCCGCGCCATTTCAACGCGATCTTCGGCCTGGGCGTGCTGCTGGACGAGCTGGGAAAGCCCGCGCTTGCGCGCGAGGCGCTGCTGCGCGCCCAAGCTATACATCCCCACCATGAAGAGATAGGCACGGTCCTGGAACGTGTGTCGCGCGAACTGGGCGGTGCCACGCTCTGAGCGCAGGCAGAGGCAAGAGGAACGGGGCGGATGTCCGAGCAGTCGAGAACCCTTGCGGTTCTGGGCCCCACCAATACCGGCAAGACCCATTTCGCCATCGAGCGGATGCTGGGCCATCGCACCGGGATCATCGGCCTGCCGCTGCGCCTTCTGGCGCGCGAGGTCTATGACCGGATCGTGGCCCTGCGCGGCCCTTCGGTGGTGGCGCTCGTCACCGGCGAGGAACGAATCGTGCCGCCGCGCGCGCAATACTGGGTCTGCACCGTCGAGGCGATGCCCGAGGGAACCGGCGCCGATTTCGTGGCCATCGACGAGATCCAGCTTTGCGCGGATCCCGAGCGCGGGCATGTCTTCACCGACCGGCTGCTGCGGATGCGGGGCTTGCGCGAGACGCAGTTCCTGGGCAGCCACACGATGCGCCCCGCCATCGCCGCGCTGGTGCCGGGGGTGGAATTCCTGGGCCGGGAACGGATGTCGCAGCTGGCCTATGCCGGGGCGCGCAAGATCTCGCGGATGCCCGCGCGCAGCGCCATCGTGGGCTTCTCGGTGGAAAACGTCTATGCCATCGCCGAGCTGATCCGGCGGCAGAAGGGCGGGGCGGCGGTGGTGATGGGGGCGCTTTCCCCGCGCACGCGCAACGCGCAGGTGGCGCTCTATCAGAACGGCGACGTGGATTACCTCGTGGCGACCGATGCCATCGGCATGGGACTCAACCTCGATATCGACCATGTGGCCTTTTCCTCGCTGGCGAAGTTCGACGGGCGGCGGATGCGCGCGCTTTTCCCGCACGAGCTGGGCCAGATCGCGGGGCGCGCGGGGCGGGGGATGCGCGACGGCACCTTCGGCGTGACGGGCGAGGCCCCCGAGCTCGATCCCGAGCTGGCGCAGGCGATCACCGATCACCGCTTCGCGCCGGTCCGCCGTCTGGAATGGCGCAACGCGGGGCTCGCCTTCGGGTCGGTCGCGGCGCTCATCGCCGCGCTCGAGGCGCGGCCCGAACACGAATGGCTCGCGCGGGCGCGCGAGGCGGACGATCTCGCGGCGCTGAAATCGCTCTCGGAAGTGGCGGAGGTGCGGGCGCGCGCCATCGACGCGCCCGCCGTCCGGCTGCTCTGGGATGTCTGCCGCATCCCCGATTTCCGCGGCATCAGCGCCACCGAGCACGCGGGCCTTCTCGAACGCATCTTCTGCGATCTGCACGAGCGCGGCCGCGTGCCCGATGACTGGCTGGCGGCGCAGATACGGCGCATCGACCGCACCGACGGCGATATCGACACGCTCTCGAAGCGGCTCGCCCATATCCGCACCTGGACCTATGTCGCGCAGCGCAGGGGCTGGGTGGATGACGAAACCCATTGGCGCGAGGCGACGCGCGCGGTAGAAGACCGCCTGTCGGACGCGCTGCATGGGGCGCTGACCCAGCGATTTGTGGACCGGCGCACATCCGTGCTGATGCGCCGGCTCAAGCAGAAGGAGGCCATGGTGGCCGAAGTGAACGATCAGGGCGCGGTCAGCGTCGAGGGCGAATTCGTGGGCCGTCTCGAAGGGTTCCGCTTCATCCGCGACAAGGCCGCCGCAGGGCAGGAGGCGCGCACGCTCCAGCAGGCGAGCCTTGCCGCGCTCGCGCCGCATTTCCATCTCAAGGCGGACAGGTTCTACAACGCGCCCGATACCGAGATCGACTTTACCGAACAGGGCGGCCTGATGTGGGGCACCGACGCGGTGGGCAAGCTGGTCGCGGGAAGCGATCCGATGAAGCCGCAGGCCGTGGCCTTTGTCGATGACGAGGCGGGGCCCGACGTGGCCGCCAAGGTGCAGCGGCGCTTGCAGCATTTCATCGACCGCAAGGTGGCGACCCTCTTCGAGCCGCTGACCGCGATCAGCCGCGACGAGGCGCTGACGGGGCTTGCGCGCGGCTTCGGCTTTCGCCTTGTCGAGGCGATGGGCGTGATCCCGCGCGGGGACGTGGCCGCGGAGGTCAAGGCGCTCGATCAGGAGGCGCGCGGCGCGCTGCGCAAGCACGGGGTGCGCTTCGGACAGTTCACCGTGTTCCTGCCCTTGCTGCTAAAGCCCGCGCCGACGCGGCTGCGGCTGGTGCTCTGGGCGCTCAGCACCGGCCTTGAGGAGTTCCCCGAGGCCCCGCCGCCGGGTCTTGTGACCGTGCCCGCGCCGGAAGGGGCGCCCACGGGTTATTTCACCATGGCGGGCTATCGCGCCGCGGGCGAGCGGGCGATTCGCATCGACATGCTGGAGCGGCTGGCCGATCTCCTGCGCGGCGTGGATACGCGCGGCGGCTTCGAGGCGACGGCAGAGATGCTCTCGATCACCGGCATGACGCTCGAACAGTTCGCCGGGCTGATGCGGGGCCTGGGCTATCGCGCCGAGAAGGCCGAGCGCGCGAAGGTCCGGCCGGTGGACACGCCCGTTGCCGAGGCCCCGGCCGAGGCCGCCGCCGCCGCGCCCGAGGCCGAAAGCGCCGGGGCGCAGGCCGAGACCGCCCCCGATGCGGACACCGCCCCGCCGCCGGACGATCCGCGACCCGAGGCCGGGATCGCGCCCGGGACAACCGAGACGCCCCGTGACGAGACGGCGGAAGCGCCCGAGATCGAGGTTTTCTACACCTTCACCTGGGCACCGCGCGGCCGCGGCCGTGTCGAGCGTCCGGCGCAGGGCGCGCGCCCGGAGCGGTCCGAGCGCGGCGCTCGGGACAAGCCGGGCAAGCGCGGCGACCGGCCCAAGGGCGGCAAGCCGGGCAAGGGCAAGCCGCGCGAGGCGCGCGAGGAGCGGGCCAAGACCTTTTCCGCGCGCCCCGAGAAGAAGGACCGGATCGACCCGGACAACCCCTTCGCCGCGGCGCTGATGGGGCTCAGGACCAAGGGGTGACGGACGCGGCGCTCAGGGCGCGATGAAACGGACCCCATCGAGCGCGGCGATGGCCTCGATATCGGCGTCATAGAGCGCGCTCATCTCATCGACGAGCGCGGCGTCCCAGCCGGGCACGTCAAGCTCTTCCTCGATGGCCGCCTCGTCGGCGAACTTGTCGAGAAAGGCCGCCACCACGCGCCGCTTCTGCTCTTCGGTCAGGCCCGGGCGGCTTTCGATATAGGCGTGGAACCGCTTGAGCCCCGGTGCCGTCATGATTTCGGGCAGCAGCGCGAACTCGCCCGCAAGCGGGGTGGTCTCATCCACGCCCGCCATCTCGCGCATGACCTGCCCCCAGATCAGCGGCGTGTCCTCGTTGCACCAGACGGTGAGGGCGATATCCGGGAAGGCCGTGCGCAGCCGGGCCACCGTCTCGGACCAGCGCAGCGCCAGCGGATCGTCGCCGCGCAGAAGCTCGGCCATGCTGGCAAAGGGCGTGTCGGGCAGGAGTGCGGGCAGGAAGGTCGCCGGGTTGCGCAGGGCGAAGAAGAGCTCGATCGCGTCGCCCGCGAACATCTGCCTGAGCTGCGCCAGCCGCGTCTCGGCGGCGGCATAGAAGCGGCCGCTGCCCACGGTCATCTTGGGCGTGCCGAAAAAGCCGTGGTTCGAGAGCACGAGGCGGCCGGTCTCCTCGCCGGTGCCGGTTGCGGCCAGCACCGAGGCGCGGGCATCGGCGGGCAGGGCATTGGCCTGTGCGGTCTGGAACAGATCGCGGATGGTGCGGCGATAGCTCTCGGGGGACGGCACGTGAGTGCCAAGCGCGTGCAGCGTCTCGAGATTGTCGCGCAGACAGGTCACGAGCCTGTCCTCGTCGGTCTTGTGTGCCCCTGCGTGGATGACGACCTGCATGCCTCTGGCTTGCCTCTTGCGGGTGATTTTGCGCCACTATAAGCCGATTTCAGGCGGGGAAAACCGTAATCCGCTCCGCCGCCCGGCTTGCCTGCCGGGGCGAATGGCTTTATTGGCGGCTTTGAAACGTGCCGCGTTAGCTCAGCTGGTAGAGCAGCGCTCTTGTAAAGCGAAGGTCGGGGGTTCGATCCCCTCACGCGGCACCAGATTTCCGAAACGCCTGGCGGGACGATGCGCGGGACGGGGTTTTCCCTGCTCCGAACCGGCGCTAACGTCCCGGCGGCGGGCAGGGAGGTGACATGACCGAGATCGTTCTGGTGCGGCACGGGCAGGCCATGAGCCATGCGACCGACGAGGCGGGCTATGACCGGCTCTCGTCGCTTGGGGTGCAGCAGGCCGAGTGGCTGGGCGCGCATCTGCGCGCCACCAACCCGCATTTCGATCACGTCTTGACCGGCACGCTCAACCGGCAGCGGGGCACCGCCCGCGCAATGGGCTATGGCGGCTTCGAGACCGATGCGCGGCTTGACGAGCTGAGCTATTTCGCGCTGGCGCGGGCGGTGGAGGAGCAGCACGGTATCCCCGCGCCCGCCGATGCCACCGAGTTCGCCCGATATCTGCCGCAGGTCATCACCCGCTGGGCCGAGGGCGGGCTGAAGGGTCTGCCCGAGACCTTCGAGGGCTTTGCCGCGCGGGTGGAATCGGTGCTTGACGATCTGAGCGGGATGGGCGGCCGGGTTCTGGTGGTGACATCTGGGGGCGTCATCGGCATGGTGATGCGGCACGCGCTGCATCTGGAGATCCCGGGCCTGTCGAAGGTGATGCTTCAGGTGATGAACAGTTCGCTTCACCGGGTGCATCACGTGCACGAGATGCTGATGGTGGGGGCGTTCAACACGACGCCGCATCTCGACGCGCCCGAGCGCGCCCATGCGCGCACGTTCATCTGAGGAGGGAAGGGCATGAGACTCTATTACGCGAAGGGCACGATTGCCGTGGCCGTGGCCATCGCGCTGCACGAGGCCGGGCTGGCGTTCGAGCCGGTGCGGCTCGACTTTCAGGCGGGCGATCAGCGAAAGCCCGATTATCACGCGGTCAACCCCAAGGGGCGGGTGCCCGCGCTGGTGACAGATCACGGCACCCTGACCGAGACGGGGGCGATCCTCGACTATATCGCCGATCTGGCGCCGCAGGCGGATTTGCGGCCTGCTGACCCGTATGAGGCCGCGCAGATGCGCGCGGCGATGTATTACCTGGCCTCCACCATGCATGTGAACCACGCGCATCGCGCGCGCGGCACCCGCTGGGCCGACGAGGAAAGCTCGCTTGCCGACATGCGCGCCAAGGCGGTGCAAACGATGACCGAGAGCGCGCAATTCGTCGAAACCCATATGCTGCGCGGGCCTTTCGTGATGGGCGCGATGCTGACGCTGGCCGATCCCTATCTCTATGTTGCGACCGGCTGGCTCATGGGCGACGGCGTGGATGTCGCGCCCTTCCCCAAGATCCGCGCGTTCCGCGAGGCGATGGCGGCGCGCGCCTCGGTCGCGCAGGTCGTGGCCGACGGGATGATCTGAGACGTGGGCATGACACATCTCTGGGTGCGGGCCGAGCAGCGCGAGAACGAGGAGCGGGTCGGCATCACGCCCGAGGGCGCGGCGGCCCTGATCGCGCGGGGCTTTTCCGTGACGGTGGAGGAGAGCGCGGCGCGCGCCATTCCGGTCGGCGGCTATGCGGCCGCGGGCTGCGCCATCGCGCCCGAGGGGGCCTGGCGCGCCGCCCCGCGCGCGGCGATCATCTTCGGGCTGAAGGAACTGCCCGAGGATGGCACGCCGCTCGTGCATCGTCACATCATGTTCGGCCACGCCTTCAAGGGGCAGCATGCGGGGCGGCACCTGCTTGCGCGGTTCCGGGCCGGGGGCGGCGCGCTTTACGATCTGGAATACCTGGTGGACGAGACGGGCCGCCGGGTGGCGGCCTTCGGCTACTGGGCGGGCCATGCCGGGGCAGCGGTGTCGCTCATGGCCTGGGCGGCGCAGCAGGGCGGCGGGATTTGTCCCCCCGTCAGGACCTTCGGCGGGCGCGCGGCGCTTCTGGGCGATCTCGGTGAGCGCCTCGCGCCGCTGCCGGCGCGGCCCTCGGCCCTGATCATCGGCGCGCTGGGCCGGGTGGGCAGCGGCGCGGCCGATCTGTGCGAGGCGATGGGCCTGCGCGTGACGCGCTGGGACATGGCAGAGACCGCCCATGGCGGGCCCTTTCCCGGGATCCTCGACCACGAGATATTCCTCAACTGCATCCTTGCGCGGCCCGGCACGCCGGTCTTCGTGCCGAGAGAGGTGCTGACGGCCCCCCGCCGCCTCACGGTCGTGGGCGACGTGGCCTGCGATCCCGACAGCGATTACAACCCGGTGCCGGTCTATGACCGCGCGACAAGCTGGGAGGCACCGGTGATCCGGGTCCACGGGTCGCCGGTGCTCGACATCATGGCGATCGACAATCTGCCTTCGCTCCTGCCGCGCGAATCCTCCGAGGATTTCGCCGCGCAGCTTCTGCCGTCGCTGATGGCGCTGGAGCGGATCGAAGGGGGCGTCTGGGGCCGGGCGCGGGCGGTGTTCGACAGGCATGTGACGGAGGTGACGACATGACGATCCATTGGTGCGGCACCGGGCTTTCGGCGATCCCGGGGCTGCGGCGGCTGATCGAGGCGGGGCGGCCGGTGACGGTATGGAACCGCTCGACCCACAAGGCGCGCGCGGCGGTGGGGGATCTCACCGACGATATCCGCGGCTTTGACAGGGAGGCGCTCGGTGCTGCGCTGGTGCCGGGCGACGTGGTGGTGTCGATGCTGCCGGGCGACTGGCACGTGGCCCTGGCCACGCTCTGCCTCGAGCGGGGGGCGCATTTCGTCTCCTCCTCCTACATCTCGCCGGAGATGCGTGCGCTGGACGCGCGCGCCCGCGAGGCGGGGCTGTGCCTTGTCAACGAGATCGGGCTCGATCCGGGGATAGATCACCTGATGGCGCATCACCTGGTGGCGGACTATCGCGCCTCGGGCGCGGTCGATCCGGGCAACGCGCTGTCCTTCCTGTCCTGTTGTGGCGGGGTACCGAAGGAGCCCAATGCGTTCCGCTACAAGTTCAGCTGGTCGCCGCTGGGGGTGCTCAAGGCGCTGCGTGCGCCCTCGCGCTCGATCCGCAACTTCTCGGAACTGGCGGTGGCGCGGCCCTGGGAGGCGATCTCGCGCCATGACGCGCCGCTGCCCGCGCCCGAGAGTTTCGAGGTCTATCCCAACCGCGATTCGCTGCCCTTCATCGCCGAGTATCGCTTCGATCCCGCGTGGCAGATCCGAGATTTCGTGCGCGGCACGCTGCGGCCCGACGGCTGGTCCGAGGCGTGGCGGGAGATCTTTGCCGAGATCGAGACGCTGGAGGGGGAGGCGAGCGAAGCGCGGCTTCGGGAGATGTCCGAGCGCCTCTGGCAGGAGCATGCCTATGCCGAGGGCGAGCCGGATCGCGTGGTGCTTTGCGTGACCCTGCGGGCCGAGCGCGGCGGCGAGACGGTCTGGCACAAGACCTGGGTCATGGATGCCTGGGGCGATGCGCGCGGCACGGCGATGGCGCGGCTCGTCTCCGTTCCGGTCTCGCTCGCCGTCGAGTCGGTTCTGGCGCGCGAGATCCCCGCAGGCGTCAGCGCCGCGCCGCATGACCCGAAGCTCGTGGCGCGCTACCTTGCGGAAGTGGAGCGGCTCGCGCAGCATCTGCACCTGGTCGATCACCTTCGAGCCGCCAGGGACAGGCCGTGATGACGCGAACCGGGCCGCGCAACCTGATCACCGATGTCGCCGGGCTGCGCGTGGGGCAGGCCGAGGATCACGCGCTGCGCTCGGGCGTGACGGTGCTGGTGGGTGACGTGCCCTTCGTTGCGGGTGTGCATGTCATGGGCGGCGCGCCGGGCACGCGCGAGACAGACCTGCTCGCCCCCGACCGCGCGGTGCAGGAGGTGGATGCGCTGGTGCTCGCTGGCGGCTCGGCCTTCGGTCTCGATGCCGCGTCGGGCGTGGCCGACGGCTTGCGTGCCATGGGGCGCGGCTTTGCCGTGGGCGCGGCCCGCGTGCCCGTCGTGCCGGCCGCGATCCTCTTCGATCTGATCAATGGCGGCGACAAGGACTGGGCCGAGAACCCCTATCGCGCGCTGGGGCGCGCGGCGCTCGACGCGGCAGGCGAGCGGTTCGAGATCGGCACGGCGGGCGCGGGGACGGGGGCCACGACGGCGACGCTCAAGGGCGGGATCGGATCGGCCTCGGTCCTCCTGCCCTCGGGCGAGACGGTGGGGGCGCTGGTGGCGGTCAACGCGCTCGGCTCGGCCACGGTGGGGGAGGGGCCGCAGTTCTGGGCGGCGCCCTTCGAGATCGGGGAGGAGTTCGGCGGGCTGGGGGCGGCGGCGGAGTTTGGCGATCCGATGGCCGCGCCGACGAAGCTGGCGCAGCACGCCAACACCACCATCGGCATCGTGGCGACCGATGCGGCATTGACGCAGGCGCAATGCACGCGGCTTGCGGTGGCGGCGCATGACGGGCTCGCGCGGGCGCTGGTGCCGTCGCACACGCTGATGGATGGCGACGCGATCTTTGCCGCCGCCACGGGCGCGCGCGGCGCGCCGGACCTGGCCGGGCAGGTGACGCTTGGCCATGCGGCGGCCTGCGTGATGGCACGGGCGGTGGCGCGGGCAATCCATGCGGCGCGCCCCATGTCGGGCGATACCGTTCCGGCCTGGTCGGGGCGGTTCGGGTAGCGGCCCCGGTGGCATCACCGGGGCCTTTAAACACGCGTTACCTTGCATGATGGCGCGCCGCTACTCGTTACCCCCGTGACACGATGGGGATGCACGTGTCACGTAAAAGGCGATACTCTCGGCGGCCTCTTCGCATATGATGCAGAATCGCGGCCGAGTCCGGTCAGGAAAACCTTACCCAAGGGCATCTTGCGCGTATGACGTCGCGTCATGCTGGCCCGGCGCGCTGCGTGCGGAGGCGGGTTGACAGGCGGCGTGATACGGGGAAGGCACGGTGCAGATTCACGAGGATGACAGTCATGATCGGCAGGGCCATCGACAATCTGGGCGAGCGCCTGTGGGGGCGCGACCGCTACCGGCGAAAATATTACAAGCTGGCCAAGCGGATCGCGGCGATCAAGGGCTTCGAGGTCTACAAGCCGCACCTTGTCTGGCTGACCGACGAGGAGTTCGTCGCCGCGCGCGAGAAGACCGAGCGGCGCGGCATCGAGGGCGGCCCGAACGACCGTTGCTACACCTTGTTGGCGGCAGCGCGCTCGGTGCGCGACATTCCGGGCGATTTTGCCGAATGCGGTGTGCGCTTCGGCAAGTCCTCGCGCTTTCTGCTGAGCGGGGCCGGCGAGCAGAGCGCCAAGCGGCTCTTCATCTTCGATTCCTTCGAGGGGCTTTCGGACCCCGGCGCGGATGATGCGATGTCGGGCGGCGGCGCGGCCTGGGTGAAGGGCGATCTGGCCGTGCCCGAGGAGATCGTGCGCCGCAACCTGTCGGATTTCGGCGACCGCGCCGTGCTTTACAAGGGCTGGATTCCGGATCGGTTCGGCGAGGTCGAAGCCGGGCGGTTCTCGCTCGTCCATGTCGATGTGGACCTTTACGAGCCGACCATGGCGGCGGTGGAGTTCTTCTATCCGCGGGTCAATCCCGGCGGGGTGATCCTGTGCGACGATTACGGCTCGGCCGATTGCCCCGGGGCGAAGAAGGCCATCGACGAATTCTTTGCCGACAAGCCCGAGAATGTCATCGGTCTGACAAGCGGGCAGTCATTGGTGATCAAGCGCTGATAGTCCTTGCCGTCGCCTGCGCGCTGCGCTCAATTGAGGCGGCAAAGAGGAAAGGCGACGACAATGGAGATGAACCTTGGGATGCGCCCCGAGACGCGGGCGCTGCTGGAGCGGGTCGCGGCCATGGTGCGCGACGAGATCGCGCCCCTGGAGACCGAATTTCACGCCGAGGTGGGCAGGGGCGACCGCTGGCAGTTCACGCCCCGGCAGGCCGAAATCCTCGAGGGTCTGAAGGCGCGGGCGAAATCCGAGGGGCTGTGGAATTTCTGGTGGGCAGGTGACGGGGGCCCCGGCCTTTCGACGGTCGAGTATGCGTATTTCGCCGAGGAAATGGGCAAGAGTCCGCTGGCCCCCGAGGTGTTCAACTGCAACGCCCCGGACACCGGCAACATGGAGGTGTTTCACCGCTATGGCACGGAGGCGATGAAGGCGCGCTGGCTGCGCCCGCTCATGGCGGGCGAGATCCGCTCGGCCTATCTCATGACCGAGCCGGAGGTGGCCAGCTCGGACGCCACCAACATCGCCATGTCCTGTGTCCGCGACGGCGAGGATTACGTGCTCGACGGCGAGAAATGGTGGGCGACCGGCGCGGGGGATCCGCGCTGCGCGGTCTATATCGTGATGGTACGAACCGGCGGCGATGATCTGCCCAGGCATCAGCGCCATTCGATGATCGTCGTGCCCGCCGATACGCCCGGCATCGAGAAGCTGCGCGCGATGGAGGTCTATGGCCATGACGACGCGCCGCACGGGCACATGCATATCCGCTTTTCGGGCGTGCGCGTGCCGGTGGAGAACCTGCTTCTGGGCGAGGGGCGGGGCTTCGAGATCGCGCAAGGCAGGCTCGGGCCGGGTCGGATCCATCACTGCATGCGCGCCATCGGCATGGCCGAGGCAGCCCTCGGGATGCTGTGCCGCCGCAGCCTCGCGCGCGAGGCCTTCGGCAGGCCGCTGGCGGAGCTGGGGGCCAATCACGACATCATCGCGGAATGCCGGATGGAGATCGAGCAGGCGCGGCTTCTGTGCCTGAGGGCGGCCTGGATGATGGACCAGGGCGATGCGCGCGCCGCCGCGCCCTGGATCCACCAGATCAAGGTGGTGGCCCCGCGCGTGGCGCTGAAGGTCATCGACGAGGCGGTGCAGATGTTCGGCGCGCAGGGCATCAGCCAGGACGTGCCGCTCGCCGCGATGTGGCACCATGTGCGCACGCTGCGCCTGGCCGACGGGCCGGATGCGGTGCACCGCCGGCAGGTGGCGCGGGCAGAGTTGCGGCGTCACACGCAGGCGCGGGTCTAGCCGCCCGGCGGAGCCTGTGCCGGGCCTGCCCCCGGACTTCGAGCGCCCTGTCGCGAGGCTCCGGTCCGGGGCCGGGGCGACGGACCTGAGCATTTCCGCACATCCGGTTTCGCGCCGGAACACGATGCTCACGTTGTGGTGAACGGGGCGGCGGTTCCATTGCCGCGCCCATAGGCTTAGCCAGGGTGACGATACCAGAAAAGGAGGGTCACATGACTGCCGAATACAAGGTCGAACTTCCCCCGCTCAGCGATGACAGGGCCGAGGGCCTGGCCAAGGACCTGCTGGACGGTGCCCGCGCCAAGCTTGGTTTCGTGCCGAACATGTATCGCGGCATGGCCAACGATCCGGGGCTTCTGAGCACCTATCTGCACGGCTATGCCCATTTCCGCGAGCAGGGCAACTTCCCCCCGCCCGAGCAGGAGGTGGTTTTCCTCACCATCTCGCAGGCCAATGGCTGCAGCTATTGCGTCGCGGCCCATTCGATGCTGGCGGTGAAGGTGTCGAAACTCTCGCAGGCGCATACCCAGGCGCTGCGCGAGGGCAAGCCGCTCGACGACCCGAAACTGGAGGCGCTGCGCCGCTTTACCCATCACATGTGGGAAACGCGCGGGCTGCCGACGCGGGCCGAGGCCGAGGCGTTCAAGGCCGCCGGATACGGGGATGTCCATATCCTCGAGATCATCCTTGCGATGGCGGTCAAGACGATCTCGAACTATGCCAACCACGTCAATCACACCGAGCTTGACGCGGCCTTCGCGGATTTCGCGGTGGACAAGTCGGTCGAGCCGGCCTGATCCCTAGGCGCTGCTGCGCCCCTGCTGTCCGCCGGGGGCGCAGAACATCTCGTAAATCACTTCCAGAAGCCGCAGCGTGCGCGGGTCGGCAAGGCTGTAATAGACGGTCTTGCCGTCGCGGCGGGTCTGGACAAGGCCCTCGTGCCGCAGCCGCGCGAGCTGTTGCGATACCGCCGCCTGGCGGGCACCCAGAAGTTCCTCGAGCTCGCTCACAGATTTCTCGCCCGGGACCAGATGGCAGAGCATCATCAGCCGCCCCTCATGGCCGAGCGCGCGCAGGAAATCGGCGGCCCTTTGGGCGCTGTCCTGCATCTGGGCCATGTCGGCGGAGGGGTCGGCAAGGTCTGGCAAGGTCATGGTATGGGCATCCTTTTCGGACTCATTTAAGGAAATCTGCCGCGCGCGGCAATTGTCAATGCCGTGAGGGACCGGGCGCGAATTGTGCGCCCGCCCTTGCAGGGGCTGGGGCGCGCCACTAAGACTCCGTTAGCAGCGCGCCGGTAGCCTCGGCGTATTTTCACGATCAGCGCCCCGGCGGGCCGGGCGAAAACAGCAGGCGGGACAGGATGCACGACCCTTTCGAGACTTACATGAACACGCTGGTGCCCATGGTGGTCGAACAGACCAGCCGGGGCGAGCGCGCCTATGACATCTTCTCGCGCCTTCTCAAGGAGCGGATCATCTTTCTCAGCGGGCCGGTGCATGACGGCATGTCAAGCCTGATCGTGGCGCAGCTGCTGCATCTCGAGGCGGAGAACCCGTCAAAGGAAATCAGCATGTATATCAACAGCCCCGGCGGCGTGGTGACGAGCGGGCTGTCGATCTACGACACGATGCAATACATCAAGCCCAAGGTCAGCACGCTGGTGATCGGGCAGGCGGCGAGCATGGGATCCCTGCTGCTGACGGCGGGAGAGCCGGGGATGCGCTTCTCTCTGCCCAACAGCCGGGTGATGGTGCACCAGCCCTCGGGCGGCTACCAGGGGCAGGCCACCGACATCATGATCCACGCCGAGGAGACGCTCAAGCTCAAGCGGCGGCTCAACGAGATCTATGTCAAGCACACGGGCCAGAGCTACGAGACGGTCGAGACCGCGCTGGAACGCGACAAGTTCATGTCGCCGGAAGAGGCGAAGGACTGGGGCCTGATCGACGAGATCGTGGCCAGCCGCGTCAAGCCCGACGAAGGCGATGACGCCAAATGAGACGGTGAGGAAACGGTGATCGCCCGTGCGCGGGCGGTCATGAAATTCGCATTGTGGTGCTTTCCGCCCTGACTTAAGCTGGCGGGAAGGATCAGACGAGACGACGAGTGCGCCGCTCGGGCGGCGGCGCTGAAAGGGAAGCCATGGCGAACAATTCCGGCGACAGCAAGAACACGCTCTATTGCAGTTTCTGCGGCAAGAGCCAGCACGAGGTGCGCAAGCTGATCGCGGGGCCCACGGTGTTCATCTGCGACGAATGCGTCGAGCTGTGCATGGACATCATCCGCGAAGAGACCAAGAGCGCCGGGCTGAAGACCGCCGACGGGGTGCCCACCCCGCATGACATCTGCAAGGTGCTGGACGATTACGTGATCGGGCAGGCGCGTGCCAAGCGGGTGCTCTCGGTTGCCGTGCACAACCACTACAAGCGGCTCAACCAGTCGGGCAAGGGCGATATCGAGCTGCAGAAGTCCAACATCCTGCTGATCGGCCCCACCGGCTGCGGCAAGACGCTTCTGGCGCAGACGCTGGCGCGCATCCTCGACGTGCCCTTCACCATGGCCGATGCGACGACCCTGACCGAGGCCGGTTATGTCGGCGAGGATGTGGAGAACATCATCCTCAAGCTGTTGCAGGCCAGCGAATACAATGTCGAGCGCGCGCAGCGCGGCATCGTCTATATCGACGAGGTGGACAAGATCACCCGCAAGTCCGAGAACCCCTCGATCACCCGCGACGTGTCGGGCGAGGGGGTGCAGCAGGCGCTCCTGAAGCTGATGGAGGGCACGGTCGCCTCTGTGCCGCCGCAGGGCGGGCGCAAGCATCCGCAGCAGGAATTCCTGCAGGTGGACACGACCAACATCCTGTTCATCTGCGGCGGCGCCTTTGCCGGGCTCGACCGGATCATCGCGCAGCGCGGCAAGGGCAGCGCGATGGGATTCGGTGCCGATGTGAAGGATCCCGATGCGCGCAATGTCGGCGAGCTCTTCAAGGAACTGGAGCCGGAGGATCTTCTGAAGTTCGGGCTCATCCCCGAGTTCGTCGGCCGCCTGCCGGTGCTGGCGACCCTCGAGGATCTGGACGAGGAGGCGCTCGTCACCATTCTGACCGTGCCCAAGAACGCGCTGGTCAAACAGTATCAGCGGCTCTTCGAGATGGAGGGCGCGCGGCTCAGCTTTACCGACGACGCGCTCAAGGCCATCGCCAAGCGCGCCATCGCCCGCAAGACCGGGGCGCGCGGCCTGCGTTCGATCCTCGAGGATATCCTGCTCGATACCATGTTCGACCTGCCGAGCCTCTCGCATGTGGAGGAGGTGGTGGTCAACGAGGAGGCGGTGGCCTCTGAGGCGCGCCCGCTTGTCATCTACGCCGAGAGCCGCGGCAAGAAGGAAGGCAAGAGCGCGGGCTGAAGCCGCTTTCGCGCGGAGGGGTCATGAAACGCATATTCTCGGGCGGTCCCTTCGAGGCGAGGGTGGGCTATGCGCGCGCCGTGGTCGCGGGCGGCTTCGTCCATGTGGCGGGCACCGTCGGCGAGGGCGAGACCGTGACCGAGCAGTGCCGCGCCGCGCTTGCCATCATCGAGACCGCTTTGAAGGAGGCGGGCGGGAGCCTGGCCGACGCGGTGCGCGTGACCTACTACCTGCCCGACGCGGCCGAGTTCGAGCCCTGCTGGCCGATCCTGCGCGCGGCTTTCGACGCGAATCCGCCAGCGGCAACCATGCTGGAATGCGGCCTCATCGACCCGAGATTCCGCATCGAGATCGAAGTGACGGCGCTTGCCCCTGCCTGAGCCTGCGCCTGTCGCGCGGCTGGACCTTGGCGCGCGCTTGGGCCTATAAGGGCGTGACAGGAGACAGGAGTCGTCCATGGGCATTCTCAACACGCTTTTGCGCGCCGTGACATGGTGGAACGGGGCCACGCTCAACACCCTGATCCACACCTGGCGCAAGGGCGTTCGCGTCGGCGAAGACGCGCAGGGCAACGTTTTCTACCAGAGCCGCGACGGCAAGCGCCGCTGGGTGATCTTCAACGGCGAGGCGGAGGCAAGCCGGGTGAGCCCGGACTGGCACGGCTGGCTTCATCATACCTATGACGAGGCCCCGACCGAGCGCCCGCTGCCCCACAAGCCGTGGGAGAAGCCGCACCAGGAGAACCTGACCGGCACGCCGCTGGCCTATGCGCCCGCAGGCTCGATCCGCCGTCCGGCCCCGGTCGAACGCCGCGATTACGAGGCCTGGCAGCCGGAATAGGATCAGCATCATGTCTGAGAACAAGACCGAGGTTCTGGTGGGCGGGGTCGTCCTGGCCGTGGCGATCGGTTTTCTGGTCTATGCGGGCAAGACCACCGGCATGACCGGCGGCGGCGAATATTTGCTCAATGCCAGCTTTCGCAGCGCCGACGGGGTGAACGTGGGCACCGATGTGCGCCTTGCCGGTGTCAAGGTGGGGCGCGTGACGGATCTGCAACTCGATCCCGAGACCTATCGCGCCCGGGCCGTCTTTACCGTGCGCGACGGTATCAGCGTGCCCGATGACAGCGCCGTGTCGATTTCCTCCGAGGGGCTTCTGGGCGGCAATTACGTGGAGATCCTGCCCGGCGGCTCACCCTTCCATTTCGAGCCGGGCGACGAGATCGAGTTCACCCAAGGCTCGGTCAGCCTTGTGTCGCTGCTGATGAAATTCGTCTCCGGCGGCGACGAGGGAGCCACCGGCCAATGAGGCGCGCGCTGACGGCCGTCTGCGCGCTGCTGCTGGCGGGGCACGCGGCGGCACAGGAGCCGGCCGCCCCCGGCAAGGGCGCGGTGCTGCGCGCGCTCGACAAGATCACAACCGAGGTGCGCGATCTGGAACTGGCGAATGGCGATTCGGCGGCGTTCGGCTCGCTCACCGTGGAACTGGGCGAATGCCGCTACCCCGAGGAGAACCCCGCCAGCGACGCCTATGCCTTCCTCGTGATCCGTGCGACCGAGACGGGCAAGGTGCTCTTCTCGGGGTGGATGCTGGCCTCCTCGCCCGCGCTCAACGCGCTCGAACACCCGCGCTACGATGTCTGGGTGTTGCGCTGCACGACCTGAGCGGGGTCCGGTTCAAGCGGCAAGGCGCGGATATCCGCCCGATCTGCAAGCGCCTCGGCAAGCCGCGCGCGATAGGCGGCGCGGCTGATCTCCATGGCTCCGAGCCGGGCAAGGTGATCGGTCAGGAACTGCGTGTCGAAGAGCGTGAAGCCGCACCGCCGCAGGTGGTCCACGAGATGCGCCAGCGCCAGTTTTGAGCCATCGCTGCGCCGCGAGAACATGCTTTCGCCGAAGAAGGCGCGCCCGAGCGTCACGCCATAGACCCCGCCGGCAAGCGCGCCCTCTTCCCATATCTCCAGCGAATGCGCGTTGCCGCGCCGGTGCAGTGCCAGGTAGGCCGCGCGGATCGGGCCGTTGATCCAGGTTTCGGTGCGATCCGCGCAGGCGTCAACCACGCCCGCGAAATCCGCGTCGAGCGTCACCCGGTAGCCGCCGCGCCGCATCCGCCGCGCAAGGCTGCGCGAGATGTGAAAGCCGTCGAGCGGCAGGATGCCGCGCCGCTCGGGATCGACCCAGAACACCTCCGGGTCGTCGCGGTGCTCGGCCATCGGGAAGACGCCCGCGGCATAGGCGCGCAGCAGCATCTCCGGGGGCAGGAAGGCGGGCATCACGCCCGCAGGTTGGTTTCCAGCCAGCGTTCGAGCCAGTGGATGTTGTAGTCTCCCCGCTGGATGTCCTCTTCCTGCAGAAGCGCGTGGAAGAGCGGCACGGTGGTATCCACCCCGTCCACGATCAGCTCGCCAAGCGCGCGCGCCAGACGGTTGAGTGCGGCGGGCCGGTCCTTGCCATGCACGATCAGCTTGGCGATCAGGCTGTCGTAATGGGGCGGGATCCGGTAGCCGTCATAGAGCGCCGAATCCATCCGCACGCCGAGCCCGCCGGGCGCGTGAAACTGGGTGATCGTGCCGGGGCGCGGCGCGAAATCCGGCAGTTTCTCGGCATTGATGCGCACCTCGATGGCATGGCCGTTGATCACCAGATCCTCCTGGGTGAAGGACATCGGCAGCCCTTCGGCCACGCGGATCTGTTCCTGCACCAGATCGACGCCGAAGATCGCCTCGGTCACGGGATGCTCCACCTGGAGGCGGGTGTTCATCTCGATGAAATAGAATTCGCCGTTCTCGTAGAGAAATTCGATCGTGCCCGCGCCGCGATAGTGGATATTGGCGCAGGCCTCGGCGCAGATCGTGCCGATGCGCGCGCGCTCTTCTTCGGTGATGCTGGGACCCGGCGCCTCTTCCAGCACCTTCTGGTGGCGGCGCTGGAGCGAGCAGTCACGCTCGCCCAGATGCACGGCGCGGCCCTTGCCGTCGCCGAAGACCTGGATCTCGATATGGCGCGGCTTCTGGAGGTATTTCTCGATATAGACCTCGTCATTGCCGAAGGCGGCCTTGGCCTCGGAACGCGCGGTGAGAAAGGCGCGCTCGAGCTCGCTCGCGTCGCGCGCCACCTTCATGCCGCGCCCGCCGCCGCCCGCCGTGGCCTTGACGATCACCGGAAAGCCGATCGCGTCGCAGAGCGTCTGCGCCATCTTGAGATTGGCCACGCCGCCCTCTGATCCGGGCACGCAGGGAACCCCGAGCGCCTTCATCGTGTCCTTGGCGGTGATCTTGTCGCCCATGATGCGGATATGCTCGGCCGAGGGGCCGATGAAGGTCAGCCCGTGATCCTCCACGATCTGCACGAAATTGGCGTTTTCCGAGAGAAACCCGTAGCCCGGGTGGATCGCCTGCGCGCCGGTCACCTCGCAGGCGGCGATGATCGAGGGGATCGACAGATAGCTCTCCGAGGAGGGCGGCGGGCCGATGCAGACCGATTCGTCGGCCATGCGCACATGCATCGCATCGGCATCGGCGGTGGAGTGGACGGCGACCGAGGCGATCCCCATCTCGCGCGCGGCGCGGATCACCCGGAGCGCGATCTCGCCGCGGTTGGCCACAAGGATCTTGTCGAACATGGCCGCCTCACTCGATGATCATGAGCGGCGCGCCGTATTCCACCGCCGCCCCGTCCTCGACAAGGATGCGCCGCACGGTGCCTGCGCGCGGGGCGGGGATGTGGTTCATCGTCTTCATCGCCTCGATGATCAGGAGCGTGTCGCCCTCGGCCACCTGCTGGCCGACGCTGACGAAGGCGGGCGCGCCCGGCTCGGCCTGCATGTAGACGGTGCCCACCATGGGCGAGGTGACGGCACCGGGATGGCTGGCCGGGTCTTCGACCGGTGCCGCCGGCGCGGCGTTGGCGGCGGCCGCGGGGGCCGGGGCGGAATGGGGCGCGGGCGCGGCCGTGGCGACATGGGTCACCGTCTCGCCCTTGCGGCTCACCCGCACCTGGAGGGTGTCATCCTCGCCGTATTCGCGCTTGACGGAAAGCTCGGTCAGATCGTTCTCGTTCAGGAGTTCCGCGAGGGCCCGGATGAAGGCCACGTCGGAGTCATGCGATTTGTTCGACATTTGCGTCCTCGGTGAGTGCGATGCGGCGCCCTGCGCCCGCATGGCGTGCGTTTGGGGCGCTTATAGGCCATGCGGGGGGATGAGAAAAGCGGCCAATTGCCGTGGCGGCAGGCCGGCTCAGAGCGGCATCCCCGAGAGCTTGGCCACCAGTTCGGCCAGCTTGCGGGCCTGGAATTTCTCCAGCAGGCGGGCGCGATAGACCTCGACGGTGCGATAGCTCAGGCCCAGTTCCAGCCCGATCTCCTTGGAGGTAAGGCCCCGGCAGGTCAGGATGGCCACTTCACGTTCGCGTCGGGTAAGCCGCACCAGCGGGCGTTCGTCCGAAAGATCGGCAAAGGACCAGACCCCGCGCTGGAACGGGGCCGCAGGCGTGAGCGAGGCGCCGCGCACCCGGCACCAGAAAAGCTCGCCGTCGTCCCGGCGCATCACCCGCTCGTCGGCATAGCGCCCGGTCCGGCGCATGACCGCGAGCCCGCGCTCGCCGATCCGCCGGTAATCCTCGATCGAGGGATAGAAGCGGGCGAGGGGCACGTCGCCGTAATCGTCGGGCGCGCCGCCGAAGATCGCGGCGAATTGCCGGTTGCAGGCGCGGACGATGCGATGTTCGAGCACCGCAAGCCCGATGGGAGCGTGCTCGAAAGCGAGGGTTCCGAAATCCATGACCTCTGTTATGCCGCGCCTCGCGCGGCGCTCCAAGTGCCTTGCGTAGTCCTACGGAATTGCGCCACACCGCGCGGGGTGATTTGCTGCGCCGGGACAGGGGAGGACTGACCATGAATATCGGTCTCTGGCTGGAGCGGGCCGCGCTTGCCGCGCCACGGCACCCGGCGCTCTTTCTCGGGCGCGACCGGGTGGCCGATTACGCGGGGTTCGACGCGCGCGCGCGGGCCGTGGCGGGCGGGCTTTTGGCGCAGGGGGTCGCGCCGGGGGACCGTGTGGCGCTCTTCATGGGGAACGCGCCGGACTATCTGACGGCCCTTTACGGCATCTGGTATGCGGGGGCCGTGGCGGTGCCGATCAATGCCAAGCTGCACGGGGCCGAGGCCGCCTGGATCATCGGCAATTCAGGCGCGCAGGTGGTCCTTGCCGATGCGCCGCGCCGCGCGGCGCTGGCGGGTGAGGGTCTGCCTGCCCAGCCCGTCACAGAGGGCGCGCCGGTGGCGCGGATCGCGCCGCGCGCGCCCACCGATCTGGCCTGGCTCTTCTACACCTCGGGTACGACCGGGCGGCCCAAGGGCGTGATGATCACGCACCGGATGCTTTCGGCCATGTCGCTTGCCTATCTCGCCGATGTGGACGCGGTCTCGGCGGAGGATGCAACGCTCTACGCCGCGCCGATGAGCCATGGCGCGGGGCTCTATGCGCTTGTCCACGTGCTGCGCGGCGCGCGGCACATCTGTCCCGTCTCGGGCGGGTTCGAGCCGGGGGAGATCCTCGATCTTGCCCGCCATCACGGGCGCTTGCACATGTTCGCCGCGCCCACGATGGTGCGCCGCCTGACCGCCCACGCCCGCGCCACGGGCGCGCGCGGCGAGGGGCTGCGCAGCGTCGTCTATGGCGGCGGGCCGATGTACGAGGCCGATATCCTCGAGGCGGTGGACCGGTTCGGCCCGGTCTTCATACAGATCTATGGCCAGGGCGAGGCGCCCATGGCGATCACCGCGCTTGGCCGCGCCGAGGTGGCGGATCGCAGCCATCCGGACTGGCGCGCGCGGCTCGGCTCGGTGGGGCGCGCGCAATCGGTGGTGGAACTGCGCATCGCCGACGAGACGGGCGCCGATCTGCCCGAGGGCGAAGTGGGCGAGATCCTCGTGCGCGGCGATCTGGTCATGCCCGGCTACTGGCAGAACCCGGAGGCAAGCGCGCAGGCGCTGCGGGACGGCTGGCTCTGGACCGGCGATCTGGGGCGGATGGACGGCGCGGGCCATCTCACGCTCTGCGACCGCTCCAAGGACGTGATCATCTCGGGCGGGTCGAACATCTACCCGCGCGAGGTCGAGGAGGTGCTGCTGTCGCATCCCGATGTCATCGAGGCGGCGGTGGTGGGCGCGCCCGATCCCGACTGGGGCGAGGCGGTGGTGGCCTTCGTCGTGGGCGCGGCGACGCCCGAGGTGCTCGACACCCATTGCCGCGCGCATATCGCCGGTTTCAAGCGCCCGAAACGCTATGTGATGCTCGAGAGCCTGCCCAAAAACAACTATGGCAAGGTGCTCAAGACCGACCTGCGCGCGCGGTTGCGGCAGGATCAGGAGGATCGGAGGAGCGACGCGACAAGGTAGAGCGCCGCACCAAGGATCGTCAGGTTCACCACGATCACCGCGAGGATGCCCAGAACCGTGCCGCGCCGTGCCTCGGCCGGATCGAGCCGGTCGAGATGCGCGTGAAGATCGGCGAAGGCCGCGTTGACGGCGCGCCGGTCGACGAGCCGGGCAAGGCGGGCGTGCCCCATCCAGTCCTGCGCGCCGAGAATCAGCTCCGCGGCGCGGCGCTGGCGGCGGGGCAGGCGGCGGCCCGCGCGGCCGATCTGGCGCTCGAGGCTCGCCCCCTTGATGCGCATCCTTGAGGCAAACGCCGCGCGCAGCCGCTCGATCCGCCCCTGAAATTCCGTTGGATCAATCACTTGCATACCCTCTTTGGCGCAGCTTAGCCCGCGCGCGCACTCTGGCCAAGGGGGCGCGGGCGCGCTAGGAGGGGCCATGTTGCATCATATCGACCATGGCCAGCCGACCGACAGGCCCGGGCTTCTGATCGCGCACGGGCTTTACGGCTCGGCGCGCAACTGGGGGGTGATCGCCAGACGCCTTTCGGACACGCGGCGCGTGACGGCGGTGGACATGCGCAACCACGGCGCAAGCCCCTGGTTCGACAGCCATTCCTACGAGGACATGGCGGCCGATCTGGCAGAGGTCGTGACGGCGCTCGGCGGGACGTGGGACGTGCTGGGGCATTCCATGGGCGGCAAGGCCGCGATGGTGCTTGCGCTCACGCGGCCCGATCTGGTCAACCGGCTGATCGTGGCCGATATCGCGCCCGTGGCCTATGGGCACAGCCAGATCCGGTATGTCGAGGCGATGAAGGCCGTCGATCTGAACCGGGTGGAGCGGCGCGCGGATGCGGGGGCGCAACTTGGCACCCTGGTCGATGATCCGGCCCTGGTGTCGTTCTTCCTCCAGGCGCTCGACGTGAAGGCGCGGCGTTGGCTGCTCAATCTGGACGTGCTCGGGCGCGAGATGCCGAAGATTCTCGGATTTCCCGATATGGACGGGGTTTACAACGGAAAATGCCTGTTCCTGTCCGGCGCGGAGTCCGGCTATGTCACGTCCCTGCACCGTGCCCGGATCAAGGACCTCTTTCCGCGCGCGCAATTCGCGAGGATCCCCGGCGCGGGCCACTGGCTTCATGCCGAGAAGCCGCGCGAATTCGAGGCGGCGGTGCGCACCTGGCTCGGATAGGCGGCGGCCCGTCCCGGTTCAGCCTTCGGCGCTGAAGGCGCGGATCAGATCGACCACCTGGGCGGGCGATTCCTCGTGCGCGAGATGGCCGAGTTCGGGCAGGGAGAGATGGCGCGCCCGGGGCAGGCGCGTGGCGGCACGCCCCGAGACGGAGGGCGGCACGGCGCGGTCGCGCTCGCCGGTGATCAGCAGGCAGGGGGCGGCGATCTGCGGCAGCGCCGCGTCAAGCCCCGCCACATCCCATTGCGCCATCATCTGCAAGGTGCCGTCCACATGGGCGCGGTCGCCGATCAGGCGGGCATAGAGCGCAAGCCCCTCCTCGTCGAGATGCGAGCCGGTGCTCTCGATCAACCGCCGGGCGCGGGCCATGCGGTTGCCGCCCGCGGCAAAGGCGAGCGCGGTCAGCGGGTTGAGCGCCAGGAGTTTGGCCAGCATCGGAAAGAGCCAGCCCGCCACCCCGTCGAACCGGTCGAGCGCGGCGTTGAGGCCGACAATGCGCGGCAGGGGCGGCCCGGCCACACGCGCCATCTGCAGCGCGGCGGCGGCCCCGGCCGAATGGCCGATGACGGCATGGGGCGTCCAGCCTTCGGCACGGCAGAGCGCGGCGATGTCCTCGGCCATCGGGCCAAGGCCCGAACGCGCCCGCGTGCCGAGCGCGGTAAAGCCGTGGCCGGGCAGGTCGAGCGCCACGACATGGTGATCCTCGGCGAGCGCCGGGATGAGCGCGCGAAAGCTGTGGCTGGAGGCCCCGGCCCCATGCAGCAGGAGCAGCGTCGGGCCGGTCCCCGTCTCCTGCACATGCCAGCGATGCGGGCGCGACGCCACGCGGCGCGAGAGGTGGCTGAGCGGCCAGCCGGGCAGGTCCCGCGCCCAGTCCATGCTCAGGGTGCCATGTCGTCGCGCGCCGCCCCGATGGCGGCGCTCAGGCGGCGGGCATCGGCACGCGGCAGCGCGAGGTAGCGCGCGCCGAGCGCCTGCGCCACCTCGGCCGCTTCGGGGCCGGGGCGGGCGGAGGTATCGATCACCAGCGCGCGCAGTCCGGTGGCGGCAAGGCTGCGGGCCACGCGGCGTGCATCCTCCATCGCCGGGCCGCGTCCCGCGGTGCCGTCCAGCGCGAGATTGGCGCGCCCGTCGGTCAGCAGCGCCAGAAGCGGGCTGAGGCCCGCGCGGCGGGCCTGTGCGGCCAGCTCGCCCGCCGCCAGAAGCCCCCCGGCGAGCGGTGTGCCACCGCCGCCCGGAAGCGCGGCCAGCCGCCGCTTGGCCTGCACCAGCGCGCGCGTGGGTGGCAGGAGCGCCTCGGCCCCCGCGCCGCGAAAGGCGATCAGCGCGACCTGATCGCGGCGGGCATAGGCCTCGGCCAAAAGGATCTCGACCGCGCCCTTGGCTTCGGCGAGCCGGGCGAGAGCCGCCGAGCCGGAGGCATCGACGGCGAAGACAAGAAGCCGGTCGCGACGCGATTCGTAGCGGCGAAAGCGCAGGTCGTCGGGATGCAGGTGGAGGTGTTTCGTCGCTTCCGGGGACTGGCTGCGGCGCAATGCCTGCCAGGGGGCGGCGGCGCGCAGGGTGGCCATCGCGTCGATGCGCGCGCGCCCGTCGGGGCGGCCCGCGCGGGCGGGCAGGGGGCGGCCGCGCCGCGCGCCCTTTTGCCGCGCGCCCGCGCCGCTGCCGGGGGTCGGCGCGCGGCGGGGACCGGTGCCGCGGTTCGGGTCGAGCAGGCCCGCAGGCAGCCGCGCGGCGATGGCGGCGACGAGTATGTCGTCGGGCAGCGTCTCGGTTTCCTCGCCACCCGTCTCGGGGCGGTCCGGCTCTGGCGCGTCGTTCTCGTCGGGCGGGGCCTCGGGGGCGGGGGCCTGCGTGGCGCGGGCGGGATAGACGAGTTCCGCCGCCTCGCGGATATGGTCATCGGTCGCGGTTTTCGCGCCGTCCAGTGCGGCCAGCGCGCGCGCGGCGCGCAGCGCGAGATGCGGCGCGCGCAGGCTGTCGATGCCGAAACGCGCGGCGAGCGCGGTTAGGGTGGCGATGGCCCCCTCGGGCAGGGCGGTTGAGCCGAGCCGCCCGCGCGCGGCATCGAGATCTCCGGGTACGGGCAGGGCCACCGCCTCGGCGCGCACCCCGGTGAGGTCGATGTGAAAGGCGAGCCGGTCGGTGAGCGAGGGCGGGGCGGCCTCCTCCGGCCCGGCCCCCTCGTCGAGCGCGACGAGGCAATGGCCAAGCCCCAGATCGAGGATCCGCGCGAGCCGCGCGGCAAGACCGGGCGGCGTGCGCTCGGCCATGGGCAGGATCAGGCGCTGCGGGGTGGCGACAAGGCCCGTCGTTCGGATCGCGCGGCCCACCCCGAGCGAGGCGGCAAGGTCGAGCCCACCGAAGAGCGTCTCGTCCGGCGTGGCGGGGTGAAGACGGCGCGCGGGGCCCGGCAGGCGCGCAAGCGCGGCCTCGACCGCGTCTCGGGCGGGGCCGGGGCGGGCGCGCAGCACCAGCCCCCCGAGACCGGCGGGATCGACCGCCAGCGCGGCGAGTGCCCGGCCCGTATCCGCGCCGCGCGTCACCCAAGCACCTCGGCGACGGCGCGCGCGACGCGGGCGGCCGATCCGGCCTCGTCGAGCGGGTCGCGGCGCAGCCGGTGGCTCAGCACGAGCGGGGCCACCGCGCGCAGGTGGTCGGGGCCGGTCGCGGGAGCGCCCTCAAACGCCGCCAGCGCGCGGGCCGCGCGCAGCAGGGTCAATTCGCCCCGCAGCCCGTCGGTGCCAAGCGCGAGGCTCAGCCGCGCGCAATCGGTGAGCGTGGCCTCGGGCGTGGCGGTGCGGGGCAGCGCCGCGCGGGCGGCGAGGATCGCATCGCGCAGGCGCGCATCCTCGGCCCCCCAATGTGCCATGAAGGCGTCCGTGTCGGTCTCGAAGGCATGGCGGCGGCGGATCACCTCGACGCGCTCCTCGATGTCCGAGGGCGAGCGCACCTCCACCGAGAGGCCGAACCGGTCCAGCAGTTGCGGGCGCAATTCGCCCTCCTCCGGGTTGCCGGAGCCGACCAGCACGAAGCGCGCCGCGTGGCGGATCGAGAGTCCCTCGCGCTCGACGATGTTGACGCCGCTTTGCGCCACGTCGAGCAGCAGGTCGACGATGTGATCCTCCAGCAGGTTGACCTCGTCCACGTAGAGATAGCCGCGATTGGCCCGCGCCAGCAGCCCCGGCTCGAACGCCTTTTCGCCGCGGGTGAGCGCGCGCTCGATGTCGAGCGCGCCGGTCACGCGGTCCTCGGTCACGCCGAGCGGCAGGTCGATCACCGGGGTCGGGCGCTCGGCGAGCGCGGGATCGGTGACATTGGCCCAGTCGGGGCAGTCCTCCGGGCGCTCGGAATTGACCGGGCAGGCCGCGACCTGGCGGATCGGCGGCAGGAGGGCGGCAAGCGCGCGCACGGCGGTGGACTTGCCGGTTCCCCGGTCGCCGAAGACCAGAACGCCGCCAAGGCCGGGGTCGATGGCGGTCAGGATCATGGCACGTTTCATGTCGTCCTGGCCGACGATGGCGGAAAAGGGAAAGGCAGGGGTCATGCAGTTTCTTTCAGTGAGTCCAGTGGGTTGGTGCCAAGCCAGGTGCCGCGTGTCCCGGTGATGGCGAAGCGCGCGTAAAGCTCTTCGGAAAACCAGTCGCCCTCGCGCACGGCGCGGATGGCGCGCGCGTGCGGGCCGTCGGCGCGCGCGAATCGCGCCATGGTCTCGGTGGAGGGCCAGATGGAAAAGGTCACCTGATGCAGGAGCGGCACCTCGCCGATGCCGATCTTGAAGGTCACGTCGGGATCGGCCCCGATGGCGGCGCTGATATCGGGCACGCGATTCCAGAAACGGAGCGCCGCGCGGGGTCGCAGGGTTGCGCGGGTGAGGGCCGCGACGGGACCGGTAAGCGGCGCAGGGGCGGGCACGAAAGGTTGCCGACCGGACCATGTGCCGCGCGCCGAGACAGGGGTCAGGAACACGGTCCAGCTTTCCTTGGCGCGGGCGTGGTAACGGGCGAAGGCGGGGGCCGTGGCGGTCTGCGCCTCTGCCGTCGTGTGGTCGGGCCAGGTGGCGAGGATCGCGTAGACCCCGAGATTGGGCCGGGGCGTGAACCCTTCGCCCGTGCCCGAGCCGCAGAGCTTCCAGAACCCGATGCCGGGGGTGGCGGCCAGCGCGCCGCGCGCCAGCCCCATCATGGTAAAGGCCCAGAGCCGTGCCGTGCCGGGGGCGAATCGGAAAAAGCAGAGGCTGACGGTCTGGATGGCTCCGCTCCCCGCGTATTGTGCCTTGGCACCCTGCCATGGATCTTGGGGGAATGAAACGCCGGCAATCGCCGATTGTCAACTTGAGTTGACATGTGTAGGCTTGGTCCATGTTGACACGCCTTGACCCCGCCCTTCACCCCGATGCGGCCCAACCTGTCGCGCCCCATGCGGCGGTGATCGGCGCGGGGCTGGGCGGGCTGGCGGCGGCGATGCGGCTGGGTGCCAAGGGCTATCGCGTGACGGTCTTCGACCGGCTGGAGATGCCCGGCGGGCGGGGCTCCTGCCTCATGCGCGACGGCCACCGCTTCGATCTGGGGCCGACCATCGTCACCGTGCCGCAGGGGCTGCGCGATCTCTGGGCCGCCTGCGGCCGCGATTTCGACACGGATGTGGATCTGCGTGCGCTCGACCCGTTCTACGAGATCCGCTGGCCCGACGGCAGCCGCTTTGCCGCGCGGGCCGACCCGGCGGCGATGCGGGCCGAGGTGGCGCGGCTTTCGCCCGGGGACCTGGCGGGCTATGACCGTTTCGTGCGCGATGCCGAGGCGCGCTACTGGTTCGGCTACGAGGATCTGGGGCGGCGGCCGATGCATCGGCTGCGGGACCTGATCAAGGTGCTGCCGAAATTCGCCTGGCTGCGCGCGGACCGTTCGGTCTATGCCCATGCCGCGCGGCGGGTGCGCGACGAGAGGCTGCGCATGGCGCTCTCGTTTCATCCGCTCTTCATCGGCGGCGACCCGTTCCATGTCACCTCGATGTATGCCCTCGTGAGCCATCTGGAAAAGGAATTCGGCGTGCATTACGCCATGGGCGGCGTGGCGGCCATCGCCGCGGCCATGGCGCGGGTGGTGGCGGCGCAGGGCGGCACCGTGCGGCAGGGCGCGGAGGTGGACGAGATCCTCCTGCGCGACGGGCGCGCGGCGGGGCTGCGGCTCGCCTCGGGCAAGGTGGTGAGGGCCGATATCGTGGTCTCGAACGCCGATGCCGGCCATACCTATGATCACCTCATGCGCAACCATGCCAGACGGCGCTGGACGCAAGCGCGGCTCAGGCGGTCGCGCTGGTCGATGGGGCTTTTCGTCTGGTATTTCGGCACGCGGGGCACGGCGGGCATGTGGCCCGATGCGGGGCACCACACCATCCTCAACGGCCCGCGTTACCGGGGCCTCGTGCGCGACATCTTTCTCAAGGGCAAGCTGGCCGAGGACATGAGCCTCTATGTCCATCGCCCCTCCGTCACCGATCCCACGGTCGCGCCCGAAGGGGGCGACACGTTCTACGCGCTGAGCCCGGTGCCGCATCTGGGCCATGCCGACCCGGTGGACTGGCAGGCCATGGCCGAGCCCTATCGCGCGCGGGTGCAGGCGGTGCTGGAGCGCGAACTTCTGCCCGGTCTGGAAGCGCATCTGGGGCCTTCGGAGGTATTCACGCCCGAGACCTTCCGCGACCGGTATCTCAGCCCGCATGGCGCGGGATTTTCCATCGAGCCGCGCATCCTGCAAAGCGCCTGGTTCCGGCCCCACAACGTGAGCGAGGAGGCGGCGGGCCTCTATCTCGCGGGGGCGGGGACGCATCCCGGCGCGGGGCTGCCCGGCGTGATCTCGAGCGCCGAGGTGCTGGCGCAACTGGTGCCCGATCCGGTGGGGGTGCGATGATCGACGAAGGCGACATGGCGCATTGCGTGGCGGCGATCCGGCAGGGCTCGCGCTCGTTTCATGCGGCCTCGAAACTTCTGCCCCGGCGGCTGCGCGATCCGGCGCTGGCACTCTATGCCTTCTGCCGGCTGGCCGATGACGCGGTTGATCTGCAGCAGCAAAAGACGGCGGCGGTGCTGCGCCTGCACGAGCGGCTCGACCTGGCCTATCGGGGGCGGCCGCGCAACGCGCCCGCCGACCGCGCATTCGCCGCCGTGATCGAGGAGTTCGAGATGCCGCGCAGGTTGCCCGAGGCGCTGCTCGAGGGGCTGGCCTGGGACGCGGAGGGGCGGCGCTATGACGATCTGAGCGGGCTGCGCTCCTATTCGGCGCGGGTCGCTTCGGCGGTGGGTGCGATGATGTGCGTGCTCATGCGCGAGCGGCGGCGCGAGGCGCTGGCGCGGGCCTGCGATCTGGGCGTGGCGATGCAACTGACCAACATCGCGCGCGACGTGGGCGAGGATGCGCGCGAGGGGCGGTTCTACCTGCCGCTGGAGTGGATGCGCGAGGCGCGGCTCGATCCCGCGCGGTTTCTCGCCGCGCCCGCAATGTCGTCCGACCTGGGCGAGCTGGTGGCGCGGCTCCTGCGCGAGGCCGACACGCTCTATCACCGTGCCGAGGCGGGGATTGCCGCGCTGGCGGTCGATTGCCGGCCCGGCATCTATGCCGCGCGGCTGATCTATGCCGGGATCGGCGGCGCGTTGCGGCGCGCGGGCCATGATCCGATCCGCGCGCGGGCGCATACCAGCGCGCGGCAGAAACTGGGCTGGCTGGCCTGGGCGGGGGTGCGCACCGGGGCGAGCCTCGTGATGCCGCATTCGGCGCTCTATTATGCGCGCCCCTTGCCCGAGACGGTCTTTCTCGTCGAGGCGGCGGCGGAGGAGGCAGAGCCTGCGCGCGACTGGTCCGACACGCTGCATGCGACGCTGGCGGAACTCAAGGCCCGCGACGCCGCGCGCCGTGACGCATTGATGCGCGACACGGCACCCGCTATGACCGCAGGATGATCTATGTCCTGTTCGCCATTTTCCTCGCCGCCTGTTTCGCCGCCGGATCGACCGGGGGGCTCTTTCCGCCCGGCGAGTGGTATGCGCGGCTGAGCAAGCCGCGCTGGACGCCGCCCAACTGGCTGTTCCCGGTGGCCTGGACCACGCTTTACATCTGCATGGCGGCGGCGGGAGCGCGGGCGGCGGTGAGCGAGGGCAACAGCCTCGCCATGGCGCTCTGGGCCTTGCAGATCGCGCTCAACGGGCTTTGGACGCCGGTGTTCTTCGGGCTACGGCGGATGTGGCTCGGCCTTGTGGTGCTGGGGGCGCTGTGGCTCTCGGTGGCGGCGACGCTGGTGGCGCTCTGGCAGGTGGACATCTGGGCGGGGCTTCTCTTCGTGCCCTATCTGGTGTGGGTGAGCGTGGCGGCGGCGCTCAATCTCGCGGTGATCCGGCTCAACCCCCAGGAGGCGCGCTGAGACCCGCGTCTCAGTCTTCGAGCGATCCGTGAACGGCCACGAGATCGAGCCGGGCATCCTGCGGCGCGATCACGCTGTAGCTTTCGCGCACGCCGGCCCCGGTCAGTTCGCGCAGGACGGTAAGCAGCGTGTTGGGCGCGTGATCCTCGCAAAGCTCGGCCATCTGCGCGATCTCGTCGCGGGCAACGGGCAGGGCGGCCTCGGCATCGGGCGCACCGTAGACGGCGACGAAATGCGCGGCGAGCGCCTCTTCCAGCGCCGCGACCTCGGCCGGTTCCACCTGCGTGACGGCAACGAAGGTGACACGGCCGAAGGTCTCGAGCCCGAGCCAGCCGTTGGCAAAGGCCTGCCGTGCCTTGCCGGCAAGGTCGGCCTCGGTCCAGTTCGAGAACTCGAAGCCCCCGGAGAGGCACCATTCGCCGGTGCGCGCGGGGCTGTGATAGACGCGCATGTCGCTTTCGTCGAAATGGATCGCGCGGGCGAGTTTCATCAGGCGGCCTCCAGAACCGTAGTGAGGGGGATGAGATGGGTGGTCCCGCCGTCGCGCAGGAGCATCCCGAAATCCTCGTCCACGCCGAGCCAGGTGCCGGTCAGATCGCCCTGGGTGATCTGCTCGCCCATGTTCCAGGCCAGCCCGCGCCATTCGGCGTGCAGCGGCCGCGGCCCCTCGTCCTCCCAGCGGTTGATCCAGACAAGGGTATGGCGTGCCCAGCTTTCGAGCAGCGTGACCGGCCCGACCTCGGCACAGCCCTCCTCGGAAAGCGCGGTCTGCTCGGGCGTGCTGCCCGGCTGATCGGTGAGCGGCAGGAGCGGCACCTCGAGCCCGACGACGAGCCAGCCGGGCAGGGCGGCGGGATCCGCCGTCCCCGCCGCCGCGCGCAGCCGCCCGCAGCGCGCGCCGTTCACGCGCAGGCCGCCCGCCCAGTCGAGATGCACCGCCACCTCCGGCGGGCCGAGCGCGCCGAGCGCGTTCTGAAATCCCAGCCCGCAGGCGGGCAGCATGGCCATGGCGCGGGAAAGCGGCACCTCGGGGGCAAGCACGAGCGCGGCGGCAAGGCGGTCGGCGGTGACGTTGTGCACGACCGTGCCCGCGTCACAGCCGAGCGCGGCCAGGGCGCGCGCCCTGTCGAACGGCTCGACCCTGCCGGTGACGGCGATCCCCGTCAGCAGCGGCGGGAAGGTGGGGGCCGCGCCTGGTGCGTTCATGCCAGTCCCCGCGCCACCAGATCGCGCGCCAGCTGCCGGAATGCCTGTGCCTGCGCGCTCTCGGGCCTTGTCACGACGATGGGCGCACCGCCATCGGAGGCGAGGCGGATATCGAGATGCAGCGGGATCTCCGCAAGCAGCGGCACGCCCAGCTTCTCTGCCTCGGCCCGCACGCCGCCATGACCGAAGATATGCTCCTCATGTCCGCAATTGGAGCAGATATGCGTGCTCATGTTCTCGATCAGCCCCAGCACCGGCACCTTGAGCTGCTGGAACATGTCGATGCCCTTGCGCGCGTCCAGAAGCGCCACGTCCTGCGGCGTGGAGACCACGATGGCACCATCCACGGCCGCCTTCTGCGAAAGCGTGAGCTGCACGTCGCCCGTGCCCGGCGGCAGGTCCACGAGCAGCACGTCGAGCGCACCCCATTGCACCTGCATCAGCATCTGTTGCAGCGCACCCATGAGCATCGGGCCGCGCCAGACCACCGCCTGCCCCTCGTTCACCATGAGGCCGATGGACATCATGGTGACGCCGTGGTTCCTGAGCGGCAGGATGGTCTTGCCGTCGGGGCTGGCCGGGCGGCCCGAGACACCGAGCATCCGGGGCTGCGAGGGGCCGTAGACATCGGCATCCAGAAGGCCAACGCGGCGGCCTTCGGCGGCCAGTGCGCAGGCGAGGTTCGAGGCAACGGTGGACTTGCCGACACCGCCCTTGCCCGAGGCGATGGCGATGATCCGGTCCACGCCGGGGACCTGCTGCGGCCCCTTGGGCTCGGCCTTGCGGGCGGGCTTGAGATCCGGGGGGGCCTTGGCGGAATGGGCCGTCAGCACCGCCGAGACGCTGCTTGCCCCTGCCGTCCTGGCCGCGGCCTCGGCCGCATCGCGCACAGGGCCATAGGTCTCGGCCTTCGCCGGGTCGATCTCGAGGACAAAGCGCACGGTCTCGCCCTCGACATGGAGCGCGCGCACGATGCCGGCCGAGACGATGTCGCTGCCGCTTGCCGGGTCGGTGATGTCCTTGAGCGCCGCAAGGACGCCTTCGCGTGTGGCTGCCACCTCAGTCCTGCCCCTTGATCGTGCCGGTCACGACATGTTCCACATCCAGCCCCTCGACGGTGAGAACCATCTTCGCCTCGAATTCCTGGCCCGCGACCGCCCCCCTGGCGCGCAACCCCTCCTCGATGGCCTGCTGCGAGGTGACGCCCACCTGCTTGAGGAACTTGCGCATCGACATGTTGAATGCGTCGGTCATCTCCGTCTCCTTCTCTCCGATCCCGCGCTTGACGTGGCGGCGGGGCTGTTTCTACGCTTGGGCATGGCGTGCCTTGTCCCAAATCCCGCCCGGTTCCGCCCGTGGCTCCTGCCTGTCCTTCTGGCGCTCTGGCCCGCGATGGCCGAGACGGACGAGCGGCATTTCCGGCTGTCCGCGCCCGAGGCTTTGCTGGAAAGCGGGCTCTTGGGATATATCCTGCCGCGCTTCTCGCTCAAGACCGGGGTGCGGATCGAGATCCTGCCCGAGGGCGCGGAGGCCGAGGCGGCGCTGGGAACCAAGGCGGGCCGCGCGGTATTCGTGGGGGCGGGCGCGACGTGGCGGCTTGGCCTTGCGGACGATCATCCGGGTGCCGCGCGCTTTGCCGACTGGCTCGGCTCGGAGATCGGGCAGCGCACGATCACCAGCTACGAGGTGGCGGGGGCCGCGCCTTTCGCCCTGCCCGAGACAGAGGAGGCCGGGGCCACCGGCCCGGTCATCGAGGGAGACGCGGCAGAGGGGCAGCGCGTGGCGCGGGCGCAATGCGGGCGCTGTCATTTGATCGGCCCTGACCGGCGCGGCGGAATCGGCTCCACCCCGTCCTTTCCGGTGCTGCGCACGCTGGGCGACTGGGATGCGCGGTTCCAGAGATTCTACGCGCTCAATCCCCACCCGGCCTTTACCCAGGTGCCGGGCGTGACCGCGCCCTTTGCCGATCACCTGCCCCCCGCCATCGCGCCCATCGAGGTCACGCCCGCGCAGATCGAGGCGATCCTTGCCTATGTGGCAGGGCTGGCCCCCGCCGATCTGGGCGCGCCGATCCAAGTTCAGTGATCCTTGCGCTTGCTGAGGTAATCCTCGGTGGTGCGCGGTCGCGGGCGTTCGCCCATGGCGAAGGGGTTGTCGGCGGCGTTGAACTGCGCCGTGATCCGGCAATTCTCGCACATCCGGATCATGCGCGCGGCCTCTGACGTGGCGAAGAGCGCGTGCTTGCCCGCGAGCTTCTCGGTGATGCGCTCGATGGTGGATTTCGAGCCGAAGAGCACGCCGCATTCGACACAGGCAAAGGGCTCTTCCTCGTTGAGCACGACCTGGCCGAGCGCGCTGTCGGCAAGGTTCAGGCGGGGCTCCAGCGTGATCGCCTTTTCCGGGCATATCGTGGCACAGATCCCGCATTGCAGGCAGGCATCCTCCTGAAAGCGGAGCTGCGGCAGATCCTCGTTGTCCAGAAGCGCGCCCGAGGGGCAGAGCGACACGCAGGACAGGCAGAGCGTGCAGGCTCCGGCATCGACCAGCACCGCGCCATAGGGGGCGGTGGCGGGCAGGTCCAGCGTCTCTGCCCCGGGGTTGAGCGCGCGCGCGGCAAGGCGCGCGACCTGGCGGCGGCTGCCCATCGGCAGGACCGGCTCGGAGAGCGGCGGCGGCGGGGCCGTGTCATGAAGCGCGTCGCAGAGCGCGTCGGGCTCGGCGGGGTCGAGCAGGCGCACCGGATGGCCGCCTGCCATGGCCCGCGCCAGTTCGGTCTCGGCCTCGGGCGCATCGCGCTCGGTCGTGGGCGAGAGCATGAGCGCCACCTCGGCAAAGCCCGAGGCAAGCGCGGCGAGGATCTCGGCATGGCCGAAACCGGCGAGCGCGGAGACCTCCATCGGGATCACGTCGGCGGGCAGGCCGCGGCCGTGGCGCGCGGCCAGGCGGATCATCTCGGCACCGAAGCCCGCGTCATGCACCAGCAGGCGCGGCGCCGCCCCGCCGGCCTTGCGATAGGCCGAGGCCAGCGTCTGGATGCGGCGCAGGATCATGTCGGGCGGCGGCGCGTCATAGGTGATCGCGCCCGAGGGGCAGCGCGCGGCGCAGGCGCCGCAGCCCGCGCAGATCATCGGGTCGATGCCGACATGATCGCCCGCGGGCGTGATCGCACCGGTGGGGCAGATGTCGAGGCACTTGGTGCAGCCGGTCTGCCCGGCGCGGGAATGGGCGCAAAGCAGTGGCTCGAGCGCCACGTAGAGCGGTTTCTCGAAGGTGCCCACAAGCTGCGATGCCGCAAGGATCGCGTCCGCGACGGCGGTGAGGCTGCCCGGATCGGCGCGCAGATAGCCCTCGCGCTTCTCGGGCGCGGGGAATAGCGGCACCGCGCCGGACAGATCGAGGATGATGTCGCATCCGGTCTGCCCGCCGGTGCGCGGGGCCGTCCAGCGCAGCGCGCCGCGTCCGCCCGGATCGACCTGTTGCAGCGCATCGAGGCGCAGCGAGAAGCCGCCGAGCGCGCCGGTGGCCTGCACGATCCGGCCCCGGATCGCGTCGAAATCGCGGTTCTCCGGCGGGTCGCTTCCGTCGGTCAGAAGGACCGTGACACCAAGGACGGGGCTGAGTTTCTCCGCCGCCGGGAGCGCGGCCTCGGCGGTGCCGATGATCAGGCACAGCCCTTCGGAGACCACGTCCACGGTCTTGTCGGGATGCGCGGCAAGCGTGGCCTCGGCCACGAGGGCGGACATTTTGGGCAGTTTCGGGGCCGGGTCGTCGGACCACCCGGCGCGGTCGCGCAGGTCGAGGAAGGCGGGCGGATCGACGCCCAGATCGGCGGCGATCTCCTCGAAGATCCGCCGCTCCTGCGTGCAGCAGATAATCGCGTCGCCCCCCTCGATCGCCTTGGCCGCGGCACCCGTTTCGGCGGTGCAGAGCGCCGAGTGCAGCCGCGAGCAGGGCAGGCCGGACGCCTCGGAGAGCGCCTTGGCATCGATGCTCTGGGAGCCGGAACAATCGCATAAAATCAGTTGCTTGGGCATCGGTTCCCCAGGGGATTCTCGGTGTCGGGAAGGGCGCGGCCCTCGCCGCTTGGAGCAAAGCTTAGACATGATTCGCGTCCCTCGTAAACCGGATTCCGAATCACGATCCCGTCGCGGCGGGAGCCGCTTGGGTCCATGCGCAAACCTGATTGATTCTATTTGTTTTCAGCCGCTTGCAATGCGGCGTTGCAGCATCTTGCCGCAGCCAGGGTCAATCTGTCCTGACCGGCGCTCGGGCCGAGGGGAGGTGGTTCAAAATGACCGTCGATCGGGGTCTGTGGACCGTGGCACACAGAAAGTGCTTTGCGTGGTCAGGAAACTGCACCAATCTTGGGTACAAGCCAGCAAGGGGATGATGCCAGCCGTGAAAGACATGCAGCCCGACAAGCAGGTTCTGCTGCCGATCGGTGTCGTCGTGCGCAAGACGCCGGGCGTGACCCGTTGGGCGCGATGGTGCTGGCGGGCGGTCGCCGTGCTGCCCGGCGCGGGAGCGGCGGAGTGGCGCGAGCTGCGGCGTGAGGGCGAGGCGGTCGAGTATCATGCCGCCACCGTCCAGCTCGATCTTCATCATACCCAGACCGACGCCTATCTCGAGGCGCTGCGCGCGCAGGTGCCGTCGGTCTATGTGATCCTGCGTCCCCGCGCGGCGGGCACCGATGACATGCCCTACGAGGTCACGCTGGTCACGGCCTCGCCTTTCGAGGCGCAGGACTACTGCGACACGGGCGAGGAAATCGTGGAAAAGGTGCCGATGCCGGAGGGGCTGATCGCGCTGATCCGCGATTTCGTGGCGGCGCATCACGCGGATGAGACGTTTCGGAAGCGCAAGCGTGACCGGGTGAACATCGAGATCGCGCAGGACGGGGTGGGCGATGCGCGCATCCCGCAGGCGGCGGATGTGTATCGCGCCCCGTCGCGGGCGCGGCGGGAGAGGCTGCATTGACGGGCGGGGCTGATTTCTGGTCGCGCCGCAAGGCGCGGGTCGAGGCGGAGGCGGAAGCCGAGGCGCTTGCCGCCCGCGCGGCGGAAGAGGCCGCGCGCGAGGCGGCGCAGGCCGGGAAGACAGACGAGGAGATCTGCGCGGACCTGGGCCTGCCCGACCCGGACACGCTCGGCCCCGGTGACGATTTCCGCGCCTTCATGGCCAGGGCGGTGCCCGAGCGGCTGCGCCGCCGCGCGCTGCGGCGGCTGTGGCTGAGCAACCCCGCGCTCGCCAATCTCGATGGGATGATCGACTATGGCGAGGATTTCACCGACAGCGCCTGCGTGATCGAAAATCTCCGGACCGCCTATCAGGTGGGCAAGGGGATGCTCGCCCATGTCGAGGAAACGGCGCGGCAGGCCGAGGCCGAAGCCGGGCCGGACACGGCAGCCGAGCCCCCGGCAGACAGGTCCGACGTTTTGGCCGTGGCCGAAAGCGAGGCCGGCGACGAGGCCGGGGCGGAGGCCGCGCAGCCCGCCCGTGAGCCGTCCGCCGAGGAGAAGACGACCGAGGCCGGGGAGGCCCCGCCGCCGCCGCGCCGCCGGATGCGCTTTGCCTTTGACGACAGCGCCGGAGTGACCGCGTGACCCGTGAGGAGACCCTGATGGAGCAACAGACCGCCGCGCCCGTGATCGCCGAGGAGGATCGCCTGCGCGCCGATCTATACGATTTTCTCGGCGCGATCCTGGCGCGGCCCGCCGATGCGGAGCTTCTGCGGCACTGCGCGGCGCTGACCGGGGACGAAAGCGGCCTGGGGCAGGCCATCCAGGCGCTCGCTCGGGTGGCAGCGGTGAGCAGCCCGCGCGCCGTCGAGAGCGAGTTCACCGCGCTTTTCATCGGGCTGGGACGCGGCGAGCTTCTGCCTTATGCGAGCTACTATCTCACGGGTTTTCTCAACGAGAAGCCGCTGGCCAGCCTGCGCCGCGACATGGCGGCGCGCGGCATGCGGCGGGCGGACAACGTTTATGAGCCCGAAGACAACATCGCCTCGCTGATGGAGATGATGGCCGGGCTCATCCGGGGCCGTTTCGGCGCGCCCGCGAGCCTGGCCGATCAGAAGACCTTCTTCGGCAGGCATGTCGGCCCCTGGGCGGGGCATTTCTTTGCGGATTTGGAGGCGGCTCGGTCTTCGGTTCTCTATGCCTCGGTCGGCGCGGTCGGCCGGGTGTTCATGGAGATCGAGGCCGAGGGCTTCCGGATGAGCGGGGCCTGAGGCCGCGCCGACCAACCGGCGGCGCGTGGCCGCCACAACCAGAGGAGGGGAGAACCCCATGACCAGGAAACCCGAGGAGGCCACCAGCCGCCGCGATTTCCTCAAGCTGGCCGCCACGGGCGCGCCCGCGGCCGCCGTGGCCGCGGCCGTGACCGGCGAGCGGGCCGAGGCCGCCGAGCCGGACCTGACATCGAACAGGATGCAGGACACCGCGCATACCCGCGCCTATTTCGACAGCGCCCGGTTCTGAGCACCGGACGCCGTTACCACCGCTGACGACCGGTTGCGTGACGCCCGACTGTCAGGGGAAGCCACAGTACCCAGCCCAGGAGGGCCCAGGGAGGAGAGAGACACATGCTTAGGAAAAAGACCAACGGGGTTGCGCGACGCCCCCAGCGGACAAGTATCCTGTCCGAGGTCGGCGGCAAATCCGTCGATCGCCGCGCGTTCCTGCGCGGCAGCGGCCTGGCCATCGGGGGCCTGGCCGCGATGGGTGCCATTGGGGGCACCGTGACCCGCGCCAACGCCCAGACTGCGGCGGGCGAGGCGGTGAAGACGGTCAAGTCCGTCTGCACCCATTGCTCGGTCGGCTGCACGGTCGTGGCCGAGGTCCAGAATGGCGTCTGGACGGGGCAGGAGCCCGGCTGGGACAGCCCCTTCAACCTGGGTGCGCATTGCGCCAAGGGCGCATCGGTGCGCGAGCATGCGCATGGCGAACGCCGCCTCAAGTATCCTATGAAGAAAGAGGGCGGCGAGTGGAAGCGGATCAGCTGGGAGCAGGCGATCAACGAGATCGGCGACCAGATGCTCTCGATCCGCGAGGAATCCGGGCCTGACAGCGTCTATTGGCTGGGCTCTGCCAAGCACAACAACGAGCAGGCCTATCTCTTCCGCAAGTTCGCCGCCTACTGGGGCACGAACAACGTGGATCACCAGGCGCGGATCTGCCACTCGACCACCGTTGCCGGCGTTGCGAATACATGGGGCTACGGCGCCATGACCAACAGCTACAACGACATCCACAATTCCAGGGCGATCTTCATCATCGGCGGCAACCCGGCCGAGGCGCATCCCGTCAGCCTGCTCCATGTGCTGAAGGCCAAGGAAGAAAACAACGCGCCGCTCATCGTCTGCGATCCGCGTTTCACCCGCACTGCGGCCCATGCCGACGAGTTCGTGCGGTTCCGCCCCGGAACCGACGTGGCGCTCGTCTGGGGGATCCTCTGGCACATCTTCGAGAACGGCTGGGAGGACAAGGAATTCATCCGCACGCGCGTCTGGGGGATGGACCAGATCCGCGACGAGGTGAAGAAATGGACCCCCGAGGAGGTGGAGCGCGTGACCGGCGCGCCGGGCTCGCAGCTGCGCCGCGTGGCCCGCACGCTGGCCAACAACCGCCCCGGCACCGTGATCTGGTGCATGGGTGGCACCCAGCACACCAATGGCAACAACAACACCCGCGCCTACTGCATCCTGCAACTGGCGCTCGGCAACATGGGCACCGCCGGTGGCGGCACCAACATCTTCCGTGGTCATGACAACGTGCAGGGCGCGACGGATCTTGGCGTGCTGAGCCATACGCTGCCGGCCTATTACGGCCTCAACGCCGGGGCCTGGGCGCATTGGGCGCGGGTCTGGGGCGAAGACCCCGCATGGCTTGCCGCCCGGTTCGACAAGATCACCGACAAGGAGGGCAAGGAGGTCTCGCTCCAGGGCATGTCCGGCATCCCGGTGAGCCGCTGGATCGACGGGGTTCTGGAAGACCCCGCCAACATGGACCAGCCCAACAAGGTTCGTGCCATGGTGCTCTGGGGGCACGCGCCCAACAGCCAGACCCGCGGCAAGGAAATGAAGACGGCGATGGAAAAGCTCGACCTTCTGGTCGTGGTCGATCCCTATCCGACCGTCTCGGCGGTGATGCATGACCGCACCGACGGGGTCTATCTGCTACCGGCCTGCACGCAGTTCGAGACGCGCGGCTCCGTCACGGCGTCGAACCGGTCGCTGCAATGGCGCGATCAGGTGGTGGCCCCGCTCTTCGAGTCGAAGCCCGATCACGAGATCATCGGCCTTTTCGCCCGCAAGTTCGGCTTCCATGACCGGATGTTCCGCAACATCGCGCTCGAGGAGGACGGCGTGACGCCGAATGTCGAGGACACGCTGCGCGAGATCAACCGCGGCACCTGGACGATCGGCTATACCGGGCAGTCGCCGGAGCGGCTCAAGCTGCACATGGCCAACCAGCACACCTTCGACCGCACGACGCTGCGCGCCGTGGGCGGACCGGCCGATGGCGAGACCTATGGCCTGCCCTGGCCGTGCTGGGGCACGCCGGAGATGAAACATCCGGGCACGCATATCCTTTATGACATGTCGAGGCCCGTCTCAGAGGGCGGCCTGACCTTCCGCGCCCGCTTCGGCGTGGAGCGCGACGGTGACAACCTGCTGGCCGAGGGTGTCTATTCGGCGAATTCCGACATCCAGGACGGATATCCCGAATTCACCATGCAGATGCTCATGGATCTCGGCTGGGACAGCGAGCTGACCGACGAGGAGCGGGCCGTGATCGAGAAGGTCGCGGGCAGCCCCGAGAATATCGGTTCGGTGAACTGGAAGACCGACCTTTCGGGCGGCATCCAGCGGGTGGCGATCAAGCACGAATGCGCGCCCTTCGGCAATGCCAAGGCGCGGGCGGTCGTGTGGACCTTCCCCGATCCGGTGCCGCTGCATCGCGAGCCGCTCTATACCCCGCGGCGCGACCTGGTGGCGGACTATCCCACCTACGAGGACCGGCACGCCTATCGTCTGCCCACCCTTTATGCGTCGATCCAGAAGAACGACTTCTCGAAGGACTATCCGATCATCCTCACCTCCGGCCGTCTGGTCGAATACGAGGGCGGCGGCGACGAGACGCGCTCGAACCCCTGGCTTGCGGAATTGCAGCAGGACATGTTCGTCGAGATCAACCCGCGCGACGCCAACAATATCGGCGTGCGGGACGGCGCACAGGTCTGGGTCGAAGGTGCCGAGGGGGCCAAGGTCAAGGTCATGGCCATGGTCACCGAGCGGGTGGGCGAGGGTGTTGCCTTCATGCCCTTCCATTTCGGCGGCCATTTCGAGGGCAAGGATCTGCGGGACAAATCCCCCGCCGGAGCCGATCCCTATGTTCTGGGCGAGGCCAGCAACACCGCGCAGACCTATGGCTATGACAGCGTGACCCAGATGCAGGAGACCAAGGCCACTCTCTGCAAGATCATGCCAGCGTAAGGAGATAGAGACATGGCAAGAGCAAAGTTTCTGTGCGACGCCGAACGCTGCATCGAGTGCAACGCCTGCGTCACCGCCTGCAAGAACGAGCATGAGGTGCCCTGGGGGATCAACCGCCGCAAGGTGGTGACGATCAACGACGGCAAGCCCGGTGAGCGGTCGATCTCGGTGGCCTGCATGCACTGCTCGGATGCACCCTGCATGGCCGTCTGCCCTGTGGACTGCTTCTACCAGGACGAGGAAGGCGTGGTGCTCCACTCCAAGGACCTGTGCATCGGCTGCGGCTATTGCTTCTATGCGTGCCCGTTCGGCGCGCCGCAATTCCCGCAGGCGGGCAATTTCGGCTCCCGTGGCAAGATGGACAAGTGCACCTTCTGCAAGGGCGGCCCCGAGGAGAACCACAGCCAGGCCGAGTTCCAGAAATACGGGCGCAACCGGATCGCAGAGGGCAAGCTGCCCATCTGCGCCGAGATGTGCTCGACCAAGGCGCTTCTGGCCGGTGACGGCGACGTGGTCTCGGCCATCTACCGCGAGCGGGTCGTTGCCCGCGGCTTCGGCTCGGGTGCCTGGGGCTGGGGCAGCGCCTACGGTCAGCAGAGCGGCGGCTGAATGCCCCGATGCCGGTGTCGGAGGTCGGCATGACCTTCGGCACCGGTGCATATGCAATCGGAAACTTCAAAAGTTTCCGATCCGGTTTCATTGAAAGAAATCGGTTCCAAGAGACATGAATCGAGGACATCATGCGCGCAATTCCCAGCTTGGCCTTGTGTATCCTGCTCGCACTTCCCGCCATGGCGCAGGACACGCCGGACCGCTCCGCCACCGGCGGCGCGCAGACGCTCGAGGACATTCTCGCGCGGCAACGCGGCGAGAAGATCGACGACAGCTTTCGCCGCAGCGCCACGGGCAACCCGGATGATGCGGCAGGCATGGCCGGTCAGCTCGGAACGCTGGGCGGTGCCTCGGATGCCGAGGTCTGGCGCGCGCTGCGCTACGGGCTGGAGGATGTGACGGTCTCGGCGGGCGGGCCGGAGGCGCGCGTGCTCATCCAGGACAGCGGCATGTGGTGGCTCGAGTTCCGCAAGGGGCCGCTCGCGACCTATGGCGCGTGGCTTCTCGGGGGCACGCTGGCGCTTCTGGCGCTGTTTTATCTCATCCGTGGCAGGATCCGCATCGACGGGCAAAAGACCGGGCGCACCGTGACCCGGTTCCAGGCGGTGGAGCGGTTCGCGCACTGGCTGATGGCGGGGTCCTTCATCGTTCTGGCGATCACCGGGCTCGTGGTGCTCTTCGGGCGGATGGCGATCATTCCGCTTCTGGGGCACGAGGCTTTCTCGACCATCGCGGTGGCCTCGAAATGGGTGCACAACAACATCTCCTGGGCCTTCATGCTGGGCCTTGTCATGGCCTTCTTCCTTTGGGTGGGTCACAACATCCCCAACCGGGCCGACCTGAAATGGCTGGCCGTGGGGGGCGGGATCTTCACAAAGGGGGTGCATCCCCCGGCACGGAAGTTCAACGCAGGGCAGAAGATGATCTTCTGGTCCGTGATCCTTTTGGGCGCGTCGATCTCGGCTTCCGGCCTGTCGCTGCTCTTTCCCTTCGAGCTGCCGATGTTCGCCAAGACCTTCACCATCCTCAACGACATGGGCCTGCCGCAGATCGTGGGCCTCGGGCCGCTGCCCGAGACGCTTGCGCCGCATGAGGAGATGCAGCTTGCCACGCTCTGGCACGCGATCGTGGCCTTCGTTCTCATCGCCATCATCCTTGCGCATATCTATATCGGCTCGGTCGGGATGGAGGGCGCCTTTGACGCCATGGGTTCGGGCGAGGTCGAGGAGCAGTGGGCGCGCGAGCATCACGGGCTGTGGCTGGAGGAGTTGCAGCAGAAGGGCCACGCGCCCGCGCACGGCAAGGCCGCCCATCCCGCCGAGTAAGCCGATGCGCGGATGGATAGCGGCGCTCTGGTGTCTGGCGGCGGCCTCGGCGGCGGCGCAGGAATTCACCACGCTCAAGGGGCATGGCGGACCGGTGATGGGGCTTGCCATGCTGCCGGGCGGCACGGTCGCCTCGGCCAGTTTCGACAATTCCGTGGGGCTCTGGCAGGGGCGCGTGCCGCGCTGGCTCGAGGGGCACGCGGCGGCGGTGATCGCGCTGGCCCCGCTCGGCCCGGACCGGCTCGTGACGGGGGGCGACGATTTCGACCTCATCATCTGGGACCGCGAAAGCGGCGCGGCGACGCGGCTCGAGGGGCACCGGGGCAAGATCGCGGCGCTTGCCGTCTCGCCCGATGGCGGCTGGATCGCCTCGGCCAGCTGGGACGGCTCGATCGGTCTCTGGCCCGCGCAGGGCGGTGCGCCGCGCTTTCTGCGGGGCCATGACGGCCCGGTGACAGATGTAACCTTTGCCCGCGACGGCGCGCGGCTCTTTTCCACCTCGGCCGATGGCACGCTGCGTGTCTGGCGCTGGCAGGAGAGCGACCCGGTATCGCGGGTGCTGGTGGACCAGGGTTTTGGCATCAACGAACTGGTGGCGGGACCGGAGGATGCCTGGCTCGCCTATGGTGCGGTGGACGGGGCGACGCGCGTGGTGGAGCCCGAGAATGGCACCGAGATCGCCGATTTCACCCTGGACCGGCGGCCGATCCTGGCGCTTGCCCATCACGAGGGGACGGGGCAGCTCGCGGCCGGGGACGGGCATGGCTACATCATGGTGATCGAGACGGGCACATGGCAGATCACCCGCGATTTTCAGGCGATGAGCCGCGGGCCGGTCTGGGCGCTGGCCTTCTCTCCGGATGGCGGGACGCTCTATGCCGGGGGGCTGTCCGAGGTGGTCTATGGCTGGCCCGTCGCCATGCTCGATGCCTTCGACCCCGCAGGCGAGACCGAGCACAGCTTTCTGCGGCCTCCCGAGGAGATGGAGAACGGCGAACGGCAGTTCATGCGCAAATGCTCGATCTGCCACGCGCTCACGCCGCCGCCCTCGCGCAAGGCGGGGCCGACGCTGCATGGCCTCTTCGGGCGTGCGGCGGGCAGCGTGCCGGGCTATCCCTACTCGCCCATCCTTGCCAATTCCGATATCGTCTGGACCGATGAGAGCATCGACGCGCTCTTCGATCTCGGGCCGGATCACTACATCCCAGGCTCGAAGATGCCGATGCAACGGATCACCGGGGCGCAGGACCGGCAGGATCTGATCGCCTTTCTGCGCCGCGCCACCGAATGAGAGGAGAGACAAGACGATGAAAGCCATGCTTGCGGCCTTTGTGGCCTGCGCCGTGATCGCCGCCGCCGCGCCTTGGGTGTTGCGCGAACTGGGTTACACGGTCGAGGCGACCCGCGCCGGCGACAGCGTCCGGCTGGGTGACGACCAGGAATGAGACCGCGCCCCGCCGTCAGGCAGGCGCAGAGCGCGCCGCGCGACGATTACGGCGAAAACCTTGGCCGCGCCGCCGTGCTCGTCATCGACGACGAGCCGGGGATGCGCAATTTCCTCATCAAGACGCTGGGGCCGCGCTGCCGCCATGTCGAACAGGCGCGGTCTTGCGCCGAGGCCAGCGAGATCCTCGATCAGGCGCATTTCGACCTGCTCATCCTCGACAACATCATGCCCGACAAGACCGGGCTGGACTGGCTGGAGGAACAGCGCCGGGTCGGGCTCTTCGCCGAAACCATCCTCATGACCGCCTATGCCGATCTCGACACGGCGATCAAGGCGCTGCGGGCGGGGGTGACGGATTTCGTGCTCAAGCCGTTCCGCGCCAACCAGATCCTGAACGCGGTGGCGCGCGCGCTCGACCGAAAGTACCTGGCGCGCGACAACTACCTGTTGCGGCACGAGTTGTCGGGCGGGGGCGGGACGGCGCGCGGGCGGCTTCTGGGCCATTCCCCGGCCATCCAGCAGGTGCGCGAGCTGCTCAAGCGTCTCGCGCCGCTGCCCACCCCGGTGCTCTTCACCGGGGCGAGCGGCACCGGCAAGGAGGTGGCGGCGCGCACGCTGCATGCCCTGTCGGAACGGGCCGACAAGCCCTTCGTCGCCGTGAACTGTGCGGCAATCTCGGACGATCACATCGCCGAGGAACTGTTCGGCGTGATCGAGGACGGGCGGCGGCGCAAGGACGGGCTGCTCTTTCATGCCGAGGGCGGCACGCTCCTGCTCGACGAGGTGGCGCAGCTGCCCGAGACGGTGCAGGCGGCGCTTCTGCGCGTGCTGGAGGACCGGCGCATCCGTCCGCTCGGGTCCGAGCGCGAGGTGCCGCTCGATCTGCGGTTCCTCTTCGCCACCAATGCCGATCTGGAGACGGCGGTGCGCGACGGCCGTTTCCGCGCGGACCTCTTTCATCGCATCAACATCGTCAATGTCGCCATGCCCACGCTCAGGGAGCGCCACGAGGATATCGGCGAACTGGCGGCGCTCTTCATGAGCGAGTTTTCCCGGGTGCTCGGGATGCCCGCGCTGGAGCTCAACGAACAGGTGCTGCTGAAGCTGAGCCGCTACGACTGGCCCGGCAATGTGCGCGAATTGCGCAACCTGATCGAGCGTTCGGTGATCCTCGGGGCGTTTCCGTCCGACTTCGCGGGCGAGGGGCGCGTGACCGGCGCGCCGGCGATCGAGACGCTGGCCCTGGTCGAGCAGCGCCACATCATGGCGGTGCTTGACGCCTGCGGCGGCAACCGCGCCGAGGCGGCGCGGCGGCTGGGCGTGGCGCGCAAGACGATCGACCGCAAATGCGCGGCCTGGGGGATCTGAGAATCAGCCGCGGCTGCCCGCGAACCGCACCTCCCAGTCCGCGCGCGCCTCGTCGGTGATCTTGGTGAAGAGCACCTCGGGCACCTCGAAGCCGTGGCCGGGGGGTAGAACATTCATGGAGGCTTGGATGTCATTTGGCCAACTCCAATCATTAGAGTTCATCGCAGCCATCATCTTATCAGCGGCATCAGGAATGAAAGGCTTGGAGAGAATCGCAAAAATACGAATCAGAGATAGCGCAATTCGGATTTGCGATGCGGCCCAGCCAGGGTTTTCTTTGTATGTGGTCCATGGCGCGGCAGATTGTAGATACTCATTGCCCAGCACCCAGATTGAGCGCAGCTCCTGAGCTGACTTTCGCACCTCCATCGCCTCCATATGAGTTTCATAGGCGCGGATATGATACGCTAGGTCTTCGATGAGTTGGTGTTCTGCGTTTGTGAATGTATCGCCCTCGGGCACCGCTTCGCCGAACCTGGCGCGGCAGAACTTGGTCACGCGGGAGACGAAATTGCCCAGCACATCGGCCAGGTCCTTGTTCACCGATGTCTGGAAATTCTCCCATGTGAACTCGGAATCCGAGCTTTCGGGCGCGTGGCTGAGCAGCCACCAGCGCCAGTAGTCGGCGGGCAGGATCTCGAGCGCCTGATCCATGAACACGCCGCGCCCGCGCGAGGTGCTGAACTGGCCGCCGTCATAGTTCAGGTAGTTGAAGGACTTGATGTAATCGACGAGCTTCCACGGCTCGCGCGAGCCGAGGATCGTGGCGGGAAAGCTGAGCGTGTGAAAGGGCACGTTGTCCTTGCCCATGAACTGGGTGTAGCGGACATCCTCGGCACCCTTGTCGGTGCGCCACCAGCGTTCCCAGGCGGAGGCGTCAAGCCCGTTCGCCTCGGCCCATTCGGCGCCGCAGGCGATATATTCGATGGGCGCGTCGAACCAGACGTAGAACACCTTGCCCTCCATCCCCTTCCAGGGCGCGCCGTCGAATTGCACCGGGATTCCCCAGTCCAGATCGCGGGTGATGCCGCGATCCCGCAATCCGTCGCCGTCAGTGAGCCATTTGCGGGCGATGGAGGTGGTGAGCACCGGCCAGTCGGTCTTGGAGTCGATCCAGGCCGCCAGCTCGTCCTTCATCCGCGACTGGCAGAGATAGAGATGCCGGGTCTCGCGCATCTCCAGATCGGTCGCGCCCGAGATCACCGAGCGGGGATTGATGAGATCGACCGGATCAAGCTGCTTGGTGCAGTTGTCGCATTGGTCGCCGCGCGCGGACTCAAACCCGCAATTGGGGCAGGTGCCCTCGATATAGCGGTCGGGCAGATAGCGCCCGTCGGTGGGCGAATACATCTGCGTCTCCGACACCTCGCGGATCAGCCCCTGTTCGTAAAGGCGCTTGGCGAAATGCTGGGTCAGGCGATGGTTCTGCGGGCTCGAGGAGCGCCCGAAATGATCGAAGCTGAGCCGGAAGCCGTCGGAGAGCCGTTTCTGCACCAGCCACATCTCGGCGCAATAGTCCGCCACCGGCTTGCCCGCCTTGGCGGCGGCCAGTTCGGCGGGCGTGCCATGCTCGTCCGTGGCGCAGAGAAACAGCACCTCGTGGCCGCGCGCGCGGCAGTAGCGGGCAAACAGATCGGCCGGAAGCTGGCTGCCCACCAGATTGCCCAGATGCTTGATCCCGTTGATGTAAGGGATCGCCGAGGTGATGAGATGCCGTGCCATTGGGTGCCTGTCCGTGCCTTGCTCGCGCCCCCTTTAGCGTGGAACCGCGGGGGTTTCTAGCGCCTGTCGCGGCTGCGCCCGGTGAGCCGTCCGATCAGGAAGGAGGTGCGCGGCGTCCAGACATAGGTGGTGCGCCGTTCGGCCACGGGGCGCATCCGCATCCGCCAGAGGCCGAAGAGCACAAGCATCCCGTGGCCCGCCGCGATCATGTAGAACATGGCGGGCGGGCCATAGACCTCGATCAGCGTGGAGGCCATGAGCGGCGCGGCCATTGCCCCCACGGCGAAGAAGAACATGAGCGCGGCCGAAAGTTCCACCCGTTCCGAGGCATCCGCGAAATCATGCGCGTGCGCCGCCGAGATCGAGTAGATCGGAAAGGTGGTCATGCCGAAGAAGAAGGCCGTGGCAAGGATCCCGGCCGTGCCCAGCCCCTCGACGGTGGCGGTCGAGAGGCAGGACAGGATCGCCGCGACCGACAGGCCGATGAGCACCCAGCGGCGGTCGTAGCGGTCGGCGAGCCAGCCCACCGGGTATTGCGCCACCGCGCCCCCCAGCACGAAGACCGCCAGAAACCCGGCGATCTGGTCGATGGCAAGGCCCACCTGCTGGCCGTAGAGCGGCCCCACCATGCGGAAGGAGGCCGAGGAGAGCGCCGCCACCAGCACCCCCGCCGTGGCCAGCGGCGAGCAGGCCACCAGCAGCATCGGGCGCAGGCGCGGGGCGGCGGGCGTCTCGGGCTCGCGCAGGCGCGAGAGCGTCAGCGGCAGAAGCGCCGCGCAGCACAGCAGGGCCAGGAGGTTGTAGGAGAAATAGGCGGCCGGAGAGAGCACGGAGATGAGCAGCTGCGCGGCCAGCGAGGCACCCATGTCCACCACCCGGTAGACACCCATCGCGCGCCCGCGCGTCTCGTTGGTGAGCTTGGCCTGGAGCCAGGCCTCGATCACCGTGTAGCAGCCCGCCACGCAGAGCCCCGAGGCCAGCCGCATCAGCGCCCAGGCATAGGGGTCCGTCACCATCATGTGCGCGAGTAACCCGATGGCCCCGGCGGCGGTGAAGGCGGCGAAGGCACGGGAATGCCCGATCGTGCCCATCAGCCGCGGCGCGAACCAGCAGCCTATGAAGAACCCTGCGAAATGCGCCGATCCCAGGAGGCCGATCTGCGCCGTCGTGAACTCCAGCGTGATGCCCGAAAGCGCGTCGAGCGGACCCACCCCGCCGGTGGAAAGCTGCAGGAGAACGACTGACAGGAACAGGGCGGTGAAGGAGACGAGAAGGCGCATGGTGGCGCCAGCATCGCAGCTGCGGCCCGTCAGGCCCGCGCGTTTTCGACACGACCGCGTCGGATTCGGGCACCCGGCGGGCTGGCCTGGCGTGTGACGGGGGCGATCCGGCTCAGGTCTGCCCTTACCGCTTCACCCGCGCGAGGATGCGCAGGGTGATGGTGGGGCCGACGAGGTCGGGATAGCCGGAGGCGCCGAAGGCGTGGCGGTCGATCTCGCCGGTGAGCAGGACGGTGAGGCTCTCGAGCGTCGCCGGATCGGTGTCGGGGGTGCGGTAGAGCCCCGCCGTGAGAGTGACGGGGCGGGTGACGCCGCGGGCGGTCAGCAGGCCCTCGATCCGGGCGGCGCGGGTCGTGCCGGTGATCGCGGTGGAGCGGAAGGTGATCGCGGGGTGGGTCGCGGTGTCGAGCACCTGCGGGCCCTGCATCGCCTGGGTGGCAAGGAAGAAGCCGGCCCGCGCCCCGCGCGCGTCGAGCGTCACCGAGACGCTGCTGGCCGCGAGATTGCGCAGGTCGAGCCGGATATCGGCGGCGGAGACGGGCATGGTGCCACGATTGTCGCCCAGCGCGAAATCATAGGTGAAGCCCACGTTGGAGCCATCCGCGTCAAGCCGCCATGCCTCGGGCGCGGCGGTGGCGGGCAGGGCCAGAAGGCAGAGGGCAAGGGCAAGCGTGCGGCGGATCATGCCCGAATATACGCGCGGGCGGGCGCGGCGGATGTCACATCGGGGTGAGCGCCCAGGCGCCGGGGCAGCCCGCAAGCTGCCAGTCGGCGGGGGGCGCGCTGCGGGCGCGCAAGCGGGACAGATGCCAGCGGTCGCCCTGCGGCCTGTGGGCGGGGGCCATGTGCCAGCGGCTCTCGACCCCCGGCGCGCCGCCCTCGCCCGGGGTGAGCAGCAGGCCGAGGGGCGGATCGGTGGCCCGCGCCGCGCCCTCCCCGGCGGCCAGGTGCAGGCGGCGCACCGGGGTCAGGCCGGGCGGCGCGGGCAGGTCGGCCACGACAAGCGGCACCGCCCCGCTGCGCAGCGCCTCCTCCATGCACCACAGCAGATCGGTGCCCCGGTCGGGGGTGGCGAAGAGAAACCGCTCGGGCCCGGCGAAGGGCCGGATACCGTCAGGATGGGGCCGGTCGCGCCGCCAGCGCGGCGCGATCCAGAGCACCGGACCGGCAAGCGCGCCGGCCACGAGCATCGCAAGGCTATGGCGGGCGGGGCCGCAGCCCTCATGCACCCGCCCGCGCGCCAGCGAGAGCCCGCCGGGAAGCGGCAGGGCAGGGCACGGGGCGCGGGCGAGGAGCGGGGCGTTCATGGCGGGAAGGGTAGCGTGTTCGCCAAATGTTCTCAAGTCCCGCGATCAGGCGGCCGGGTCTCCGGCAATCCGCGCGGTGATCCGGTGCGCCGCGGCGACCACGGCGCTGCCCAGGCCGGGCAGCCGGTCCTCGGCGAAGCGCGCCGAGGGGCCGGAGATCGAGATGCCCGCGCAGGGCTCGCCCCGGTCGTTGAAGATCGCCGCCCCGATGCAGGACATGCCCTCATAGCGTTCGTCGCGGTCGAAGGACCAGCCGCGCGCGCGGGTGGCCTCGAGATCGGCCATGAGGCTGGCAAGGCTGACATGGGTGCGCGCGGTGAAGCCTGTCAGCCCGGTCGCGGGCAGAAGCCGCGCACGGCGCTCGGCAGGCAGGGCGGCGAGGATCGCCTTGCCGGTGCCCGAGGCGTGCATCGGCGTGCGCGAGCCGGGCGGAAAGAAGGCCCGGATCGGGTTGGGCGTCTCGATCTGGCCGATGAAGACCACCTCGGCCCCGTCGGGCACGGCGAGATTGGCGGTCTCGCCGGTTTCCTCCATGAGCGCGCGCATGACCGGGCGGCCCATATCCGCCAGCCCCGTGCGCTTGAGATAGGCGACGCCGGTGCGATAGGCCTCGATGCCGATGGACCAGTCCTGCCGTTCCTCGTCGAAGCGGACGAAATCGCGGGCCTGAAGGGTGGTGAGGATGCGATGCGTGGTGGCCGGCGGAATGTCGAGCGCGCGCGCAAGATCGGTCAGGCTGGTGGCCTCCTGCTGCGCGACGGCGGTAAGCACGGCAAGCGCGCGGTCGAGCGCCTGCATGGTGCCGGTGCCCTTCTCGGTAAAGGGCGAGCGGGGGCGGCCGCGGGGGCGGGGGGGCTTGGTCATGGGTGGGCCGCCGCGCGGCGCCCGACGGCGGGTGGGCGCTGCGCGGCGGCGCGCAAGCGCACCCTTGTTCCGCGCGGAGATGCTTTGCAGGCGTTGCGCATGATGTGGCTCCCTCTGTCTGATTTGCTACCGTGCTCAGCCTACAAAAACTGAAAAATGTTTCCAACACATTCTCTGCCGGTAGAGGTGGAAAATACAAAAATTAATAATATCATGTATATAACTCACTTGAACCATAAATGAAAAACTTTTTCAGAAAAATTGCATTCCGGCGCGATCCGGGAGAGGATGCCCCATCCTGAGGAGGGTTTCGCCATGTCAGACCAGAACCCGGTTTTCATCCCCGGCCCCACCAACATGCCCGACCGGCTGCGCCGTGCCATGCAGGTGCAGACGATGGACCACCGCTCGCCCGCCTTCGCCGCCGCGCTGGCACCGGTGCGCGAGGGATGCAAGCGGGTGTTCGGCACCGAGGCGGGCGAGATCGTGCTCTTCCCCGCCTCAGGCACCGGCGGCTGGGAGGCGGCGATCACCAACACGCTCAGCCCCGGCGACCGGGTGCTCGTGGCACGCTACGGCATGTTCAGCCATCGCTGGATCGACATGTGCCAGCGCCACGGGCTCGACGTGCAGATCCTCGACTGCGCCTGGGGCAGCGGCGCGCCCGCCGAGCGCTTTGCCGAGGCATTGCAGGCCGATAGGGGCCACGAGATCAAGGCCGTGCTCGTCACCCATAACGAGACCGCGACCGGCGTGAAATCCGACATCGCCGCGGTGCGCGCGGCGATGGACGGGGCCCGGCACCCGGCGCTTCTGATGGTGGATTGCGTCTCGTCGCTGGCCTCGATGCCCTTCGAGATGGATGCCTGGGGCGTCGATGTGGCGGTTTCGGGCTCTCAGAAGGGGTTCATGCTGGCCACCGGCATGGCCATCGTCGCGGTGAGCACGAAGGCGCTCGCGGCCGCAGAGACTGCCCGCCTGCCCCGCACCTTCTTCGATTTCCGCGACATGCTCGGGGCCTATGCCAAGGGCGGCTTTCCCTACACCCCGCCCCTGCAACTCATCTTCGGCCTGGACGAGAGCCTCAAGATGCTCTTCGAGGAGGGGCTGGAACAGGTCTATGCCCGCCATGCGCGGCTGGCCGAGGGGGTGCGGCGGGCGGTCGATGCCTGGGGGCTGAAGCTTGTGGCAGAGGCGCCCGAGCTCTATTCCGACACGGTGAGCGCGATCTACGTTCCCGAGGGCAAGGACAGCAACGCGCTGGTGAACCATGCCTTCGCCACCTACGGGATGAGTTTCGGCGTGGGCCTGGGCGAGATGAACGGCCGCGCCTTCCGCATCGGCCACCTGGGCAGCCTGACCGATGCGATGGTGCTCTCGGGTCTGGCCACGATCGAGATGGCGATGGCCGATCTCGACTATCCGGTCCGCCTGGGCAGCGGGGTGATCGCGGCGCAGGCGCATTTCCGCGCCACCGCCCGGCCCGCCATGGCCGACAAGGCCGCCTGAAGGAGACGAGAATGCTTGACGTGAAGGACAAGACCGGGGCGGATCTGACGCTCGACGACATGCTGGCCGCGCGCGACCGGATCGCGCCGCATGTCCACCGCACGCCGGTGCTCACCTCCGAATACCTCAACGCGCTGACGGGGGCGGAGCTCTATTTCAAGTGCGAGAACTTCCAGAAGGCCGGGGCCTTCAAGGTGCGCGGCGCGTGCAACGCGGTTTTCGGCCTCACCGAGGAGATGGCCGCGCGGGGCGTGGCCACGCATTCGAGCGGCAACCACGCGCTCAGCCTCAGCTATGCCGCCGGGCGGCGGGGGATCCCGTGCCATGTGGTCATGCCGCATACCGCGCCGCAGGCCAAGAAGGACGCGGTGCGCGGCTATGGCGGGATCATCACCGAATGCGAGCCCTCCACCACGAGCCGCGAGGCCGTCTTTGCCGAGGTGCAGGCGCGCACCGGCGCGGAATTCGTGCATCCCTACAACGATCCGCGCGTGATCGCGGGGCAGGCCACCTGCTCGGCGGAGCTGATCGAACAGGTCGAGGGGCTGGATGCGGTGATCGCGCCCATTGGCGGGGGCGGCATGGTCTCGGGGTGTTGCCTCACGCTGTCGAACCTTGCGCCGGGGGTGAAGATCTATGCCGCCGAACCCGAGCAGGCCGACGATGCCGCGCGCAGCTTCAGGGCGGGCCACATCATCGCCGATGACGCGCCGGTAACGGTGGCCGACGGGCTCAAGGTGCCGCTCAAGGAGAACACCTGGCATTTCGTGAGCCATTACGTCACCGACATCCTGACGGCGAGCGAGGAAGAGATCATCGAGGCGATGAAGCTCACCTGGGCGCGCATGAAGATCGTGATCGAGGCAAGCTGCGCCGTGCCGCTGGCCACCCTCGTGAAGAACCGCGACATCTTTGCCGGCCGTCGCGTCGGCGTCATCATCACCGGCGGCAATGTCGATCTCGACCGCCTGCCCTGGATCAAGTGAGGAGAAAGACCATGAACAAGCCCGTGACACTCGACGGTCTCGAGGTCGGTTTCGACGTGCCCGCCCTGCCCGGCATGGTCGAGGCGGAGATCCAGACGCCCTGCCTGATCCTCGATCTCGACGCGCTGGAGCGCAACATCAAGAAGATGGGCGACTGGGCGAAGGCGCATGGCGTGCGCCACCGGGTGCATGGCAAGATGCACAAGTCGGTCGATGTGGCGAAATTGCAGGAGAGCCTTGGCGGGGCCTGCGGCGTCTGCTGCCAGAAGGTGAGCGAGGCAGAGGTCTTCGCGCGCGGCGGCATCAAGGATGTTCTGGTGTCCAACCAGGTGCGCGACCCGCTCAAGATCGACCGGCTGGCGCGGCTGCCGAAACTGGGCGCGCGCACGCTGTGCTGCGTGGACGACGCGGCCAATGTGGCCGAGCTTTCCGAGGCGGCGGTGCGGCATGGCACGCAGATCGAGTGCCTGGTGGAGATCGATTGCGGCGCGGGGCGCTGCGGGGTGACGACGACGCCGGAGGTGGTGGAGATCGCCAAGGCGATTGACGCGGCGCCGGGGCTGCAATTCGCCGGGCTCCAGGCCTATCAGGGCGCGATGCAGCATCTCGACAGCTACGAGGACCGCAAGGCCAAGATCGACGTGGCCGTGGCCATGGTGCGCGACGCGGTGGAGGCGCTGAAGGCGGAAGGGCTGGAGTGCGACATCGTGGGTGGCGGCGGCACCGGCAGCTATTATTTCGAGGGAAGCTCGGGCGTCTATAACGAGCTTCAGTGCGGCTCCTACGCCTTCATGGATGCCGATTACGGGCGTATCCTCGACAAGGACGGCAAGCGCATCGACCAGGGGGAATGGGAGAACGCGCTTTTCCTGCTGACCTCGGTGATGAGTCATGCCAAGCCCGACAAGGCGATCTGCGATGCGGGGCTCAAGGCGCAGTCGGTGGATAGTGGTCTGCCGGTGGTGTTCGGGAGGGCGGACGTGACCTATGTCAAGTGTTCGGACGAACATGGCGTGATCGCCGATCCCGAGGGCGTGCTGAAGGTGGGTGACAAGCTGCGGCTGGTGCCGGGGCATTGCGACCCGACCTGCAATGTCCATGACTGGTATGTGGGCGTCCGGGGCGGCAAGGTGGAATGCGTCTGGCCGGTCTCGGCGCGCGGCAAGGCGTATTGAGGCGATGGGCATGGACAGCCAGGCCACGCAGGGTATCGTCATCGTCCCCGAGGCGATCTGCGAAGAGGTGATCACCCGCGCCGATGCCTTCGATGCGGTGGAACAGGTCTTTGCCGCCATGGCGCGGGGAGATGCCTGCAACTTTCCGGTGGTGCGCGAGGCCATCGGCCATGCCGATGCGCTTTACGGGTTCAAGGGCGGGTTTGACAAATCCGGCCTGACCCTCGGGCTGAAGGCCGGTGGCTACTGGCCCGGCAACATGGCGAAGGGGCTGACCAATCATCAGTCCACGGTGTGCCTCTTCGATCCCGATACCGGGCAGCTCTCGGCGCTGGTGGGGGGGAATTATCTCACCGCGCTGCGCACCGCGGCCGCCTCCTCGGTCTCCATCGCGTATCTGGCGCGCAAGGATTCCAGGGTGCTCGGCATGGTCGGCGCGGGCCATCAATCGGCGTTTCAGCTGCGCGCCGCGGCCGAGCAGCGTTCGTTTCAAAAGGTCGTGGCCTGGAACCCGCATCCCGAGATGCTGCCGCGTCTGCAAGCGGTGGCCGAGGAACTGGGGCTGGCCTTCGAGGCGGTGAGCCCCGAGGAACTGGGCGCGCAGGCGGATGTGATCATCACCATCACCTCGGCCTTCGAGCCGCTGCTCATGGCCGGTTGGATCAGGCCCGGCACGCATGTCGCCTGCATGGGCACCGATACCAGGGGCAAGCAGGAGGTCGATCCGGCACTTCTGGCGCGCGCCACCGTCTTTGCCGACGAGATCGCGCAATCGGTCAGCATCGGCGAGGCGCAGCACGCCATTTCCCGGGGGCTCATCGCCGAGGGCGACATCACCCCCATCGGCGCGGTGATCGAGGGCACCCATCCGGGGCGGAGATCGCCCGAGGAGATCACGCTCTTTGACGGGACCGGCGTGGGCTTGCAGGATCTGGCGGTGGCGGCGGTTGCGGCGCGCATCGCGCGCGCGCGCGGGCTGGGGGCGGCGGTGTCCCTGGGATGAGCGGGATCAGCCGCCCGCCGCGCCGTCGCGCGGCGGGATCAGGCCCAGTTCTTCCAGCCGGGGGGCATAGGTGCGCGTCACCGGCACGCGGTCGCCATTGACAAGGCGCAGCCAGGTCCGGTTGCCCTTGCGCTCGTGCCCCGCGATCGCGGCGAGCGCCACCCAGTGCGAGCGATGCGTGCAGAGCCCGGCGACCGGCTCCATCTCGTCTATCGCGTCCGAGAGCCGCAATCGAAGCGTTTCCGTGCCCCCGTCCGTCACCACCTCGACGCTGTGATCGCGCCCCGACAGGCGCAGGATCGCCGCGCCCTGCAAGGGCTCGGAGAGGCGGCGGGCAAGGCGCGGGCTTGGCGGTTCGGGCGTGGCGGGGCCGGTCTCGAGCCCGAAGCGGCGGCGCAGCAGGACGATCGTGGTCACGAAAGCCAGCGTGTTGACCCAGATCGACGCGGGCGAGAGATCAGAGCGCGCCAGCACCGGATCGAAGGCGGCCCGCAGGACGTGGATGAGCGGGGTCAGCAGGGTCGCGGTGGCAAGGCTCATGCCGAGATCGAGCGCAAGCGGCGGCCAGCGCCCGCAAAGCGTGAGCAGCGCCGCGCGGCTTAACCCGCCGATTGCCACGCCCAGGCAGAGCACCACGCTCCAATAGGCCGCGCGCAGCACCGGCCCCATGGTCTGGAAGGTTCCGAAAGGCCCGGCCACGACAGCCACGATCCCGCCACCCAGGATCAGCGACAGGCTGGTCCATGACAGGATGGCGGCGACCGTCTCCTGGACATGCCGCCGGAACTCGGACCAGATCAACTCGACACCCTTGCTCATACCCTTATAACGTGCATGTATCAGCCGGGGTATTCAATTCCAAGCATGTGTTGACGGAGCCTGCGGGATCATCAACCCGAAGCGGAGAGGGCAGGGATGGGAAATGAGGCGGTGTTTTCCCCGCAGGCAGAGGCGCGCATCCGCAAGAGTTTCGCTGCCCAGAGCATGATGGCGACGCTGGGCGCGCGGCTGGTGCAGGTCGCGCGGGGAGCGGTGCGGATCGAGGCCCCGATCCTGCCCGGCAGCCGCCAGCAGCATGGCTTTGCCCATGCCGGGCTGAGCTTTGCCATCGGCGACAGCGCGGCGGGCTATGCCGCGCTGAGCGTGATGCCGGAAGGGCAGGAGGTGCTGACCACGGAGATGAAGATCCACCTGCTCGCGCCCGCGCGGGGCGATCTGCTGGTGGCCGAGGGCCGGGTGCTGCGGCCGGGCCGCCGCCTCGTGATCGTGGAGGCGGATGTCCACGCGGTGGACGCGGGCCGCGAGGCGCATGTGGCGCGGCTTGTCGGAACGATGATCCCGCTGGGGGCGTGAGGGGGCTGCAAGGGGCCGCGGATGGCGCGCACGGCCCCTGTCCCGGCCGCCCCGCCAAGCCCCCTTTCCGCCGCGCGGGCGATGGGCTAGACCGGCCTGACCCCAGCCAAAAGGCCCGCCGATGAGACCCGTTCGCCTGCTTTCCGGCATCCTCACCGTCAGCGGCTGGACGCTGATGAGCCGGATCCTGGGCTTTGCGCGCGACGTGATGCTGGCAAGCCTGGTGGGCCCCGGCATCCTGATGGATGCTTTCGTGGCCGCGTTCCGCCTGCCCAACATGTTCCGCCGCTTCTTTGCGGAGGGCGCGTTCAACGCGGCCTTCGTGCCGATGTTTTCCAAGCGGCTGGAGGGGGGCGAGGACGCGCTCGGCTTTGCCAGCCGGGCGCTGTCGGGGCTGGGCTTCGTGCTGCTGGTGCTGACGGGGCTGGCCATGGTGTTCATGCCGGGGCTCGTGTGGCTCACGGCCGAGGGCTTCGCGGGCGATGCGCGGTTCGGGCTGGCGGTGGCGTATGGCCGCGTGGCCTTTCCCTATATCCTCTTCATCTCGCTGGTGGCGCTGTTCTCGGGGGTGCTGAACGCGGCGGGGCGGTTCGCGGCGGCGGCGGCGGCGCCGGTGTTGCTCAACCTGGTGATGATCGCGGCGATGGCGGCGGCGGCGCTGGCGGGCGGCGCGGTGGTGGAGGCGCTGGTCTGGTCGGTGCCGGTGGCGGGGCTGGCGCAGCTTGCTCTTGTCTGGATCGCGGCGCGGCGGGCGGGGCTGGGTCTGCGGCTGGTGCGCCCGCGCTGGACGCCGGAGATGCGCCAGCTCCTGCGCATCGCGGTGCCGGCGGCGCTGGCGGGGGGCGTGGTGCAGATCAACCTGGTGGTGGGCCAGCTTGTCGCCTCGCAATACGACAAGGCGGTGAGCTGGCTCTATTCCGCGGACCGGCTCTATCAGCTGCCGCTGGGGGTGGTGGGGATCGCGGTGGGGATCGTGCTCCTGCCCGATCTGTCGCGCCGTCTCAAGGCCGGGGACGATGCGGGGGCGCGCATGGCGCTCTCGCGGGCGGGCGAGGTGGCGCTGGCGCTGACACTGCCCTGCGCGGTGGCGCTGGTGGTCATTCCGCTGCCGCTCGTCTCGGTGCTCTTCGAGCGTGGTGCCTTCGGGGCGGACGACACGGCGGCGACGGCGCTGGCCGTGGCGGTCTATGGCCTGGGCCTGCCGGCCTTCGTCCTCCAGAAGATCCTGCAGCCGGTCTTCTTCGCGCGCGAGGACACGAAGAGCCCGTTTCGCTATGCGGTCTGGGCGATGGTCGTGAACGCGGCGCTGGCCTTTGGCCTTGCGGGCGCGCTGGGCTGGATCGCGGCGGCGCTGGCGACCACGGCGGCGGCCTGGGTGATGGTGGCGCAGCTCATGCTGGGCGCGCGCGGCTATGGCGATGTGGCGCGCTTCGATGCGCAGTTCCACCGGCGGCTCTGGCGCATCGCGCTGGCCTCGGGCGTCATGGGCGCGGTGCTCTGGGGGGCGGGCGTGGCGCTCGGCCCGCTCTTGGCGCTGGGCGGCTGGCGGTGGCTGGCGCTTCTGGCGCTCATCGGCGCGGGCGCGCTCAGCTATGGCGTGGCGGGGCAGGCGCTGGGGGCCTTCCGCCTGGCCGAGATCCGCGGGCGGCTGCGGCGCTGAGGGCTACATCAGATCGTCGAGGGGCACCGGCGTGCCGGGACTGTCGGAGAATTCCACCGCCTCGATATCGGTCAGCGTGACGGTGCCCTCCAGTCCCTGGAGGATCACGCGCCCGCCCGCGCGCCCGAACCCGTAGGTGCCGCGCGCGCCGGGCAGGATTACCCGGTCGCGTCCGGCCCCGCCGTGAATGAGATCATCGCCCCCCAGCCCGAGAAACACGTCATCGCCCGTCCCGCCGATCAGGATGTCGGATTTCGCAGTGCCCTCGAGCCGCGCGCCCGCATCGTTCGCGCGCAGGAGCGTGCCTTGCAGGAAGGTGCCGGGCGGGCGCGGATCGGCCCAGGCGGGGGCGATCGCATTGGCCCGCATGAGCGCCTGCCAGCGCGGCGTCATGTCCTCGAGATGGCGCAGCGCGCCCCAGCTGCCCCATTTCGACGGGCTGGCCACATCGACGAAGGCGGTGAAGAGCGTGCCGCCCGCCGCGCGCCAGCCCCTGAGAAGCTCCTCGTAGAGCGCGCCCATCTGCGGGGAGTAGTTGAAGGCGGTGAAGAAGCGGGTGATCGCGTCGTTCTCGACCGCCGCCCCCTGTGCCACCACATGGGTGCCGCCCTCATACATCACGAGGGCGAGCCCGTGCCGCGCGGCGACCTGCGCGTGATAGGGCAGGATGTCGCGCAGGAGCGCCCCGAGCGAGCCCTGGCGCAGCGCCTCGGCGGCCAGATCGAAGGCCAGATCGTCGCCATGGGCGGCAAGATAGCTCTCGGCCTCGGCCCCGGTCTGGGCGGCGCGGGCGCGGGCCACGGCGCGGCTGGCGGCGATCCAGCCCTCGATCGTGGGGATCATCGCCTCCTCGCCCAGATCGTGGCCGAAATAGCCGGTGACGGCATAGGCGTCGAAGCGCGTCACCGGCGCGGCGTCGAGCTGGCCATGGGCAAGCGCGAGCGGGGCCGTCAGCATCGGCTCTTCCAGCCCCGGCCAGCCGGTATGCGTGCCCGCCACCACCACCAGCCGTTCGGGCGTGTTGGCGAAGACGGCGCGCCAGATGTCGGCCATCTGCGCGGCGCGCAGCCCCGCGAACTGCATCCAGGCGTCGTCGCCTGCCTCACCGCCCCAAAGCGCCTCGGCCGCCTCTCGCGCCCAGACCGCCTGCGGAAAGATGAAATTCCACACCTCGTTGGAATATTCCACATGCACCTTGAGGCCGGGGGAGAGATTGTCGCGCACGTATTCGGCGAAGGCGCGCATGTAGCCGTCATCGGCGGCGTGGGGCATGTTCACCCACATATCCGCCCCGATCCGGTTGGCGAGCCGCACCATGATCTCGGCCGGCGCGCCGCGCCAGACATAGGTGGCATCGCCGGGCAGCGGGCGGGCGTCCCATGTGGTCTGGTCCGAGCCGTTGGTGAACTGCCAGTCCATGAAGCGCAGGAGCCGCAGATCGGCGATCCGCGCGAGCCAGAGCGGGTTGAAGACCGCGCCCGCCGCATGCAGCGCGACGTGATCCTCATGCAGGATCGTGATGTCGCGCAGGGGATTGTCGGGATCGGTCCGGGTCAGTTGCAGGACCACGGGGCCCTCGCCGGGGCCGGTGTCGAAGCGGATCTCGCGCCGGTCGTAATCGTAGCGCACATTGTCCACGCGCCCGGTGACGCGCAGCACGCCCTCACCCTCGTAGCGAAGCAGGTAGCGGCCGCGCAGATGCGCGGCCCCGGCGGGCTGGTCGGTGAGAATGAACGCCTCGAGCGCGCGCGCGTCCTCGGGCAGGGCGCGGGGCCAGCCCTCTGCGTCGAGATAGCCGCCCGCGCGCAGCGCCTCGGTCGAGAACGCCCCCCATTCGGCGGCGCTGTGGCCGATCCAGGGGCGCGCGGTCTTCATCACGTCGAGGAACGGGTGCTGCGTGGACCAGTCCGAGAGGCCGTTGAGCCCCATGCCGAGGGCGGGATTGTCGAGGCCGAGGCCGGCCGCCTGCGCGTGCGCGACGGGCGCGCGCGCCGCGTCGCGCAGCCCGAGCGCCTGGACGATCTCGTCGGCGATCCGGGCGTAGCGGGCGCGCACCAGCGGGTGCAGGTCCGCAGGCAGGTCGAAGCCGGGCGGGGCGGGGGTTTCGTAAAGCGCCGTCCAGGTGACGAGGGCGGCCAGGAAATACTGCGTCGCCGTGCCGTGGGGGGCGTCGTCGGAATAGAGCGCCTCGACCGGCACATCCTCCAGCAGGCCGGTCTGGAGGCCCGAAAGGACGGAGGAGACCGGCAAAAGCGCGATCTCCGCGTCGGGGCGGGCCTCTTGCAGCGCGGCGGTGAAGCTGCGGAACCAGTCGTGATAATCCGAGAGCGCATGGCCGTGCCAGCGCCGCAACTGGCGCGTGGAGGGCGGAAAGCGGCGGAGAAACCCGCTCATGTCGGGCCAGCCTTCATAGATCAGGATGCGCGCCCCGGGCCAGCGCGCGCGCGCCGCGTCGATGGCGGCAAGGGCGGTGCCAAGCGGCGTGGCGCGGTCGGGGTTCCTGCCGTCGAAGGGGCGGTCGGGGGGCTGATACTGGATGAAGTTGGTGGGGGTGAGGATCACCGTGTCCACCGGGCCGCGCGGACGCGCCACACCGTCAAGCGTCCAGCGGTCCGCCACGCCGTCACGGGCGAAATCGCGCAGGAAGCCCCATTGCCCGGAGGCCGCGAACGCCTTGCCGTCCGCCCGGGCCAGTTCGGCCAGCCACCAGTGCACCGCCGTCTGCGGGCTGTCGGTGAGGTGATGAAAGAGGCTGTTGCCGAAGACATGCACGGCGCGCGCCTCTGTCTCGGCGCGCGCGGGACCGGGGCAGAGCGCGCATCCCGCCAGAAGGCCGAGCACGGCGATGATCTCTCGTAATCCTGTCGGCATGGCGTCCTTCCCGGCAAATGGCAGCTCTGGCGGCAGTATAGGGCCGGGCCGCAAGCCTGGAAACAGCGGTGCCGCGGCCCGGTTTCGCCAAAATGCCACAATCGGGCTGTCAAGCCCTTGGTTTTTCTGGACCTGGTGGCCGGGCTTGGGGTAGATTCCGTGCAAACGGGGCGAAACGACCCCGACCCCGAGGCAGTTGCACATAACAAGACGGAAACCCGATGTTCCCCGAGCGGTTCTCGAATCTGCCGCCCTATGCCTTCCCGCGTCTGCGGGCGCTTCTCGACGCGCATGCGCCGGGCGGCGAGGTCGTGCATATGACCATCGGCGAGCCGAAACATGCGTTTCCCGCCTGGATCGTCGATGTCATTGCCGAAAACGCGGGCGGCTTTGGCCAATACCCGGTCAACGACGGGATGCCCGCGCTGCTGGAGGCGATCGCGGACTGGGTGGCGCGGCGCTATGGCGTGACGCTCGATCCGGCGACGCGGGTGATGGCCTTGAACGGCACGCGCGAGGGGCTTTACAACGCGATGATGGCGCTCTGCCCGGAGACCAGGCGCGGCAAGCGGCCCGTGGTGCTGCTGCCCAACCCGTTCTACCAGGTCTATATGGTCGCCGCGCTGAGCGTCGGGGCGGAGCCCGTGTTTCTCAACGCCACGCGCGAGACGGGCCATTTGCCGGATTTCACGACGCTTTCGCCGGAGATGCTCGACCGGGTGACGGTGGCCTATCTCTGCTCGCCCTCGAACCCGCAGGGGGCGGTGGCTTCGCGGCGCTACTGGGCCGATCTCGTCGCGCTGGCGGAGCGCCACGATTTCCGCATCTTCGCCGATGAATGCTATGCCGAGATCTACCGCGACACGCCGCCCGTGGGCGTGCTGGAGGTGGCGCAGGAGATGGGGGCCGATCCAGAGCGGATTGTCGCCTTCCACAGCCTGTCGAAACGCTCGAACCTGCCCGGGCTGCGCTCGGGTTTCGTGGCGGCGGGGCCAAAGAGCATCGCGGCGATGAAGCAGTTGCGCAGTTACGCGGGCGCGCCCCTGCCGATGCCCTTGCAGCACGCCGCGGCGCGGGTCTGGGCAGATGAGGCGCATGTCGTGGAAAATCGCGGGCTCTATGCGCGCAAATACGCGCGCGCGGACCGGATCCTCGGGCAGGTGCCGGGCTATCGCAGCCCAGAGGCGGGGTTCTTCCTCTGGCTGCCGGTCGAGGACGGCGAGGCGGCGGCGCTGCGGCTCTGGCGCGAGACTGGCGTGCGGGTGCTGCCGGGGGCCTATCTGGGACAGGAGGCGGGGGGCATGAACCCCGGCCAGGGCTATATAAGGGTGGCGATGGTGGCCCCCGAAGAAGAGATGGCGCAAGGGCTGATCCGCCTGCGCGACTGTCTTTACGGTTGAGCGAGGGTGAGCAGGAAAATGGCATATCAGACACGCGGGCGCGAGCCGCTCTTCGACAGCACCACCGCAGAGGCGATCGAGAAGCGCGGCAAGGAGTTGCTGGGTCTGGCGCTGCTGGCGCTGGCGCTGGCGGCCGGGGCCGTGGTGCTGTCCTACAGCCCGACCGATCCGAACTGGATGGCCGCGACCGACGCGCCGGTGCGCAACTGGCTGGGGACGGTCGGCGCGGGTGTGGCGGCACCGGTCTTCATGATCATCGGCTGGGGCGGTCTGGGGCTGTCGCTGGTGCCGGGGGCCTGGGGGCTGCGGCTCATGCTGCATTTCGGCGAGGAGCGCGCCACCGGGCGGCTCATCTTCGCGCCGGTCTGGCTGGCGCTCCTGTCGCTTCATGCCGCCACGCTCACCCCCGGCGCGGACTGGCTGGCGCATCACAGTTTCGGGCTGGGCGGGCTCTTCGGCGACACGGTGCTTGGCGCGCTGCTGGGGATGCTGCCGCTGGAGCCGGGGCTGGCGTTGCGGCTCGTCTCGGCGCTGCTCGGCGCGGCGGTGCTGGCGGCGGGACTGTTCGTGCTGGGCTTCAGCATGGCGGAACTGCGCCGGGTGGGGCGGTTCCTGCTGGTGGGGCTGGTCCTGAGCTATGCCGCGCTGCGGGCCGCTCTGGCGACCGGCGCGGGCGGGCTCGCGCGGGCGGGCCAGGGCGTGCAGGCGCGGCTGGCCGAACGCCGCGCCGTGGCGCAGGCCGCAGCGGCGGAAGGCCCGACGGTGGTGCGCCCCGAGCCGTCCCTCGGGCAGACGGCGGTGCGCCGGCCCCCGCCAGAGGCACGGACCCCGGCACCGGCCGCGGAAAAGCCCGGCGGGCTGCTCGCGCGGATGCCCGCGCTTCTGCGCAAGCCCGAGGCCATGCCCGCGCCCGAACTGGTGGAACCGCAGGCCGCCGATGCCGAGGCCCCGAGCGATGACCGCATCCGCGCGCGCATCTCGGATGCGATCCGCAGCCGCGTGCGGCAGAACCCGGCGGTGCAGGTGGAAAGCGTGGCCCCGCTCACCAAGGGGCGCGGGCGCGGCCCCGATCCGCTGATCCTCAAGCCCGCGCCGCGCGCGCCCCTGCCGCCCGAGCCGCCGCTGACCGCGCGGCAGGCGGTGCCGCCCGCGCCCGAGCCGGAGGGTGCCCCGCTGATCGAGGAGGCATTCGACGCGGCCCCCGAGGCCGCGCCCGCCGTCGGCCCCGCCCCGCGCATCCCCGTGCCCGAACCGCGCAAGGTGGTGCAGCACCCGCCGCAGAAGCCGCTCGCGCCCTCGGCGCGCGCCATGGCCGAGGCGCAACCCGCGCTGCCCTTCGAGGCCGATGCGCCGGTCTACGAATTGCCGCCGCTCTCGCTGCTGTCCGATCCGGCGCGGATCACGCGCCATCACCTCAGCGACGAGGCGCTGGAGGAAAACGCGCGGATGCTGGAGAACGTGCTCGACGATTACGGCGTCAAGGGCGAGATCGTGAGCGTGCGACCCGGCCCGGTGGTGACGATGTATGAGCTCGAACCCGCGCCGGGCCTCAAGGCAAGCCGGGTGATCGGGCTTTCGGACGATATCGCACGGTCGATGTCGGCGCTCTCGGCCCGGGTCTCGACGGTGCCGGGGCGCTCGGTCATCGGGATCGAACTGCCCAACGACAACCGCGAGATGGTGAGCTTCCGGGAGATGCTGTCGAGCCGCGCCTATGGCGACGGCACCCAGAAGCTGCCGCTCGCGCTCGGCAAGGATATCGGCGGGGACCCGGTGGTGGCCAACCTTGCCAAGATGCCCCACCTGCTGATCGCGGGGACAACGGGATCTGGCAAATCGGTGGCGATCAACACCATGATCCTGAGCCTGCTCTACAAGCTGACCCCCGATGAATGCCGGCTCATCATGATCGACCCCAAGATGCTGGAACTCAGCGTCTATGACGGTATCCCGCACCTGCTCTCGCCCGTGGTGACGGACCCGAAGAAGGCGGTCGTGGCCCTCAAATGGGTGGTGGCCGAGATGGAGGACCGCTATCGCAAGATGTCCAAGCTCGGCGTGCGCAATATCGACGGCTATAACGGGCGCGTTGCCGAGGCGCTGGCGAAGGGCGAGATGTTCGCGCGCACGGTGCAGACGGGGTTCGACGACGAGACCGGCGAGCCGGTCTTCGTCACCGAGGAATTCGCCCCCGAGAAGATGCCCTATATCGTGGTCATCGTGGACGAGATGGCCGACCTGATGATGGTCGCGGGCAAGGAGATCGAGGCCTGCATCCAGCGGCTTGCGCAGATGGCGCGGGCGTCGGGCATTCACCTCATCATGGCCACGCAGCGCCCCTCGGTCGATGTCATCACCGGCACGATCAAGGCGAATTTCCCGACCCGGATCAGCTTTCAGGTGACCTCGAAGATCGACAGCCGCACCATCCTGGGCGAACAGGGGGCCGAGCAGCTTCTGGGCATGGGCGACATGCTCTACATGGCCGGGGGGGGCCGGATCACCCGTTGCCACGCCCCCTTCGTCTCGGACGAGGAGGTTGAGGAGGTGGTCACCCATCTCAAGGCTTTCGGGCCGCCCGCCTATGTGGGAAGCGTGGTGCAGGGCCCCGACGAGGAGCGCGCCGAGAGCATCGACGCGGTTCTGGGCCTTGCCTCCGGCGGGGCGGCCGAGGGCGACGACGCGCTTTACGATCAGGCGGTGGCGATCGTGGCGAAGGACCGCAAATGCTCGACCTCCTACATCCAGCGCAAGCTTGCCATCGGCTACAACAAGGCCGCGCGGCTGGTGGAGCAGATGGAGGACGAGGGCGTGGTGAGCGCGGCCAACCATGTCGGCAAGCGCGAGGTGCTGGTGCCGGAGCCGCAATAGGGCGGCCGGCACCATGACGGGCGACTTGCGCAAGGCTGGCAGAATGCCCATTTTGCGTCGGTAAGGAGGCGCAGGACATGAGCGAGCGCAGCACCATCAAGGCAATCGTCATGGACGCGGCAAGGCAGCACTTTGCCGACGATACCATCCGTGACGTGGTTGTTCGTGCGCAGGACGGCGTGGAAGATGATGACTTCATGGACATTCGCGTGATCTATGATGCGTCCGACGGCCGTTTGCGCGCAGACGCAACGTCAAGTTTCATCAGGGTTCTCAGGGCGCGGTTGCAAGAGCGCGGCGAGGACCGGTTTCCCGTCATCTCCTACGTCTCGGAAGCCGAGGCCCTGACGGAGTGAAACCGGAAGACCTCATCGTGACAGCGCGTCACCTTGCCATGCGTGGAGGTGGCCGGAAGCCGCGCCAGGCCGACCTTCGGAGGGCGCAAAGCACCGCCTGTTACGCCTGTTTCCATGCGCTGTGTCGTCTTTGTGCCGACATGATGATCGGAAAGACAGGGGCGGAAAGAAGCGGCGAGGCTTGGCGTCAGGCCTATCGGGCGGTTGATCATGGCTTTGTGAAAAAGCTGTTTTCGGGAGAGCAAAAGCCGAAAATCCTCGGGCAGTTTCCTGCTGAACTTCAGGATTTCGCAAACGCCTTCGTCGCCTTGCAGAAGAAACGGCACGACGCCGATCACGACCCGGACGCCAGATTCAAGCGCTCTGAGGTGCTGAGCGATATCGACGCGGCGGATTTCGTGATCAAGCGCATCGGGGCCGTGAGTCTAAGGGATCGCCGCGCCTTTGCCGCCTGGGTCGTGTTCAAGTCGCGTTAGGATGCAAGGGGGCGGCGGGTGGTGATGAAAACAGGGCCGCGCACGACACGAACGGCCAAGGCGATCAGACACCAGCGCGCGGGTTGGTGGTTGCGGGAACATATCGAGGAGCAGGAATGATGATCCGTCATGCGGTTGCAGTGACCCTCTGGTTGACGATGCTGGCCCTTCCGGCGGCGGCGGAGAAGCTCTCGCTGGCCGAGATCTCGGCCTATCTCAACGATCTGCGCACGGCAGAGGGGCAGTTCACGCAAGTGAGCGAGGACGGTGCGGTGAGCACGGGGCGGCTCCTGCTCAAGCGTCCCGGCCGGGTGCGCTTCGAATACGACCCGCCCGAGGCGGCGCTGGTCATCGCCGATGGCGACACGGTGGGCATCATAGACCCGCGCTCGAACGAGCGGCAGGGCTATCCGCTGCACCGCACGCCGCTCAAGATCATCCTGGCGCGCAACGTCGATCTCGGACGCGCGCGGATGGTCACGGCGCATTTCAGCGACGGGACCACCACAACGGTGCGCGCGCAGGATCCCGAGCATCCCGACTATGGCAGCATCGACCTGGTGTTCACCGCCGATCCTGTCGAACTGCGGCAATGGATCGTCAACGATGCCAATGGCGGGCGCACGACGGTCATTCTTGGAGAACTCGTTCGGGACGTGCGGCTGGCGGACGAGAATTTCGTGATCCCCGGCCTCGACCGCAAGCGGATCGACCGGTAGCGCGCCGCGTCAGAGAAGCCCGCGACCGGCGCGGCAGGTTGCGAGTTGCGCGCGGTAGCGTGCCGCCCGGTTCTCGACCTCGTCCGAGACGCGCGCGAGCCAGGGCTTCGAGCGATGGCTGCCGCGGGCGAAGCCGGTGCGCCCCTCGTGATAGGCCAGATACTGGCTGCGCGCGTCGTCCGGCGCGATGCCCAGCCTTTCGCTGGATTGCGCCATGTACCAGCCGATGAAATCGGCCGCGTCGTGGATGTCGTCGCGGCGCGCGCCGAAGCGGTTGGTATCGGCGAGATACTCTTCCCAGGTCCCGTCGAGCGCCTGGCTGTAGCCATAGGCCGAGCTGATGCGGCCCGTGGGGATCACGCCCAGTGTCCAGCGATAGGGCGTGCGCGCGTCCGAGACGAACTTGCTCTCCTGGTAGATCGTGGCCATCTGGACATGGGCAGGCACGCCCCAGCGGCGCTCGGAGGCGCGGAAGGCGCGCGCATATTCCGGCCGCTCGTCGAGGATCGCACAGGCATTGTCGAGATTGCGCGGGGCCGTGCCGTAGCCGGAGCCGCCGCAGGACGACAACACGAAAAGCACCAGAACGGCGCGAAGACTCCTGCTCATCTGCCTCTCGCTTTCGCGTTTGTTTTGGCAGAGTCTAGCGGATTTGCGCGGTGGGGGGAATCGGGAATCCGCACCGCCCTGGCTGTTCGGCGGCCGTTCACAGACTGTTTCGCGCGGTATTGGACAAACCCGCCTTGCGGCGTTAGATAATTGTGCTAGGGCAATGACGATGATCAAGACACACGCGAAATATGCCTTGGGGCAGGTGGTGCGGCATCGCAAGCATCCCTTTCGGGGGGTGATCTTCGACGTGGACCCGCAGTTTTCCAACACCGAGGAATGGTATGCGGCCATCCCCGAGGACAGCCGCCCCGAGCGCGAGCAGCCCTTCTATCACCTGCTGGCCGAGAACGAGCAGAGCTATTACGTCGCCTATGTCAGCGAGCAGAACCTGGTCGCCGACTATTCCGGCGAGCCGGTGGACCATCCCGACATTCCCGATCTCTTCGGACCCTTCGAGGACGGGCATTACCCGCTGCATTTCCAGCTGAACTGAGGCGGGGTTGTCCCCGCCCCGCTGTTCAGTAGCCGAGCGCGCAGCCGTCCTTGCGCCCGTCGCTGCCGCCTTCCAGCAGGCCGCTTTCGTGGATGCGGATGGCCTGCGCGCCGCCCAGCGGCTCCGGCGGGACGATCACCGAATGACCGAGATCGGCCAGCGCCTGCGCCACCTCCGGCGCGAAGCCGCGCTCGAGCCGGAGCCCGCTCGGGTCGGCAAAGGCGCGCGGCGCGTCGATGGCCGCCTGCACATCCATGCCGAAATCGACGATGTTGGAGACAAGCCGCGCGTGGCCGGTGGACTGGTAGGCCCCGCCCATCACGCCGAAGGGCATGGTGACACGGCCCTTTTCGGCCAGCATCCCCGGAATGATCGTGTGCATCGGCCGCTTGCCGGGGGCAAGCTCGTTCGGGTGGCCCGCCTCGAGCGTGAATCCCGCGCCGCGGTTTTGCAGCAGGATGCCGAATCTCTCCGACGCGATGCCCGAGCCGAAGCCGTGGAAGATCGAGTAGATGAAGGAGACGGCCATGCGATCGCGGTCCACCGCGGTGATGTAGATCGTGTCGCGGTGCACCGCCTCGGCAAGCGGTGCCGTGGCGGGCATGACGCGGGCCGGGTCGATGAGCGCGGCAAGCTGCGCCGCCGTCTCGGGCGAGAGCATGTGATCGAGCCGCGTCACATGGTCGGGATCGGCGATGAAGCGGTTGCGCGCGTCATAGGCGAGCTTGGTGGCCTCGGCCTCGATATGCAGGCGCTCGGCACCCATGGGGTCCATCGCGGCAAGGTCGAAATGGCTCAGGATGTTCAGGAGCAGGATCGCCGTTGCCCCCTGGCCGTTGGGCGGATGCTCGACCAGGGTGGCGGCCTTGTAGTCGCCGCTCACCGGATCGGTGTAATTGCTCTCGGCGGCGGCGAAATCGGCCGCGTCGTGGACGCCGCCCAGGGCGGTGAGGGCGGCGATCATGTCCTCGGCCACCTCGCCCTCGTAGAAGGCCGTGCGCCCGTGGCGGGCGATGCGGCGCAGCACCTCGGCCTGGCCGGGGGCGCGGAAGATGTCGCCGGTTTTCAGCGGTGCGCCGCTGCGGCTGAAATGGGTGATGCCGTGGCCCTGGAGCGCGGCCCCCGCGCGCGGCCAGTCGAAGGCCACGCGGGGTGCCACCGGCACGCCCTCCTCGGCATAGCGGATGGCAGGTGCCAGGAGCGCGTCGAGCCCGAGCCGCCCGTGATCGGCGGAGAGCCGGCAGAAGGCGTCGATGGCGCAGGGGATGGTGACGGCATGGGGCGAGTGGAGCGGCACGCTGGCGTGACCGGCTGCGCGCAGCGCCTCGGCCGAGGCGGCGGCGGGGGCACGGCCCGAGCCGTTGAGCGCGCGGATCCCGGGTTCGCCCGGCGTGGTGAAGAGCGCGAAGCAGTCGCCGCCGATGCCGGTCATCTGCGGCTCGCAGAAGCCGAGGAGAACGGCCCCCGCGATGGCCGCATCCATGGCATTGCCGCCGCGTTCGAGGATGTCGATGGCGGTCTTGGCGGCAAGCGGGTGCGAGGTGGCGCACATCCCGTTTGTCGCATAGGTGCCCGAGCGTCCCGGCAGGTGAAAATCGCGCATGCTCCGTCTCCCGTGGTTCGCGAATCGCGGCACGTTAGGACGGCGCGCAACGAAAGCCAATGCGCCCGGTCATCGGGAATTTGGCGGGAAGAGACCTCGACGCCGCGCATTGGGTGGGGGCAATGACACGCGACGCCGAGGGAAGCCATATGCAGCTACAAGACGGGATATGGCGGGGCTCTGCGGCGTCACTTGGGTGCGATTGCGGTCTTTTCTGGACAGGCACACGCGTGGGTTGCGGCGTGCCCTCAGCGGCGCAGATCCGGCCCGGTTCCGGGGCCGAAATGCAGGGTAAGCCGGTTCTCTCCGTCCGCGCGCGCATAGTCGAGCCGCTCTGTCAGCGCGCGAATCAGGAACCAGCCGAATCCGCCTTCGGGCAGGCTCTCGCGTGGCGTGACGGCGGGCGGGGCCGTTCCCTCGGGCAGGCGCAGCCCCGGAAGCGGGTGGCCCCGGTCCCGCAGGATGCAGCACAGCCCCCCGGTCTCGCGGGCCATGTCGAGCGCGATTTCGCCGCCCGTCCCGCCATAGGCATGCTCCACGATGTTGTTGAGCGCCTCTGCGATCACGATCTCGACGGTGCCGCAGGTCTCCTCGGTCTCGCCCAGGGCGCGAAGCCGGGCGCGCAGCGCGGCCAGAAGATCGCGCACCGCCCCCTCATGGGCGACGATGCGGCGCTGCATCACCCAGGACATGGCGTGTCCCGCCCGGGGCGCAGAGCAGCCAGGCGCGCGCGCCGGCGGCATCGCGCCACGGCCCCGCTCAACCCGCCGCGCGGGGCAGCGGGGCCGCGGCATCGGCATGGATGACAAAGACCGTGTCCATCCGCGTGAGCCGGAACACCTTGGCCACGTCGGGTGTGAGCCCGGCGAGATCGAGCCTGCGGCCCGCGCCCATCTGCTTCATCGCCGCGACGATCGCGCCGAGCCCGCTCGAATCGACGAACCGCACCTGGCCGAGGTCGAGCACGACGTGATCCGGCCCACCTTCCGTCGCCATGCGCATCGCCTCCTTGAACCGCAGGGCAACGGCGGCGTCGATCCGCGCCTCCGGCACGGTGACGATGCGCAGGGTGTCGTGATCGCTCAGCTCGAGTTTCATCATGCCTCCGCTACGTGGTAATACGAGAAAGCCTAGACCCGATTCCTTTCCATCCGGTAAGCACGGGCCAGAGTCTCAGGAGGACGAACGAAGATGCGCGAAGTTGTGATCGCGGGCGCGGTGCGCACACCGATGGGCGGCTTTCAGGGCGATTTCGACGGCGTTCCGGCCGCGGAACTGGGCGGCGCGGCGATTCGCGCGGCGCTTGGGGATGCGCGCGCGGCCACGGTGGACGAGGTGCTCATGGGCTGCGTGCTGCCCGCTGGACAGGGCCAGGCCCCGGCCCGCCAGGCAGGATTCCTTGGGGGCTTGGGCGAGGAAGTGCCCGCCACCACGCTCAACAAGATGTGCGGCTCGGGGATGAAGGCGGCGATGATGGCCTTCGACCAGATCGCCCTCGGCCACGCCGAAACCATGATCGCGGGCGGCATGGAATCGATGTCCTCCGCGCCCTACCTTCTGCCCAAGATGCGCGGCGGGGCGCGCATCGGACACGGGCAGGTGCTCGACCACATGTTCCTCGACGGGCTCGAGGATGCCTATGACAAGGGCCGCCTCATGGGCACCTTTGCAGAGGATTGCGCCGAGAAATTCCAGTTCACCCGCGAGGCGCAGGACGACTATGCGCTCGGGTCGCTCGAAGGGGCGCTCGCGGCCGAGAAATCGGGGGCCTTCGAGGGCGAGATCGCGCCGGTCACGATCCGCACGCGCAAGGGCGAGGTGACGGTCGCCCGCGACGAACAGCCCGCCAAGGCGCGCCCCGAGAAGATCCCGCAGCTGAAACCGGCCTTCCGCGAGGGCGGCACGGTGACGGCGGCCAATTCCTCCTCGATCAGCGACGGGGCGGCGGCGCTGGTGCTGGCCTCGCGCGCGGCGGCCGAGGCACAGGGGCTCAATATCCGCGCCCGCATTCTGGGCCATGCGAGCCACGCGCAGGCCCCCGGCTGGTTCACCACCGCGCCGGTCCCGGCGGCGCAGAAACTGCTCAGGCGGCTCGGCTGGGGCGTCGATGACGTGGATCTCTGGGAGGTGAACGAGGCCTTTGCCGTTGTGCCCATGGCCTTCATGCACGAGATGGGGCTGCCGCGCGAGAAGATGAATGTCAACGGCGGGGCCTGCGCATTGGGTCATCCGATCGGGGCCTCGGGCGCGCGGATCATGGTGACGCTGCTCAACGCGCTGGAAAAGCGGGGGCTGAAACGTGGCGTGGCCGCCATCTGCATCGGCGGCGGGGAAGGGACGGCCATTGCCATCGAGCGGACCTAAGTTTCTTCTGGCCGAAGATATCCCGGGGGTGCGGGGGCTGGCCCCCGCCGCGGGCTCGACAGGAGCGCGACCATGCGCATAGACTACCCCGCCACCACCCGCGCGATCCTGTCGCTGACCGAGGGCGAGAGCGACGAGGTTGCCCTCATGGCCACCGTGGCCTGCGAGTTGCACCATGCCGATGACCGCTTCGACTGGACCGGCTTCTATCGCGTGACCGGGCCGGAGACGCTCAAGATCGGACCCTATCAGGGCGGGCATGGCTGCCTTGTCATCCCCTTCTCGCGCGGGGTCTGCGGGGCGGCGGCGCGCCTGGGCGAGGTGCAGATCGTCGATGATGTCGATGCCTTTCCCGGCCATATCGCCTGTGCCGCCTCGACGCGCTCGGAGATCGTGCTGCCGGTGCGGGACCGCGCGGGCCGGCTTATTGGCGTGCTCGATATCGACAGCGACCGGCCCGCGGCCTTCGGTGCCGCCGATGCCGCGGGGCTGGAAGGGATCCTGCGGGCGGTGTTCGGGCGGCTCTGAGCGGCCGCGGGCGCGGGTGTTTGCGAATCCGTTCCGGGCCGGGTAGGATCGGGTCATCACACAAGCACCCGCGCGACATGACGCGGCCTTGCCAACCCACCCCCCTGAAGAACTGGACATGACATGACGCAGGTCAAACCGGGCGATACCGTCCGCATTCATTACACCGGCACGCTCCCGGACGGGCAGACCTTCGATTCCTCCGAGGGGCGCGAGCCGCTGGAATTCACCGTGGGCTCGGGCGAGATCATCGCCGGGCTCGATGCGGCCCTGCCGGGCATGGCCGTGGGCGAGACGAAAACCGTCGACGTGGCCGCCGAGGATGCCTACGGAATGCCCGACCCTGCGGCCCGCCAGGCGGTGCCGCGCGCCGATATCCCCGCCGAGATCCCGCTCGATCTGGGCACCCGGCTCCAGGTGCAGACGCCGCAGGGGCAGGTGATGCCGGTGACGGTGGTCGAGGTGACCGAAAGCGAGGTGGTGCTCGACGCCAATCACCCGCTGGCCGGGCGCGACCTGACCTTTGCCATAGAACTGGTCGCAATCGCCTGAGCGCGGGCCGCGCCGCCCTTCAGGGCATTGCCGGCCGGTTGCGGACGGGCGCGACCGGCCGATTGCGCGCAGGCCGCCGGGCGCGCGGCTTCCGCGCGCTTGCCATTTGCGCGCGGGCGCGCTAGAGGCGGGCGGTCAAGCGGTCGCAGCCTACCCGCTCTAAAAAACAAGGATCGACATGCGCACTCTCGTGATCTGCTCCGGCGGGCTCGATTCCGTCACGCTCGCCCACAAGGCCGCCGCCGAGCGCGATCTTGCCGGGCTCCTGTCCTTCGACTACGGCCAGCGCCATGTGAAGGAGCTGGGCAGCGCCGCCGCCTGCGCGCGCCGTCTTGGCGTGCCGCACAGCGTGGTGGATCTGCGCAGCGTCGGCGCGGCGCTCTCGGGCTCGGCACTGACCGGTGACGTGGCGGTGCCGGACGGGCATTATGCCGAGGAGACCATGCGCCTGACCGTGGTGCCCAACCGCAACGCGATCATGCTGGCGGTGGCCTTCGGCATGGCGGCGGCGGAAAAGGCCGAGGCGGTCGCCGCGGCGGTGCATGGCGGCGATCACTTCATCTATCCCGATTGCCGCCCCGGCTTCGTCGCGGCCTTTCAGGCGATGCAGGACGCCGCGCTTCAGGGCTATGCCGAGGTGGCGCTCTGGACGCCCTATCTGCATGGCTCCAAGGCCGATATCGTGCGCGATGGCGCGCGGCTTGGCGTGCCTTTTGCCGAGACCTGGTCCTGCTACAAGGGCGGCGCGCGCCATTGCGGGCGCTGCGGCACCTGCGTGGAGCGGCGCGAGGCGTTTCACCTGGCGGGCATCGAGGATCCGACCGCCTATGACGATCCAGAGTTCTGGCGCGCGGCGGTGGAGGGGCGCTGATGTATCGCATCACCAAGGAATTCCATTTCTCGGCCTCTCATCAGCTTTTCGGGCTGCGCGAGGGGCATCCTTGCGCGCGGCTGCACGGGCATAACTATGTGGTGGTGGTGGAACTGGCCGCCGAAGACCTCGGGCCCACCGGCTTCGTGCGCGACTATCACGACCTGGCGGCGCTCAAGCGCTATATCGACGAGGAACTGGATCACCGGCATCTCAACGACGTGCTGGGCGACGATGGCGTGACGGCCGAGCGCATGGCCAGGCATTTCTACGACTGGTGCCGCGCGCGCTGGCCCGAGGTGGCCGCCGTCAGGGTGAGCGAGACGCCCAAGACCTGGGCGGAATACCGGCCGTGAACGAGGCGATCCGCGTCTCCGAGATCTTCGGCCCGACCATCCAGGGCGAGGGCGCGCTCATTGGCGTGCCCACGGTTTTCGTGCGGACGGGCGGGTGCGATTACCGCTGTTCGTGGTGCGACAGCCTGCACGCCGTCGATGCCGAATACCGCCGCGAATGGACCCCGATGCAGCCCGGTGCGATCATGGCCGAGGTGACGCGGCTTGCGGGCGGGCGGCCCTTGCTGGTGACGCTCTCGGGCGGCAGCCCGGCGATCCAGCCGCTGGGGCCGCTGATCGAGGCGGGGCGCGCGCAGGGCTACCGCTTTGCCATGGAGACACAGGGCTCGGTCGCGCGGGACTGGTTTGCGGCGCTCGACATGCTGGTGCTGAGCCCCAAGCCGCCCTCCTCGGGCATGGCGGTGGACTGGGCGGCCTTCGAGGCGTGTCTGGCGGCGGCGGGCGGGGGAAATAAAGTAGGGCAGCGACCGATCGCGGGTGGGCGAGAAGCGCCCGCCCGGGGGGGCGGTCGGGCGCTGCCCGGCGTTGCCGCCGGGCGGGACTCCAAACCTGATGTGGTCCTGAAGATCGTCATCTTCGACGAGACGGATTATCAGTGGGCGCGGCAAGCGGCGGCGCGATACCCCGCCCTGCCGCTGGTCCTGCAGCCCGGCAATCACACGCCGCCGCCACCGGGCGATGACAGCGCGGTGGTCGATCACGAAGGGATCGCGGAGCGGATGCGCTGGCTTGTGGGGCGCGTCACCCGGGATGGCTGGTATGGCGCGCGGGTGCTGCCGCAACTGCATGTCGCGCTCTGGGGCAACCGGCGCGGGGTCTGAGAGGAGAGAGGGCGATGGCCGGGAACATCTATCAGGGTCTGAAACAGTTGGGCGGGGCGACGCGGGTGCCGCAAAGCCCCGAGGAGGCGGAACTAGAGCGCGTGGCCAATCCGCAGGCCGACGTGGCCTATGCGGTGCGCTTTACCGCGCCCGAGTTCACCTCGCTCTGCCCGATGACGGGCCAGCCGGATTTCGCCCATCTGGTGATCGACTACGTGCCGGGAGCGTGGCTGGTGGAATCGAAGTCTCTCAAGCTCTACCTCACCAGTTTCCGCAATCACGGGGCGTTCCACGAGGATTGCACCCTCACCATCGCCCGGCGGCTGGTCGATTTCCTCGAACCGCACTGGCTGCGAATCGGCGGCTACTGGTATCCGCGCGGCGGCATCCCGATCGACGTGTTCTGGCAGACCGGACCCGCGCCCGAGGGCGTCTGGCTGCCCGATCAGGGCGTGCCGCCCTATCGCGGGCGGGGCTGAGGCCGCCTCCTTCTCGGGCCGTGCCCCGGGGATCCCGCCTTGCGGTGGCAGGCGATCCCCGCTTGCGCGGGGATGACCTTGCTCTTCGCCCTCAGCAGGGCACCGTGCGATAGGTGCCGTCACCGTTGGAATAGGCACATTGGTTGGTGCGCGTGTTGCGGGCGATGAGCGTGCCGGCGGCGGCCCCCGCAAGGGTGGAGAGAACGGTCCAGCCCGCATTGGCGTCGAACGCGGCCGCCCCGATGAGACCCACCCCCGCGCCGATCGCCGCCCCGGTGAGTTCACGGTTGTCGGACGTGTCGATGCAGCCCGCAAGCGCCAGCCCCGCCAGCGCCCCGATGATCGTGTTGCGTGTCATGTCAAGCTCCTTTCCTGCCTGCTCGTGATATGGGTATTACGCCGCAGGAACGAAGGTTTTCCCGCGAAAAATTGCGCTTCGGCAAGGAATTGCCGGTCACGGGATGGGGGGCGGTACCCTGCGCCGCGCGCCCGACAGCGCGTTGCCGGCGATCGCCGCCAGCAGGACCGCGCCGCCCAGAAGGGTGCTCGGCTCGGCCCGTTCGCCCAGGAACAGCCAGACCCAGACAGGCCCGAGCACCACTTCCGCCATCGAGAGCAGCGTCAGCTCGGCGGCGGGCAGGCGGCGCGAGCCGAGCGTGTAGAGCACCAGCCCCGCCCCCACCTGAAAGACGCCCATGCCCGAGGCGATCCCCGCATCGCGCGGCGAAAGCGCGAGCGACAGGCCGAGCGCGGCGCAGATCGCCGTCATCGCCACCGTTCCGATCAGCCCCGAGAGCAGCACGGCGGGCATCATCTCGACCGATTTGCCCCGCCGGAGCGCCACGGTGAAGACGGCAAAGCCGAGCGCCGAGCCGAGCGCCGCAAGATTGCCCCGAAGCGCCGCGCCCGAGGTCTTGTCCCAGACCATCACGGCGATGCCGCAGAGCGCGACCAGCATCGCGATCCATGTGGCACGGCGCACATGTTCGCCCAGAAGCGCCCGACCGAGAAGCGCGGCCAACAGCGGGGCGGCCGCGAAGAGCAGCATCGCATTGGCGACCGAGGTGGTCTGAAGCGCGAAGATCGCGCCAGAATAGGCGGCGACGAGCGCCGCCCCGGCGATCAGCCCCGGCCATCCCATCGCGCGGACGAGCGAGAGCGGCGCGCGCCCGGTGCGCAGCCGCACCACGGCGTAGAGAAAGACGCTCATGGAGAGCGAGCGGTAGAACAGGATCTGCCAGACGGCCGCCTCCTCGACGAGGCGGATGCCGAGGCCCACGGTGGACCACAGCACCCCGGCGGCGAACACCAGAAGACAGCCCGAGAGATCGCGCTCGGTGGTGGCGGCCATGCTCATGGCGCGCGCTCTTCCTCGGGCATTTGCGGAGGCAGGGGGCTGCCGGGGGCGAATGTGGCCTCGGCCGTGACCGGGGTGGCGTCGCCGCGCCGCGCCGCGCGCAGCTCGCGCCAGCCGATATAGAGCCCCGCACCGATGATGAGCACCATGCCGGTAAGCGTGGCCGGGCCCGGCACCTCGGCCCAGACGAGATAGCCGAGCAGCGCCGCGAAGGGCAGGTAGGTATAGTCGAAGGGGGCCACGAGGCTCGCCGATGCAACCTGATAGGCGCGCGAGGCTAGCATGTAGGCCACCATCCCGATCGCTCCCAGCCCCGCGAGGCGGGGCAGATCCGCCCAGACCCCTTCGGGCAGGCCCCAGCGCAGATGCGCCGTCTCGGGCGCGAGCGGCAGCAGACGGGCCACCAGCCAGCCAATCGGCACGATCATCAGCCCCGAGAAGCTCAGCGTGTAGAGCCCGACGGTGAGCGTGCTCTCGCGCTCGCCGATGCGGCGCGCGAGGATCTGCGAGGCGGCATAGGTGAGCGCGCAGAGAAGCGGCAGCACACTGGCCCAGGAGAATTGCCCGCCCATCGGGTTCATGGCGATCACCACGCCCGCGAAGCCGACGACCAGCGCCGCCGCGCGATGCGCACCGACCCGCTCGCCCAGAAAGAGCGCGGCCATCAGTGCGGTCATCAGCGGCGCGGAGAAGAAGATCGTGCTGACCTCCGCCAGCCCCATGAACGGAAAGGCCGCGTAGAACATGGAGAATCCGGCGGCAAAGAGAAAGGCGCGCGCCATGTGCAGCGGCCAGAGCGCCGAGCGCAGGCTGTGCGGCCCGCCCAGCATGGCGATGAGCGGCACGAGCACGAGCACCGCCACGACCGAGCGCGCGAAGAGCAGCGGCCAGACCGGGTAGCTGGACAGAAGCCCCTTCATCACCGCATCCTGCGCCACGAAGAGCAGCATCGCCACCTCGATGCACAGGATTCCCTGCACCGCGCGCGAGGGCACGGGGGCGGGATGGGCGGACATCATCGCCATGGCGGTCTCCCTTGCCTCTGTGGTCAGACAGGCCAGGCCCGTCGCCCCGGCGCGGCGGGGCGTCTTGGCAGAGATCATGCGGTGGGACGGCACTCAGGCCGAGTGGGTCGAATTTCTCAGGACCAAAAGCGACTGTCTCGCCTGTTTGCGACGGAAACCGCCCTCAGCCCCGCGCGCGGTTCCAGGTCGGGTGGAAGCGCCCGGCAGGCGAGAGGGTGAAGATCTCGGCCCCGGTCGCGGTCACGCCCACGGAATGCTCGAACTGCGCCGAGAGCGACTTGTCGCGCGTCACCGCCGTCCATTCGTCGTCGAGCACGACGGTTTCGGGCCGACCGAGATTGACCATCGGTTCGATGGTGAAGAACATGCCTTCCTCAAGCCGTGGCCCGCTGCCGGGACGCCCGTAATGCAGCACGTTCGGCGGCGCGTGGAACACGCGGCCAAGCCCGTGGCCGCAGAAGTCGCGCACCACCGCCATGCGCTGCGCCTCCACGAAGCTCTGGATGGCGTGGCCGATATCGCCGAAGGTGGCCCCGGGGCGCACGGCCTCGATCCCCTTCATGAGCGCGTCATGGGTCACGTCGATGAGCCGCTCGGCCTTGCGCGAGGGCGTGCCCGCCACATACATCCGGCTGGTATCGCCGAACCAGCCATCGACGATCACGGTCACGTCGATGTTGAGGATGTCGCCGTCCTGAAGCACGTCGTTCTTGCGCCGCTTCTCGTAATCGCGCGAGATGGTCTCGCTGCCGCTTTTCGGGATGGGCGCGCCGGGGATGCCGTGGCAGACCACGTGATTGACGCTGATGCAGCTTGCGTGGCGATAGCCCTTGTAGCCGATGGTGGCCGATCTGGCCCCGGCGGCGGCCACCTTCTGCTCGATCAGCGCGTCGAGCGCCTCGGTGGTCTGGCCCACGAAGACATGATCGGCGATCTCGTCAAGGATACGGGCGGCGAGATGGCCCGCCTTGCGCATGCCTGCGAAATCCGCCGCCTCGTGGATGCGGATGCCTTCGCGCGTGTGCCTGCCGCGATGCGGTTCGTTCACGTCTTGCCTCGTCGGGTTCCAGGGTTTTCCCTTTACTTAGGGATATTTGTCCCCAAGGGCCAGAGGCTGCGGCGCGATCACCGGCAGTCTGTGACCGATCGTGATCGTCCCGCGCGGGATATCCGCGCGATATGACAGGACCGTGACCGTGGCCGGGCGTGCCGCCTTGCACGCATGTTCCGGGGCCGTGCGCACGGCAATGGCGGCGGCGGGGCCGGGCGGCAGGAGGGGGCTTTGAAAGCGCATGGAGCGGGACTATACCGGAACGGATTGCAGATCAAGGAGGTCGCCATGCCCAACCCAACCGCCGCCATGCTGGTCATCGGGGACGAGATCCTCTCGGGGCGTACGCGCGATGCCAACACGCATTACCTGGCGGGAGAGTTGACGCGGGCGGGGATCGACCTGCGCGAGGCGCGCGTGGTGGCCGATGACCGCCCGGCCATCGTGACCGCCCTGCGCGCGCTCAGCGCCGCCTATGACGTGGTCTTCACCTCCGGCGGGATCGGCCCCACCCATGACGACATCACCGCCGAGAGCGTGGCCGCGGCCTTCGATCGCCCGATCTCGGTGCGCGAGGATGCGCGCGCCATCCTGGCCGCGCATTACGCGGCGCGCGGGCAGGAGCTGAACGCGGCGCGGCTGCGCATGGCGCGCATCCCGGAAGGGGCCACGCTCATCGAGAACCCGATCAGCGCGGCGCCCGGATTCACCATCGAGAACGTGCATGTGATGGCGGGCGTGCCCGCGATCTTCCAGGCGATGCTCGCCTCGGTCCTGCCGGGGATCATCGGCGGCGCGCCGCTTCTGTCGCAGAGCTACGAGGTGCGGCGCGGCGAGGGCGATATCGCCGCGCCGCTGGCCGATCTCGCGGCGCGTTATCCCGATCTTTCCATCGGTTCCTATCCGTTCATCCGCGATGGCTGTCACGGGGCGCATATCGTGATCCGCGGTGCGGACGGGGCGCGCGTGGACGCAGCCACGACGGAACTGGCAACGATGTTTCCCGCATGACCCCCGATCCTGCCATGCTCCATGCCGTGGCCGAGGCGACATGGCCGCCCGCCGCCACGCAGACGCTCGGCCCGGTCACGCTGCGCGACGGGAAGGGCGGCGGCAAGCGCGTCTCGGCCGCCACGGCGACGCCGCCGGTCACGGCGAAGGAGATCGCCCGCGCCGAGGACGCGATGCGCGCGCGCGGGCAGGCACCGCTCTTTCAGGTGCGGGAGGGCGAGGAAGACCTGGATCGGCTTCTGGCCGGGCGGGGCTACGGCATCGTCGATCCCGTCAACGTCTTGGTCGCGCCCGTGGCGGCGCTGGTTGGCGAGCGCCCGCCGCGCCTGACGATCTTCACCATCTGGGAACCCATTGAAATAATGCGGGAAATCTGGGCAGAGGGCGGGATCGGCCCGGCCCGCGTGGCGGTGATGGAGCGCGCGGCGGGGCCGAAGACCGGCCTTTTCGCGCGCCATGCCGACAAGCCCGCCGCCGCAGGCTTTGCCGCGATCAGCCGAGATGTGTGCATGGTGCACGCGCTTGAGGTACGCGCGCATCACCGCCGGGCGGGGCTCGGGCGGCTGATGATGGTGCAGGCCGCGCTCTGGGCGGAGGCGCGGGGCGCGGCACATCTGGCCGTGCTCTGCACCCGCGCGAACGCGCCGGCGAACGGGCTTTATGCCGCAATGGGATTTCGCGTCGCGACGACGTATCATTACCGCCAGAAGGAGTAAGCCATGACCGAAAAACCCATCGCCCTCGACCTGCCTCCCGTCGATCCGCTGCCCGAGGCGACCGCGCGCTATTTCCAGATCTGCGAGGAGAAGCTGGGCCTTGTTCCCAACGTGCTGCGCGCCCATGCCTTCGACATCGACAAGCTGGACGCCTTCACGGCGCTCTACAACACGCTGATGCTTGCGCCCTCGGGTCTTTCGAAGCTCGAACGCGAGATGATCGCGGTGGTGGTCAGCTCCGCCAACCGATGCTGGTATTGCCAGGTCGCCCATGGCGCGGCGGTGCGCGCGCTCTCGGGCGATCCGGCGCTGGGTGAGGCGATGGTGATGAACTATCGCGTGGCGGATCTGTCGCCGCGCCAGCGCGCGATGCTCGATTTCGCCGTCAAGGTGACCCAGGCGAGCGCCACAATCGAGGAGCCGGACCGCCAGGCGCTGCGCGATCACGGGTTTTCCGACCGCGACATCTGGGACATCGCCAACGTGGCGGCGTTCTTCAACATGTCGAACCGCGTCGCCTCGGCCACCGGGATGGTGCCCAATCCAGAGTATCATTCGCAGGCGCGGTGACATGATCGGGCGGGGGGTCTGGCTTGCGCTGGCGCTGCTGGCCACGCAGACCCTGGCGCAGGATCTGCCGCTGCCCGCGGAGGCCGAGCGCACGGCCGAGGTGATCCGCGAGGCGGCGACGATCCACCTGCCCACGGGTCCGTTTGCCGGGGGCACGGTGCCGCGCGAGCGGCTTGACGGGCGGATCACCAGCCGCGCCTGGCGCCTGCCGGAGCGCGGGCTTGGCACGCTCGAACTGCTCGCCCCCTTGCGCGCGGCGCTGGAAAAGGCGGGCTGGGATGTGGTCTACGACTGCGAGAGCGCGGGCTGCGGCGGGTTCGATTTCCGCTTTGCCACGCCGGTCCTGCCCGCGCCCGCGATGTTCGTGAACCTCTTCGACTATCGCTATCTCCTGGCCCGGCGGGGCGCGGAGACGGCCATGCTCTTCGTCAGCCGTGCGGGCGCGCGCGGTTACGTGCAACTCACCCATGTCGACCCGGTCGAGGGTACATCGGCACCGGACGCAACGCCGCCCGTCACCGATGCGCCGGGCGATCTCGGCGCGCGGCTGCGCGGGGCGGGCCATGTGGTTCTGAACGGGCTCGAGTTCGAGACCGGGGCCGCCGCGCTCGGCAAGAGGCCCTATCCCGATCTCGCGGCGCTTGCGGCCTTTATGGCCGAGACGCCCGCCGCGCGGATCGTTCTTGTCGGCCATACCGACAGCGTGGGCGCGCTCGAGCCCAATATCGCGCTCTCGCAGGCCCGCGCCGAGGCGGTGCGTGCGCGGCTTATCGAGGTTCATGGCGTGGCAGGCGACCGGCTCGAGGCGCATGGCGTGGGCTATCTTGCCCCGATCGCGCCCAACTCCACCCCGGAGGGGCGCGAGGCCAATCGCCGGGTCGAGGCGGTGCTGCTGGAATAGGGCGCGCTCAGCCGTTCGTGTCCTTCGATCCGGTTCCGAGCACCCGCCCGGCCACCGCGTCGAGCCGCGCCAGAAGCGCCGGGTCGCGCCGCTCGGGCGCGGTGAGCAGGGCGTGATCGAGCGCGCGATCGCAGCCCTGCGGGCAGGGGGTGCGCGCCCCTCCCAGAAGCGCGGGCAGGCCCCGGACGAGCGCCCGGCCCTTGTCGGCATTGCCGGTCAGCGTGGCGATGATGGCGGTGATGTCAACGGCACCATGATCGGGGTGCCAGCTGTCGTAATCGGTGATCATCGCCACGCAGGCATAGCAAAGCTCCGCCTCGCGGGCGAGCTTGGCCTCGGGCATGCCGGTCATGCCGATCACGTCGCAGCCCCAGTGATCGCGGTAGAGGCGCGATTCCGCCATGGTCGAGAATTGCGGCCCCTCCATCGCCAGGTAGGTGCCGCCGCGATGCACGGTGATGCCCGCATCCCGCGCGGCGGTCTCGCAGGCGTCCGAAAGGCGCGCGCAGGTCGGGTGCGCGACGCTCACATGCGCCACGCAGCCGGGGCCGAAAAAGGATTTCTCACGCGCGAAGGTGCGGTCGATATACTGATCGACCAGGACGAAATCGCCGGGGGCCAGTTCTTCGCGGAACGAGCCGCAGGCCGAGACGCTGATCACGTCCGTGACGCCGAGGCGCTTGAGCGCGTCGATATTGGCGCGGTAGGGCACGGAGGAGGGGCTGTGGACATGGCCGCGCCCGTGGCGGGGCAGAAAGGCCATCGGCACCCCGTCGAGCCTGCCGGTCAGGATCGCGTCAGAGGGCGCGCCCCAGGGTGTCTCCACCTCCTGCCAGGCGGCCCCTTCCAGCCCGTCGATCTCGTAGAGCCCCGAGCCGCCGATCACCCCGATCATCGTCTGTGTCATCGCCTTGCCTTTCGCTGTGTGCTGCAAAGGCTTAGGCCGGATCGCGGCAAAAGAAAATGCCCCCGCGGGTTCCGTGAGCACCCCGCGCGGGCGCCCCCCCTCATCCCCAGGAAGGGCCTGTGGCGCGCTCAGCCGAGCATCGCCGCGACCTCATCGGTGGTCCACAGCGCGTTGGCCATGTAGCGGAAATTGGTGAGGGCGGCGAGATAGCCGTCGCCCTCGGGCAGTATCGCCGCCGCCGTCCCGTCCGAGACCACGGCCACCTCGAATCCCTGTTCGAGCAGTTCGCGCATATGGCTCTCGGTGCAGAGATTGGCCGACATGCCCGCAAGGATCACCTGATCGACCCCGGCCTTGCGCAGTTGCAGCACAAGATCGTCGGTTTCCGGCCCGTAGACCTTGTGCGGCGAGCAGAGGATGGTCTTGCCGTCGAGGATATAGGGCTTGTACTGCGGCATGAAATCGGCCCCCGAGCCCTCGAAACCCTCCATGCTGACCGGGCGCACCCGGTCGAACATGTTGATGGCATGCATCAGCTTTTCCAGCGCGCCCTCGAATTTCCAGCCCTTGTCGTTCGGATAGTAGTAATGCGGCGAGACCGCGACGGGGAGGCCCGCGCCCCTGGCCGCCTTGACCAGCCGCTCGATGTTCTCGACCGTGTTGTTCATCTCGACCGACTTGCCGACCGCGCGCCAGGCGACACCCTCGGGCGAGAGAAAGTCGATCTGTGGATCGGTCACGACGAGGGCGGCGCGGGAAAGGTCGAGCTTCATGTCGCTCGGCGGCAGGAACGGCTCGGCGGGGGGCGCATAGGGATTGTCCTGCGCGCGCGCGCTCGTGGCGGCGAGGCCGGTTGCGGCGGCGGCAAGCGCCGTGGTGCCGGTCAGCGCGGCGCGGCGGGTGAATCTGGGGTCGTGGTCGTGGTCATGGCAAGTGCACATGGGTGTCCGCCTTTGATGGGCTCTGGTCATAGTCTGCCCGGGGCTATGTGCCTTCGCGTCCCGAATTGGCAGCGCAGAGCGGATTTTTCGTGCCTTTGTGCGCGGGCTGGGGCAGGATCGGACCATGCAGGAGCACCCGCACGACCGGATTCTCGATGCGCTCGAGATCAGCGCCGAGCCCTTTGCGATCTGCGCGCTCGAAGGGGCGTGCTGCCTGGGGCTCGGGCGCGCGCCGCGCGCGACGCTGCATTACGTTCTGGGGGGCGAGGGGGTGCTCTCGGTGCAGGGCGGGGCGCCGCTCGGCCTTGAACCGGGGCGGCTGGTGCTGGTCCCGGCAAGCCGCAGCCTTTCGCTTGTCAATCGCGGCGGCGCACAGGCGGGCCTGCCCGCCTGCCGTCCGGCAGGGCTCGATCTGCAAGAGCATGTGGCCCGCGGCGCGGGGGCGGGCGTGATGGTGGTGCTCTGCTCGGCGATCTCGCTGGGTCTGCGCGGCACGCATGGGCTCATCGACCTCTTGCGCGCGCCGCTCAGCCTTGACGTGACAAGAAGCCCGGTGGCGGCGCAGGCCATGGCGGCGCTGGTGGCGGAGATGGGCAGCGACCGCCCCGGACAGCGGGCGATGGTGCGTGCGCTTCTGCTGCAATGCCTGATCGAGATGCTGCGCACGCGGCTCGAATCGGGCGATCCTGGCGTGACCTGGCTGGCGGCGCTGGCCGATCCGGGGCTGTGGCGGGGTCTGCGCGCCATGCTCGAGGATCCGGGGCGCCCCCATACGCTCGAAAGCCTTGCCGAGGCGGCGGGGATGAGCCGGTCACGTTTCGCCGCGCGCTTTCAGGCGGCCTATGGCCAGGGGGCGATGACGCTCTTGCGCGATCTGCGGCTGGCGCGCGCGGTCGGATTCCAGAGCCGCAGCGCCTTTACCCGCGCCTTCGTCGCGATGTGGGGCGAGACGCCGCGTGCCTTCCGCGGGCGTCCCGGCGATCAGGCGGCGGAACGGGTGCAGAACCGCGCCTGATCGCGGCCGCGCGCCTTGGCGGCGTAAAGCGCGCGGTCGGCCTCTTCCAGCAGCGTCTGCATGGCGGGCGGTGCCATGCCGGGGCGCGGCTCGGCCACGGTCACGCCAAGGCTGAGCGTGACCGGGATCGGCGCGCGCAGGCCCGGCACGGCAACCGGCGTGGCGCGGATGGCATGGCAAAGCCGCTCGGCCACCTCCTGCGCCTCGGCGCGGGTGGTCTCGGGCAGGGCGATGAGAAACTCCTCGCCACCGATCCGCGCCAGCAGATCGCCCGCGCGCAGATGCGCGCGCAGCCGCTCGGTGACGGCTACCAGCACCGCATCGCCTGCGGCATGGCCGTGCCGGTCATTGACCTGCTTGAAGAAATCCAGATCGGCCACCATGACGGCGAGACCTGCGCGGCTCCGCGCGATCTGCCGCTCGAGCCAGGGCAGGGCATGGCGGCGGTTATGCGCCCCGGTGAGCGGGTCGCGCAGCGCCGCCTCGAGCCCCGAGCGCAGATGCGCGCGCAGCGCCTCAACGCGGCGCTTGCGCGCCAGAAGGCAACCCATGCGATGGCAAAGCTCCTCGGACGCGACCGGCGCGAAGAGCACGTCATCGGCCCCCATGTCCAGCAGCGTCACCGCGAGCGGGGCGGCAGCGGCATCGAGCAGCACCAGCACCGGCGCGTGGCGCGTGCCGGGCGTGGCCTTGAGATCGGCCAGCAGGCGCAGCCCCGCTTCGGCCTGCGCCTGCCCCAGCCGGATCACGAAGAGATCCTGCGACGCGGGCGGGGGATCGTCGAGCGCGAGAAAGCTCAGCCGGTGCGGCATCGTCTCGGCAAACCGGGCGCGCAGGGCAAGTGCGGCGGCACGGTCCGGCGCGAAGAGCGTCACCTGCCCCGGCAGCGCGAGCGCCGCCTGCGACTCGGCAAAGCCGGGCGCGCCGCCGGTCTGGCCGATCAGCTCCTCCTCGGCATTGCGCGCGCGCAGGAGGTTGCGCAGCCGCGCGAGCAGGAGCGGCTCCGGCACCGGCCGCGTGAGCACGGCATCCGCCCCCGCGCGCAGCAGGGCAAGCCGCTCGGCGGCGCTGTCCGTGCTCTGGAGCAGGAGGATGGGCACATGGGCAAGCCGCTCGTCCCGGCGCAGCGCGCGCAGGAAGGGCGCGGCGCTCTGTCCGTCGAGCCGGGCGCTGGCGAGCACGAGATCGGGAGGCTCGGCCATCGCCATGCGCAGCCCCTCGCGCGCCGATCCGGCCTGCACCACGCGATAGGGCGTGGTTGCAAGCCTGACCTTCAGGACGATCCGATTTGTTGCCAGATCGTCAACGATGAGAATGGTGCCCGACATTGCGGCGCTGCCTCTGATCTGAGCGTTGTTATTGGTGACAGTCTCGCGCTAAGTGGTTAAGAAAACCTTTCCGGGAATTAACAATGATGACCATGACGCGGGAGGCCGCCGAGACGGTCGCGCTTCAGGCCCTGGGCTGGCTGGCGGGCAACGATGCGCTTCTGCCCGTGTTTCTTGGCGCGACCGGGGCCTCGGCGGAGGATCTGCGCGCCCGCGCGGCAGAGGCGGCGTTTCTGGGCGCGGTGCTTGATTTCGTGATGATGGACGATCAATGGATCATGGCATTCTGCGACGCGCAGGGCATCGGTTATGACCAGCCGATGCGGGCGCGCGCCGCCCTGCCCGGCGGGCAGGAGAGACACTGGACATGACCCTGCGCGCCGAGGCGGTGCTGTTCGACAAGGACGGCACGCTGTTCGACTTTCACACGACCTGGAGCCATTGGGCGCATGAGGTGCTGCACGATCTGGCGGCGGGCGACGCGGCGCTGGTCGCGCGGCTGGCCGAGACGGTCGATTACGACCTTGCCGCGCGCCGGTTCCGCCCGACAAGCCCGGTCATCGCCGGAACCAACCGTGAGGCGGCGGAATGCCTGGCCTCCGCGCTGCCCGGGCGCGACGTGGCGGCGATCGAGGATCACCTGATGCTGAGCGCGGCGCAGGCCCCGCTTGCCCCCGCCGTGCCGCTCGGCCCCTTTCTCGACGGGCTGAGGGCGCAGGGGCTGCGCCTCGGGGTGATGACCAATGACACCGAATACGGTGCGCGCGCGCATCTCACCGCAGCCGGGGTGCTGGAGCGGTTCGATTTCGTTGCCGGGTTCGACTCGGGGCACGGGGCGAAGCCCGCCGCGGAGCCGCTGCTGGCCTTCGCGCGCGCCGTGAAGGTGGACCCGGCGCGCGTGGTCATGGTGGGTGACAGCACCCATGACCTGATCGCCGGGCGCCGGGCGGGCATGGCCTGTATCGGTGTGCTCACCGGCACGGCGCTGGCCGGGGATCTTGCCCCGCATGCCGATGCGGTGCTGCCCGATATCGGCCATCTGCCCGGCTGGCTGGCTTCGTGACACGCCATCCGCTCTTCGGCCTCGGGCTGGCCACCTTCGGGGCGCTGGTGCTCACGCCCGATGCGCTCTTCATGCGGCTTTCCGGCATGACGGGCTATCAGATGGTGGGCTGGCGCGGCGGGCTGATGGGGGCGGTCATGCTGATCCTCTGGGCCGTTACCGCGCGCGGCATGACACGCGAGCTGGCAGTGCTGGCCAGCGGGACGGGCGCGCTTCTGGTCGCCACGCAATATGTCAACATGACGCTCTTCAGCCTCGGCATCGCCCTTGCGCCGGTGGCGGTGATGCTGCTCGGCGTGGCGACCGCGCCCGTCTTTGCCGCGCTTCTGTCCTGGCTGGTGATGGGAGAGCGCACGCGCCCGGCCACCTGGGCGGCCATCGCGGCGGTCATGGCGGGGCTGGCGCTGGCGGTCTCGGGCGGCGACGGGCCGGGCGGGGAAAGCGTGGCGGCCGGTCTTGCGGCGGGGCTCGGCGTGGCGCTGGTGCTGGCGCTCAACTTCGTGCTGCTGCGCGCGCACCCGGAGATGCCGATCCCGCTGGTGATCGGCCTCGGCGCGGCGCTGGCGGGGGCGACGGGCTGGGCCGTCACGGGGCCCGCGCAGATGACCGGGGGCACGGTCTGGGCCATCGCGGTCTGCGGGTTTGTGATCCTGCCGGTCTCGTTCTTCTCGCTTTCGCTGGCCTCGCGCCAGACCCATGCCTCGAACGTCAGCCTGCTCTTGCTGCTCGAGACGGTGCTCGGCCCGCTCTGGGTCTGGATCGGGGTGGGCGAGCGGCCGGAGCCGGTGATGCTCGTGGGGGGCGCGGTGGTGGTGGCCAGCCTCGCGCTCTACCTCCGGCAGGAGGGACGACGGCGCGCGAATGGAAGAAAACGACAGCGCGCGTCGCAAAGCGGCATGTGACGCCTGCCCACCCGGTGTTTCGTGGAAGGAGACGAGCACCGGGAGGGCGCGAGATGGGCGAGGAACTCACACGCAGGAAGCGCGGCGGCGGGCGCGCGGGCAATGCCGCGCGGCGCGGTCAGGCGGTGATCGAGCAGATGCCGTGGAACCCGCCGGTCAATCTCGACCGGCCGACCGAGCCGCTGACCCCCGAGGGGGTGGCGGCGATCCATGACGGCGCAATGCGGATCCTCGAGGAGATCGGGATCGAGTTTCTCAACCCCGAGGCGGTGGCGATCCTGCGCGGCTCGGGCGGCTGCGAGATCACCGGCGAGAACGTGCGCATGGGCCGCGAGTTCGTCATGGAGATGATCGCCAGGGCACCCGAAAGCTGGACCATCACGCCGCGCAACCCCGAACGGCAGATCACCATCGGCGGCCGGCATCTCAACTTCGGCAATGTCTCCTCGCCGCCTTCCTACTGGGACATGAAGATCGGGCGCAAGGTCACGGGCACCCGCGAGATGTGCCAGAACCTTCTGAAACTCAGCCAGTATTTCAACTGCATCCATTTCATCGGCGGCTATCCGGTGGAGCCGCAGGACATCCATGCCAGCATCCGGCACCTGGATGTGCTCTACGACAAGCTGACGCTCACCGACAAGGTGGCCCATGCCTACTGCCTGGGCAAGGAGCGGGTCGAGGACGTGATGGAAATGGTGCGCATCGCGGGCGGGCTCAGCCACGAGGAATTCGAGGCGACGCCGCGCATGTATACCAACATCAACTCCACCTCGCCCCTCAAGCACGATTACCCGATGCTCGACGGCTGGATGCGGCTGGCGCGGCGCGGGCAGGGGCTGGTGGTGACGCCCTTCACCCTGGCGGGCGCCATGGCGCCGGTGACGATGGCGGGGGCGGTGGCGCAAAGCCTCGCGGAGGCGCTCTGCGCCGTGGTGCTGGCGCAGGTGATCCGCCCCGGCGCGCCCTGCGCCATCGGCACCTTCACCTCCAACGTGGACATGAAATCCGGCGCGCCGGCGTTCGGCACGCCCGAATACATGCGCGCCACGCAGATGACCGGGCAGCTGGCGCGGTTCTACCGCCTGCCGATGCGGGCCTCCGGCGTCTGCGCGGCGAATGTCCCTGACGGGCAATCCATCTGGGAGACTTCGAACAGCCTCTGGTCGGCGGTGCAGGCGGGGGCGCACATGGTCTATCACGCGGCCGGATGGCTCGAGGGGGGGCTGATCGCCAGCCCCGAGAAATTCGTCATGGATTGCGAGATCCTGCAACAGATCCAGCGATACATGGACCCGATGCTGACCGCGACGGGCCCTGACGAGATCGCGGTGGACGCGATCCGGGAGGTCGGTGACAAGGGCCACTTCTTCGGCATCCAGCACACGCAGGACCGCTATACCACGGCCTTCTACGCGCCCTTCCTCAGCGACTGGCGCAATTACGAGGCCTGGGAGGCGGCGGGGGCGGTCTGGACGCCGGCGCGCGCGCATCAGGTGTTCCAGGACATCATCGCAGGCTTCGAGGCCCCGCCGATGGACGAGGGCATCCGCGAGGAGCTTGCGGATTTCGTGGCACGGCGCAAGGCCGAGGGTGGGGCACCCACCGACTTCTGACAGGGCCGTGACCCGCGCCCTTGCTAGCCGAACAGGGCGAGGCCCGCGAAGAGCGTGAGCGCGCCCGCCGTTATGGCGAGGATCACGTTGCGAAACGTGTAGCCAAGGACAAGCGTGACCACCGCCGCGGCCATGCGCGGGGCATCGAGCGCGCCGCCGGTGGCGGCGGGCCAGACCACGAGCGGTGCCACCAGCCCCGGCAGCACCGCCACCGCCGTGTAGCGCAGGTGCCGCAAGAGCCAGGCCGGCAGGGGGCGATTGCCAACCAGCCCGAGAAAGACGAAGCGCAGCCCGAAGGTGCCAAGCCCCAGCGCGGCGATGAAAAGCCAGAGATCGCCCCCCTCGATCATGGCTGGCGCGCCGCCTTGCGCCGCTCCAGCATCACCTCTGCCTGCGCACCGGTCATCATGCCCGCGACCCCCGCCACCAGCAGGCCGGTGTTGTAGGGCAGCCCGGCGAAGATCAGCGCGAGCGTGACCGACACGGCCGCGGCGGCCATGTGCGCCGGGGTGCGCAGCATCGGCCCGATCATCGCCAGGAAGGTGATCGGCAGCGCGAAATCGAGCGGCAGGCCCGGGGGCACCGCGTTGCCGATCAGCGCGCCTGCCAGCGTGAACGCATACCACAGCGGGCAGATCGGCGTGACCACGCCGAAATAATAGGCCATGCGCTCGGGCACGCTCAGCCGCGGTTCCTGCTCGAAGCGGACGATCGCGCAGGCATAGCTCTGATCGACCATGAAATAGGCGGCGAAGGCGCGCTGCCAGAGCGGGGCCGCGCCCATCCAGGGCGTGAGCGAGGCCGAATACATCGCCATGCGCAGGTTGACCGCCAGCGCCGAGGCCAGCGCGATCAGCGCGGGCGCATTGTCGGTCAGCAGTTGCAGCGCGGTGAACTGCGCGGCCCCCGCGATGACCAGCACCGAAAAGCCCATCGTCTCGGCCAGCGACAGCCCCGCCTCGGTGCCGACCACCCCGAAGAGGAAGGCGAAAGGCACCACCACCAGCACGAAGGGTGCGCCGTCGCGCACGCCTTGCCAATAGAGGGAATTGGTGGTTTGCCTTGACACGAATTTCGCCCCGCGCGCTCTGCCCTGAGCCGGGGTATCCCAGCGCGGGAGGAGATGCAATTGGCCGGGAACATCGACCGTGAAGGTTATCTGATCGCGCCCGACCCGACGGCGGCGCGGCTGACCCGCGCGGTCGAGGGCGTGGATCATGACGGAAACCGCACCGAGATCCGGGTGGTCGAGGAGCGTCCGCTGACGATCTTCCTCAACGCGCAGGAGATCGTGACGGCGATGACCATCGGCGATTATCCCGAGTATCTCGCGCTCGGCTTCCTGCGCAACCAGGGGATGCTCGCGCCCGGCGAGACGGTGCGCGGCGTCGATTACGACGAGGAACTGGAAACGGTGGTGGTGCGCACCGACGGGCAGACCAGCTATGAGGAAAAGCTCAGGAAGAAGACCCGCACCTCGGGCTGTGCCGTGGGAACGGTCTTCGGGGACATGATGGAGGGGCTGGAGGGGGTCACGCTTCCTGCGCTCGAGGTGAAGACCTCGGAACTCTACGCGCTGGCGCATCGCATCAACCGCACGCCCTCGCTCTATCTCGAGGCGGGCGCGATCCACGGCACGGTGCTCTGCCAGGGGGCGCGGCCGCTGGTCTATATGGAGGATGTGGGCCGGCACAATGCAGTGGACAAGATCGCCGGCTGGATGTTCTCGGAAGGGGTGAGCGCGGGCGACAAGCTGCTCTACACGACCGGGCGGCTCACCTCGGAAATGGTGATCAAGACGGCGATGATGGGCATTCCGGTGCTGGCCTCGCGCTCGGGCTTTACCGCCTGGGGGGTGGAGATCGCGCGTCAGGTGGGCCTCACGCTGATTGGCCGGATGCGGGGGCGGCGCTTCGTCTGCCTTGCAGGCGAGGAGCGGCTCTTGCGCGATGCCGACCCGGCGAGCGTGGAGGAGGAGGGCCCGAAACATCGCCGCAAGGGGGCGGAGGGATGAGCGCGCCTTTCGGGGTGATCCTCGCCGGGGGACAGGCCACGCGGATGGGCGGCGGTGACAAGGGGCTCCTGGTCCTGGGCTGCGGGGTGATCCTCGATCATGTCATCGCGCGGCTCGGGCCGCAGGTGCGCGCGATGGCGCTCAACGCCAATGGCGATCCGGCGCGCTTCGCGCGGTTCGGCCTGCCGGTGCTGGCCGATCCGATTGCGGATTATCCCGGGCCGCTGGCCGGGGTGCTCGCGGGGCTCGACTGGGCCGCCGAGGAGGGAGGCGACACCATCGTGACGGTGGCTGCCGACACGCCATTCTTCCCGCGTGATCTGGTGGCGCGGCTGCAAGGGGCGGCGGCGGGCATGGCGCATCCGCTGGCCCTTGCGGCCACGCCGCGCGGGGTGGAAGAGACCAGATCCATGAGCCGCGGCGGGCTGGTGCGCCATCCCACCTTCGGCCTCTGGCCCGTGGCGCTGCGCCACGATCTGCGCGCGGCGCTGGAGGATGGCTTGCGCAAGGTGGTGCTCTGGACCGAACGCCATGGCGGGCGCGAGGCGCTTTTCGACGATGCGCAGGCGTTCTTCAACGTCAACACGCCCGAGGACCTGGCCGAGGCCCGGCAGAGGGCGGGGGCATGAGGCTCTATGGCGTGACCGGCTGGAAGAACGCGGGCAAGACCGGGCTGATGGAGCGGCTGGTCGCGGAGATGGTGGCGCGGGGCTTCAGCGTCTCGACCGTCAAGCACGCGCATCACAGCTTCGACGTGGATCATCCGGGGCGCGACAGCTACCGGCATCGCGCGGCGGGGGCGGGCGAGGTGCTGCTGGCCTCACGGCACCGGGTGGCGCTCATGCGCGAATTGCGCGGGCAGGCGGAGCCCGCGCTGGCCGATCTGCTGGCGATGCTCGCGCCCTGCGACCTGGTGCTGGTCGAAGGCTACAAGCGCGACAGCCATCCCAAGGTGGAGGCGTTCCGCGCCGGGACGGGCAATCCCCTCATCGCGCCGGGCGATCCGACCATCCGCGCGGTGGCAAGCGACGTGGCGCTCGATCTCGACCGGCCGGTGTTCGATCTCAACGACACGCGCGCGATTGCCGATTTCATATTGGCCGAGGTGGGGCTGTGACCCCGTTCGACAGCTTTGCCATGCTGGACTGGTCGAGCGGCAACGATACCGGGCCGCGCCCGCGCCGCGATGCGATCTGGCTGGGGCTGGTGCGGGCCGGGCGAGAGGAGGCACCGTGCTACCTGCGCAACCGGGCGGAGGCCGAGGCCGCCCTTGTCGATCTGATCGAGACCGAGCGCGCGGCGGGGCGTCGTCTGTTCATCGGGTGCGATTTTCCGTTCGGCTTCCCGGAGGGGTTCGCGCGGGCGCTGACCGGTTCGGACAATCCTTTCGCGGTCTGGGACTGGCTGGAGGCGCGGATCGAGGACGCCCCGCGCGCCAACAACCGTTTTGACGTGGCGGCGCAGATCAACGCGCGGTTTCCCGGTTTGGGGCCCTTCTGGTTCAACGGCCTCAAGCGCGAGATCGAGGGGCTGCCGCGCCGCGATACGCGGGCGGGGCACGGCCTGCCTGATCGGCGGCGTGCCGATGAGGGTGCGCCGGGGTCGTTCAGCGCCTGGCAGATGGGCGGTGCGGGGGCCGTGGGCGGGCAGGTGCTGATCGGGTTGCCGGTGCTGAACCGGCTGCGGCGGCGCTTTGCTGGAGATCTCGCCGTCTGGCCCTTCGAGGCGCCGGACGCGCCGGTGGTGCTGGTTGAGGTCTGGCCGGGGCTGATCAACAGGGCCGTCAGGCGCGCCGAAGCCGCGGGCGGCATCCGCGACGCGCATCAGGTGCGGCTGATGGCGCGGGGGCTGGCACGCTTGCCACAGGACCGGCTCGCCGCCATGCTGGCGGTGGAGGCCCCCGAAGAGGGCTGGATTTTCGGCCTCGGCCACGAGGAGGAGTTGATGCGCGCCTGCGACGACACGCTGAAACCGCCGCCGCTGCGCGACGATTGCTTTGCCCTGCCTGCGGGCGTGGACTGGACGCCGGTGGACGATGCGCTCGCGCTGCTGCGCGCGCGGCTGGCCCGTGTCGTGGGGCAGGAGCGCGTGGCGCTCGGGCAGGCAGCGGGCCGGGTGCTGGCCGCGCCGGTCGTCGCGCGGCGCGCCAACCCGCCGGAGGCCAACACGGCGGTGGATGGCTATGGATTTGCCCATGCTTCGCTGGGGGAGGGCGATCAGGTCTTGCCGCTTGTGGAGGGTCGCGCGGCGGCGGGGGTGCCCTATCCGGGCGCGGTGCCGCCGGGCCATGCGGTGCGGGTGCTGACCGGCGCGGCGCTGCCCGAGGGGGTCGATACCGTCATTTTGCAGGAGGATGTGACCGTGGGCGAGGGGCGCATCGCCTTTCGCGCGGGCCTCAGGCGGGGGGCCAACACGCGGCGCGCGGGCGAGGATGTGGCGGCGGGCGCGACCGTGCTGGAGCCGGGGCGCGTGCTGACGCCTGCCGATCTGGCGCTTTGCGCGGCGGTGGGCGTGTCGGAGCTGACCGTGTACGAGCGGTTGCGCGTGGCCGTGATCTCGACCGGGGACGAGCTGGTGGAGCCGGGGGCAGAGGCCGCGCCGGGGCAGATTTTCGATGCCAACCGCCCGATGCTGACGGCGCTTGTGGTGCAGATGGGATATGAGGTCGTGGACCTTGGACGGATCAGGGATGATCGCGCCGCGCTCCGCGCCGCGCTTGACCGGGGCGCGGCGGAGGCGGATGTGATCCTGACCTCGGGCGGGGCGTCCTCGGGGGACGAGGATCACGTCTCGGCGCTCCTGAACGAGGCAGGGGCGATGGCCGAATGGCGCATCGCGCTCAAGCCGGGGCGGCCCCTCGCTCTCGGGGTCTGGGGCGGTGTGCCGGTCTTCGGCCTGCCGGGCAACCCGGTGGCGGCGCTCGTCTGCACGCTGATTTTCGCGCGCCCCGCGCTGCGCTGCCTTGCAGGGGCGGGATGGGCCGAGCCGCAGGGGTTCGACGTGCCTGCGGCCTTCGAGAAAAGCAAGAAGCCCGGCCGGCGCGAATATCTGCGCGCGCGTATCCGGGAGGGGCACGTGGAGGTGTTCCGCTCCGAAGGATCGGGGCGGATCAGCGGCCTGAGCTGGGCCGAGGGGCTGGTGGAACTGCCCGACGGGGCGGCCGAGATCCGGCCGGGCGATCCGGTGCGCTATCTCCCCTTTGCCAGTTTCCTGGGCGGATGACGGGGCGGGTTCTCGTCCTGGGGGCCACGGGGACCATCGGGCGCGCGGTGGTGGCGGCGGCGCTGGACGAGGGGCGAGAGGCGCATTGCCTGCTGCGGCAGCACCATGCGGGCGGGGGCGACGGCCTGCCCGCCGCGGCGCGGCTGCACTTCGACACCGTGGCGCAGGCACTTGCCGCGAGCGGGGCGGAGGCGGTGATCTGCTGCGTGGCCTCGCGCACGGGCGCGCCGCAGGATGCCTGGGCCGTCGATCACGCCGCCACGGTCGCGGCCATCGAAGCGGCGCAAGAGCGGGGCGCGCATTTCGTGCTCCTCTCGGCGATCTGCGTGCAGCGGCCGCTTCTGGCGTTCCAGCACGCCAAGCTTGCGGCAGAGGCGGCGCTTGCGGCCTCGGGGCTGCGCCATTCCGTCGTGCGACCGACCGCCTATTTCAAGTCGCTCTCGGGGCAGGTGGCGCGGCTGCGGGCGGGCAGGCCCTTCCTGCTCTTCGGCGACGGGCGGCGCACGGCCTGCAAGCCGATCTCGGACGGCGATCTCGCGCGCTTCCTGCTGGGCTGTCTCGACGATCCGGGCCGGTGGAACCGGGTGCTGCCCATCGGGGGGCCGGGGCCCGCGATCACGCCGCGCGATCAGGGCGAGATGCTCTTTGCTGCGCTCGGACGCGCGCCGCGTTTTGCCCATGTGCCCCTGCGGATGATGGACGGGGTCGTGGGCGCGCTCAGCCTCTTGGGGCGGGTGAGCGCGCGGCTTGCGGACAAGGCCGAACTGGCGCGGATCGGGCGCTACTATGCCACCGAGTCGATGCTGGTGCTCGACCCCGAAACCGGGCGCTACGACGCGGCGGCCACGCCCGAGACCGGGACCGAGACGCTGGCGGGTTTCTATGCCCGCCTCGCCCGCGGCGAGGTCAGCGTCGCGCTCGGGGATCATTCGGTGTTCTAGGGGGGCTCTGCCCCCTTGCGCATTCGCGCGGCACCCCCGGGATATTCGCGGCCAGAAGAAATCAGGGCCAGGGGGCGGCGACGTGGACGCGCGTGCCCCAGTCGGCGCAGCGCGCGGAGAGCGGCGCGGGCAGGGGGGCGTCGGTGAAGACGTGGTCCACGTCGCGCAGCGAGCCGATGCGCACCGGCGCGCTGCGGTGGAACTTGGAGGTGTCGGCCACCAGCATCACGTCGCGCGAGCGCTTCAGCAGCGTCTGGCCGACCAGCACCTCCTGGATGTCGAAATCGAGCATGTCTCCGTCCTCGTCCAGCGCCGAGCAGCCGAGGATCGCATGGTCGAACTTGAAATTCTCGATGGCGCGCGCCGTGAGGTGGCCCACGAGCCCGTTGTCGGAGCGTCGGAGCGCGCCGCCCGCCAGCACGATCTCGCATTCGGGATTGGCCGACAGGATCCGCGCCACGTTCATGTTGTTGGTCACGACCATCAGGTTGCGGTGGTCGATGAGCGCCCGCGCCACCGCCTCGGTAGTGGTGCCGATGTCGAGAAAGATCGAGCACTTCTCGGGGATGGCGGCAGCGCAGGCGCGCCCGATGGCGGTCTTGGCGGACTCGTTGAGGCGGCGGCGCTCCTCGTAGAGGATGTTGGTGACGCCCGAGGGCAGGATCGCGCCGCCATGCACGCGCTCGAGCTTGCCCGCATTGGCAAGCTCCGCGAGGTCGCGGCGGATGGTCTGGACGGTGACGTTGAAGCGGCAGGCGAGGTCCTCGACCATGACCTTGCCCTCGGCGCGGGCGATCTCGAGGATATCGGGCTGGCGAAAGCTCTGGGACATGGCGGGCCTGTGCTGATGTGGTGTTCGATTATGTTCGGTTTCGCGACGGGCGCAAGCGGGCAGGGGCGATTCGGGGCAATCGCCCCTGCGTGACGCCGCGCGAGTCCGGCGAAGGCAGGAAGGACCGCCGCGGGAGGCAGATGCAATGCAAAAGGAACATAAACGAACTTTCGTGGTTGACTGAAGCGGCCGGTTGCTGTTTCGTTTGCGTTCATCGAGACCGGGGAGGAGATCGCATCGTGGAGCGCGCCGAGGGCGATATCGTCGATCTCTTCGTCATCGGCGGCGGTATCAACGGCTGCGGGATCGCGCGCGACGCGGCGGGGCGGGGCCTCAGCGTCATGCTGGCCGAGAAGGACGATCTGGCACAGGCCACGTCCTCGGCCTCGACCAAGCTCTTTCACGGCGGGCTGCGCTATCTGGAATATTTCGAGTTCCGCCTCGTGCGCGAGGCGCTGGTGGAGCGTGAGGTTCTGCTGCGCGCCATGCCGCACATCTCCTGGCCGATGCGGTTCGTGCTGCCCTACCATCCCGACATGCGCTTCGAGGCCGAGACGCCGACCTCGCGGCTTCTGTCGGCGCTCATGCCCTGGATGCGGGGGCGCAGGCCCGCCTGGCTCATCCGGCTCGGGCTTTTTCTCTACGACCATATGGGCGGGCGGCGGATCCTGCCCGGCACGCGCACGCTCGATCTGCGAAACAGCCCGGAGGGCGCGCCGCTGAAGGAGAAATTCGCCCACGCCTTCGAATATTCGGATTGCTGGATCGAGGACAGCCGGCTTGTCGTGCTCAACGCGCGCGATGCCGAGGCGCGGGGGGCCACGATCCGCCCGCGCACCCGTGTGATCGCCGCCGAGCGCGCGGGTGATCTCTGGCGCGTCACACTCGAGGCGGATGGCGCGCGCGAGCAGGTGCAGGCGCGCGCGCTCGTGAATGCCGCGGGGCCCTGGGTGCGCGACGTGATCGGCGGCGTGCTGCGGCTCAATTCCACCGAAGGCGTGCGGCTGGTGCGTGGCAGCCATATCGTCACGCGCAGGCTTTATGACCACGACAAGTGCTATTTCTTTCAAGGCGCTGACGGGCGGATCATCTTCGCCATTCCCTATGAGGGCGACTTTACCCTGATCGGCACGACCGACGCCGAGCACGAGAGCGCGGACACGCGCCCCGAATGCACGCCGGAGGAGGCGGCCTATCTCTGCCGCTTTGCCAGCGCCTATTTCAAGCGGCCCGTCACCGAGGCCGATATCGTCTGGACCTATTCGGGCGTGCGTCCGCTCTACGACGACGGCGCCAGATCGGCGACGGCGGCGACGCGCGACTATGTGCTCTCGCTCGACGAGGCGGGCGCGCCGCTGCTCAATGTCTTCGGCGGCAAGATCACCACCTATCGGCGGCTGGCCGAGGCGGCGCTGGCGCGGCTCGCCCCGCATTTCCCGCAGGCGGGTGGGGACTGGACGGCGGGTGTGGCGCTGCCCGGCGGGGATTTCGACGTTGACGGGTTCGGGGCGCTGGTGGACAGTCTGCGGCGGCGTTATCCGTTCCTGGACGAGGCCCACGCGCGGCGGCTGGTGCGCGCCTACGGGACGGAGGCAGCGGAGATCCTGGGCACGGCGAAGGAGCCCGGCGATCTGGGGCGCGATTTCGGCGCGACGCTGACCGAGGCCGAGCTGCGCTGGCAGATGCGCCGCGAATATGCCCGAGAGGCGGCGGATGTGGTCTGGCGGCGCACGCGGCTGGGGCTGAAGATGACCGGGGCCGAGATCGCCGCGCTTGACGACTGGATGCGCGCGGCGCGCGACGCGCCGAAGACAGGGAGGGCAAGCGCGTGACGCTGACGCTGGAGGGGGTGTCCAAGGTGGTGAACGGGCAGGTGCATGTCCACCCGACCGATCTAACGCTCCTGCCCGGCACGATGAACGTGCTGCTCGGGCCCACGCTCTCGGGCAAGACCTCGCTCATGCGGCTGATGGCCGGGCTCGACCGGCCCGCGACGGGCCGGATCCTGTGGCAGGGGCAGGACGTCACCGGCATGCGGGTGCAGGATCGGGCCGTGGCGATGGTCTATCAGCAGTTCATCAACTATCCCTCGATGAGCGTCTATGACAACATCGCCTCGCCGCTGCGGCTCCAGCGCAAGCCGGTCGCCGAAATCGACCGGGCGGTGCGGGAGACCGCCGCGCTGCTGCAGCTCACGCCGCTGCTCGGGCGTCGCCCGCTGGAGCTCTCGGGCGGGCAGCAGCAGCGCTGCGCGCTGGCGCGGGCGCTGGTGAAGGGGGCGGGGCTCGTGCTTCTGGATGAGCCGCTGGCCAATCTCGACTACAAATTGCGCGAGGAGCTGCGCCTCGAGATCCCGCGCATCTTCGAGGCGGCGGGCAGCATCTTCGTCTATGCCACGACCGAGCCGGAGGAGGCGCTCCTGCTGGGCGGCAACACGGCCACGCTCTGGGAGGGACGGGTCACGCAGTTCGGCCCGACGCCGGAGGTCTATCGCCAGCCGAAGGACGCGACCACCGCGCGGGTCTTCAGCGATCCGCCGATGAATTTCCTTGCCGTGACCAAGACAGGGGACAGCATCCGCTTCGGCGACGGGCAGGAGGTGCCGGCGATCGGCAGCCTCGCGCAGCTGGCCGATGGTCGTTACCTTGCGGGGTTCCGGCCCAATCACCTCGAGATCGACCGGCCCGGCGGCGCGGCGATGGCATTCGAGGCGCGGCTCCGGGTGACGGAGATCACCGGGTCGGAGACCTTCGTGCATCTCGATCACCATGGCGAGCGGTGGGTGGGCCTCATCCACGGGGTGCGCGATCTGGAGCTTGGGGCCATGCTGCGGGTCTGGCTCGATCCGGCGCATGTCTACGTGTTTTCGACCGATGGCGCGCTGGTGGCCCCGGCGGCCTATGCGCAGGCGGCCTGAGGGGGAGAAATGGCCAGGATCACGCTCGACAAGCTTGCCCACAGCTACCTGCCCGCGCCATCGCGCGAGGAGGACTGGGCGCTCAAGCAAATGACCCATGTCTGGGGCGATGGCGAGGCCTATGCGCTTCTCGGGGCCTCGGGCTGCGGCAAGTCCACGCTCCTGAACATCATCTCGGGGCTGTTGCGGCCCACGCGCGGGCGCATTCTCTTCGACGACAGGGACGTGACCGAAGAGCCGACGGCGGCGCGCAACATCGCGCAGGTCTTCCAGTTTCCGGTGGTCTACGACACCATGACCGTGCGGCAGAACCTGGCCTTTCCGCTGCGCAACCGGGGCGCGGAGCCGGGCTATGTCGCGGCGCGGGTGCAGGCGATCGCCGCGATGATCGGCATGGAGGCCGAGCTTGACCGCAAGGCGCGGGGGCTGACGGCGGATGCCAAGCAGAAGATCAGCCTTGGCCGGGGCATGGTGCGCGAGGACGTCAACGCGCTTCTCTTCGACGAGCCGCTGACGGTGATCGACCCGCACATGAAATGGGAGCTGCGCACGCAACTCAAGGCGCTGCATCACGAGTTCGGGCACACGATGATCTATGTCACCCACGACCAGACAGAGGCGCTGACCTTCGCCGACAAGGTTGTGGTGATGCATGACGGGCGCGTGGTGCAGGTGGGCACGCCTCAGGAATTGTTCGAGCGGCCCGCGCATACCTTCGTGGGGTATTTCATCGGCAGTCCGGGGATGAACCTCCTGCCCGCCGAGGTGGAAGACGACCGCGCGCGGGTGGCAGGCCACGCGGTGACGCTCGGGGCCGATTACGGGCAGCCGCGGGGGCGCGTGGAAATCGGCGTGCGCCCCGAATTCGTGACGCTGGGCAGCGAGGGTCTGCCGGTGACGGTGAAGCGCATCGAGGATGTGGGCCGCCACCGCATCGCGCGGCTCGATTTCGAGGGGCAGGCGCTCAACGCGATCCTGCCCGAGGGGCTGGCCCTGCCCGCAGGCGACCTGCGCGCGCAGTTCGACCCCGGCGCGGTCAGTGTCTATGTCGATGACTGGCGCGTCGCGCCGACTGATGTGCCGGAGATGGCGCAATGATGGGTCAGGTCTCGGACGTCATCCTCGGGCTTGACCCGAGGATCTCATCGCGGGGGGATCCCTGGGTCAAGCCCGAGGATGACGGAGCGTTCGGGTCTCACGCCGCCATGAACCAGAACCGCAACGAGGAGGCCGCCTGATGGAGAAGACCACCAACCAGAGGGCCTGGTTTCTGGTGCTGCCGGTGCTGGCGCTGGTGGCCTTCTCGGCGGTCATTCCGCTGATGACCGTGGTCAACTACTCGGTGCAGGACACGTTCGGGAACAACCAGTTCTTCCCCGCCGGGCTGGAGTGGTTCGAGGAGCTGCTGGCCTCGGACCGCATGTGGAACGCGCTGGGGCGCCAGGTGGCGTTCTCGGCCATCATCCTGGCCATCGAGGTGCCGCTGGGCGTGTTCATCGCGCTCAACATGCCCAAGCGCGGCGCCTGGGCGAGCGTCTGCCTGGTGCTGATGTCGCTGCCGCTGCTGATCCCGTGGAACGTGGTGGGCACCATCTGGCAGATCTTCGGGCGGGTCGACATCGGGCTGCTGGGCGCGACGCTGGCGGAGCTGGGGATCGACTACAACTACACCCAGGACTTCTACGCCGCCTGGGCGACGGTGATCGTCATGGACGTGTGGCACTGGACCTCGCTGGTCGCCCTGCTGGGCTATGCCGGGCTGCAATCCATCCCCGACGCCTATTACCAGGCCGCCAAGATCGACCAGGCCAGCCGCTGGGCGGTGTTCCGCTATATCGAACTGCCCAAGATGTCGGGCGTGCTGATGATCGCCATCCTGCTGCGCTTCATGGACAGTTTCATGATCTACACCGAGCCCTTCGTGGTCACCGGCGGCGGGCCCGGCAACGACACCACGTTCCTCAGCATCGACCTGGTGAAGATGGCGCTGGGGCAGTTCGACCTCGGCCCCGCGGCGGCGTTCAGCCTGATGTATTTCCTGGTGATCCTGCTGGTGAGCTGGGTGTTCTACACCGTCATGACCTCGATGGACGCGCGGGAGGGCCGGAAATGAGCCGCGCGCGTCCCCGTATCGGTTCCGCGGTCGTGATGACCCT
>MDTD01061375.1_pt1 | contig 105654 bp, 95 predicted proteins | sample 811221 | NCBI WGS metagenome assembly MDTD01 (sample SAMN05326646, study PRJNA326480) | marine metagenome | isolation source: seawater | place: Pacific Ocean: South West | collected 2011 | reverse complement strand
TATTAATAAGGTCTAAATTTGAAAAATAGATTTCCTATAGTAATAGTATTATTGATAGCTGCAGTTATAACTTGGCTGCTTCTTAATAGTAATATTTCAAAAGAAACAAAAACAGAAATCATTGCTAAAAAAAGTTACAAAATTGACTATTACTTAAAAGGTATGCAGGCAACAACCCTTAACGCACTCGGAAAACCAGCTCAAAAATTAGAATCAGAAAATGTTTTTCATTATGAAGATGATGATACTACGGCTTTTGCTACCCCAATCATCCAGGTATTTGAAGAAGATAGCAATCCTTGGGAGATAAGGGCAAAAAATGGGTTAATGTCATCAAATGGTAATTTAGTGCTTTTAAAGCAAATAGTAAAAATAAATAAAGCTGCAACCTCAAAAAAACCAGCTCTTAATATGATAACAGCAAATTTAAAGATTCGTCCAAACGATGGTTATGCAGAAACAGATGAAGCGGTACGCATCAATAGTGGAGAAAATTGGTTAATTTCAGTTGGAATGCGGGCGTGGTTCAAAAAACCTTCGAGAATTAAATTACTTGCGGATGTAAAGGGATATTATGCTGTACCCTAAAATAACTTTTTATATATTTTTAATTTCTCTCAGCCATTCAGTATGGTCACTTCCGTCAGATAAAGACCAACCAATTAGACTCACTGCAGATAGTGCGGATATCGATGAAGGTAAAGAAATAAGCATTTATAAAGGAAACGTAAATGTTTTACAGGGAAGCATAAAATTAATTGCAAAAAAAGTAACCGTCGTACATCCTAATAGAAGAGCAAAACGTATAATTGCTATTGGAAATGTCTTTTTCTCACAAAAAAAATTAAATGGAGAAACAATCCGAGCTAAAGCAAATAAAGCTCGATTTGAGGTAGAAAGTGAATTTCTTGAATTGACCGGTAATGCATCACTAACGCAAGCCGGCGATACAATGAAAAGTGATCGGATAATTTACGATAGAGTGAAACACAAAGTAAAAGCTGGAAATGCGGCAAAAGGCAAAGAAAGAGTTCAAATTACAATACAGCCAAATGATTAATTTAAAATGCTTGAATTATCTGTAAATGAATTAAAAAAAACCTACCAAGGGAGAAAAATCGTCGATGGAGTCTCTCTTTACCTAAAAGCTGGAGAAGTAGTCGGGTTACTCGGACCCAATGGCGCTGGTAAAACCACATGCTTTTATATGATGGCTGGCCTAATACCTCCAGATTCGGGAACTGTTTTAATGAATGGATTAGATATAACCGATCAACCAATGCACGTTAGAGCTATGAAAGGACTGGGATATCTAGCGCAGGAGCCATCAATCTTTCGGCGCTTAAGCGTGAAAGATAATGTATTGGCAATTCTTGAAAACCGTCAAGATTTATCAAAAACTGAGCAATTGCAACTATGCAGCGAGCTTCTTGTAGAATTTGGAATTCATCATTTATCCGATAATCGAGCGATTAGCTTGTCTGGTGGAGAGCGACGTCGTTTAGAGATCGCAAGAGCCCTTGCGGTAGAGCCAAAATTTATGCTTCTAGATGAACCATTTGCCGGTGTAGATCCAATATCAATAATCGAAATACAAAGAATCATAAAACACCTAAGTGAACGTGAAATTGGTGTTTTAATAACAGATCATAATGTGAGAGAAACGCTAGGAATATGCCAAAGGGCATACATTCTTGCAGAAGGAAAGATGCTTACAAGTGGAGATCCTCAACATATTTTAGATAACCAAAATGTAAGATCTATTTACTTAGGAGAAAACTTTCGCCTTTGATTTAAGTAATAAAATAAGGATATAAAATTAAAAATTATTTATGTCTTCTAAATCAAAAAAATTGCTAAACATGATGCGGCTATCTGCAGCAGAATTAAAAAAAGAAGTTCAAGATCAACTTGATTCGAATTTTGCACTTGAGTTTCTTGATACAAATAACTATGAAGAAAATGAAAGAGACTCTAATAATGATGTTTTGAATATTTTTAGCTCTGCATATCATTCTTCAAAAAGGATCGAATCAAAAAATATCAATGAAAGTAAAAGGGATTTAAGAAGTTATCTAAGATGGCAACTGCAGCTTTCAAAATTTTCAAAAATTGATAGAGAAATAGCAGAAGAAATTATAAAAAATATTAATTCTGATGGTTTTTTGATAATTGAAGAATCTGATCTTTATAAAAAATTTAGAAATGTTTCAAATAAAAAAATTTCTCTAATATTAAATCGCATACAGAGATTTGATCCTCCAGGCGTTGGGGCATTCAATTTACAAGAATCCTTGCTTATTCAGGTAAAACAACTTCCTAATAAATTAGACTGTAAAGAAATTGCCATTGAGCTTTTAAAAAAAAATTTTCAACTTTTCTTAGAGAAAAATTTTCAAAAACTAAAAGAAAGTATGGAAATTTCAAATCATGAGCTTAAAAGGACTTTTCTTTTAATACGATTGCTCAGTCCATTTCCCGGAAGAGAGATAAATAAAAAAGAAACAAGTTATATAAAACCTGAAATATTAGTAAGAAAAAAAAGCAATGAGTGGGCTGTAGAGCTTATGACAAACGCTTTACCAAGAATAAAAATTAATTCCAAATATGCTGAATTAATCAAAAAATCAGATGATTATAAAAATGATAAGAGATTTCAGAATGATTTAAGGAGAGCAACTTGGTTAATCGAGAGCCTCAGAAAAAGAGAAAAAGCCCTTTTACAGGTATCAAAATGTATAATGAACTTCCAGCTAGATTTCTTACAGTATGGGCAAGAAGCAATAAAACCAATGAAATTGGAAGATATAGCATCGATAGTCGGTTTACATCAATCTACAATTTCAAGAATTACAAATAAAAAGTATGTTCAAACGCCAAATGGTATATTTGAATTGAAATTCTTTTTTTCAAAAGGGTCTAAAATGAATAATGGTAAGCTGATTTCTTCCTTGTCTATAAAAGAAAAAATAAAAAAAATTATCAAGCTTGAAGCCTCCGATAAACCATATTCTGACCAAAAAATTAAGGAGATGTTAAAAAAAGAAGGTATTGATATTTCACGTCGTGCAATCACAAAATACAGAGAAAATTTATCACTGCCTTCATCATATGAAAGAAAAAAAAATTTGTTATTTGAAAATAAACTCTAATCAAGGAGTTAATTGCTATGGAAGCAATTAAATCAAAATTAATTATTATAAGTGGCTTATCAGGATCAGGAAAAAGTATTGCATTAAATGTTTTAGAAGATGCAGGATTTAATTGTATTGATAATTTACCAGTCAGCTTGCTAGAAAATTTTATAAAAACTCTTTCAGAGGAAAATTTAATAAAATCAAGTCAAAATGCAATAGGAATAGATGCTAGATCGAGCAGTATTGATTTAAAAAGGGTTCCTGAGCTTATTCATAATTTAAAAATAAAAAATATTGATTGTGAAATTATTTTTTTAGAAGCAGATAACGATGTCCTTATACAAAGATTTAGCGAAACAAGACGTCGTCATCCTCTCACCAATGATAATAAAAATCTTGAAGCCGCAATTCATATGGAAAGAGAACTGCTAAGTACCCTCAGAGATTATTCACAGTTACAAATTGATACAAGCAAAACATCTCTACATGAACTTCGTTTTATTATTAAAGAGCAGATTCTTAATAAAGAAAAAGGTCAACTATCAATTATGCTTCAGTCATTTGGATTTAAGTATGGAGCACCGAGAAATGCTGATTTTGTTTTTGATGCAAGATGTTTATCAAATCCGCATTGGAGTGCAGATTTACGATCTCTGACTGGCCTCGATAAAAAAGTAGAAGAATTCCTTCAGCAAGATAAAAAAGTAGAGGAAATGATAAAACAAATTATGCAGTTTCTTGAAAAATGGATACCTTGTTTTGAGGAAGAAGGCAAAAGCTACCTAACGATTGCAATAGGGTGTACTGGGGGACAGCATCGTTCTGTTTATATTACAGAAAAACTCAGCAAATCCTTCAATGATAAAGGTAGAAAATGCATGTGCGCTCATCGAGAATTAAAATAGTTGCTACAAACTAATTATCTTTATTATTGGAAATAAAAGATAATTTTTAAAAAGCTTTTAAAAATTCTTCATTTCGAATATCTCCTTCCAATAAAAAAAAGTGGTTGTTAGGTCCAGCTCAGGCTACACTCAAAGAAATTCTGTGCAGGAAAATAATCTATGAGCACAGCTATAGAAAAAACTGAAGAAATAAGAATGGCGCGCCTGCGAGAAATCCTTGACTCTGGTGCATTACGTTCAACAGGCAGGTTACTTGAGAGCCTTACCCCCGCGGAGATTGCTCATTTAATTGAATCATTACCTCCTACTCAACGTGAAATTCTTTGGGGAATGGTGCGAGAAGGTGGGAATGATGATGGCGAAATATTAGTCCATGTTACAGACAAAGTTCGGTCAGAATTAATTAAAGATATGAGTACTACCGAATGGTTGGCGGCCACCGAAAAACTCGACTTAGATGATTTAGCCGATTTAGTTCAAGATATGCCAATAGCTGTTACCAGGGAGGTTATGCAGGCCTTAGATGATCAACATCGAAAGCGCCTTCAGACTGTTCTATCTTTTCCTGAAGATACAGCTGGCGGATTAATGAACACAGATACCATCACTGTACGACCAGAGGTAACACTAGATGTAGTACTCAGATATCTTCGAAGATTGGGTGATGAAATCCCAAAAGATACGGATAAACTTTTTGTAGTAAATCGTGATGATAAATATTTAGGAATTTTGCCACTATGGAGGCTTGTAAGTGGAAATTCAGATGATTCGGTTGCTGAAGCAATGAGTCTCGATATGAAAGCCCTTCCAGTAGATATGAGTGAAGCTGATGTTGCTATGCGATTTGAATCACATGATATTTTGTCAGCTCCTGTAGTAGATAGCCATGGATGTCTTTTAGGTAGAATTACAGTAGACGATGTAGTAGATGTAATTAGAGAGCAAGGGGAACATCAATTTATGGGACAAGCTGGATTATCGGAAGAGGAAGATATGTTTGCGCCAGTTTTTGCTAGTACACGTCGTAGAGCGCTTTGGCTTGGTGTAAATCTTTTTACAGCTTTTTTAGCATCTTGGGTGATTGGTCAATTTGAAACAACTATTTCCCAAATAGTAGCTCTTGCTGTGCTCATGCCAATCGTCGCAAGCATGGGTGGAATCGCTGGCACTCAAACGCTCACTTTAGCAATACGCGGTTTAGCGCTTGGTCAATTAGGACAAAAGAATGCTCATCATTTATTGTGGAAAGAATTAGCAGTAGGCGCATTGAATAGTTTAATTTGGGCGGTAGTAGTAGCTGTCATTGCTGGTGTATGGTTCAGCAGTCTATCAATTGCCTTTTTAATAGCTGTAGCAATAACAATTAATTTAATTTTTGCGGCTGTAACCGGAGCTATGCTTCCAATCATATTAGATAGAATAGGCATTGACCCAGCTTTAGCTGGCTCAGTTCTACTGACGGCAGTTACTGATATTATAGGCTTTCTTGCCTTCCTTGGGCTGGCAACACTTTTTTTACTGTAAACAACAAAGGCATTTAAAAACAAAAAATTAAGGTATTCTTCATTATTAAAGAAAAAAGATAAAAATAATTATGGAACAAAATTACAACCCAAAAAAAATTGAAGAATCTGCTCAGAATTTTTGGGAGAAAAATAAATCTTTTAAAGCTGTAGAAAATAAGGATCTTGAAAAATTTTATTGCCTTTCAATGTTTCCATATCCTAGCGGGAAGTTACACATAGGACATGTAAGAAATTACACTATTGGTGACGTAATATCCCGATATCAAAGAATGTTGGGTAAAAATGTACTTCAACCTATGGGATGGGATGCATTTGGATTACCGGCAGAAAATGCAGCGATAAAGAATAAGACTGCTCCAGCAGAATGGACTCGCTCTAATATCGAATATATGAAGGCACAACTAAAAAGTCTTGGCTTTAGTTATGATTGGGATCGAGAAATATCAACCTGTGATGACTCATATTATCATTGGGAACAATGGCTATTCACAAAACTTTTGGAAAAGGGGCTGGCTTATAGGAAAACTGCAACTGTAAATTGGGATCCTATAGATAAAACTGTGCTTGCTAACGAACAGGTAATTGAAGGTAAAGGCTGGAGATCTGGCGCAAAAGTAGAGAAAAAAAATATTGAGCAATGGTTTCTTAAAATTACTGAATATGCAGAGGAATTATTAGGAGATTTAAATAAACTGAAGGATTGGCCGGATCAAGTAATCGCGATGCAAAAAAATTGGATTGGTCGATCAGAGGGAGTCTTCATGTTTTTTGATATTGAAAACTCAAATGAGAGTCTCGAAATATTTACCACCAGGCCTGATACTATAATGGGTGTTACATATTTAGCGGTAGCTGTAGGCCACCCATTAGCAAATGAAGTATCGAAAAATAATAAGAAAATTTCTGAATTTATCAATATTCATAAAATGGAAGATGACACCGAGGCTGACATTGAGAAAGTTGAAAAAAAAGGTATTGACTTAGGATTAAATGCAATTCATCCAGTAACGAATAAGAAAATTCCTATTTATGTCGCAAACTTTGTTCTCATGAGTTATGGCTCTGGTGCCGTTATGGCTGTGCCTGCACATGATCAGCGTGATTGGGAATTCGCAGAGAAATACTCAATTCCAAAAAAACAAGTAATTTTTAAATCAGATGGACAAACTTGCAATATCGATACAGGGGCTTTCACCGAAAAAGGAATCCTTGCAGACTCTAAACCTTTTGATGGTCTAACTTCCGAAGCTGCATTTGATGCAATCGCATCGTGGCTACAAGAACACAAAAAAGGTGGTAAAAAAATAAACTATCGTTTACGAGATTGGGGTATCTCACGACAGAGGTACTGGGGTTGTCCCATTCCAATAATAAAAACTGATGATGGAAATTTAAAAATAGAAGAAAATCTTCCAATCAAGTTACCAGAAAATGTAACCGTTGATGGATCCGGCTCACCTCTTGAAAAAATGCCAGAGTTTTTTGATTTAGGTCATGGCAATAAGAGAGAAACTGATACATTTGATACCTTTGTAGAATCAAGTTGGTACTATGCTCGCTATTGTTGCCCAGATTCTACAAAAAAAATGTTAGATGATAGAGCAAAGTATTGGCTTCCTGTAGACCAGTATGTAGGTGGGATAGAGCATGCTATTTTACATTTACTATATGCTCGTTTCTTTAATAAATTAATGAGGGATGAAGGTCTCATAAATAATGATGAGCCATTTACTAGACTTCTTACTCAAGGAATGGTCATAGCAGAAACGTTTTATAGAGATAATTCGGATGGATCTAGGGAATGGTTTAGTCCTTCAGATGTAATTATCGAAAAAAATAGCAAAGGGGAAATAACGAATTCAATTTTAAGAAAAGATAAGAAAAAAGTAATCTCTGGTGGCTATGAAAAAATGTCAAAGTCAAAAAATAATGGCATAGATCCGCAATCTCTTATAGATAAATATGGCGCAGATACTGTGCGTCTTTATACTATTTTTACCGCTCCACCTGATCAATCACTTGAGTGGTCTGATGAAGGCGTAGAAGGCGCATATAGATTTTTAAAAAGACTATGGAACCTGTCTTATCGACTCCAAGAAAAATCAACCGGAAAAGGCGCAGGCGAAGATCTGAATTCAAAAAGGCGAGAAGTCCATCAACAGCTTAAAAAAGCTTTATTTGATTATGAGAGACAACATTATAATACAGTCGTCTCCTCCTCTATGAGCATCGTAAATATATTGAATAAAATGGGATCATCTTATGAGGAGAAATTAATAATTAACGAGGGTATAAGTATTGTATTGCGTTTATTAGCCCCCATTGCGCCTCATATCACGCATCAACTTTGGTTAGACTTAGATTTTGGTAGCGACATTCAATTTTCTGATTGGCCAGAAGTTGATGAGAGCGCTTTAATACAGAAATCACAAAAATTTATTCTTCAAGTTAATGGTAAAGTCCGAAGCCAAATAAATATGCCAATTGATGCCACAAAAGAAGAAATAGAAAAAAATGCGATAAGTGATGAAAATGTTTGTCGATTTACAAAGAATAAAGTGATAAAAAAGATTGTCATCGTGCCAGGAAAGCTAGTAAATATTGTGGCTGATTAATAAGGATCAATACCATGAAAATAAATATCGTTTTAAAAATCTTTTTTTGCCTTCTCATTGCAATAGCATTAAATGCTTGTGGGTTTCAATTGAGAGGTAAGTTACCGCAACTTACTAATTTATCTAATCCTATTTTCATACATGGTGTTGAAAGATATTCAAAAATTTATAAAGAAATGGAAAGACAATTTCAAATTGCTGGAGTCAAAACAACAAACACAAAAAATAATTCAAATACGCAAATCCGTATTACGGATTACAAGAGTATAAGTCGAGTTTTTAAAATGAATTCGAGTAATAGCGCTAATGAATTTGAACTCGAGGAATCATTCGTTTTTTCTGTTCAAACGAAGAAAGGTAAAATAGTTATTAAACAAATGGTAAAAATTCTTCGAATTTTTACCACGTCAAGTACTGATTTATCAATCCGAAAAAGGGAAGAGTCAAAATTACGAGAAGATATGAGAAAAGATTTAATATTAAGAATGATTAGACGAATAAAAGCTCAGGGATAACATACAAGAATATGAAAGTTCACATATCTAAATTAAAAATAAATTTAGAAACCGATTTAAAGCCAATATATCTAATAAGTGGCGATGAGCCATTACAATTTAATGAAGCTTGCGATGAAATAAGAAGTTTTTGTAAAGCAAATGGGTATGAAGATAGGGAAATCATAGAAGCTGGCACTTCCTTTGATTGGTCTTCGTTGATCAATCAAGCGAATTCATTATCGCTTTTCTCAAAAAAGAAATTTATCGACTTACGATTACCCAATGGAAAGATAGGAAAAGAGGGAAGCAAAGTAATCGTCGATTATTGCGAAGACATCCCTGAAGATACAATAATGCTTATCTCTATGCCCAAGATTGAAAAGGCCCAACAAAGTACGAAATGGTACAAATCAATTGATAAAGTAGGAATTTCTTTACAAATATGGCCAATTGATGGCACTGCTATGGAGGGATGGATCGTAAATAGACTAAAGAAGATTGGCATCCAAGTAGAGCCTGAAGTATCAAGAATTATAATCGATAAAGCAGAAGGTAATCTTTTAGCCGCAAATCAAGAGATTGAAAAGCTGTTTCTTCTGTATGGAAAAGAAAAAATAAATGTTACAAAATTTAAAGAAAGCATTACTGATAACTCTAAGTTTAATATTTTTGATTTAGTCGATACTACTATCTGTGGCAAAGTGCAAAGATCAATTAAAATTTTAGATGGCCTAAGAAATGAGGGATTGGCTCCTTCAATTATTTTGTGGGCTCTCCATCGAGAAATCTCGCAAATATCAGCAATTTCAACAGATAATGCGTTGGGTTCTGACATAGAGAAAGCTATGAAAAAATTCAAGGTATGGGAAAAAAGGAAGCCTATAATAAGATCTGCAATATTGAAAACAAAGCCAACCGAATGGCTAAAATTATTGAAATATTGTTATTATATCGATGCTTCTATAAAAAATGCAGATAATCAAGATCCTTGGGTGAGGCTTGAGAATTTATGTATACAAATCTGTAAGCCAAATGAAATCAATAAAGCAATAGGTGTATAGTAAGCACTTATTGTTGTAAGTTGAATAATATATACTCTTAAAAGAAAGAGCTTTCTCATTTAAATTTAAAAAAAATTTTTTATATGGACCAGATTACTGATATTTCTGAATATATGATTTCTTTAGGTAAAAAATCTAAAGAAGTCTCCAGGGTTTTGTCAAAAATAACAACAAAAAAGAAAAATGATGCTCTCATAGCGATAAAAGAATCGCTTGCTTCACATACAAATGAATTAAAAAAAGAAAATAATAAAGACCTGAAAAAAGGCAAAGAGAAAAACCTTGATTCGGCTCTTTTAGATAGGCTTGAATTAAATAATAAGCGCATAAATGAAATGATTGAAAGTATTGATCAAATCGCTTCGTTGCCGGACCCAATTGGAGAAATATTCGATTTAAAATATCAGCCCAGTGGCATCCAAGTAGGACGAATGAGAGTTCCTTTGGGTGTAATAGGGATTATCTATGAATCTCGTCCAAATGTAACAGCTGATGCAGCAGCTCTTTGTTTGAAATCTGGCAATGCTTCTATTTTACGGGGTGGATCAGAAGCTTTCTTTTCGAATCAATCCATTTCTAATTGTATCGCGGAAGGCTTAATGGCGGTCGGCTTACCAGCAGAAATCGTACAAATTGTCAAAACTACTGATCGTGATGCAGTTGGAAAAATGCTTTCAATGAGTGATTACATAAACGTAATTATACCTAGAGGCGGGAAAAATTTGATTGAACGCATAAGTAATGAGACAAGAATACCAGTAATAAAGCATTTAGATGGTATTTGTCATGTTTATATTGATAAATATGCAAATCTTGATAAAGCATTTAATGTTGCTTTAAACGCAAAGACGCAAAGATATGGCACCTGCAATACTATGGAAACACTTTTAATAGATAAAACAATTGCGAATAATATTTTAAAAGATTTAAGTAAAGCTTTTATTAATAAAAACGTTGAAATACGAGCCTGTGAAGAGAGTCAGAAAATTTTAGGGAGCTCTTGCATACCAGCGAAAGAGAGTGATTGGAGAACCGAATACTTAGCACCGATATTGTCTATAAAAATAGTAGATGGAATAGAGGAAGCCATACATCATATTAATTTGTATGGATCAAACCACACTGATGCAATTATCAGTGAAAATATTGAAAATACTACTCGATTCTTACGTGAAGTAGATTCTAGTTCTGTTATGGTAAATGCCTCAACTAGATTTGCAGACGGGTTTGAATATGGCCTGGGAGCAGAGGTCGGTATTTCGACCGATAAATTTCATGCGCGCGGTCCTGTGGGTCTTGAAGGCCTTACATCAGTAAAATTTATTGTATTAGGTGATGGCCATATCAGAGAATAAATCATTAATAGGAGTACTAGGGGGGACTTTCGATCCAATTCACCTAGGACATATTAATATAGCCTCAGATGCATTTAGTTTATTAGGCGCGAAAATTATCCATATGGTGCCAACTTATATACCTGTGCACCGTACTCTTCCCATAGCAAGTGCAGATCATCGGTTAGCTATGATTCGATCAATAGTTGAAAATGAAAAAAATATTATTGCCGATCCTAGGGAAATATTAAGAAAAGGAAAATCTTTCATGATTGACACATTAAGTTCTATTAGAGCCGACTTTCCCTCTGAAATTATCTGCTTAATACTTGGTAATGACGCCTTTAATAAATTTCTTAGTTGGAAAAATCCAGAGCAAATTCTCAATATCTCCAATATATTAGTGATGGAGCGACCAAAAATTAGAAACACTGGAGATGAAAATTTAAAGAAATTATTAAAAAATCATCAGTGTAATGACATTAAGATTCTAAAAAATAATAATTTTGGAAAAATTTATTTTCATCGTCCCACTCAAATAGATGTCTCATCTTCCGATGTGAGGAAAAAAATTTCAAAAAAAGAAAATTTAAAAAATTTAGTTCCTGAAAAAGTTTTAAATTATATTTCAAGAAATAATTTATATAGGTAAAAATAAAGTACTATGAATATAGAAAATTCAATATTAATACATTTTTTAATTATGGGTAAACTAAAAATATGCAGGTAGAGCAATTATGTAATTTAGTAGTAAGCGCTTTAGATGATATTAAGGCACAAGAAATAAAGGTTTTAGAAGTAAGGGGAAAAACTCCAATTACTGATTTTTTTGTCATTGCATCTGGATCATCTGATAGACATGTAAAATCTGCTGCTGAAGCAGTTGCTTTCAAAGCAAAGCAAGCTGGAGAGCTCGTTATTGGTCAAGAGGGTATTCGCGAGGGAGAATGGGCACTTATTGATCTGAATGGAGTTGTAGCCCATATAATGCAACCGCATGTGAGAGATTATTATCAATTAGAAAAATTATGGGAACTCGATTTCTCAGAATTTAATCTAGAACAAGAATCTAAGACTCACGAGAAGTAATTTTTGAAAATTAAAAAATTAATGGCATGAATATCCACTTAATAGAAATATGCGATAAATCACCTGACTGGGCAAAATCAGGATTTCTTAATTACTCTAAACGCATTCCAAAAAATATTAAATTTCATTTAAAAGAAGTTAGGCCTGGAAAGCGAAGCAAAAATGTAGATTTAAAAAAAATTCTGTTTGAAGAAGGTCAGCGAATGATTTCCATGATTCCAAAGGGATCTTTAATAATAAAATTAGAAATTAAGGGACAAAAATGGACAACAAAAGATTTATCATTAAATCTTCAAAATTGGATGAATAACAGTAAAGATATTGTTTTTCTTGTTGGAGGCCCGGAGGGACTACCCCCTGAATGTAAAGAAATTTCGCCAATAAGCTGGTCTCTATCTACACTTACCCTGCCACATGCAATAGTTAAAATTTTCATAGCTGAACAAATATATAGAGCCTGGAGTATTTTGCAAAATCATCCTTATCATAGAGAATAACTAGATGTTAAATTTTAAACAAAAAAATCTAAAATAAATATACAAAAGAGTAAAAAAAAAATTAATATAGATAAAGGAAATATGATTAATAAAAAGTAACAAAAACATTGGTGGAAAAATGAGTGAAGAGATACTTATAAATGTTACTCCTCCAGAAACTCGTGTAGCGGTTATTGAAAATGGTGTTGTACAAGAAATTATTATTGAAAGAAGTGAAAAGCTTGGCCTTGTAGGTAACATATATAAAGGTAAAGTTTCACGGGTCCTACCCGGAATGCAGGCTGCCTTCATCGATGTAGGACTCGAGAGAACTGCATTTCTTCATGCTTCTGATATCTACAAAGAGTCGGAAACAAGTAATATTAATGATCTATTAAGAGAAGGTGAAGAAATAATCGTTCAAGTAGTAAAAGATCCCCTAGGAACAAAGGGCGCGAGACTAACCACTAATATATCAATCCCATCTCGTTATTTAGTTTTTATGCCTAATATTAAAACAATTGGGGTGTCACAAAAGATTGAAGATGCAACTGAGAGAGAAAGATTAAAAGAAACTCTAACAAATTTAAGCAATGAGTCAGAATTTAATTCCGGTTTCATTGCAAGAACTGCAGCTGATAGTGTCAGTGAAAATGAACTAAAAAAAGATATTCAATTTCTTGAGAGACTTTGGAGATCTATATGCAAAAAATCATCAACTATTGAAGCCAAAAAATCAATTCATGAAGAGCTTCCCCTGGCATTAAGGGCTCTTCGCGACTTAATAAATAATGAGGTAGAAAAAATAAAAATTGATTCAAAATCTACATACGATAAAGCTATGGAATTTATAAAAAATTTTATTCCAGATGCCGAGTCTATTATTGAATATTATCCTGGAGAAGGGCCAATATTTGATTTGTATAGTGTTGAAAATGAAATTCAAAAAGCAATGAAGCGGAATGTTGACCTTAAATCAGGAGGGCATCTGGTAATTGATCAAACTGAAGCCATGACGACTATAGACGTTAATACTGGTGCCTTTGTTGGACATAGAAATTTAGAGGAAACAATATTTAAAACAAATTTAGAGGCAGCTCAATCTATATGTCGTCAACTCCGATTGAGAAACTTGGGCGGCATAATAATAATAGATTTTATTGATATGAACGATTTAGATCATCAAAGACAAGTAATAAGGGCTTTAGAGCGCTACTTATTAAAAGATCATGCGAAAACACATGTAACAGGAGTATCATCAATTGGTCTTGTAGAAATGACAAGAAAAAGGACTAGAGAATCTTTAGGTCATATTTTATGCGAGCCTTGCTCAGTATGTAATGGAACAGGCACTTTAAAGACAGCTGAAACAACTTGCTACGAGATATACAGAGAAATATTAAGAGAATCAAGGCAATTTGATGTTAAGCAATTACTGGTGCTAGCCTCTAAAGAAGTAGTAGAAAAATTATTAGATGAAGAATCTCAAAATTTAGCCGAGCTTGAACAATTTATTGGTAAGCCAATAAAACTACAACCGGAATCTCTTTACACACAGGAGCAATATGATGTTGTTTTGGTTTAAATTGAAAAAGGACTTTATAGGCAACACCTCTTATATCCTAGGAAGGTGAGAGTTATGACGGCTTTTTGGTCTTTTTTTAAAAAATTATCAATTATCCTTATCTTAACTATTGGGTGCTTAACTCTGCTTGTAAGAATAAGTGGCCCCTTTATAGATAATGCTCGTGACTCTATCGCAATGTGGCTAAGCACTAAAGTGGGAATGAAAGTAAATATTGAAAATATCGATACTAATTGGGTAGGCATGAGTCCAGAAATAATACTTAATGAAATTACTCTTGGAGAGAATATAAATCCATTTTCCATAAAAAAAATAATTATTGATCTTAAGCCAACGGAGTTATTTACAAGTAATCCAGAAAATATTTTTCGGACTACTTTTCATGGCATGAATATTTTTATAATAAAAAATAAAAATAATGAATTTAAAATATCCAATATTGGAAACTCCTACAATAAAAAATATAAAAATAAAGAAAATATTTTTCCTGCAAACCTGCGTATAAGAAATACAAAACTCAATTTCAAAGATGAAACTATCGATTATCCACCGATAACATTTGATAATATTTCTATTGATTTTAAGATAAATAAAAACCAATTCCTACTTAATTCAGAAATGAAGTCTAAGTCTGGTAAGTATATAATTATCGCGAAAGGTAATAATAAAAAAGATCCTCTTGGATGGTATATAAAGAGTTATTTAAAAGCTGATTTAAAAAATATTCCAAGTTTTTTTTATGAGTATATTCCTGCGAAATATAAACTAGTATCTGAAGAGGTAGATTTTGAAATATGGCAGGAATGGAAAAAATTTATACCGGTAAACTCAATAGGGACAATTAATTTTTTAAATATTGAATTTCCTCCAAAAAAGATCTCTTCTAATCAATACAGATTTAAAAAGATTAAGAGTGAGTTTCAGCTAAGCCAAGCAGAGAAAGATAAATGGCTTTTACAGTTAGAAAAGCTATCAATTTTAGATAGTAAGGGGCTATCTCTTAAAAACAAAAAAATGGCTCTATATGGGAATTTTCAAAATAAAAACAAAAAATTTAGTATTTTTATAGATAAAATTTCTATCAAAAATGCAAAAAAAATATTGGCAAAGACAGATTTTATTACAAAAAATATTAAAAATTTAATTAAAAAAATAAAACCAGAAGGGGAATTACGGGAACTAAAATTTTTACGCTCCGTAAGCAACCCATCATGGAAATTAAGTGGTAATTTTAAAAACTTGTCGATAGAAGGTTCAAATAATATTCCAAGTATCTCTAATTTAAGTGGAAATATTTCATCTAAAAATAATATTTATAAAATTCTTATTAATTCAAATGATTTAAATTTTCAATTTGATAATTTATTTAGAAAAAAAATTCAAATCAAAAAACTTTCAGGATTAATAACCGCTATTCTTCATAAAAATAATTGGGATGTTTCTAGCAAAGAGTTAGTTATAGATACAAATGACATAAAAAGTATTTCTTCTTTTAAAATCATAAAAAAACCTAAAGAAAAAGCTTTCCTAAAATTAATGAGCAAATTTTCCGATGGAAAAATAAAAAGCACGCATAAATACCTACCAGTTTCTTTGATGAAGGAGAAGTTAATTTCTTGGTTAGATAATTCCCTTATTGAAGGAAAAATAAATGAAGGATTCTTATTGATTAACGGACCGCTTCATCATTTCCCATTCAAAAAATTAAATAATGGATCTTTTGAAGTGAACGTAAAGGTAGAGGACGCTGCCCTAAATTATCGAAAGGATTGGCCGATTCTTACTAATGTTGATGCTAATATATTTTTTGCGCAAAATAGTATGGAAATAGATTTAATTGAAGGAAAAATTAAAGATAATAAAATTCATAGTCTAAAAGCGAAAATACCCAGCCTTTACCCAACATTCCCCCTAGAAATAGAAGGATCAATAAAGGGGCCATTAGAAAAGCAGCTTGATCTTCTAAAGAATGGTGTTCTGGGCCAAAGATTTGGAAATATTGCTAATACTTTTGATGTAAAAGGAGATTCGTCATTATTTTTAGATTTTAAAATTCCACTTTCATTAATTGGAAAACCACACCTCGATGGAATATTACAATTTAATGGTTCCAGAGTCAGTTTACCCGACTGGGATATTAGTATAGAGAAAGTAGCTGGTAAATTAATGATCGGGCTAAATTCAATAGAGACAGAAAATATAGAAGGTATATTTCTTGGATCTCCACTTACAATATCGATTTATCCAAAGTCTGAAAAATTTACCAGTATAAAATCAAAATTTTCTTTAAGCAGCGCATCTATAGAAAAAAAATATCCTGAGATATCTGGTAATTTTTTAAAAGGAAGAGGAAATTTCAATTTTTCATTAGACATACCAAATGCAAAAACAGATCCAAGAAAACCTGCTTTTGCAGAAATAAGCAGTAATTTAGTTGGACTAAAAATAAACCTTCCCCATCCTTTAGGGAAAACAAAAACTCAAACGCGGATTTTCAAGATAAGATTACCCATAGGGGGAAATAAAAAAAAGACAGAAATAAATTACGACAATAAGTTAAATATATTCTTTAGTAGAAACTTAAAAAATATTGAAGCTCGATATCAATCTAATACAAAAAAAATATCAAAAGCTGGATATAATTTATTAGCAAATTTAGATTTTATTGACATGAACTCTTGGCAAAATATATTTAAAAAATTCAAAAAAAATAATGCTTATGATAAGAATTGGTCAATTAATATAAAGTCAAAAAAAATGGTGATAAATAAATTTACCCTTAACGATACAAATTTAGAAATTAATAAAAATAAAAATCTTTTAAGTGGGAATATTAATAGTGAAGAAATAGAAGGAATTTTTAATTATAGAGTAAAAGATAATTTAATAATAAATTTAAAAAAATTATATCTTTATTACGACGCAGAAAAAAAATATATTCAACAAACTAAAAAAGAGTTGAATAGTGTTGATCCTTTATTGTTTCCGAAAACAACTTTTATGTGTAAAGATTTGAAAATAAACCAAGCCGATTTTGGTAAAGCGAAGGTTATCCTAATTCCAAAAAAGACGGGATTAGATATTTCTGAGTTAACACTTAATGGATCTGATGTAAATATCGAAGGAACGGGAAGTTGGTTCTGGGATAAGGGCAATCAAAAGACTAAGTTCGTTGGATCTCTTAAGACCCAAAAATTAGGTGATTTATTAAAAAAAATTGGCTACCCAAGACATATGCATAAAGCCAGTGCAAAATTATCATTCAATCTTTTATGGCCTGGAAACCCCACGCAAGGAAGCAAAAACACACTGAAAGGAAATCTTAATTTAAATATTGGATCTGGGCGATTGGCCAATGTTAAACCAGGAATTACGCGGGTCATAGGATTATTGAGTGTGGATGCCTTGACAAGGTGGCTGAAACTTGACTTCGCAGATTTATTAAAAAAGGGATATAGTTTTGACACTATTAACGGTGATTTTATATTTGATAAGGGAAATGCACAGACAAATAATCTAATAATCGATGGCCCGTCAAGTCGCATTGAGGTGGGCGGTAAAATTGGCTTAATAAATCGTGACTTTGACCAGTTAGTGAGTGTAACGCCAAAATTGGATACAACTGTTACACTTGCCTCTGCTTTAGCTGGAGGTCCTGTAGCAGGTGTCGCTGCCTTACTTGCACAAGAATTATTGACAGATAAAGTTGATCAGATTAATCGATTTGAATACTCCGTAAAAGGAACTTGGAATAAACCTGAATTAATTCCATTAGATAGCGGTGGTGGTTTATCTCGCATAGTAAACAAATTAAGTGGCAAAAAAATAAAATCTAAGACATCAGAGCAAGAGGAAATGATAGAGCGCTCTGAGTCAGAAACAAAAGGTCCCATAAGAAGGCTTTTTAATACACTACCAAAAACTAAAGAAAAACCACTAAAAAGCAATACTAGTAATAGAAATAAAAATCCGTAAACCAAATCCATAGACACTGCCACAGATAAAAAAATATTTTTGTAATACAATAAAATAATGAAAAATAATTTACCAAAAGCTGCTGCTATACAGATGGCCTCTGGAACTAATGTAAACGCAAATTTGCTGACAACAGAAAAATTATTAGAAGCAGCCGCTAAACAAGGTGCGCAACTTACTGTACTACCTGAAAACTTTGCTTTCTTGGGTGAGAATTGTTCTGATGCTCTCCCTATTAGAGAATCTGATGGAGATGGTCCATTGCAAGATTTTCTATCTCGAATCGCATCGCGTTTGGGTATATGGATCGTAGGTGGAACAATACCCTTAGAGGGTGATGACGCATCAAAGTGGAGAGCTTCAAGTCTTTTATTTAACGATAAAGGAGAAAAAGTAGCTCGCTATGACAAACAACATCTTTTTGATGTAAAGCTTGTCGAATCTAATGAACAATATAATGAATCAAATAGCATCGAGCCAGGTGATGAAGTAGTAGTAGCAGATACACCTTTTGGAAAATTAGGGATGGCTGTTTGCTATGACTTACGCTTTCCAGAACTCTTTCGTGCACTTATGGAAAAAAGAGTTGAATTAATATCATTACCAGCTGCATTTACAGCAGTCACCGGTAAAGCTCATTGGGATATACTGGTTCGATCACGTGCAATAGAAAACCTCTCTTATGTAATAGCCGCTGCGCAAGGTGGATTTCACGTTCAAGGTAGAGAAACATATGGTCATAGCATGATAGTAGATCCTTGGGGGAGCGTTCTAGATGAAAGGGAGCGTGGTAATGGCTTTGCTATTGGAGCAGTTAATCATAATTTTCAAAAAAATACGAGACGTAATTTTCCATGCTTAGATCATCGTCGAATTTACAAAAAATAAAATGAATAAACTAATAAATCTTGTTTCGAAAAGCTTACTCGAAGGCTCAGAACTATCAAAAGAAGATCTTTTTAAGGTCATGGATAAGTTACTGAGTCGTCAAATTGATGCGGCTGATATTTATTTACAATGTCAGCGAATCGAATCTTGGGTTTTAGATGATGGAATAATAAAAGAGGGAAATTTCAGCATAGAGCAAGGTGGTGGTCTGCGAGCAATCGTTGGGGAAAAAACTGGTTTCGCCTACACAGATGATCTTGTCTTGAGTCAACTAAATAAAGCTGCTTATTCAGCTGGAAAAATTGCGAAATCTGGCAAAAGTGGAAAAAAAGCAATATCAAAAACAAAGCAAACTCCAACACTATATACTTCGCTTAATCCATTGAAGTCTATGAAAGAAAAAGAAAAATTAGATTTAATGTTTGAACTTGATTCATTCGCTAGAAAACAAGATTCGCGGATAAAACAGGTTTCGATAAGTCTTGTGTCTTCATATGAAGAAATTTTAATCGTAAATGAAGAGGGTGAATTATTAGCTGATATTAGGCCCTTAATAAGGCTAAGCGTGAGTGTAATTGCAGAACAAAAAGGAAGAAGGGAACAAGGAAGCAGCGGTGGCGGTGCAAGAGATACTCTTGATTTTCTTATAAATAAAAACAGAGCAATGGAGTATGCAAAGGAAGCTGTGCGACAAGCGCTTGTAAATCTTGAAGCAATAGATGCGCCAGCAGGTATTTTACCGGTTGTTCTTGGTCCTGGCTGGCCTGGCGTTTTACTACATGAAGCAGTCGGACATGGATTAGAGGGAGATTTCAATAGAAAAGGCACATCTGCTTTTTCAGGGAGGATGGGCGAAAAGGTCGCTTCATCAATTTGCACCGTGGTAGATGATGGTACGATTGAGAATCGAAGGGGCTCTCTAAGCATAGATGATGAAGGGACACAGTCACAAAATACAATCCTAATAGAAAATGGCATTTTATCCGGATACATGCAGGATAAAATGAATGCAAGATTGATGAATATGCAAAAAACAGGGAATGGGCGAAGAGAGTCTTATGCTCATCTTCCTATGCCAAGAATGACAAATACATATATGCTGCCAGGGAAAAGTGATCCGGATGAAATTATATCTTCAGTAAAAAAGGGGCTTTTTGCAGCAAATTTTGGGGGCGGCCAGGTAGATATTACGTCTGGAAAATTTGTATTCACTGCAAATGAAGCATACATGATTGAAAATGGAAAAATAACAAGCCCTGTGAAAGGCGCTACACTCACGGGTAACGGACCCGAGGCCATGAATAAAATAACAATGGTAGGAAATGATTTAAAACTAGATAGTGGTGTTGGCACATGTGGTAAAGAGGGACAAAGTGTACCAGTAGGAGTTGGACAACCAACCCTTAAATTAGATGAACTTACTATCGGTGGAACCTCAAAATGAATGAGCTTTTAATTGATGATTTAAAAACTCATGTTGAGCGAATTTTATTAGAAGCGAAGAGACAAGGTGCAAGTAGCGCTGAAGCAGGTGTGCATATCCAAAAAGGACTTGATGTAGGTATTCGAATGGGTGAAACGGAAACAATAGAATACACAAACGATCAAGGGTTAGGAGTGACTGTATATTTTGGTTCCCGAAAAGGCTCTGCTAATACCAGTATTTTGGATTTAAATTCAATAAAAGAAACAGTTGCAGCTGCCTGTAGAATCGCAAAATACACATCTGAAGATCCTGCAGCAGGGCTTGCAGATGCTAATTTAATGGCGAAAAATCCAACAGATTTAGATCTAAATCATCCTTGGTCAATAAATCCTGACGAAGCAGCAGATATAGCTAAAGAATGTGAAGGTGCTGCCAGAGAGTACGATAAACGCATTGATAACTCTGAGGGTGCGTCTTGTTACACAAATGAAAATTTATTTGTATACGGAAACAGCCATGGATTTCTAGAAGGCTATCCATCTACAAAGCATGGCTTAAGTTGTGCTGTTTTAGCTAGCCAAAATAATGAAATGCAACGTGACTACTGGTATACAAGTAGTCGATTACCAGGCCATTTACAAGAAGCTGAGAAAGTCGGCTTAGAGGCTGCTCAGAGAACCGTTTCAAGGTTGGGCAGCAAAAAAATAAAGACTACTAACTGCCCTGTCCTATTTAAAGCAGATATAGCTCCCAGTATATTGCGAGGATTATTTATGGCAATAAATGGAACAGCAATTTATCGTAAAGCAAGTTTTTTACTAGACTGCCTTGGAGAAAAAATCTTTCCTGATTGGGTTGATATTGAAGAAGAACCTCATAAGTTAAGGGGCATGGCTAGCGCCTACTTCGACAATGAAGGAGTCGCAACAAAGAAGCATAAAATTATAAATAGTGGAAATCTTCAGAGTTATATTTTGGATAGTTATTCTGCTCGCAAACTAAAAATGGAATCCAGTGGAAACTCTGGCGGTGTAAGAAATATTAAAATAACAGATACAGGGCATAGCTATAATGACTTAATACAAAGTCTTGGAACAGGATTAATTGTTACAGAAATGATGGGGCAGGGAGCAAATTCAGTCACAGGAGATTACTCAAGAGGTGCAGCTGGATTTTGGGTTGAAAAAGGAGAAATTGCTTACCCCGTTCAAGGAGTAACGGTTGCAGGAAACCTAAAAAAGATGTTTTTGGGTCTGAGTGCTGTAGGTACAGATAATCAAATTCCTGGTAGCACTAAAACAGGTTCATGGCTAATAAATGACATGACAGTAGCTGGAAATTAGAATTTCGAAAAATTAATTAGCTTCTTCTTTTATTTTTCTTTTTAGTCAACTTTTTCTTGGTGACCTTCTTCTTAGTCACCTTTTTCTTAGTGACCTTCTTTTTGGCGACCTTCTTTTTGGCGACCTTCTTCTTAGTCACCTTTTTCTTAGTGACCTTTTTTTTGGTGACCTTCTTCTTAGTCACCTTCTTCTTAGTCACCTTCTTCTTCGTGACCTTCTTCTTCGTGACCTTCTTCTTAGTCACCTTTTTCTTAGTGACCTTTTTCTTAGTGACCTTTTTCTTGGCGGCCTTCTTCTTTGCTGCCTTTTTCTTTACCGATTTTTTACTAGACTTTTTCTTTGTAGTTTTTTTAGTCTTCTTTTTCTTTATATTTCGTTTTTTCGTTTCCTTTGAGCTTTCCTCATTTTCAAATGTGTCAACTAAGTCTTCTTCCAAATCTGGTATTTCAATTACCTGGCTCGGAGTAGAATCAATGATTGGCATAGCTTTATCCCAAAGCATATTACCCGGCTGTGTCGCGTCAATTCTCTGAAGCTTTCCGGCAGTCTCATAATATTGAAGCAAGGGTCCCATCTGATTTTCGTAAACTCTCAATCGATTACTTATAGTTTCCTCATAATCATGTGGACGTCGACTTACCCTGGCACCACACTCATCACATATACCATCTACCATTGGCGGATTTACATACATATTATAATTTGTATCGCATTGGTCACATTGAATATGCCCCACGAGTCTCTCCATCAAGTCATCTGGATCTACCTCTAAATTTAGGACCAAATCTACCGGCTGTCTGAGATCCAAAAGCACACTATCTAAAGTGTCTGCCTGACCAGAATTTTTCGGCATATCAACCATTATAAAACCATGTTCAAAGTCCATTTTTTGGAGTTGTATTTTTAGCAGTGCCATTAGTAGTTCATCAGAAACTCTTGAAGTATCTCTTGCCTCAGCGGCCAATCTACCTAATTCAGAATTTTCAGCAGCAACCGAATCTACAACACTCGCCTGAGTAATAATGGACATTTGATAATACGAGGCGATTTTTTTTGATAGGTCCGATTTACCTGAACCGGGTGGGCCAAGAAGTACAATCCGCATAATTACTCCAGTATTCATTTATATAAATTATTTAATTCAGTCATGATACCGAATATAGGTTTTAGAATGTCCGATAATTCATTAAATTTATATAAAAATTACATAATTACAGTCAATAAGTCAGAAAATTTAGTGATTTTTAACGATTAAGTGAAAGTTTAAGCCTTGTCTCGGGTATAATTTACTCTTAATAAATCATTCAATAAGTCTTGTTCTATTTTAACTATTTTGTTATTTGTTGCTAAAATTGGCGAAAATGCTGCTATTTGAGTCTATTTGCTGACAAAAAACAAAATCATATTGGAGAGTATCAAAAATGGCAAAAAACGCCTTTTATGCCCAATCTGGTGGTGTTACTGCAGTAATTAATGCTTCTGCAGCAGGGATTATCGAAACATGTAGAAAAAATTCAAATGAAATCGCAAATGTTTATGCAGGTCGAAATGGCATTATCGGTGCTTTGACTGAGGATCTAATCGATACAAATCAAGAGTCTAATGAAGATATTAAGGCTCTAAAAACAACTCCTTCGGGAGGGTTTGGTTCATGCAGATTTAAACTTAAGAGTCTTGAAGAAAATATGAAGGAATATGAAAGATTAATTGAAGTTTTCAAAGCTCACGATATTAAATATTTTTTCTATAACGGAGGCGGGGACTCGGCAGATACTTGTTTTAAAGTTTCTCAACTATCTGAAAAAATGGGGTACCCAGTTCAAGCGATACATGTTCCTAAAACAGTTGACAATGATCTTCCAATTACTGATAACTGCCCTGGATTTGGATCTGTTGCAAAATACATTGCTGTATCAACTCTCGAAGCATCATTTGACGTTCGATCTATGGCAGCTACATCTACAAAAATATTTTGTATAGAAGTAATGGGCCGTCATGCTGGATGGATAGCTGCTGCCGGTGCTTTAGTAGATGACTACGATATTCCGGTTGTCACTTTATTCCCAGAAATCGAATTTGATAAACAAAAATTTTTAAATTTAGTAAAGCAAAAAGTTGAGCAAAGTGGATACTGCACAATTGTAATTTCAGAGGGTTGTCATTGGCCTGATGGTACTTTTCTTGCAGAGCAAGGCACCAAGGATTCATTTGGACATGCGCAACTAGGTGGTGCCGCACCGGTAGTCGCAAATATGATAAAAGAAAAACATGGTTACAAATATCATTGGGCTGTAGCAGATTATCTACAAAGATCAGCAAGGCACCTCTCATCAAAATCTGATGTTGAGCAAGCTTATGCACTAGGTGCTGCGGCGGTTGAAAAAGCTTTAGAAGGGAAAAATTCCATAATGCCGACAATAGTAAGAGAGTCCTCTAATCCTTATGTATGGAAAATTGGCGAGGCTCCCCTAAGTGAAGTAGCAAATGTTGAAAAAATGATGCCGATTGATTTTATTTCCGAAGATGGGTACGGAATAACTGAAAAATGTAAAGAATATCTTTACCCTTTGATAAAAGGAGAAGATTATCCTTCATATGATGAAAATGGAATGCCCAAATATGTAACATTAAAACTAAAAAACATTCCGAAAAAACTATCTAAATTTGAAATTTAGAATGTAAAATTTTTATTCTTTGTAAAATTTTACATTAAAAATAAAATAGTCAATTGACTTAAAATAAGAAAAACATCGGGTCTATTTGGGGGAACATTAGCCATGCATATAGAATTACTTCTCGCTTTAGGAAGTGCCTTAATAGCATTAATATATGGAGTGATATCTGTCAAATGGATACTTCGCCAACCAGATGGAAATCCGCGTATGCGTGAAATTGCTAACGCTGTACAGGAGGGTGCTAGAGCATACTTAAATAGGCAATATACAACAATAGCTATTGTTGGTCTTATCTTGACTACTATTTTATATATTTTCTTAGACGATACATGGATCGCAGTAGGATTTGTTATAGGAGCATTTTTTTCTGGTATTGCAGGATATTTAGGGATGAATATATCTGTCAGATCAAATGTAAGGACTGCAGAGGCAGCAAATAAAGGCATGAATCCAGCATTGCAAGTCGCTTTTAGAGGAGGCGCGGTAACTGGATTGCTTGTTGTTGGGCTAGGATTACTTGGAGTTGCTGGATATTATGCTTTCTTACTCAGCATAAATGCTGAAAACCCTCTCCATCCTTTAATTGGATTGGCATTCGGAGGGTCACTAATATCAATCTTTGCGAGACTTGGTGGCGGTATATTTACCAAAGGTGCCGATGTTGGTGCGGATATTGTAGGCAAAGTTGAGGCTGGAATACCTGAAGACGATCCACGTAATCCGGCAGTGATTGCAGATAATGTTGGGGATAATGTAGGCGACTGTGCAGGCATGGCTGCAGATTTATTTGAGACTTATGCTGTAACTGTAGTTGCAACAATGCTTTTAGGAGGCTTGCTGTATATCGATAATGATAGAGGCATTTTGTATCCACTAGCTCTGGGAGCAGTATCTATCATTTCATCAGTAATTGGAACATTTTTTGTAAAAATTAAAGAGGGAGATACACGAATAATGAGGGCTCTTTATCGAGGCCTACTAGCAGCAGGTTTAATTTCTGCTATTGGATTTTATTTTGTTACGGAAGCAATGATGGGAGATGAATCCTTACCACTATTTTATTCAGCAATGATAGGCTTAGCCTTGACAGCAGCGATGGTGATTATTACAGAATACTATACCGCAACTGATTTTAAACCTGTAAAGCATATTGCAAAATCCTCAACTACAGGAGATGGAACAAACGTTATAGCTGGATTGGGTATTTCCATGAAATCAACGGTAGCTCCAGTTCTGGCAGTATGTCTCGCAATTTGGGGGGCTTATGAATTGTCAGGTCTATATGGTATAGCAATAGCTGCAACATCCATGTTATCCATGACCGGAATAATTGTTGCTCTTGATGCATATGGTCCAATAACTGACAATGCTGGCGGCATTGCAGAAATGGCGGAATTAGACAGCAAAATTAGAAGTGTTACCGATCCATTAGATGCGGTTGGCAATACAACAAAGGCTGTAACCAAGGGTTATGCAATAGGATCAGCAGGTTTGGCTGCCTTGGTTTTATTTGCAGATTATACTCATACTCTTGAAAAAATGACCGGTAATGTGATGACATTTGATTTATCAAACCACATGGTGGTTATCGGACTTTTTATAGGAGGACTAGTGCCTTATCTTTTCGGTGCTATGGCTATGGAATCAGTTAGTCGAGCAGCAAGTGGCATAGTAAATGAGGTTCGAAGACAGTTTAGAGATAAACCTGGAATCATGGATCGAACTGAAAAACCAGATTATGGCAAAGCAGTGGACTTACTGACTAAATCAGCTATAAAAGAAATGATATTGCCATCTTTACTTCCAATTGCTATTCCTGTAATCGTTGGGCTCTTACTTGGACCGCAGGCTCTTGGAGGGCTTTTAATCGGTACAATAGTCACTGGTTTATTTGTAGCAATTTCAATGACTACTGGTGGTGGCGCTTGGGATAATGCAAAAAAATATATTGAAGATGGAAATTTTGGAGGAAAGGGATCTGATGCTCATAAGGCTGCCGTAACTGGAGATACCGTTGGAGATCCATACAAAGATACAGCTGGACCAGCAATAAACCCTTTAATTAAAATAATGAATATTGTAGCACTGCTGATAGTTCCATTATTGTAATAAAATATAGATTTATCTTATGCTAAAAAAATTGCAATGATAAATTTTTAGAGCTGTATTAATATCCTGAGATTTTAAAAAGAGGGTTAATTATGAATCTCGATCGAGTAACACCAGGTGATGGGGCTCCCGATGAAGTAAATGTAATCATTGAGATTGCTGCTCATAGAGATCCAGTAAAATATGAGATAGACAAACCAACGGGTGCGATGTTTGTAGATCGTTTTCTTGGTACAGCTATGTATTATCCCTGCAATTATGGATACGTGCCAAAAACCCTCTCTTTAGATAGTGATCCTGTTGATGTTATGGTTGTTGCACCTCTCCCGATACAAAGTGGTGCAGTAATAAAATGTCGGCCTATCGGTATTCTTAAAATGGAGGATGATGGTGGTATTGATGCAAAAATACTAGCGGTACCTATAAATAAATTAACGCCAATTTATAGGGATGTTCACTCAATAAAAGATATGCCAGAGCAAACACTTGATAGCCTCGCCCATTTTTTTTCCCATTATAAAGATTTGGAAAAAGGGAAATGGGTAAAAATTGAAGGTTGGAGCGATGTTGATGACGCAAAAAAAGAAATAGTCGACAGCATGAAGAGATTTGAAAAAAATAAATAGAACAGATGAATTACTATATGGCTGAATCCTGTACAAATTTTTATCGCCAAACAGAATTTATTACAAGCGCACAGAATTTAAAACAATCACCGCCTGATCATGGTTATGAAATTGCTTTTGTAGGTCGATCTAACTCTGGTAAATCCAGCTCTATTAATTCTTTGTGCGATCAAAAATCGTTAGCTCGAACAAGTAGAACTCCAGGTCGCACACAATTAATTAATTTTTTTAAAGTAGACTCAGAACGTCGTATAGTTGATCTTCCAGGTTATGGTTATGCTGCTGTCCCAAAAGATACAAAAATGATTTGGCAATTATCGCTTATAGATTATCTAGAGTTTAGAGAGTGTCTCAAAGGCGTGGTTCTTGTTATGGACATAAGGCATCCATTAAAAGAAAACGATTTACAAATCATTAAATGGTCAAATAATTCGTCCATACCCGTCCATATCCTGCTATCAAAGACTGATAAAATTAACAAAACTGAGCAAAAAAGCACCTTAGATAGTGTAAGTAAACATATTGAAAAATCGTATTCTCAATCGAGCGTTCAATTATTTTCATCATTGAAAAAATGGGGAATGCAAGAATTTCAAGAAAAAATGGACGCTTGGTTTGAATTAAACATTTAATTTGTTAATGCGCTTCTTCCCAATTTTTTCCAGTACCTATATCTACTAATAATGGGACTTTTAATAAAGCTGCATTTTCCATTCGATAACGAATTTCATTTATAGACTTCTCAATTATATCTGGTGAGATCTCGAATACTAATTCATCATGTACCTGCATTAGTAAATTTATTTCTAATTTATTTTCATAAAGCCATGTTGATACACTAATCATAGCTTTTTTTATGATATCTGCAGCTGTTCCTTGCATAGGTGCGTTTATAGCTGCTCTTTCTGATGAAGCTCTTTTTGCTTGCTGTTTAGAATTTATGTTAGGCAAATATAGCCTTCTACCAAATAATGTTTCAACATATCCCAGATCATGAGCACTTTCTCGAGTCTTATCCATAAAATCTTTTACGCCAGGGTATCTTTCAAAATATAAATTTACATAGTCTTGAGCAGATTTTCGGTCAATTCCAAGTTGCTTTGAAAGGCCATATGCAGACATGCCATAAATTAAGCCAAAATTAATTGCCTTGGCAGACCTTCTCATATCATCTGTTACTCCTTCCAAACTATCTATGCCAAAAACTTCAGCTGCAGTTGCTCGATGAATATCCAAATTATTAGCAAATGCATTTAATAATCCACTATCATTAGATAAATGAGCCATAATACGTAGCTCAATCTGTGAATAATCAGCGGCTACCATGTACCATCCATCTTGAGGCAAAAATGCTTTCCGTATTCGTCGCCCCTCGTTTCTTCTTATCGGTATATTTTGTAAATTTGGATCAGATGAGCTTAGCCTTCCAGTAGCAGCTACCGCCTGATGGTAACTAGTATGCACTCGTTTTGTCTTTTTGTTTATCATCTCTGGAAGCTTATCTGTGTATGTTGTTTTGAGTTTTGATAAACCACGATATTCTAAAATGATCTCCGGTAACTCGTGACCCATCTCTGCGAGATCTTGTAGTACGTTTTCAGCTGTAGAAGGCGCACCTTTTGGTGTCTTTGCTAAAATTGGAAGATTTAATTGATTATAAAAAATTTCACTAATTTGCTTTGGCGAACTCATATTAAAACTCTTGCCCGCTAAATCAAAGGCCTGTTTGGCCAATTTATCAATGCTTTTTTGTAGATCTTTTGATTGATCTGATAACATTTTACTATCTATGACAACTCCTGTTCGCTCAATCTTAGATAAAATAGAAAGCAACGGTAATTCGACATCAGAAAATAAATTTGAAAGTTTCTTATACTTTTCTATTTCTGGCCAAATTTTATGATGCAGCCTTAAGGTAATATCTGCGTCTTCTGCAGCATATTTTCCCGCCTCCTCTATAGGAACTTTATTAAAAGGAATTTGTTTTACCCCTTTACCAGCAACATCCTCATAATGAATGGTCTTGTGATTTAAATATCTATCTGACAAAGAGTCCATATCATGCCTTCCACCACTTGAATTATTAATATAAGACTCAAGCATCGTGTCAAAGATAATTCCTTTCAATGTGATTCCATAATTTGCTAAAACACTCATGTCATATTTTAAATTTTGTCCTAACTTTCCGGGAGTATTATTTTCGAGAATGGGTTTAATTTTTGATAAAGCCCATTCTCTATCAATTTGGATTGGAGCATTATCATAGTCATGACAAAGCGGTACATATGCTGCTTGACCTACATCAATTGCAAAGGATATTCCGACTATTTCTGCATTCATGTAATCTAAACTTGTTGTCTCAGTATCAAAGGAAAAAAAGGCACATGATTTTAATTTTTTAAGCCATTGCTCAAATATCTCTTTTTTAAAAATTATTTCATAAGAACATACAACTTCCCCCTTTTTTTCTTTATGCTCACCTGGATCTATATATTTTTCTATACTTGAGAGCAATCGTTTAGATTCAAGTTTTTCATAATGATTTCTCAAAGCTTCTATGTTTTTTTTCCCAGGCATTAAATCTTTTAAATTTAATTCTAAGTTAACATCAAGTTTGATTTTTGTAAGGCTTCTTGAAATCATTAATTGATCTTGATTTTCTCTTAAATTTTCTCCTACCTTGCCTTTTATCATTTCCATATTATTTAAAAGATTATCAATGTTTTTATATTCATCTAGCCATTTTGCGGCTGTTTTTGGTCCACATTTTGGTACCCCGGGAATGTTATCCGCTGCATCTCCTACTAAAGCTAGATAATCAATAATTTGGTTTGGCATAACATTGAATTTTTCCATAACACCCTTTTTATCTAAAATTAATCCATTCATTGTGTTTATAAGAGTGACGTCATCGTTTACTAATTGAGCTAGATCTTTATCTCCAGTAGAAATTAATGTCTTTAGTTTCTCTTTGCATGCCATTTGTGAAATCGTACCAATAACATCATCTGCTTCTACTCCATCAACAGAAATAAGAGGAAGCCCCATATCTTTAATTATTTGAAGAAGTGGTTCGATTTGGGAAATTAAATCTTCTGGCGTTTCAGCACGATTTGCCTTATAAGCTGGGAAAATCTTATCCCTAAATGTTGGGCCTGGAGCATCAAAAACAACCCCAATGTAAGTAGGCTCATAATCATTTATTAATTTTTGCAGCATATTGATTACCCCGATAATTGCTCCTGTAGGCTCCCCTTTTGAATTAGTAAGAGGCGGCAAAGCATGATATGCACGGAACAAATATGAAGATCCATCAACTAATATAAGGGGTTCTTTATTTTTCATAGTGCTAGGATACTACGAGAAGGCCACTAAAGTTGAGTGTAATAAGAGTTTATTTTAGGAGTAATTGACAATGGCTAAAAATATTCAAATATCAGAGGCTCAGGCAAGAGTTTTAAAAATCTCTGAATTTCTCCAAGACTATGACAAAGGATTGATTGAATATCTTACTGAATCAAAAAAATCTTTATCTATTTGTTTTCCGATTAAGATGGATGACGGAGGAATTAGGTCTTTCACTGGCTTTCGGGTTATGCATAGCAACATTCTAGGGCCCGGCAAGGGCGGACTCCGCTTTCATCCAAGTGTAAATCTATCTGAGGTTCAAACTCTTGCGTCACTGATGACTTGGAAATGTTCGTTAGCTGGCTTGCCGTTTGGAGGGGCTAAGGGCGGAATAACTTGTGATACTAAAAGTTTATCTAATGGAGAGTTGGAACGTATTACTCGAAAATTTACCACTGAACTTGGGCAAAATATTGGGCCTTATGTTGATGTACCTGCACCCGATATGTATACAAACTCCCAAATAATGACGTGGATATTCGACACTTACGATAAACAAAATCCAGGATCAAACAATCGGCCAGTGGTTACCGGAAAATCTATTAGTCAAGGCGGATCTCTTGGTAGAGATAAGGCTACAGGTGAAGGGGTCTTATATGCTACCGAAAAATATATTACTGAAAAAGGAATTGATGGAAAATTTGATTTAAAAGGTTTACGAGTTGCGATACAAGGTTTTGGAAATGTTGGGAAATCTACTGCAGAAGCTTTTTCAAGAATGGGTTGTATTATTGTAGCATTGAGTGATTCGGAAAGTGGGGTCTTTTCTGAAAATGGTATTGATGTTAATTCAGCGATTGCATTTAAAGAAAAAAATAAAAAATTATCAGGACTCAAAGGTACATCGGAGCTCAGCAACGAAAAGCTCTTAGAATGTGAATGTGACATTCTTATACCGGCTGCTTTAGCAAATCAAATTCATAAAGATAATGCCCAAAAAATAAAAGCGAGAATAATTGTAGAAGCGGCAAACGAACCTGTCACTCCAGAGGCAGATATACTTCTCTCTTCTAAAGATATTGAAGTAATACCAGATATATTAGCTAACTCAGGAGGGGTAATAGTAAGCTATTTTGAATGGTTACAAAATATTCAAAATGAATTTTGGAACGAAGATGAGGTTTTAAAAAAATTAAATACAAGAATGCATGAAAACACATTATCGGTATTAGAAAGCCAAAAAGAATTAATAAATAACAATTCTTCAAATAAATTTGCAAAGTTATTACGTACCTCAGCTCTTTATCTTGCAATAAGACGCGTGGCCGATGCTACTTTAGAGAGGGGAATATAATACTATTAGAAGTATGATTATTTACGCCAAAAAGTTGGAGTTAGAAGCACCAAAAGAGTAAATATTTCAAGTCTTCCCAAGAGCATGGCGAAACATAAAATATGTTTTCCAGCGTCATGCATTTGCGAATAGTTTGGACCTACTTCAGATAGCCCTGGCCCTAAATTATTTATACACGCAGCTACGGCACTAAATGATGTCATCAAATCAAGTCCAGTTGCAGCTAAAATCAAAAACATAACTGTGAAGCAAGCAATATAGAGAGCAAAAAATCCCCATACTGCTTCTACCACTCGTGTTGAAATTGCCTTATCTCCTAATCTAACAGGGATTTGAGCACTAGGATGAGAAAGTCTTGTGATTTCCCTCAATCCCTGTTTAATTAATAGTAACAAACGAATAACTTTGATACCGCCTCCCGTTGAGCCAGCACAACCTCCAACAAAACTAGCTATTATTAAAAGTATTGCTATTGAGCCCGGCCAATTATAAAACTCAGCTGTAGTAAATCCAGCAGTTGTTCCAATAGATACTGCTTGAAAAAGACCCTTCCAAATTGCTTCCTGCCAGGTAGAATATGTATTTGAGAAATAAAGCCCAATTGTTGTTAGAACAATTACTATAAAAAGCAAGAACACATAAAATTTAAATTCTGAATCTTTCCAATATCCATTTAAGTTTTTCGATCTAAAGGCAATAAAATGTAAGGAAAAATTAATTGCTGCTAGAAACATAAACACTATTGCAACCAAATGAATTTTCGCATCAAAAGCACCGATACTTGCATTATGTGTAGAAAATCCCCCTATTGCTACTGTTGAGTATGCATGGCCCAAAGCGTCAAAAGGAGTCATGCCTGCTAACCAATAAGAAATTCCGCAGGCAACAGTTAAGCCTAGATATATAAACCATAAAGCCTTTGCAGTCTCAGTAATGCGTGGCGTGAGTTTTGCATCTTTCATAGGTCCAGGCGTCTCTGCTCTGTAAAGCTGCATACCACCAATTCCTAGCATAGGGAGCACGGCTACTGCTAAAACAATTATTCCCATACCTCCAAGCCACTGAAGTTGTTGACGATAATAAAGTATTGAAATAGGTAATTCATTTAAGTTGGTGATAACTGTGGCACCAGTGGTAGTAAGCCCAGAAATTGACTCAAAAATCGCATCTGTTATTGTTAATGATAAGCTCTCAGCGAAAAGAAAAGGTAATGCACCCATTCCACCTAAAACTGTCCAAAACATTACAACAATTATAAAGCCATCGCGTAAGCGCATTTCACGACGAACTTGAAGGACTGGAAGCCAAATTACCATCCCTAGACTTAATGTTAAGAGAAATGCAGTTAAGAAGGCTTTTGATGCTCCATCCTCATTCCACGCGGCAAACCCCAAGGGAGGCAGAAGTGTAAAACTAAATAAAGTGAGTAAAATTCCGAGAATACGTTGAATTGCTGAAAAAGACATAATAACTATATAAATGTAGCGCCAACTTGAAAGAGACGCTCTACCTCATGAATCCGACGTTTATCAATTAAAAATAAAATAACATGATCTTCAGATTCTATGATCGTATCATGATGCGCCATTATCACATCATCACCACGAACAATAGCTCCTATACTAGTTCCTTCTGGTAATTTAATATCTTCAACTTTTTGACCAACTACTTTTGAAGTTGTACTACTACCGTGAGCTACTGCCTCGATAGCCTCTGCTGCACCACGCCGTAAAGAATGTACAACAACTACGTCGCCTTCTCTTATATGCGTTAAAAGTGAACCAATCGTCGCTTGTTGGGGGGATATTGCAATATCAACAGCACTTGATTGTATGAGGTCAACATATGCAGCTCGATTAATCAAAGCCATAACCTTACGAGCCCCTAATCTTTTTGCTAACATTGCTGAGAGGATATTTGCCTCATCATCGTTAGTAATAGCACAAAAAACATCAGTATCTTCAATATTTTCCTCTAACAAAAGATCCTCATCCGCAGCATCGCCATGGAGAACAATTGTACGCTTAAGTTGTTCTGATATTTTAGCCGCATGAGCTGAATCCCTTTCAATCATTTTAATTCTAAACCTCTCCTCTAAAGCGCTTGCTAGTCTGCAACCTATATTTCCTCCGCCAGCAAATATCAATCTCCTAAAAGGCTTTTCAGCTCTTCTTAATTCTTTCATGACAGCTGGAATATTTTGCGCTGCTGCTAAAAAAAATACTTCATCATCAGCCTCAATGACAGTATTGCCAGTTGGCATTATTGCTCTCCCCCTACGATAAATTGCAGCAACCCTTGCCTCTGCTCCTTTTAAGTGTTCGTTGAGGTCTTTTAATTCATGCCCTACAAGGGGGCCACCGTAATATGCCTTGACTGCTACTAATCGCACTTTCCCGCCGGCAAAATCGAGTACTTGCAATGCCCCAGGATGTTCAATAAGTCGCATAATATAATCTGTCACTAATTGCTCTGGACTAATTAATACATCTACTGGCAATGCTCCCTGAGAAAAAAGGACGCTATGATTTAAATACTCTGGCGCTCTTACACGAGCAATCTTTGTGGGAGTTTGGAATAAGGTCCATGCCGTTTGACAGGCAATCATGTTTGTTTCATCACTATTTGTAACCGCTATAACCATATCTGCCTCATCGGCACCAGCTTGGGCTAAAATATCAGGATGAGATGCCGTTCCTTGAACCGTGCGTATATCTAACCTATCTTGGAGATCTCTCAATAACTCATTTTCACTATCTACAACTGTAATATCATTTGCTTCACTAGCCAAATTTTGTGCAACCGTAATGCCCACTTGACCTGCACCCAGAATTATAATTTTCATTGCTTATCTTCCGAAAAGTACATCATTTCCACTATACTCTTTTTTATAGCACCTTTATGTTTAAAAAGTATCAACTTTAAATTTTTTTCTCTCTCTATACTTCATTTCACCCAGAAAAACACAAAAATTATTGAATATTAGTGAATATGCTTTTATTCAGATTATCTACCTTTTATCTCTATTCCACGATCTTTCAATTTACGATAGAGGTGTGTTCTTTCCATTCCCGTAACCTGTGCCATTTTAGAAATATTGCCTTCACTTTGTTCCAAATGGAACTCTAAATATGATTTTTCAAACGTTTCACGTGCATCGCGTAAAGGCTGATCTAAAATGACGCCAGCTATATTCTTCTGCTCTCCATAATCTGAGGTTTTCCCCAAGGATGACCTTATTTCATCAATAGTCACTTCTGTGCCTGTACCAAGAATTAGGACTCTTTGAACAAGATTTATTAATTCCCTTACATTTCCTGGCCAGTCATGATTTCTTAAATAATTTTGAGCAGCCATAGAGAACTTTCTATATGGTAGTTTTTGATTTTCCACCAGCTGATCAACTGCACTCATAAGCAAGGAAGGAACATCTTCCCGCCTCTCTCTTAACGAAGGTATATGCAGTGGAACAACATTGAGCTGATAAAAGAGGTCTTCACGAAATTTTCCCGAGGCTACAAGTTGCTGTAAATCAAAAGCGGTAGCTGCGACTACTCTAGCATCCAGGCTTACAGGCTCTGTTCCACCAACTCTGAGAAAAGTCCCTGTATCCAGCGCTGCTACAAGTTGCGATTGAACTTCCATATCCATATCTGCTACTTCGTCCAAAAATAAGGTGCCACCGCTTGCCTGTTCAAGCCTTCCATATTGAATACGTTCATCTTGCTCTCGACCAAATAATTCTAATGCTGCTCCACCTTGCGTAATTGCAGAAACCTTTACATCTACAAAAGGTCGGGAATTTCGTGAACTATTAAAATGTAAATAACGAGCATAGGTTTCTCTACCTGAACCAGGCTCACCACTTATTAATACCCAACTATCGTGTTGCGCTACTCTTTTAACCTGCTCTTTTAAATTTTGCATAATTTTACTAGAACCAACTGGCTCAGAAACATTTGGTGCTCGTCGGCGAAGCCCAACATTTTCTTGAGTTAATCTATGAGCTTCTAATGCATGCTCTGCGGTGAGTAATAATTTTGCCATCGAGAGAGGTTTCTCTAAAAAATCATAGGCGCCCAAACGAGTAGCTTCAACAGCAGTTTCAACTGTTCCATGGCCAGACATCATAATAACAGGGCAGGGTAGCTCACCTGCATCATTCCACTCTTGTAAAAGGCTTATTCCATCGATATCGGGCATCCAAATATCCAGTAATATCAAATCAGGCCTTCGGTCACGCAAAGCCTGTCTGGCTTTTGCACCATTCTCTGCTACTGTAACCTGATAGCCATCATCAGAAAGTATTTCACTTACGAGCTCTCTTATATCTGGCTCATCATCTACAACCAATACATAAGGTAAAATCATGTCTCAGATCCTTCTTGCCAATCTGAATTTTTAACGTTTATTTCATTATTTTTCGTAGACCTTAAAGGTAAATGAATTACTATACGAGCGCCTAATTGATTTGAATTATCAGCTCTTATACTTCCACCATGTTCTCCAATAATTCTCTTCACAATTGCGAGTCCTAACCCAGTGCCTTTGCTTTTGCTCGTAACATATGGATCAAATACTTGATCTATAATTTTCGGATCAAAACCATCCCCATTATCCTCGACAGAAATTTGTAATAACTCTCGCCCATTTCGATCAATTAGACTCGTTGAAACTTTGACCTTTCCATCAACTGTCGGTAATGCTTCCTGGCCATTTTTTATCAAATTATGTAAAACTTGTCGTAAACGGATTGGATCTCCCTCTATGGCAATATTTTCAGCTCCTGGCTCAAATATTACATTTCCCTTTGGATCCTCATATAATGCCATCACATCATGAAAAAACTCATCAATCAATATAGGCCTTGGATCCATTTTACAAGGTCTAGCAAAATCAGAAAATTCATTAACCATTAATTTTAAAGCATCTACCTGTTGTACGATTGTTTTCGTTGCGCGTTCCAATACATCAACTTCACTTTTATCCATTTTATCCAGATATTTATGTCGCATTCTTTCTGCTGCTAATTGAATCGGAGTAAGAGGATTTTTTATTTCATGCGCCAATCGACGAGCAACTTCACTCCATGCTGCATCTTTTTGAGCACGCATCAATTCGGTTACATCATCAAAAACTAAAACTCTTCCTGCTGGTTGCGATTTATTGATCTGTAATTTTGAATATCTACATAGTAATACTTGCCTTCCTTCTTCTCTGTGTAAAGTTATCTCATAACTACCTGTGCCATCTTTGTCAAAGATATTTTTAGTAATTGACTCAATAAAGGGTTTTATTTGTAAATTGTTATTGGCAAGCTCATTTAATGAAATGCCATTTGGAAAAAAGATCTTCTCTCCCAAAATCTTTTCTGCTGTTGGATTTGCTGTTTTAATTATACCTTGTTGGTCTACGGCTATTACTCCGGAAGATAAAGCACCCAAAATTGTCTCCAAGTAACCATGTTGTGCTTGTAGTTCTTTACGAGATTCATCTGCTAAATTACGAGTTTGCAGTATACGGCGAGTCATTTGATTAAAAGAGTCGACTAAAAAGCCCAATTCATCCCTAACTTTCGGGTTTGGTACTTGTGCTTCATAATTCCCTGCAGCGACTGCCTGAGTTCCCTCAGAAATATCACGAATGGGTTTCACCATATGTCTTGATGTATAAAATGCTCCCCATGCAGCAGCAAACAAACCAAGTAATAAGACAAGCGATAAGGTCAAACCAAAACTAAATTTTATTGAATTTCTTAAATATGCTCTCTCTTTATAAACCTCATATGCATCTCTTACATTTGTTGTTAAAGCATTTAAACTATCAGAAACTAAATAAATTGCCTGAAGGTACATTCCTCTCTCTCTTGGATCTCTTACTAATATATGAACAACGGTCTGCCCGTCACTAGCAGGCGCAAGTGTAACGAAATTTTTACCTGAGTTAACTTGTTGCACCATATGACTTGTGGGCCTACTTGGAGTAAGAACCTCTGAATTTTGATGACTAAAAGCCATCAAATTTCCCTGTAAGTCATACAAAGAGACTTCAACTGCTTTAGAGCGCTCTCGTAAATCTCCAACTGTAAGGGACATTGCTGCTTCTGATGAATCTTCTACAGAATCCAATAAGCCTTCTGATAGCTTAAGTAGCTCTTTCTTATGGAGATCTAATGAAACTTGAGATAAAGCTAAAGCATCATCCATAGCAGAATCTATTTGTACATCAAACCACCCATCTATTCCTTTAGCTAAAAATTGTACAGAATAAAAATATACGATAGAAACTGGCAATAAAGAAAATACACCGATCATCACAACTAACCTAAGATTCAACCTTGATCCTACAACTTGTTTCCGATAATCCCGCAGCAATTGCCATAAGCTCCAACCAGTTAAAATTACTAGAATTATCAACCCGCTCACAGTAATAATAAGTAAAGGAATAAACCAATCTTCGAACACTTCTGAACGTTGCAAGGCATTACTCATCATGTGTAATGATCCAAGAATAAGAATTACCAGTACGATGATTGCGATAACGTCAATCCGCTTACTACGCATATTTTGTAACCCTTAAATAATTATTCATGGTCGTAAAAGCCACTCTAATGACTTAGCCTCAAGATTCCAATCAGAAGACATATATGCTTGAGGTCTCATTGGCAATGGTAGGGCCTTCACATCTAAAAAAGCATCTAAACGAACCAAATATTCTGCCTCTAAATCCAAATCTTGTCTTTTTATTAACACTAAATCTCTTATTTGCCCAGCATACCTTAATGCTGATATTCTTGTCGCAAACATCCTTTTATCATCAATATTTAGTCTTCGAACTTCGTAAAGCCCTGATAATGGACGATAGCGAACCGTGTTCCTCAAACGAATATCAACCACATTAGATTGAAATATCCATGCATCACTTTTACGCATTTGTATATTTGTCTCAAATGTAAGTGGAACACCATTTTTTAAAGCAGTGGATGTAGTCTCATTTAAATTATATGCAACTTGTGCATCAAGTTGAATTTCTCCATCGTTAGATAATTCTATTTTTACTCTATCGAACTTCAATGTTTCAGAAAAAATATCACCACTTAAAAAAAAGATCGTACTTGCCATCAAAATAATAGGGGCTGTATTAAACAACTTTTTTCTCCAACAACGCATAGTAAAATCCATCCATCATTTGCCTACCAGGTATAATCTGACGTCCATGGGCTCGCTTAATACCAACTTTTTTTGGTAGTAATATTTCATTAGCATTTGGATTTTTGTTTAAAAATTTTTTTATTTGCTCCTCATTTTCCTGAGGCAAAATAGAACAAGTACAATACAATAACTTACCTCCATCCCTTAAACATGGCCACACCGCATCTAACATCTCAATTTGCCGTTTTAGAAGCATTTCTATGTCATCAAATTTTCTTATTAAGCGAATATCTGGATGTCTCCTAATTACTCCCGATGCCGAACAGGGTACATCTAAAAGAATTCGATCAAAAATTCCAGACTGCCATTCAATCGGAGGCTTATTAGCATTTCCCTTCAAGATTTTACATTCATATTTCAATCTTTTTAAATTTTCCTCTATTAATTTCAATCTGGAAAAATTAATATCCATCGCAACAATAGATAATTCCTTCTCTATCTCTAATATATGGCCTAATTTTCCTCCTGGCGCAGCACAAGCATCTAAAATATTTTGGTTTGGTTTCACATCAAGTAAATATGCGGCAAATTGAGCACCAGCATCTTGTATGGATACTAGTCCATCAGAGAAACCTGGTATTTGATTTACCTTTATGGGATTTTCAAGAATTATTGCGCTCTGTATGTTTTCAACAGTTTTTGAATTAATTCCCTTTTCTTTAAGCTCTTCCATGTAAGAAATGAGCTCCTTACGTTTAATATTTAATCTAAGAGTCATTGGAGCTCTTTGTTGGAATGCTTCTAGAATAAATCCAGCTTCACTTGGCCAACTATTCTGCACTTCTTTAATAAACCACTCTTGCTGAGAATATTTTAATTTCAGATCATTATTTTCGTTAAGTAAAATATTAATTTTAGATTTTTCTAAATCTCTTTGAATTTCTCTTAAAACTGCATTTACTAATTTGCTTGCCCAATCCTTCTTTAGATCACGAGTTAGCTCCACACTAGTTGATATAGCTGCATGCTGCGCTACTCTAGTATAAAGTAATTGATACGCACCAAGCATCAATACACAATGAATATCTTTATCTTTTTTTTTAAATGGCTTAGTCAATTTTTTTTCGATTAAATAATCAAGTTGAAAATACCATCTGCATAAGCCAAAGCTCAATTCTTTTGCAAGAGCAATCTCTTTATCGGGAAGCCCTACTATATTATCAATAAACGCCTTATCCAGGGATTTTCCCTGCGTTACGGCCAATAAGTTCTTAACTGCTATATAGCGAGGATTAGTCATTTATCACCAAAAAACTTATCTTTAACATCATAAGAATTTATAAAATCCTGAGAGGTAATAATTTTTTTCCCTGGCATCTGGAGATTTAAAATACGAAGCTTACCCTGTCCAGTAGACACATCAAGATATCTTTCTGAGGAAATACTTAATGCTCCAGTTTTTCCTTCTTTCGCAATCATTGGTTTGACATCCCAAATTCTTACTATCTTTTCCCCAAAAGTAGTTTGAGCAATGGGCCATGGTTGAAATGCCCTTACTTTCCGATTTATATCAATAGCTGATTCGCTCCAATCTATCCATGCCTCAGATTTTTCAATCTTTTTTGCATAGGAGACTTGGTGTGTATTCTGCTGAACACAAGGCAAACTCCCATCAAAAATACCCGCAAGACAATCTATTAAAGTCTTTGCGCCTATATAAGAAAGGCGCTCGTTAAGGCTACTAGTTGTATCATTATCTAATAAGGGAATTTTTTCTATGTGATAGATTGGACCAGAGTCTAAGTTCTCTTCCATCCGCATAATTGAAATACCAGTAAATTGATCGCCCGCTAAAATACTTCTTTGGATTGGTGCCGCACCTCTCCACCTTGGTAAAATAGAAGCATGAATATTTACACAACCATACTTAGGAATATCTAGGATTTCACTTGTTAAAATAATCCCATAAGCGACAACTACTAATAAATCAGGTTTATATTTTTGAAAATCGTCAATACTGTTTTTATTTTTTAAATCAGTCGGAGTTTCAACTTTAAGCCCTTTTTCAAGAGCAAATTTCTTTATATCAGAAAACTTACTTTTTCTACCCCTCCCAGAAGATCGATCTGGTTGAGTATATACTGCCACCAATTCATGCTCAGAATTAATAATGGCCTCTAATGCAGGAATCGAAAATTTAGGTGTACCAGCAAAAATTATACGCTGAGGTTTGATCACAAAGTTTTACCTATTCTTTTTCAACTGATTCATAATTTTCATTATCAGAATTTAATCGTTGCTCTTTTTCTATTTTTTTTCTAATTCTTTGACGTTTTAAATTAGATAAGTGATCAACAAATAATTTACCATTAAGATGATCTACCTCATGTTGTACACAAAGAGCAAGAAGGCCCTCTGCTCTCATTTCATATTTTTCTCCAGAAATATCTTGTGCTTGAAATATTATATTTTCAGCACGTTCCACGGTTTCATAAACGCCTGGAACAGATAGGCATCCCTCTTGTAAGTCGCCAATACCTTTCTTTTCAATAATTTTTGGATTAATTACTACAAGAGGTTGTGTTTTATCTTCGGAGACATCTATTGTTATTACTCTTTTTGGTATTCCAACTTGAGTTGCAGCCAAACCTACACCTGGAGCGGCATACATAGTCTCAAACATGTTATCGACCAAAAGCTTGATTTCAGCATTTACCTCTTCAACTAGTTTTGCCTTCTCACGTAACTTTGAGTCTGGAAATTGAAGAATACGAAGAATTGTCATTTATGCTTCCAAAAAAATATAGATAAGGCTACATATAAAGCATTATTTTACCGGAATAATTAACTCAAAATTAAAAAGTCACTTGTAAAAAACCTATTATTATTGCTAGATTTTTACCCAAAAAACTTTTCAATGGCAATAAAAGTATAATTTTTCTGCCTTACATCAAACTTTTCTCTAAAAATCAAAGAGAAAGAATTAATATTTTATTTATTTTTATCAAAACTCTATCCTAGCTAATCTCCTCGTAATCAAATAAATCCTTAAATTATAGAACTTAATGCTTTACTACTCTAAGGAATGCAAGCATGCTAGCGTTTTGGAGTAACTTGATCCGAATGATCGTGTAGAATACTCATTAAGTTTTGATTAAAGATTCTACTTTAAACTTGTGCAAAAATAGCCAAAATATGTGATCTTATTGAATTATATCGGTATTTGGGTATTTTTTAGGAAAATTTGATATGAATGAAAATCTTATTGATGTACTGATTTACATTTATGAAAACTATATGGATAGTGAGCAGGCTATGCCCGTAGACCAAATTACTCTTGAGGAGGAATTACTACAGGCAGGATTTAAAGAGGGAGAAGTAAATAAAGCCTTTGATTGGCTCGATGAATTGGCATGGAGACAGGGTAGTCTTATTGATTATGGTGAAAAATCTATTGCGAATTCATCAACCAGAGTATTTAGTCCGCAAGAACAGCAAAAAATGGATCTCGAAATACAAAGTATGCTTCTTAATTTAGAGCAAATGGGCATCCTAGATCCTCGAAGTAGAGAATTAGTTATTGAGAGGGGTATGGCTATTGAGACCGATGAGCTTACTCCTGAAGACATAAAGTGGATTGTATTATTGGTGCTTTTAAATCAACCTGGGCAGGAAAATGCCTTTGCGTTAATGGAAGAGCTTGTTTATAACGGCGAGCCGCCACACCTCCACTAGTTGAATATGATAAAAAATAGTCTAAATAATCTTAATAAGCTGGGTTTTTATAGAAACTTTTTAACAAAAGCATAGAAACGCATGAATCTGGTAATAGTCGAATCTCCCGCAAAAGCTAAGACAATCAAAAAGTACCTAGGTAAAAACTTTGAGGTGCTTGCTTCATATGGGCATGTTAGAGATTTAATTCCAAAGGAAGGTGCAGTAGATCCAAGCAATCATTTTTCTATGAAATATCAAATAATAGAAAGAAATGATAAGCACGTTAAAGCTATAACAAGTAAATTAAAAGCAGCTGATGCTTTATATCTTGCGACAGATCCAGATAGAGAGGGAGAGGCTATATCTTGGCATATTTATGAATTACTGGAAAATAAAAATAAATTAAAAAATAAAATTGTACATAGAGTAGTTTTTAATGAAATAACAAAAAAAGCTGTTAAAGATGCTGTTGAAAACCCAAGAGAGCTTTCTATGGATCTTGTTAATGCACAACAAGCTAGAAGAGCCTTAGATTACCTTGTGGGATTTAATCTTTCTCCTCTGTTGTGGAAAAAAGTGCGTCGTGGTCTTTCGGCAGGAAGAGTCCAAAGTCCAGCTTTAAGATTAATTTGCGAGAGAGAGAATGAAATCGAAGCCTTTAAGAAAAAAGAATACTGGACTATAGAAGTTGATACTGAAAAGGAAAATTATAAATTTAGCGGAAAATTAACACATAACCAAAATAAAAAATTAGATCAATTTTCTATAAATAATGAGAAACAGGCTAAAAAAATAGAGGGAGATATCTTTGAAGCATCAAAGGGAAATTTAAAAGTTTCTAAGATTGAGAAAAAACAAAGAAAAAGAAATCCTGCTGCGCCTTTCACTACTTCCACACTTCAACAAGAAGCATCAAGAAAACTCGGATTTACTGCGCAGCGGACTATGAGGATTGCTCAGCAGTTATACGAAGGCGTCGATATTGGCTCTGGATCGGTAGGATTGATCACTTATATGAGAACTGATTCGGTCAATCTTGCTGATGAGGCGATCTCAGAAATTCGAACATTCGTTGAAACTAAATATGGAAAAGACAATTTGCCAGATAGCTATCGAACATTTAAAACAAAAGCAAAAAATGCGCAAGAGGCTCATGAAGCTATAAGGCCAACCTCGATTAAAAATATTCCAAATGAAATCGAGTCATTTTTAGATAAAGATCAATTGAAACTATATAGTCTTATTTGGAAAAGGACTGTAGCATGTCAAATGATTCATGCGACTATTCATACTGTCGCTGTTGATCTTAATGCAGGTGATAAAAATATTTTTCGATCTACCGGCTCCACAATTGCTAATCCAGGTTTCATTCAAGTATATATGGAAGGAACCGATGATGAAAAAAATAGTGACGATAGTGAAAAAATATTACCGCCATTAGAAGAAGGCGAGACACTTAAACTCTTAAAGCTAAGACCCGAACAACACTTTACTGAGCCACCTCCTCGCTATTCAGAAGCAAGTTTGGTCAAGGCACTTGAAGAATATGGGATTGGAAGACCATCTACTTATGCATCGATAATTTCAACACTTCAAGAGAGAGATTATGTTGAATTAGAAAAGAAGCGTTTTTATCCAACAGATGTTGGAAGAGTAGTAAATAAATTTCTTACTAATTATTTTACTCAATATGTTGATTATGATTTTACAGCAAAATTAGAGGATGAATTAGATGCAATTTCAAGAGGTGAAGAAGAGTGGTTACCTTTACTTCAAAAATTTTGGCAACCTTTTAAAAATCAAATCGACCATACACAAGAAAATGTCCAGAGATCTGATGTAACTCAGGAAAAAATTGATGAAAAATGCCCAAAATGCAATGAACAGCTCTCAATACGATTGGGCCGCAATGGAAGCTTTATAGGGTGTACTGCATATCCAGATTGTGATTATACGAGAAATCTAAATGATACAGAGGAATCGGCTAATGAGTCAGAAAAAATTGATAGAAAATGCCCAAAATGTGAATCTGAATTAGTTATAAAACAGGGCCGTTACGGTAAATTTATTGGTTGTTCTGGCTATCCCAATTGTAAATTTATAGAGCCACTTGAAAAACCCAAAGATATGGGAGTAGCATGTCCAAAATGCACAAAAGGCAGCTTACTAGAGAGAAAATCAAGACGCGGGAAAATATTTTATTCATGCTCTGAATATCCAAAATGTGATTATGCAATATGGAATGAACCAATATCAGAAAATTGCCCCAAATGCGGGTGGCCAGTTCTTACTATAAAGACAACAAAAAAACGTGGGGCAGAGAAAGTATGTCCACAGCAAGAATGTTCATTTTTAGAGCCCCATGAAAATTATTCAAAGGAAGAGACAGAAAAGGTCTCAAAATAATAATTGACCAAATTTCAATTAGATCATATAAAAAAATTAATAAAAAATGGGAGTGTTATTGCGTATCCTACCGAAGCTGTTTTTGGGCTAGGTTGTGATCCTCTTAATCCACTTGCAGTAAATCGAATTCTAAAAATAAAAAAACGTCCTTTAGAAAAGGGTCTTATTTTAATTGCAAGCCATGTAGATCAACTTATGCCTTTTGTTGTACTCAAAGATAAATGGAAAAAGCTGACTGAAAAAACATGGCCAGGACCTCAAACTTGGTTACTGCCTGCAGCTGCAAATTTACCCTCTTGGATTAATGGAGGGAGAGATTCTGTTGCTTGTAGAGTAACGGCTCACCCGATAGCAAATGCTATATGTGAACACCTTGGAAGTGCTATTATTTCTACTAGCGCAAATAGAAATGGTCAGTGTCCAGCAAAGACTGCACTTCAGGTTCGTATTCGCTGTCCCGAAGTCGATTTGGTTATTTCAGGCGACCTTGGAGACCTAAAAAAACCAACACCTATCAATGATATAACTACTGGACTAAAAATAAGATAATAGATGACTGATAAACCTAACATAGAACAAGTAAAAAATTATTTGCTTCATCTTCAAGAAAGCATATGTAAAGACCTATCTCAAGAGGATAATAAAAAATTTGAAGAAGATGCATGGGATAGTGGCATTGGCTCAGGTCGATCAAAAATTTTAGAGGGCGGAGACACCTTTGAAAAAGCAGGAGTCAATTTTTCACATGTAAGAGGAGATAATTTACCGCCCTCTGCAACCGCATCAAGGCCTGAACTAGCTGGCAGATCCTTTGAGGCTTTAGGTCTATCCTTAGTAATTCATCCAAAAAATCCATATGTTCCTACGACCCATGCTAATGTGAGATTCTTTATAGCAGAGAATCAGAGAGATGAACCAATTTGGTGGTTTGGTGGCGGTTTTGATTTAACCCCATATTATGGAAACCTAAAAGATTGTATACATTGGCATACAATTTCAAAAAAGGCCTGTGCTTCTTTTGGAGATGAGGTTTATCCAAAATTTAAAAAATGGTGTGATGAGTATTTTTTCTTGAAACATAGAAATGAGCCACGTGGGATTGGAGGCTTATTTTTTGATGATCTAAACGAATGGGGATTTAAAAAAACATTTTCATTCATGCAGAGCATTGGTAATCATTTCTCCCAGGCTTATCTGCCAATAGTGCAAAAGCAAAAAAATAAAAAATATGGAAAAAGAGAGCGTAATTTTCAGTTATATCGTCGCGGTCGTTACGTAGAATTTAATCTTGTGTTTGATCGAGGGACTGTATTTGGTCTTCAGACAGGTGGTAGAACAGAATCAATACTTATGTCTCTGCCGCCAAAAGTAAAGTGGCTATACAACTATACTCCTGAACCAAATAGCCCAGAAGCTGAACTATATGATTTATATTTAAAGCCCAGAGATTGGATAAATTTCAATGGATAGTAAAATATCGTTTTCAAAGATAACCGCTTATCCAATCTTTTATCCATTCTTGCGAGCGAGATCCGCTAAAACGAGCAATTTCTTTACCATGAAGAAACATGATAATTGTTGGAAATCCTCTTACATTATATTCACTTACTAATTTCATATTTTCGCCAGAATCGACCTCTAACTTTGCGAGTTGAATCCTGCCTTCAAAGTCATTAACAACTGCAGTTATATTTGGATTTATTGAAATGCAAGGAGCGCACCAATCTGCCCAAAAATCGACTAAAACTGGAATATCCCCCGTTCTATTCACGATATCTTCTTTAAAACTATTAAAATCAACGGTAAAAATTGGTGCTATCTGCATTATGACTTTATCGTTATCTTTCCAAAAATTATTACTTTAAGCAGCATTTTACTAATAATTTATCTAAATATTTTTTATATTAATGTTATATAAAATAGAGAATATGATGGTTTTCATCGATTGACTTCTATTAAAAATGAAAAAATTCTTACCTCATATTTTACATCTTATATATCTATAATCTTTGTCAAATTGGTCTACAAACAGTAGCATGTAGTTACTAATGTTACCTATATTTCAATTTCGGGCTGAAAAACTAACATATGACTAAAACTATTCGGATAGCTACCAGGAAATCCCCATTAGCCATGTGGCAGGCGGAGCATATTAGAAATGCGCTTTTATCTGTCCACTCAAATATTGAGGTTGTACTCATAGGTCTAACTACAAAAGGTGACAAATTCATCGATTCCCCTTTAGCCAAATTAGGAGGAAAAGGCCTTTTTGTAAAAGAACTAGAAAATAAAATACTAGATAAAACTGCAGATATTGCTGTGCATTCAATGAAAGATGTTCCGGTATTTTTACCAGAAGGTTTACAAATTGGAGCTATATTGGATAGAGATGATCCAAGAGACGCTTTTGTTAGTAATAAATATGATTCTCTAACAGATTTGCCGGAAAATTCAATTATAGGTACATCTAGTTTAAGAAGGCAGTGCCAACTATTAGAAAAACGTCCTGATTTGCAAATAAAATCACTACGTGGAAACGTTAACACTCGATTATCAAGGCTAGATGAAAAAAAATATGATGCAATTATTCTTGCAGCAGCTGGACTTAAAAGACTTAATTTAAAAGATAGGATATCCAGTTACTTAGATAAGTCTGAATTTTTACCTGCAATTGGACAAGGTATTATTGGCATTGAGTGTAGAAACGATGATTCGTATATAAAAGACCTTCTCGAGCCACTTCACAATAAAAAAACAGAGATTTGTTTAACAGCAGAAAGATCTATGAATAAAGGGCTAGATGGGGGCTGCCAAGTACCTATTGGGGGGCATGCTAACTTAAAACAAGAAGATATATGCTTAAAAGGTTTGGTTGGCTCAATTGATGGTAAAAAAATTATACGAGCCGAAAAAACTGGTCCAAAAAATAAAATGGCGGAGATTGGAAACTTACTGGCAAAAGAATTACTAGAAAATGGCGCAGATGAAATATTAAAAAATTTATACAAACAAGATTAATTAACTAATACCTATGAATTCTCCATGTAACCTTAATGGTTTAAATATTTTAGTAACTCGTCCTTATGAGCAGGCACTCGTATTATCAGAACTAATCAGTAAATCACATGGCCGACCTGTAAGTTTCCCGACATTAGAGATAATTGGACCTGAAAATAAAAATCAAATACGACTAAAATTATCCAAATTAACGGAGGCCCATCTACTTATCTTTATAAGCCCAAATGCAGTTAAATATTCGTTTCCATTAATGCCAGATAATATTCCTTCGAATCTTTACATTGCAGCCATAGGAAGTACTACAGCTAAGGTCTTATATGAACATGGTTTAGAACCACAAATAGTGCCAGAAGCAAATATGGATAGTGAAGAACTTCTTTCCATGTTAAAGAAGCAAAAGTTAGATGGCAGGAAAATACTAATCATTAGAGGCAATCAAGGACGAGATTATCTTAAAAAGGGTCTTGAAGATCTAGGAGCTGTCACTGAATATATAGAGGTATACAGAACAAGAATCCCAGAGAGAGATGCAAAAAATTTAGTAGACAACTGGGATAAATTTGTTGATGTAGTTACTGTAACTTCTGTTCAAATCCTAGAAAATTTATTCATACTTACTGGCGATCGGGGGAAAGAAAAAATTAAAAAAACCCCAATTCTAGTCGTAAGTCAGCGTCTTGCAGAAAAAGCAAAGCTACTAGGCTGTAAAAAAATTTATATTGCCTCCTCTGCAAATGATGAGAATATGATGAAAGGACTTTGCGAGGCCCACAAAGACTTAATATCAAAAAATAATAGCGACTAATATGGAAAAATATAAATATAAATTAGTAAATGATAAAAAGTAAATAAAAATATGAGTATCTTAAAAAAAATAAATATAACAGTAATAATTATTGCAATCTTATTTTTAGGATTTTCTGGATTATCTATTTTTTATTTTTTAGAAACATCAAATGAAATATCAAAATTAGAGAAAAATTTAGAATTAAACCAAAAAAATTATAAAATTTTGGAAGAAAAATTAATTGCCTCTAATAATAAAATAAAAGACCAAAAAAGGGCAATAAAGGAAGAAGCAAAAAAAATCTTTGAAAAGCAAAAAAAAATTGAATCTAGAAAAATAAAATCAACCAAACCAGAAATAAAATTAGATGGAAAATTTGTATCAAATAAATGGCTAATTTTAGAATCTGAGTATCTTTTGCAACTTGCAAGCGATCGATTAATTTTATCGCAAGATATCAAGGCTGCAAAAGATGCACTAAAATCAGCTGATCAAAAATTAAAGAAAACAAATGATAGGCTTTGGGATCAAGTTCGTAGTCAAATCGCCTTTGATATTCAGATGCTTAATGCAACGAGATTACCAGATAAAATAGGAATTTCTTCGAAAATAAGTGCTTTAAATTCTCAAATTATCAACCTGCCTTTAAAGTATGCCTCCAACAGAAATATTAAAAAAGAAGAAAGAAGGAAGACGGAAAGACACTTAGAAAGAACTTGGAATAATTTGCTTGAAAATATTTTATTGGGATTAAAAAATACCGTTCGCATACGAAGAAGGGATGAACCAATTACAGAAATACTACCACCGGGGCAGCAATACTTTATTTATGAAAATCTTAGAATTTATTTAGAATCCTCTAGAATGGCGATGATCCGATCAGATAATAAAATGTTTCAAGAAAATTTAAAAAAAGCATATTCTTGGCTAACAAAACATTTTGACACTTCAGACCCTTTAACAATAAGTACAGTTGAATCAGTAAATGACTTAATTAAAATTAATATCAGTCCAACAATGCCAAATATAAGTAAATCTCTTTCTTTAATTAAAAAATTAAAAGCAGAGAAAGAAAATTTGTCTTCTTCCTTACCCAATAAAAACCAAAAATCTAATAAAGAATGAAAACTCTATTTAAAATTTGGTTTGTTGTTTTAATTGGCGCAATAATTGGGGTACTTATAAAACAAGATAGTGGGTATGTCCTATTATCATTAGGTTATTACACCATAGAAATGACTTTTACCTTCTTGTTATTAATGATAGTGATTCTATTTTTTATTATTTACATGATAATCCGTATTCTCATTAGAACATACAGGTTTCCAGGAGAGGTTAAAAGTTGGAATCAACAAAGAGATGGAAGAAGAGCGCAAAGTGCTATGACAAAAGGTTTGCTTGAGATATCCGAGGGAAATTGGGAAATAGCTGAAAAACGCCTAATTAAGTATGCAGATAAATCAGAAGTTCCTTTACTCAACTATCTTGCTGCTGCAAGAGCAGCCCAATTACAAGGAGAACATGAGCGCCGAGATGCATACATACGACTGGCTCATGAAAATATGCCATCTGCTGATATTGCAGTAAGCCTTACACAAGCAGAGTTACAGTTAGCAGACCATCAACTTGAACAAGCATTAGCGACTTTGCGACATTTAAGAAGTGTTGCGCCAAAACATACCTATGTTCTGCGTTTATTAAGAAAACTGTACGAGCAACTTGGAGATTGGGAGCATATAAAAGAACTTATTCCAGAGCTACGTAAGCGGAAAGTCGAAACAGTCGAAGATTTACGAATCTTAGAAACAAAAACATACCAAGCTTTGATGCAACAAGCAGCACACAATAAAAATAAAGATCTCTTAAAGGAAGTCTGGAGCACAATTCCAAAAAATTTAAAATTTGATGGTGAAATTGTAAGTGATTATGCAAATTACTTACAAAAGCTGGGTCATAACAGTGAAGCAGAGATTATTCTTAATGAAGCATTAAAAAAAGGATGGGATACAAAATTAGTAACCTTATATGGCTTAATTGATTGCAATAATCCAGGACGGAATCTATTAAATTTAGAAGCCCTTTTAAAAGAGCATCCTGATAATCCGATATTATTCCTCGCTCTTGGTAGGCTTTCAATTAAAGCGCAGCTTTGGGGTAAAGCAAAAAATTATTTAGAAAAATGTGTTGATAAAAGCGGGCCTACCGATGCATATCATGAACTAGCTCAATTGTTAGACCAATTGGGAGAAAAAGACAATGCGCTCCGTGTTTACCGCAAGGCATTTAATAAAAAATCGTTAGAAATTTTTGAAAAATTATAAATGAAATTATTTATTTTTTTAGAGATGCTATAAGTCCATCTCTTAAATTTGGATATTTTAATTTGATTTTTAAATCTGCTAAAACCTTCTTGTTATCCAATCGCCTTGATTCTGCTAAATATGATAAAAGTGCGGCAGATAAAGTTTCTTCTGACTCCTGTTTCGATATTATTGGTGGTCTAGGGAGGCCAGTTAAATCTGCGATTTTATTAAAATAGTCTGTCATTTTTCCTGGATTTCCATCGCTAACGTTATATACCTCTCCGTCTTTTCCATTTTCCATAGCAGAAATACAAATATTTACTAAATCGTAAGAATGGATTCTGTTTGTCCATGGTGCGTCTTGCTCAGAAATTATTGGAGTTCTATTCTGCAGTCTCTCCAAGGGAAGCCTTTCAGGCCCATAGATCCCGGCTACTCTTAATATGATTAACTCAAATCCTATTTTTTTTTTATATTCCTTCAGCAAACTTTCTGCATGAACCCTTCGTTTTGCTCTATCAGCTTGAGGGTTGAGTGTTTGTTTTTCATCTACCCACTTGCCCTTACAATCACCATAGACCCCTGTTGTACTCATATAAACAATACGTTTAGGCTTACCACTATTCATTAAGCCTGATAAAAAATTTTTCATTCTTTTGTCTTTGGTGCCTATCAAAGGTGGGGGTGCAAAATAAAAAATTTCCCTATCTTTTGTACTATTAAGAGGCAAATACTGTTTATCAAGGTTACAACAAATTGGAAGAATTTTATGTTTATAAGCGCGTGATTTTTTTTCCGCAGAAGTTACAACAGCAGTGACTTTATTGCCTTTTTTTATATATTTAGAGGCAATATATTTTCCAATGTAGCCATATCCAATTATTAACATAGTGCTTTAGGGTTTTAATACCAGTATTTATGACGGACAATAGGATATATTATTTTTTATAGAAGACAAAGCATGAGTTTTACTGTTACTGTAGCACCAAGTGGCTATCAATTTAAAGTCGAGCCCAACGAAATTCTGTTAGATGCGGCTCTGAGGCAAGGAATCGATCTTCCCTACGGCTGTGGAGAGGGTAGTTGTGGTGCCTGTCTAGCGCCGTTGCTAGAAGGTGAGGTAAGTTATCCCGATGATGAACTTCCAATAGCACTTGATGATGATTCTGAAGGTCAGTGTTTACCATGTACAGCAATCGTTAGAAGTAATCTTACGATAGAAATAGAAGAGTTTCAGATTAATAATGAAGTACCGAAAGAGGTAATTGATATCAGTACCATACCCTGTCGAGTTGAAAAAATAGAATATCTTACATCTGATGTAATGCGCCTATTACTCAAACTACCGCCAAACCAAAACTTAAAATTTTTAGCTGGCCAGTATTTAAAATTATTTATAAGTGATGGGACCTATCGAAATTTTTCTATTGCTAATGCGCCTCATAATGCAAATTTTATAGAGCTTCATATAAAAAAATTTGGTGGTGGAAGCTTTATGAAGTGGATATTTGAAGAAATGGCTGAAAAATCTATCTTGAAGATAGAGGCTCCCTTCGGAGAACTTCGCCTTAATGAAAAATCCTCCAAATCTCTTATTTTTGTCGGCGGAGGCACCGGCTTTGCACCTTTAAAAAGCCTAATTGAGCATGCTATAGAAATGAAGATTAACAAAGAGATGTTTTTCTTTTGGGGCGCCAAAACCGAAGACGATCTTTACCTAAATGAGTTGCCAAAAAAATGGTCGGAAGAATTTAGCAATTTTCATTATATTCCTGTTCTTTCCTCTCCTAGCAATTCATGGCTGGGTAAAGCTGGTTGGGTTCATGATGCTGTACTGAGTAATATAGATGATATTTCAAAATATGATGTTTACATGGCGGGTCCGCCTGCAATGTTAAGTGCCGCCAGAGAGAGTTTTCTGCAAAAGAATATGAACAAATCTCAATTACATTACGATCCGTTTGAATTTGATTAGAAAAAATCTTAAATCTCAATACCTCCAAATTTTTTCTTCGATCTAAAATTTGAAATTATAAAACCAATTGCTATTCCAAAAATTAAAATAAATATAATAAAAATCAATGTAGGAAAACTAGTATCATTTGCATTTTTAGTCATTGTAGTATCTTTATAAACTTCATTATTATTTAAAATTTCAGAAGCTTTTTGAATACGTTGGCGGAGATCATTTACTTGAATTTGAGCTGTATTTTTCTTCATATCTTCGCTAGATTTTTCTAAATCTTTTATACGATTTTTAGCTATATCTAATTGTTGCTCTATTAATTTATAATTTGAAGGGATGTTACTATTATTTTTTTGTTTTAATTCGCGTATTTCGGCCTGAGCTTCAAGTAGCATAACACTGGCAGGCTTTTCTTCGGTAACATAAGTAGTTTCGATCCAACCTTTCTTATTATTTGTAAGCCTTACTTTTGTATATTGACCTTTAGTTTCAATTATTTCAATTGGAGTGCCGCTTGTTAATAGCTCTACTAAATCTCCTTTCTTTGAGGGCTGTGTATATAGCCCAATCACTAATTTATCAGTTACATGAGCTGCATATGTGAATTGTAGAAAAAATATAGCAATGATAAAAACTAGTATCCGACTCATACCAATACTTCCTTTTTTACTTGGTTTTTTTTCATAAATAATCTATCCAGATTGTTGCGTTATACCAGAATAACGCAATAGCGCATCTATTTTAGGATCTCTACCACGAAACCTTTTGAATAAAACAGAGGCATCGGCAGACCCTCCCATTTCTAAAATATTTTTCAAGAATGACTTTCCAATATAATCATTAAATATACCTTTTTCCTCAAACAATGAAAAAGCATCCGCTGATAAAACTTCCGCCCACTTATAACTATAGTATCCAGCGGCATAGCCTCCTGAAAAAATATGAGAAAAGCTGTGTGCAAACCGGTTGCTTTTCGGCGTCATTAAAACTGCTGTTTGCTGTCGCACTTTATCTAAAATCTCATAAATACGACCACCTCTTGAGGGGTCAAACTCTTTATGAATTAGAAAATCAAATAATGAAAATTCGATTTGTCTAAGCATTGCTATTGCAGATTGAAAGTTTTTTGCACTTTGCATTTTTTTTATCATTTTACTAGAAATTGGTCGACTATCTAAATGGTGCTCCGAAAGTAATTTTAAAATATCTGGATTCCAACAAAGATTTTCCATAAATTGCGATGGTAGCTCGACTGCATCCCAAGCAACACCATTAATGCCTGAAATAGAAGGATAATCAATTTTAGTTAGCATATGGTGAAGACCATGGCCAAATTCGTGAAATAAAGTCTCAATCTCTTCATGATTAAGTAGTGTGGGCTCCCCTCTAATTGGACGGCTAAAATTACAAGTAATAAATGCAACCGGAATCTGATGGTTTTTTTTGGTGACCCTGCGGCCAACATATGAATCCATCCATGCACCACCTTGTTTGTTTGGTCTAGCGTATAAGTCAAGATAAAATTTAGCTATTAATTCTCCTTTCTTATCTATTATTGAGAAACATTTCACATCTTTATGCCATGTTTCGACATCGCTCAGTTTTTTAAAATTTATCTTAAAAATTCTTGACATGACTTCAAACATTCCCGAGACAACTTTATTTTCAGGAAAAAAAGATTTTATTTCTTCAGAGGAAATTTGATAACGTTTCTTTCTCAGTTTCTCAGAATAATAAGAAAAATCCCAAGCTTCTAATTTATCGCAACCCATTGTCTTCGCGAATGCTTTCAGTTCAGATAGCTCTCTCTTTGCTTGTAATTTTGATTCTAAGATTAATTGTTTTAAAAAATCTATAACCTCCTTTGTCGAGTTTGCCATTTTCTTTTCAATAGACCGTTCTGCAAAATTTTTGAAACCTAGTAACTGAGCCTGCTCATGTCGAATTTTTAAAATTTTTTCCATAATTATTGAATTGTCAAATTTCTTATCATGAGGGCCTCCATCTGAGGCTCTAGTATTAAAAGCTATATATAATTCTTTTCTTAATTCACGATTATCAGCATGTTGCATTATTGGAACATATAAGGATTGGTCTAAGTTTACTATCCAACCTTCGGCCTTCTTTGAAGCAGCATTTTGTTTCAATAAATAAATAACAGATTTTGGAATACCTTTTAATACATCAAAATCTTTTATTTTTTTTTGCCAAGAATTTGAGCAATCCAATATATTTTCTGAAAACTTACTAGAGAGCTCTGAAAGAATTTGATTATTTTTTTTAAAACGTTTTTTTAATTCGTCTGATAGATCTATCCCAGAAAGTAAGAAATCTTGAAGAATTAAATTGAGAACTCTTTGCTGATGTGTATTTAATTTATTATCTGATTCAGATAAATTTTTATATTTCTCATATAAATTGTAATCTTGTGATATCTCCGTAGAGTAATTTGAAATTTTTAACAAGCAATTATTATAAGCAGTTCTAATTTCATCTGAATTCATTACTGAATTAAGATGTGAAATTGGAGACCAAGCTCGTGTTAATTGCTCATCCCATTCATCTATAACTTCAACAAAATTTTCCCAGGTCGGATCTTTTATTTCGTTCACTAATTTTTTTATTTTTTTGCGATTTTCTGAAATTATAAAATCAATTGCTGGCTCGATATGAAAAGGTTTTATATTTTTGAAATCTGGAAGGTTTGAATTTTCTAATAAAGGATTTTTCATTTGACTTGATCTATAAAATAAAGAACTCTTTATTATAATCTTACTTAAAAAATTTACTAGAATTCTCAATAATTAATTTTGTATCAGGCTTTACCCCTCTCCAGAGAGAAAAAGATTCAGCAGCTTGTTCTACAAGCATACCAAAACCATCAAGAACTTTTTCAGCGTGGTTTCTTATGCCCCATTTCATAAAATTAGTTGGCTCATTCCCATACATCATGTCATAGACCCAACCATTAATATTGAGACAATCCGATGGGATTGGAAGTTCCTCATTAGCAAGACTTACCGATGTTGCGTTTATTATTAAGTCAAATTGCATACCTTTTAGCTCATTAAAACCTGAGCTTTTTACACGAATATCTGGAATATACGAAGCAAGTTCAGTTGCTTTGCTTAATGTACGATTGGTAATAACAATTTCTTTAGGATTTTTATCTAAGAGAGGAATAATTACACCTCTAGATGCACCTCCTGCTCCTATTAAAAGCACCCTACTGCCATTCAAATTAAATTTATTATTGATACAAAGATCCTTTATTAAGCCTATACCATCGGTACTGTCTCCGAAAATTTCTCCTTCCCTGATGGTTAAAGTATTAACAGAATTAGAAATTTTTGCATAGTCGCTAATTTTTTTTGACATAGCATAAGCTTGAGTTTTGAATGGCAATGTTACATTTAAGCCACTGCCACCTTTTATAAAAAATTTATTTACTGTATCGGTAAAAGAATCTAATTCACAAAAAATTCTATTGTATGCAATATCTTCTCCTGTTTGTAAAGCAAACGCTTCGTGAATTAGGGGTGATATCGAATGATCTACTGGATTCCCAATTACGGCATAATAATCTGTCATAAAATTATCTATATTTTAATTAGCTCATCACAGAATGAAATAAGATGCTGTAGAGTGATTTTTTTTAACTTATCCATTTTGCAACTTTTTTTGCAAAATATGAAAATATCCCATCAGCGCCCGCCCTTTTTATACACAACAAGGATTCCATAACTACTTTTTTTTCATCTAACCAATCTTGCTCTATAGCTGCCATAATCATCGAATATTCTCCACTGACTTGATACGCAAATGTTGGAACACCAAATTGATCTTTTACTCTTCTGATAATATCTAAATATGGCATGCCTGGTTTTATCATTACCATATCGGCACCTTCGTATAAATCAAGAGCAACTTCACGCAAAGCTTCTTCTGAATTTGCTGGATCTTGTTGGTAGGTATTTTTATTTTGATTTTTTAATACTGCAGATGATCCGATGGCATCTCTAAATGGGCCATAAAAAGAGGATGCGTATTTTGCAGAGTAAGATAAAATTCTTGTTTCAGTTAGGCCTTCCTCTTCAAGTGCATCTCTTATATAACCGATTCGACCATCCATCATGTCTGATGGAGCAACAACATCAGCGCCAGCCTGAGCATGAGAAATTGCCTGCATTACTAAAATATCAACTGTCTCATCATTTAAGACTTTTCCAGTTGTATCTGTTAACCCATCTTGTCCAGAAGAAGTATAAGGGTCAAGAGCGACATCTGTAATAAGACCTAATTCAGGTACCGAATCCTTTATCTTCTTTATAGCAGCCTGAATCAATCCATCCGAATTATATGACTCTTTTGCATCCTCGCTTCTCTTCGAGTCATCCGTAACAGGGAATAATGCAATCGCAGGAATGCCAAGCGAATAAATTTCTTTTGCTTCTTTTGTCAAGTTATCAATTGATTGGCGCTCAATGCCAGGCATAGATTTTATTTTTCTATTATTTTTTCCGCTTTCAGTAATAAACAAGGGATATATCAAATCAGATACCTGCAAATTTGTTTCTCTCATTAATCTTCTAGAAAAATCATCATTTCTCATCCTACGCATTCGAGTGTAAGGAAACCCACCTAGAACTTGTGTATCTTTCGCCATTTTAATATTCTCACGCTTATAAATATCTATTCTAAATATTACGGGAAACTCAGTTTTTATGCGCTGATAACAGCGCTAGAAGGGTAAAAAACATTCTTTTTTTCCCAAAAAAACCCTTTTTTTGTAAAAAAAGACACAAATGTAGAAATTTAATAATAGAAATATTGCCAAAAAATTGCACAGTACTTACAAAAAAAATAGCAATAAGCGTTACAAATTTTGTCAATTCTGGGTATAAATTAAAAAAAAGCAACGAGAACACTAAAAATAGAAAAATATTTATTGTCATTTTGACTACAAATGCATAAGTTAGTAAATGATGAAGAATGTTTTTAGGAAATCAGAATAAATGTCAAATAAAAAGCCTTGGGCAGGAAGATTCACCGAAGAGACCAATGATTTTGTTGAAGCCTTCACCGCCTCTGTAAGTTTTGATCAACGATTAGCACCCTATGATATCCAAGGATCTATTGCGCATGCTGAAATGCTTGCGAAACAAGGGATAATTACGCCTATGGAAAGAAATAATATTCATGCAGGCTTAGGGCGCATTCTTGGACATATAAATGCGGGTAGCTTTAAATGGTCAGAAAAACTTGAAGATGTTCATATGAACCTTGAGATGGCTTTAATAGAGAACATAGGTGATGCTGGGAAAAAATTACACACTGGACGATCCAGAAATGACCAAGTTGCTACTGATATACGTCTTTGGTTAAGAGATGAAATAGAAAAAATAATCCAAAAAATAAAGAATCTTACAAATGTCATTATGGATTTTGCAGAAAAAGAAGCAAATACCATAATGCCTGGATTTACCCACCTTCAAGTCGCTCAACCAATCACTTTTGGCCACCACCTCATGGCATGGCTTGAAATGCTTGAAAGAGATTATTCTCGCTTGCTTGAGTGTTCAAAAAGAATGAATCAGATGCCTTTGGGTGCCGCTGCTCTTGCTGGAACTTCCTTCGATATCGATAGAAAATATACTGCTGAGCTTTTAGGCTTCACAGAGCCTTGTCGAAATTCTATTGATGCTGTATCTGACAGAGATTTTGCAATTGAATTTTCATCAAATGCCTCTATTTTCATGATGCATCTATCAAGGATGAGTGAAGAGTTAATTATTTGGTCTTCCTCACAATTTCAATTTATTTCTTTGTCAGATAGTTTTTGTACTGGTTCATCTATTATGCCCCAGAAAAAAAATCCAGATGTTCCAGAATTAATTCGAGGTAAGTCAGGTAGAATTTTCGGCCATCTTTTCTCTCTACTCACCTTAATGAAATCGCAACCTCTTGCGTATAATAGAGACAACCAAGAGGATAAAGAACCTCTTTTTGATATCGTGGATACTATTAACGAAGTACTTGAAGTATTTACAACTCTTATATCGAAGATTGAATGTAATCCTGAAAATATGCGATCTGCTGCCCTTGAGGGATATGCTACAGCTACTGATTTAGCAGATTATCTTGTAAAAAAAGGAGTACCCTTTCGTGATGCGCACGAGACTGTTGGGAAAGCAGTTGGTTTTTGTCTAGAGAAAAATATAGATCTCTTAGAAATAAAAATCGATAAGTTAAAGGAATTCAATAGTGTAATCGATAATGACGTTTATGATTTTTTAAGCCTCGAAGCCTCTGTAAATTCCCGAAGTCATGATGGCGGAACTGCTCCAGATCAAGTTTTATTAGCCATAAAGAGCGCTCGAGAAAGAATCAATAAAGATTAGTATAAGTATAATTAAATGGAAAGTAATCAAGAAAAATTAGAGGAATTAAAAGCCGAAATTTCAAAATTTTCTGCAGATCGTGATTGGGATAAATTTCATTCTCCAAAGAATCTCTCAATGGCTTTAGCTGGTGAAGTTGGTGAATTATTGGAACATTTTCAATGGTTGAGTGAAAAAGAAAGCAGTAACCTAAATAAAGAAAAAAAAGAAGCTGTGGCTCTAGAAATAGCAGATATATTCATCTATCTATTACGACTGAGTGAAATACTTAATATTGATATTTTAAAATATAGCAAAGATAAAATGACTATCAATAAATCAAGGTACCCGATAGATAAAGTAAAAGGTGATTCTCGTAGAGCGGAGGAGTATTAAAAAGTAAATTATTTATGTAATCTAGATATTTTCACTATCCACTCAGACAACTTAATAGTTTCCTCCCTACAAATAGAATGATCCATTTCATATACTTGCCACATAACCTTAGCGCCGAGACTTTGTAATTGACTCATCGACTTTTTAGCCAATTCTAAAGAGACAATGGAATCATTACTTCCATGAGCAAAAAAAACATTTAGCCCTTCTCCACTTCCTTTCTTCTCTGCTAGATATGTTGATAAACAAATTACTCCTGCAATCTTTTTCTTCATTCCCAATGCACAATCAAGAGCAATTACCCCGCCCTGAGAAAATCCAGCAATAAAAATTTTATGGAGCGGGATACCGCAATTTACTTGCTCATAGATAAGGTCTTCAACAAATTTTGCTGACTCATTTATGCCTGATATATCTATCTTATCTTTTAAGTCGCCTGTCTTAATATCATACCAAGCCCTCATCTCATATCCTCCATTGATAGTAACTGGTCGAATGGGGGCATCTGGAAAAATAGATTTTATTGCTAAGCCTTCTGAAAAATTTAAGGACTCCATAATAGGGACCAAATCAGCCCCATTTGCCCCTAGTCCATGTAACCAGATAATGCAAAATTTTGCTTTATTTTCAGGCTCATAAATGATTGATGGCGGATGAAAAATAGTCATTTTTGTAATTCTTAAAAATAAAGATATAAATCATTGTTATAAGTAAAGCATATACTTAAAATGATATAGGATAAAACATCAGACTATTGTTAGTAATCAAATAAATTGGGGGATTTATGTCTTTTTCAAAAATCGGCTGCGTATTATTATTTTGCTTTTTCCTTACTGGCTGTGGTCAGAAAGGAGATCTTTATAATTCAAATGAAAACTCGGATCAAAGTTCCGGTAATGGATATTAAAATTAAATGAGTTATTTTTCACGCCAAGATGGAGAGTTATTTGTAGAACAAATTTCTTTAAAAAAAATAGCAAAGAAATATGGTACCCCATGCTATGTTTACTCCAAAGCAGGCATGGAAAAAAATTGGCTTGCTTATCATAATTCTTTTAACAAACACCCTCATTTAATTTGTTTTTCGGTAAAAGCAAATTCAAATCTTGGTGTATTAAATGTTTTGGCAAGACTTGGCTCTGGTTTTGATATTGTTTCAATAGGAGAACTTGAACGCGTTATCAAAGCTGGGGGTGATCCAAAGAAAGTTGTTTTTTCTGGCGTAGGTAAACAAATTTATGAACTAGAAAGAGCTCTAGAAGTAGGCATTAAATGCTTTAATGTCGAATCAGAAGCTGAAATGTTGCGTCTAAACCAAGTAGCTAAATCAAAAAGTTTGGTCGCTCCAATTGCACTAAGAGTAAATCCAAATGTTGATGCAAAAACTCATCCTTATATTAGCACTGGGTTGATGGAAAATAAATTTGGTATTGAAATCAGCGAAGCTTTTAAATTATACAAAGAAGCCAAGAACATGGAGCATTTAAAAATAATAGGTGTAGATTTTCATATAGGATCACAAATAACAAGCTTGGATCCATTTCTGAGTGCACTAGACAATGTCATTCTTTTAATAAATGACCTAAAAAATCATGGTATTGATTTTCAGCATATAGACATAGGCGGCGGCTTAGGAATTTCTTACCAAAAAAATGAAAATCCTCCTTTGCCCTCTGATTATGTAGATGCCCTTTTTGAAAAACTAAAATCCCTAAATTATGAAATTATTTTAGAGCCTGGCAGATCAATTATTGGAAATACTGGAGTTTTACTGACACGAGTTGAATATTTAAAATCAAATGATTTGAAAAACTTTGCAATTGTCGATGCAGCTATGAATGATTTAATAAGACCCTCTCTTTATAATGCTTTTCAAACTATAGAGTCTGTCGAACAACAGGATCAAATATCAGAAAAAAAATATGACCTAGTTGGCCCTGTCTGTGAAACTGCAGATTTCTTAGCAAAATCGAGATTACTTAGTATCGAATCTGGTACATTGCTGGTAGTGCATGATTCAGGAGCATATGGTTTCTCAATGTCGTCAAATTATAATAGCCGCCCAAGAGTAGCCGAGATAATAGTAGATGGGACAGATTCATTTCTAGTGCGAAAACGTGAGAAATTACAAGACCTTTTTGTTGGAGAGTCCATTCTCCCATAAAAGTATGCTTCGTATTCCAGAGCCCAATGAAATAATGGACGAACACGCACAAGTGCTTGCGTATGAGGCAGCAAACTTTACAGAGTCTAATTTAATATTTATAAATTTATTAAAAAAAATTTGCTCAAATTTTATTTCAGGCTCAGCAATAGATATAGGATGTGGTCCAGCAGATATTCCAATTATGCTTCTAGAACAAAATATAAATCTGAAAATAGATGCCTTAGATGGATCAAAAAAGATGTTAGAAATAGCAGAAAAAAAAATTTTTAACAAACAAATCAAAGATCAAATTAATTTCGTACATAAAAAAATCCCAGACATAGAATTAGATTTTTCTAAATATAATATTTATATTAGTAATAGCTTGTTGCATCACTTATCAAATCCCCAGCACTTATGGAAACTAATTAGAGAAAATGCAAAAAAAGATTCAAAAATTCTTATAATGGATTTAAATCGTCCCTCCAGTACTAAAAAGGTAAAAAAACTTGTTAGCCTATATGCGAAACAAGAGGCTGAAATTCTAAAAAGAGATTTTTATAATTCATTATGTGCCTCTTACACCATTAACGAAGTAAAAAAACAATTATTAGAGGCAAATTTGAATGAATTACAGGTCGATATGGTAAGTGAGAGACACTGGGCTGTTTTTGGTAGTATTATTTAATTACATAAGCTTTACGACTTTATAAAATTTTAAATTTGATGCTAAATGAAAAATAAATTTTTAAAAATGCAGGGTATCGGAAATGACTTTGTTGTTTTTGATTCGACTCATTCAGAGATAAACTTTAGCCCAGAAACAATACAAAAAATTTCTGATAGAAAGCTAGGTGTTGGTTGTGATCAAGTTCTTTTCATTGACAGACCAAAGACTGAAAATACAGATTTTCATTACAGAATTTTTAATGCAGATGGATCTGAAGCTGAACAATGTGGAAATGGTGCAAGATGTATAGCACTATTTATACAGCATCAGAATTTATCAAAAAAAACAAAATTAAATATAGGCACAAAAAATGGCACAATTACAACGGAGATAATTAGTAAAAATGAAATTTCAGTAAATATGGGGCTACCAAATTTTGAACCGTCTAAAATTCCATTTATCACAAATGAGGTCTCTGAGACCTATAAAGTTAAAATAAAGAAAGATAGTTTTCATTACAGCGTAGTTTCAATTGGGAACCCGCATGCTGTATTGATCGTAAATGATTTATCAAAGATAGAAATTAATGACTTAGGGGAAAAAATTGGAAATCTTGATAATTTTCCAGAGGGAGTAAATGTAAGCTTTATGGAAATTAAAACACCCTCATTGGTTAGCCTGAGAGTTTATGAAAGAGGAGTTGGCCAAACCATGGCTTGTGGCTCAGGAGCCTGTGCATCCGCTGTAATAGGTATTTCTAAGGGTCTTTTAAATAATCAAGTACAAGTTTGCCAGCCAGGTGGAAATCTTATGGTAAGCTGGAAAGGTATGAATACATCTATTTTAATGACTGGCCCCGCAAAGGTCGTTTATGAAGGCATCTTTGAAATATGACTTTACAAAATAAAGATATTGATGAAAAAACAGATGATCTGGAACAGAAGATTGCTGATTACTTAATAGCTCATCCAAATTTTTTTGAGCGGCATCCAAAGGCACTATCTTTTATAGATATTCCACACCCAACGGGTAATGCAGTTTCGTTAATAGAGAGACAAGTTCGAGCCCTTAGGCAGCATAATCAGGAGCTTAAGGAAAAATTAGACGATTTAATCGACGTTGCTCGAGAAAATGAATCTCTAACTGATCGCTTACATCATCTTACGCTGTCTCTTATTGAGGCTCGGAATTTTGATGAAGCCCTAAATACACTGCAAGATGAACTTCGTAACTTATTTAAAGCCGATGCTGTTGAGATAAAGCTATTTTCCCGTGAAGAGCTTGATGCGCACCCCTCTGACATAAGCCCCGCCTTATTCAAAGAATTTATAGATAATCAAGTACCAAATTGCGGTGAACTTAGCAAAAAACAACTCGAATACTTATTTGGGTATCAAGCCAAGGATACTTATTCTGTAGCACTCATCCCTGTGCAATCTCCACCTCTAATTGGAATTCTTGCTATTGGTAGCGGAGATAAAGATAGATTTAATTCTGATAAAAGTGTTGATTTCCTAAAGCGTCTCGCTGATATTGTCAGTGCAACACTCACAGCTGTATCGAGTCCTGGTGTCTAATAAATTTTACTCTTCTAAAGAAAAACTTAGGAGTTTTTTAAACTATCTCCAATACGAAAAACGCGCTTCAATTAATACTTTAAAGGCTTATGAGCGAGACTTAAGTCAATATATCTCTTATTGCAAAGAGCAAAATCATGAGCCATGGGAAAGAGCAAACCAACAAAGCATAAGACTATATATTTCTGCTAAACACAGAAAAGGGCTTTCCGGAAAAAGCTTACAAAGACATCTGTCATCATTAAGAGCAATTTTCAATCATATGATACGTGAGGGATTCATTAAAAATAATCCTGCTTTAGGCATACGAGCGCCAAAAGTAAAACGCAAACTACCTACAACCTTAGACATCGATCAATTAAGTCATTTATTAGATATTCCTGCAAATTCTTCTATTAATATAAGAGATAAAGCAATTATGGAGCTTTTCTACTCTACTGGACTCAGACTCAGTGAATTAGCATCGCTAAATCTTGATGACTTTATAAAAAATGATGGATTGCTGAATATAACTGGTAAAGGTGGTAAAAACAGAATAGTTCCCATTGGAAAAATTGCTGATGAATCGATAAAAAAATGGATTAAAGTAAGAAAGGATTACTTATCAGATGAAAAAAAGGCACTTTTCCTAAGTAAAAATGGTAAACGACTAAGCGTAAGAAGCATAGAATTGAGAATAAAAAAGCATGCTATAGATAGAGGTATTCCTCGAAATGTTTATCCTCATATGTTAAGGCACTCTTTTGCTAGTCATATGCTCGAATCTTCAGCTGATTTACGAGCTGTTCAGGAATTGCTTGGACATACAGATATAAGTACAACTCAAATTTACACCCATCTTGATTTTCAACATCTTGCGAAAGTCTATGATAAAGCCCATCCAAGAGCCCAAAAACAAAATAATAAAAAGCTTAAAAATAAGTAAAAAAATATTAATTATTTTTTATATGTTGTTTTTATCTTAAAAAAAGGTTAGAAGTAAATTTTATAGGGTATCTAAAGAGATTATTGGCTCAGTAAGTTAATACCAAAAGAACAGTTTTCTTCAAATTACGCTAAACTTAATTTATTCAAAATACTGGGAAAATAAAGTGCAAGAAATACATGCAACAACTATTTTATCTGTTCGCAGAGACGGACGTGTAGTTATAGGCGGAGATGGGCAGGTTTCTATGGGAAACACAATAATGAAAGGAAATGCAAAGAAAGTTCGACGCCTGTATAAAGATCAAATACTCACAGGCTTTGCTGGTGCAACAGCTGATGCTTTTACTCTTTTTGAATTATTTGAAGCAAAACTTGAAAAGCATTCTGGACATTTAACGAAAGCGGCGGTGGAATTGGCAAAAGATTGGCGAACAGATAAAATGCTACGGAGACTAGAAGCGCTCTTACTCGTTGCAAATAAAGAAGCTACACTCCTAATATCAGGCAATGGTGATGTAATTGAACCAGAAGGGGAAGGTAGCTTATTAGCTATTGGTTCAGGTGGAAATTATGCTCATGCAGCAGCTAGAAGCTTATTAGATAATACTTCACTTACAGCACACGAGATTGTAGAAAAAGGGCTTTCAATTGCAGCCGATATCTGTGTATTTACAAATCATAACCTTGTGATAGAAGAGTTAGAGTACGATGTCTAGTATTTCGCCTGAGGAAATAGTTCATGAATTGGATAAACATATCATTGGACAGCAAGAGGCAAAACGCTCTGTTGCAATAGCACTTCGAAATAGGTGGAGACGCTCTCAAGTAGAGGAAGGTCTTCGCAATGAAATTACGCCAAAAAATATACTCATGATTGGTCCCACCGGTGTGGGTAAAACGGAAATAGCTCGTCGATTGGCAAAATTAGCAAATGCTCCTTTTATAAAAGTTGAAGCAACAAAATTTACGGAAGTTGGGTATGTTGGACGTGAAGTTGATTCAATAATAAGAGATCTGACAGACAGCGCAGTAAAAATGATTCGAGAACAAGAAGTTGATAAATTGAAAAATGTTGCTATGGACGCAGCAGAAGAAAAAATATTAGATATCCTTCTCCCATCTGTAAAAAATGAGGATTGGGACAATAGCAAGGATCAGAACTACTCTAATTCTACAAGAGATAAATTCCGAATAAAACTACGCAACCATGAACTTGACGAAAAGGAAATAGAGATAGAAACCTCTTTTTCACAAATGGGAGTCGAAATAATGGCTCCTCCTGGCATGGAAGAAATGAGTAATCAACTTCAAAGTCTCTTCCAAAATATGGGTGGACAAAGAACGAAGAAAAAGAAATTAAGGATAAAAGACGCTCTTAAAGTACTTACCGATGAGGAGGCTGCGAAAAGAGTTAATGAAGAAGATTTAAAATTAAGAGCTTTGGAGGTAGTTGAACAACAAGGCATCGTATTTCTAGATGAAATTGATAAAGTTACAAGTCGAACGGAAGCATCGAACGCTGATGTATCCCGCGAAGGTGTACAAAGAGATTTATTACCTCTGGTAGAGGGAAGTACCGTATCGACGAAACATGGTATGGTTAAAACAGATCATATACTTTTTGTTGCATCGGGTGCATTCCATCTGAGTAAGCCTTCTGACCTAATTCCCGAATTACAGGGAAGACTCCCTATAAGAGTAGAGTTACATGCACTGACTTCAGATGATTTTATTAGAATTCTAACAGAGCCTAATGCGTCTTTAACTGAACAATACAAGGCTCTTTTAGCAACCGAAGGAGTCAATTTGGAATTTACTGAAGATGGCATAAAGAGAATCGCTGAAATTGCTTGGCAAGTAAATGAAAAAACTGAAAATATTGGAGCACGCAGACTACATACTGTTATGGAACGCCTGCTAGAGGAAGTTTCTTTTATGGCCCCAAATTATTCAGGTCGATCTATTATTATTGACTCTAATTATGTAAATCTTCACTTAGAGGCTCTTTCAGACGATGAAGATCTCACAAGATTTATTCTTTAAGGTCTTTTTGTCTTATCATTATCATTCTCCTTTAAAAAAAATAGAATTTAATGAAAAAATAAACGGAATATATGAATGTTAAATATACCAAGCCCTACTGAGCTTAATCTTCATCGCATGTCTCGAATTTTAGAGATCGCTTTTGATGATGGAAGTAATTTTAAATTACCTGCGGAGTATTTAAGGGTTTATTCTCCCTCTGCAGAAGTTGCAGGTCATGCTCCTGGACAAAGAAACTGTCCTGTTGGAAAAGAAAAAGTCAATATTGAACGCATTGAACCAGTAGGAAATTATGCGGTAATGCTCCATTTTGATGATGACCATAACACTGGAATTTATTCTTGGGAAACTTTATATAACCTTGGGAAAAATTTTGATGGATTATGGGCTTCATATCTTGAGGAATTGAAAGAAAAAGGTTATACGAGAACTGAACCAACTGCTTAAAAATGAAAAAAGACACTATTTTATAATGGAAAAAAAAGGCACAACTAACTTTGGGTACAAAGAAGTAGATATCGAAGCTAAAGAAAAATTGGTACGAAATGTCTTTGATTCTGTGGCAAGTCGATATGATTTAATGAATGATCTTATGTCATTTGGAACACATAGATTGTGGAAAAAAATTGCTGTAGAGCTTTCAGATGTAAATCCGGGACAAAAAATATTAGATCTTGCTTCTGGTACAGGAGATTTGGCTCAACATTTTGCAAATACCATAAGAAATGATGGACTAATTATCATGTCTGATATAAATGCAAAAATGCTTGTAAATGGAAGAAAAAAGTTGATGGATAAAGGAATAATAGAAAATATAGCATTTGCCCAAATTAATGCGGAAACATTGCCATTCTCAAATAACAGCTTCGATCTTATTACAATCGCTTTTGGATTACGAAATGTTACAAATAAAAATAATGCCCTTCGTTCGGCATACGAAGTACTCAAGCCTGGAGGTAGAATTGTAATTTTAGAATTTTCAAAACCGAGAAATAAAATGCTAAGAAAAATATATGATTCTTATTCTTTTTCTATTTTACCTAAACTTGGAAGTATCATCACTAATGATCGAGATAGCTACCAATATCTTGCAGAGTCAATTCGTATGCATCCAGATCAAGAGTTACTAAAATCAATGATGGAAGAATCTGGATTTGAGAAATGTGATATTCATAATCTAAGCGGTGGAATAGTGGCGATTCATCGTGGATTCAAACTTTAACGGAAAAAATTATAAATGATTGGGAAAAAATTTTCTTTACGTGGCATTGAAATTTTACTAAATAAATTTATTTCTTTAGATAAAAAAACCAAGTCTGAATTAATTAAATTAAAAGGTAAGATAATAGGTATTGATATAGAATCAATACCAATAATAATTTATTTTAAAATTAATTTAGAGGGATATTTAGAATTATCTTCTGATATTGAAGATCAACCTGATGCGACGATTAAAGGAGGACTTCTCGACCTCATAAAGGCAAATGATAAAACTCAAAGTAATGATCAATTATTTTCTGGACGAATAAGGATTGAAGGAGATTTAGAGATAGCTCAAAGCTTCAGTAAGATCCTAGGAAACATCGATATTGATTGGGAAGAGGAATTATCGAAAATAGTAGGCGACTTTGGGGCAGTAAGAATCACAAAAGGCATAAAAAATGCTCGTGAAGAATTTTTGCGATTTTCAGAGAAAAGTCAAAAAAATATATCAGATTATTTAACTGAGGAATCAAAACTATTACCACATCGTTATGAATTTGAATCATTTCAGCGCGAAATTGAAAATTTTCGTGATTCTGTCGAAAGACTTAGTGCTCAGATTTTCATTCAAGAGAAAAGTATCGAATGATCCCAATAAAAGAAGGAATAAGGGTTGTTCATATAGCTTGGGTCCTGGTCCGACATGGGCTTGATGAAGTAATTCTTGCAGCGCATCTTTTTAGGCCTATAAGATTTCTTCGATTTTTATCTCCTTTTTATTGGGCTAACTTAAAAAATAAAAAAAATAGAGGGGTTCAGATTCGAAGAGCGCTGGAAGATCTAGGGCCAATATATGTAAAGTTTGGTCAAATTTTATCTACCCGTCGGGATTTATTGCCCGATGACATCGCGGAGGAATTAACAAAACTTCAAGATCAAGTACCTCCTTTTCCTGGAAAATCTGCTCAAGAAATAATTGAGAAGTCTCTTGACGGAAAAGTAGCAGATCTATTTTTGAATTTTAATCCAGAACCATTAGCATCTGCCTCAATAGCACAAGTTCATACCGCTACTCTCTTATCTGGAGAGAAGGTAATTATAAAAGTTGTTAGGCCGGGGATTGAAAAGACAATAAATAAAGACATTGCTCTTCTTTATACCATCGCAAGGATGGCTATAAGATACTCTAGTGATGCTCGTCGCCTACGACCTGTTGAAGTAGTTCAAGAATATGAAAAAACAATACATGATGAGCTTGACTTGATGAATGAAGCCGCAAATTGTGCACTATTAAGAAGAAATTTTGAAAATTCAAAAATGCTTTACGTGCCGCAAATCTACTGGGATTACACTCGAAAAAATGTTTTAGTTCAAGAAAGAATTTACGGCACCCCCGTTGATCAAGTTGATGAGCACGTGCGCAATGGTATAAGTTTAAAGATGCTTGGGGAGCGTGGCGTAGAAATTTTCTTTACACAAGTTTTTCGCGATAATTTTTTTCATGCAGATATGCATCCCGGAAATATTTTTGTCGGCAATGATGGCAGATATGTGGGTGTTGATTTTGGGATAATGGGGACTCTAACAACAGAAGATCAAAGATATTTAGCAGAAAATCTTTTGGCTTTTTTTCATAGAGATTATAGAAAGGTTGCGGAACTTCATGTTGAATCTGGCTGGGTACCGCCTGAAACGAGAGTTGATGAATTTGAGGCCGCAATTAGGTCTGTGAGTGAGCCGATTTGGGAAAAGCCAATCAGTGAAATTTCATTTGGTAATTTTTTACTACGTCTTTTCCAAACAGCCCGAAGATTTGATATGCAAGTGCAGCCACAATTAGTTTTATTACAAAAAACACTTCTGAATATCGAAGGTCTTGGAAGACAATTATATCCCGAATTGGATTTATGGAATACCGCAAAACCATTTATGGAAAAATGGATGGCTGAACAAGTTGGCGTGAAAGCTTTTCTAAACCGAATCCGAAATTCTATTCCCCAGTTATCAGAAGAATTACCAGAACTTCCTCATCTTGCATATAGACTTCTTAAAAAAGCCAATTCAGGTGATATAGAGCTAAATTGGAAATCATCCCAATTAGAATCATTGCAGCAAGAAATATCTAAAGGAAATCGAAGAAAAGTTCATTCAATAATAGGAGGAGCGTTCTTTATAGGCGGAAGTTTATTGTCTGGATTAAATTCAGATTTATTTTATTTATTTAGCAATAAAGATATAAGTTTAGGTTTAATTAGTATTGGTTTTATATTGCTGATTAACGCTTTATTTAAAATAAAAATATAATTAAAATCTTTTTAATTTCTCTTCTACCTCATTTCGCTTGCTCTTACCAAGAAGTATCTGTATCAATTCAAGAGAAAAATCCATTGCAGTGCCAGGGCCTCGAGAAGTTATTATAGATCCATCTTTTACTATGGATTCCTCACTTAGAGAAATTAAACCGGTATTACTTAATTTCAAAATACCAGGATAGGCAGTGGCTCTTTTTCCATCTAACAGCCCAATATTAGCTAATACCTTTGGGGCAGCACAAATGGCTCCGATAAAACCTCCGTTAGCAAAAATTTTTTTTATTATTTCGTGTACACGCGGATCTTTATCTAAATTATCCGCTCCAGCTAAACCTCCAGGCAAAACGATCATAGAAAAACTTTTATCTAAAATATCCTTAATAGTTGTATCAGGCACTAATACCGTACCCCTGCTACATTTCACTGGGCCTTTTTCTAAGCCCGCTGTTATAACCTCTAAATCCGCCCTTCGCAAAAGGTCAATAATGGTAACAGCTTCAAGTTCCTCGCAACCTTGAGGCAATGGTATGAGAATTGGTTCCATAATCTTTGTTTCCTTTGATAACGAATTACTTGTGAGACTGAAATAAGTTCCACTCCTTGCTCTTTTAATTTTGGTAAAAAAGATTTAAGAACAGTAAGTGTACTAGGATAAGGATGACCAATAGCTATTGCTGATCCATTTTTTTTGGCATGGTAGATAGCCTTTAATAATTGGCCTCTTATTGCATCTGGCTCTGGATTATTATCTAAAAATACATCTCTTCTTGCTGTCAATAAATTTAATTGGCGAGCCATATTTTCTGCATGAGTATCGACGATAGTTCTACTATCTATAAAAAAAAGATTTTTTTCCTTTAAAATTTTCATAAGCCAATTCATTTTTTTTGGATCTTGCGTAAGAAGACTTCCCATATGATTATTAACCCCCGAAACATGGGGAACAGAGGAAAGATTATCATTTATAGCTTTTATCATCTCATCGTAAGACTGTTCATTGGTAAGTCCACCTGGGCCAAGTTTATATTTATAAATAGATTCCATTGGTTGATGCATTAATGACTCTCTGCCTTGCAAATAAGACTGTATTGCTATTTGTTTACTATGTTGTAGTTTCGGTAAAATTGCTACAGACACATTCTTTGGTAGTTCAAAAACTTTTGAAGCTATATTTAAGTCATTGCCCAAATCATCTATCACAATTGCTAATCTTGGACCAGCTTCTGCAAAACGCATTAAAATAAATAAAAATATAAAATAGAGAACCTTCAATTAACACTTCCGCGAAGTATAACGAGACCCCTTAAAAGATTCAGCGCCTCATTTAAAACATAATCTTTTTCAGCCAAGGATCTCTTTTCCTCTTTTTTTTCCTTTCCTTTTATGGCTTTCTTATCTAAGTTTTGTAGATGGCCTGATAAATCAGCCTCGGAAATTCTTTTTCCATGTGGGTTAGTGCTTTTTAACGTTAAGTTTTTTACTTCAATATCAGGAATAATTCCTTCTGCCTGGATCGATTTTCCATTAGGCGTAAAGTATCTAGCTGTCGTAAGTTTGATTGCTGTAAAATCATTTACAGGAACAATTGTCTGAACTGAGCCTTTACCAAATGTTTTTTGGCCCATAATTACGGCGCGTTTATGGTCTTGCAGTGCTCCTGCCACTATTTCGGATGCAGAGGCAGATCCTCCATCTATGAGGACCACAATCGGAGCACCATCTATAATATCGTCTGGAGCAGCTTTAAATGCCAGCTGTGAATCAGGAAGGCGGCCTTCTGTGTAGACAATCGTTCCTTTTGTTAAAAATGCATCACTAATTGCCACAGCTGCGTTTAAAACACCACCAGGATTATTTCTCAAATCCAAAATAAGTCCATTCAATTTCCCCCCTGCATCACGCTTTAATTTACTTGTAGCAGATAAAAGATCTTCTGTAGATCGAGTCTGAAATTGAGAAAGTCGAATATATGCAAAATTATTATCAAGCATTTCATACTTTACACTTTGTGTTTTAATTACAGCACGTTTAATTGTTATCTCTATTGGTTTTATCTGACCCTGCCTTAAAATAAATAAACGAGCCTCGCTACCTGGCTTTCCCCTCATAAGTTTCACAGCATCTTGAAGGCTCAGATCTTTTAAAGATTGTTTGTTTATTCTAGTAATGATGTCGCCGGATAGTATCCCAGCTTTTTTAGCAGGTGTATCATCTATAGGGGCAATAACTATTACATTTCCATTTTCCATACTGACTTCTATACCAAGCCCACCAAATTCTCCTTTCGCTCCATCTCGCATATCCTCAAACTTGTCCTTTTCTAAAAAAGCAGAATGAGGATCTAGTCCACTCAACATCCCTTGAATAGCTAACCTAAGTAGTTTTTTGTCATCTACAGGTTCAACATACCCTTGTTTTATCCTGCTAAATGTTTCTGCAAAAATTCTTAAATCATCAATAGGCAGCCCATTATTTTGATTTTTTGGCTCTGTAAAACCAGGGGCTACAAATACAAAAGAAAAAAAACAGATTACCAAATTCCTGCGTTGAAATAGTTTTCTTTTCATTATTCACACCCCATAAAATTAGAAAAATTTTTAATCTATTCTTCGTCCATTAGTCTTTAGACACCAATATTTTGGATCTATCGCTTTTCCATTTTCCCGTATTGCGAAATATACTCCCGATTTTTTTCTGCCGCCTGTATTGCCCACTATTGCTATAGATTCTCCCGCTTCAACAAAATCACCGACATTTTTCAAAATACTCTTATTGTGTCCATAGAGGCTTAAAAAACTATCTCCATGGTCAATAATTACTAATAGCCCAAAGCCTTTCAACCATCCTGCAAATACAACTCTCCCTGGATGTATAGATTTAAGGGAGAGGCCATCATCGGTCTCTATGATTACCCCATCCCAGCGAATTCCACCAATCTTTGTTTCCCCGAAAGTATGCTTAATTAAACCTCTCGTTGGCCACATTAAGTTACCTTTAACGCGGCTGAATTTTTCCCATGCCTGGGGTTTTATCTTATATTCATTTATTGTTTCGGCAAGGCCTGAAAGAAGTTTATTTAATTGCTTTTCTTCATTTATGAGTTTAACAAGCTTTTGATCGTCAGTATAAATTTTTGTTTCTAAATATTTTGCTATTTTTTTTCTTTCATTTAACTCTTTTTCTAATTTTGACTTATTTTTATTTTGTTTTGAAATAATTTTCTCTAAATCTTTTTTCTTATTTTCTATTTTAAATTTTGTACTCTCAATGTCTTTCAATGAAATTCTTATGAAATTTATTTGTTTGATTCTCTCTTTATTTAAATAATTATTAAAAATAAGAGCCCTGGAAACATCGTCTGGATTTTTTTGATCAAGAAGCATTTTTATTTTTCCTTGCCTTCCCAAGGTATAGGCTGATTGCACTTGCTTTTCGAACTTACGCATCTGGCTGATAAGTAGCGCTTGTTTCTTTAATTTTATTTTTCTAAATTTATTTAGCGAAACTTTTGTCTTTTTATATTTATTTTTTAATAAAAAAAGATCTTGTGTAAGTTGTGAAATTTTTTCTTCACTTATTTTTAATTTTTTATGAATTCTTGAGTGCTTTCCTTGAGAATCTTTTAAGCTATCCTGTAAAATCCTAATATCCAACCTTAAGGCTTTGAGTTCTAATTTCCTTTCATTGTTTTTTTCTTTGTCGGTATTTGCAAAAACTGGATTAAAAAAAAATATTAGGCAAGCAAATAAAGACGGGACTTGCCGTGTAAAAAATCGGTCCATTGTTTCTTTTCTTATACCCCTTCTGTACCTCAGGATTCATCCCCAAAAAGTGATCGGCCAGTCATTTCAACTGGTTTTTTTAATCCCATCATATCTAGCAAAGTTGGTGATATATCGCATAAAGCACCAACTTTTGCTAATTTTTTTGATTTATCTCCAACGTAAATAAGTGGCACTAAATTAGTTGTATGGGATGTATGAGGTTGATTGTTTTTTGCATCCATCATTTGTTCGGCATTCCCATGGTCTGCTGTTATTAGTGCTTCTCCATTTACTTTTTTTAGTGCATCAATAACACGGCCAATACATTTATCAAGCACTTCGATTGCTTCAACGGCTGGTTGAAGTATTCCGCTGTGCCCTACCATATCTCCATTAGCAAAATTACAAATTATTACATCGTATATATTTTTTTCAATCGCACTTACTAATTTATCTGTAACTTCAAATGCACTCATCTCTGGCTTTAAATCATATGTAGCAACATCAGGAGAATTTACTAAAACGCGATCTTCTCCCTCATTTGGCTTTTCTACTCCACCATTAAAGAAAAAAGTGACATGGGCATATTTTTCAGTTTCAGCAATTCTTAATTGGCGCATACCGAGTCTTGCAACATATTCACCAAAAGTATTTATAAGCCTTTCAGATGGATATGCTACAGGTATATCAAATTCTTCTTTTAATTCCGTTAAAGAGACATAGCTAGAAATTTTTGGATATGCCTTACGCTTAAATTCCTTAAAATTTTTAAAAATAAAGGGGCAAGTTATTTGTCTCGCTCTATCAGATCGACAATTCATGTTAATTATCACATCGCCATCATTTACTAATATTTTTTCTCCAATAGAAGTTGCGGAAATAAATTCATCAGTTTCTCCCCTATCATAGGCCATAGCTAAACCTTCTAATGGATTTTTTGCTTTATAAGAACCCTCTCCCAATGTAATCAAGTCATAAGCTTTTTGAATTCGACTCCATCGACTGTCTCGGTCCATTGCAAAATATCGACCAATGATAGTCGCAATCCTGCCTCCACCAACTTCATCAAAAAGATTCATCATCTTTTTTAAAGGCTTTTCTGCTGATTTAGGTGGCATATCTCTACCATCGAGCCACGCGTGCACAAATACCTTTTTTGCTTTTCTTTCTACAGCTAAGCGAACCATCGCATGGATATGATCCTGATGGCTATGCACCCCACCAGGAGATAAAAGCCCCAAAATATGAATAGCCCCGCCTGTTTTTATAGCGGTGTCTACAGCGTTGGTCAGAGTTAAATTTGTAAAAAATGAACCAGTTCTTATGGAGCGACTTACTCGGGTAAACTCCTGATATACAACGCGTCCTGACCCTAAATTCAGGTGGCCAACTTCCGAATTCCCCATTTGACCGCTTGGAAGACCTACAGCTGGACCAGAGGTTCTAATGCTGGCGGTTGGATAATTTTTCCATAAATTATCCCAATTGGGCTTATTTGCCGCTGCAATAGCATTATGTTCCTTTTCTTCGTTCATGCCCCAACCGTCTAAAATAAGAAGAACAGCTGGTTTCGCTTTCGTTTTCATGAATTTCTAACTCAAGTTAATCAAGCCCCTAAAAAATAGGATGACCTGTAACAAATTGATTTATATGTAAATTTAATGCAAGAGCGCGGATATTATTGACTGCAAAGTACATAATAGAATTAAACCATTTTCTGGCCTAGGAAGCCACAATCAGCATGTTAACATCTAAAGAATTAACACTTTAATTGCAACAATTGATGAAAAATATTCATTTAAGTGCTACAACTATACTCATATATACCAGAATCAGAATATAAAGACCTTGCAATTAAAGGGAAAAACTATGAACTACCCCTATGAGGAAGTGAAACCAGACATGAATAATACAATGGAAGCCGATGGCTCTCTCATTCAACGAGATGAAGATATTGAAAGAGCTTCTAGGTCTCTTAAGGCAATGTCCCATCCTTTGCGATTAAAAATTTTATGCACATTGGGTGGAGAAGAAGTAAGCGTTCAAGATATTGTGGAGCTTGTGGGCACGTCACAAAGCAACATTTCTCAACATCTTGCAATTTTAAGAGACAAAGGAATACTTGCTTCAAGAAAAGATGCTAATAGAGTTTTTTACAGAGTAAGTGATAATCGAACTCTTCAACTTATCGGTATGATGAGAGAAGTGTTCTGCTCTCAAGGGCATTAAACCCTTCAAATTATTTAAGCGGCCAAACAAAAAGCAGAGTATTCATTTATTCCTGCTTCTTTGATCGTGAGATATTTAGGTAATGGAACAATACTTTGAATTTGCATCGAATCATTTGCTACTGATCGGAGCTTGGTCTTTAGTTTTTGCCGCACTGGTATGGAATTTTTTATCTAATTCTGGAAGAAAATATAATATCGGACCACTTGATGCGTGCACAAAAATTAATCACGAAGATGCATTTATTTTGGATGTAAGATCTATGTCTGAATTTAAGGATGGGCATATTATCAACGCGGAAAACATTCCTATGAATAGCTTAAAATCAAGTTTTAAAGCTTTAGAGAAGTATAAATCAACGCCAATTATAGCTGTATGTCGATCTGGCTCCAGGTCAGGATCCGCCTGTGTCACGTTAAATAAAGTTGGCTTCGAAAAAGTTTTTAACTTAAAGGGGGGAATGATAGCCTGGGAATCTTCAAACTTGCCTGTAAAAAAAGGGAAAAAATAAAAAATGTCTACTTCATTTTATCCTAGCATCGGGTAAGCTATAAACATAATGAATGATAAAGAGCCTGAAGAGCGTCAATTTACAATTCAAAGAATTTATACTAAAGATATATCTTTAGAGTCTCCCAACTCTCCAAAAATATTTTTAAAAGACTGGACTCCTAACATTGAAGTAGGCATTGAAAGCAATGCAGCAAACTTAGATGATGAAAATATTGAAGTTGTTTTAACAGTAAATGTAACTGCAAAAGTTGATGATGAAGTTGCATTTATGGTGGAAGTTCAACAAGGTGCAATTTTTCTTGTAAAAGGATATGACGATAAAGAAATTCAGCCAATGCTTGGAATTGGTGCGCCTAGTGCACTTTTTCCATATGTCAGGGAAATAATTTCTGATTTAGTAGCTAGGGGAAGTTTCCCCCAATTCGTACTTCAGCCTGTAAATTTCGAGGAAATGTATACAAATAAAGATAATTCCAATTAATCGGAAATTTTTTTAATGACTATTAATGAAAAAAAAATTGCTCTACTTGGGGGTGGTTCATGGGGCACGGCTTTAGCGTTAAATTTAGCAGCTAAACATAATGTTATTTTGTGGGAATACAGTTCAGATCAAGTGTTGAAAATGCAACGCGACAAAGAAAATAAGCGTTTTTTACCAGGATGTGACTTTCCAGATACTCTCTCGATATCCTCTGATTTAAAACAAACAATAGAAGGCTCTACCGATATCTTAATAGCAGTTCCTAGCCATGCCTTTGATGAAACTTGCAACAAGATTTCGAAACTCTTTGAGAATATAAAATCCTTGGCATGGGCAACTAAAGGCCTTGATCCAAATTCAAGAAAACTTCTAAGTGAGGTAGCCGCAAATTATTTCCCTTCAGCTGAGCTAGCAGTAATTTCTGGTCCTACATTTGCCAGAGAGGTTGCCATTGGAATGCCAACTGCGATTACAATCGCTGCTAATAAAAAATCTTATGCTGAGCACGTTTCAAATTACCTTAGAAGTAAAACAATAAGGCCATACACAAGCGAAGACATGATTGGTCTTCAGATTGGTGGTGCTTGTAAAAATATTATGGCCATAGCAGCTGGAATTTCAGATGGTTTAGGTTTTGGGGCAAATGCACGAGCAGCACTAATCACACGAGGTTTGCATGAAATCACTCTATTTGGTGTTGCGCTTGGTGGAAGCAAAGAGACCTTTAGAGGGCTGGCAGGCTTGGGAGATTTAACACTTACATGTACAGATGATCAATCACGTAATCGTCGCTTAGGTCTAGCATTAGGGAATGGAAAATCTTTGGAAGAATCAAAAAAAGAAATCGGACAAGAAATTGAGGGGGTATATGCTGCACGAGAAGTTTTTGAAAAATCAAGAGAACTTTCTATAGAAATGCCAATTACCGAACAAACCTTTCAGGTTTTATTTGAAAACTTAGACCCATATCAAGCTGTAAAAAATCTTTTATCAAGAGAGACTCGCTCTGAGTAAAAAATTTTTACTTGCCGCCATAAAAACTAAGTTGACGCCAAGCCTCATATAAAATTATTGCAACCCCATTCGAAAGGTTTAGGCATCTCTGACCCGGTCTCATTGGTATCCTGAGGCGATTATTTTCAGGCAGTTGAGTTAGAACCTGCTCCGGTAGGCCCCTAGTTTCTGGGCCAAATAAAAAAGCGTCGCCTTCTTTGAACTTTACTTTATCGTATTGATTTACTCCCCTTGTCGATATTCCAAATAATCGCAAAGGCTGAACTTTTTCTAAAAAGTTATTAAAATCAATGTGTTGAGTTACTTCAACAAACTCATGATAGTCCAAACCAGCCCTTTGAAGCTGATGATGATCCCAATTAAAACCAAGAGGATGAATTAAATGTAAATGGCTGCCGATATTCGCACATAGGCGTATGATATTACCTGTGTTTGGCGGTATCTCTGGTTCGTATAAAATTACATGGAACAAATTAAGGCCCTTAAACTCAATGTCTGACGAAAATCGATTAAATATAAAATTTTGTGGATTACACTTTAACAACCCGTTGGTGCTTCTGTCAGGCTGTGTTGGCTTTGGAGAAGAATATACACGTATTCAAGGTTTTTCTAACAAAGATTGTGGAGCAATTTGTCTAAAAGGAACAACAAATAATCAAAGATTGGGTAACCCTGCTCATCGCATATATGAAACAACAGATGGTATGTTGAATGCCATTGGTCTTCAAAATCCAGGGGTAAATCAGGTTGTTGATGAAATTTTACCCACTTTAGACTTTAAAGAAACACGCTTTATTGCAAATGTATCTGGGTCAACCCTAGAAGAATACATACAAGTTACCAGAAAATTTGATGAATCTGATATTGATGCTATTGAAATAAATATTTCATGCCCAAACGTAAAAGAGGGAGGGGTAGCATTTGGAAATGATCCCGAGATGTCTGCAAAAGTTGTAGCGGCATGTCGATCGGTAACTAAAAAGCCATTAATCACAAAGCTTTCTCCAAATCAAACAGATATTGCTGAAAATGCAAGATTGTGCATTGAAGAAGGATCTGATGCGCTATCGGTTATAAATACTATTATGGGGATGGCCATAGATATTGAAAAACAACAGCCTTTTATTGGCAACGATCAAGGCGGTTTATCTGGCCCAGCTATTAAGCCAATAGCAATTTTAAAAACTCATCAGGTATATCAAGTAGCAAACAAAAACAAAGTGCCTATTATCGGCCAAGGTGGAATTATTAGTCCAGAAGATGCAATCGAGTTCTTAATTGCTGGCGCAAGCGCTGTTGGTATAGGAACAGCCCTTTTTTATGATCCATTAATTTTACCCAAGATAAATAGAGGGATTATTGAATATATGGATAGACATAATTTTAAAAATGTAGAGGACTTAACTGGTTGTCTCAAGCTTAATAACCAAGACTCAGCCAATTCCTGCATCTAATGGGCCTTACACGATTAATTTAACATTTTTATCTATTTATTATAGTATTAGATTATATATATTTTTAAACGACGTTCGGAGAATAATTATGAGCGACGTAGAGGCATTAAAAACAGAAAAAGCAACGCTTATAGCTGAGATGCTGGAGCTACAAAAAAAATTTATAGCTCATGAGCATGATGGCGGCATATCAGGTAAAGAGTATTATTACAGCCAAGATGGTTTACTTAAAGATTATAGGGAGATATATATGAAAAAAGCTATGCGAGTTGTAGAGATATCTCATGAAATAGTAGGCTCACATGCGTAAAGCTTTGCTTAATTGAGCTATTCTGGTCTCAAGTGCTCTATGTATTTAGCTACGTCTTTTAGGACTAAAGTTACAGCTTCTGCTTGAACTATCAATGGAACTTCGCTTCCGGCTATTTTTAAACTACAGTGGGCCCTACCTACACTCTCCAATGGAACGGGAATCATATCTCTGTAGGTATAAATATTCTCGCCAATATCGCCCCCCTCGCAAGATGCTGGTAAGGCAGGTAATTGATTAAGATTTTCGTCGCTAACGCCATCAAAAATCAACTCACCGTTTTGCCACCACCTAGTTCGTTCAACCGAACCTGTCATTGTTTTTATTATAATGGCTGGCTCAAATGATATTTTAATTGTTGTGCCATCTACCTTAACTGAGCTTACTGTTGAGCTAACTAATTCGATACTAGTGCTATCCATTCAAAATCCTTTAAAACTATTAACCTAAATTAAAATTCTTTGCTTTTTTAGATAAGGTGTTTCTACCCCATCCTAGAATCTTTGAAGCTATCTCTTTTTTCCCACCCGTATATTTTAATGTCTCCTGCAATAAAATAAATTCTAAATCTGATAGAGCAGATTCTAATAAATTTACTTGTCCACTTTCCAGAGACTCTCTTACCCATTCTCGCAAATAATTTTGCCAATTGGTTTCAACCAATTGATTCTGTTCTCTTCTATTTTCTTTTTTTCCTTTTATTGAACATGCTTGAAATACAAGATTAATCACATCATTAATATCGAATGGCTTAGAAAGATATTTATAAAATACATCGTCATAGGCAAACAATTCTTTGTTTAAATCTGAGTGGGTTGTCATTAATATAATTGGTAAATCTGGTAGATTGAAATGAATGTAATCTAAAAATTTTTTACTATTCATTTCTGGAGAATTTACATCCAAAATTATTAAATTTGGCTTGCTAGTGTTTAACTCGCGAACCAAAGAGTCTGAGCTTTCAAAGATTTGTGTTAAAAGGCCAGCTTTGTTTAAAATTTTTTCTAAAACCCAACATATAGAACGATCAGGGTCCGCAATCCATACCATAGTGGGAGACAATTCTAAATATTCTTTATTCATAAATATTATTTTTCCTCAAAAAGAGGTAAAAAAATAGTAAATATCGTTTTCCCTGGAGAACTTTGACATTCAACAAGACCTCCATGTTGTGCTATCAAGGTCTGAGAAATAGAGAGCCCAAGTCCCAATCCAAAACCTTGATCTGATGAGACCTTTGGGAGGAAAAGTGTATCTTTTATATCTGAGTCAACACCTGGGCCGTTATCCTCAATATCGATTTGCGCTACAAAACGATGCCTTATTGACCCAATAGTAAAGTTTCTACAAATACGAGTCCTAGAAATTATTCTTCCGCCTTGCTTTAAAACGCCTATAGCGTTTTTTAGAATATTAAGAAATGCTTGTATAAGCTGACTCGTATTTCCGGTCATCTCTGGGATGCTTATGTCGTAATCTTCTTTAAAAATGATGCTATTTGATTCTATCTCCTTCGAAATAAGCCCTATTGCTCTGTTTAATATATGGTGAATATTATATCTTTGATAATTTGCTGGCTCATTAGGCCCCAGCATTTTATCTACTAACTCTCTTAGCCGGTCTGCTTCTTTTATAATTATCTGGGTATATTCGCGTAATTCAGATTTTTTTAGTTCTATGTCCAATAATTGAGCTGAGCCTCTTAGACCGCTTAGCGGATTTTTTATTTCATGAGAAAGCCCTCTAATCAGGTCCCTAGTGGCAGATTGTTGGCTTATAATCTGATTCTCATCTCGTATTCTTAAATGCCTATCTATCTGTTGTAACTCAATCAGCGTCAATGGCTCGCGTTTTTCGTCATCCATTTGACCAATAGAACAATCTACTGTCAGTGCCTCTTTACCTGGTATATTTAATTTTGCACCACGTTTAGTAATAGACTGATTTTGATTATTAGATTCAGTTATTAAATCGGCGATAGGTAATTCATCTAAAAAGGTGCTCCTTTTTAAAAAAAATTCACTAGCATTACGTGAACTTATTGCAAAAAGAACTTCTGCTGCCTGATTTAAATAAACGAAATTTAACTTTTTGTCAGCTAATATAATTCCGGCATTTATTTGATCTAGCAAATTTTTTAAAGAAAATTTCATGGCATGCCTTTTTCTAAACCACATTGAAAAACTCAAAAAAGACTAATTTTTTAACCAATCAAAGCTCTCATTAAGGTCATTTATCTCTCGTAAATGTAATAAGCCAAGTTTTGTTGAAATATTATTTACAAGCTGTAGTACATTTCAAACTCAACTGGGTGTGTTGTCATTCTGAGCTTTGTCACTTCTTCCATTTTCAAGTTTATATATCCGTCAATAAGATCATCGGAGAAAACATCTCCCTTCTTTAAAAATTCTCTATCCTTATTTAAGGATTCCAATGCTTGATCTAAGCTATGACAAACTGTGGGGATAGAAGCGGCCTCCTCTGCAGGTAAATCATACAAATCTTTATCAGCAGCATCTCCAGGATGAATTTTATTTTGAATACCATCCAGGCCTGCCATCATTAGTGCTGTAAAACAAAAATAAGGGTTAGCTGTGGGATCAGGAAAACGTGCCTCAATTCGTCTTGCTTTTGGGCTCGAGACCCATGGGATTCTTATAGCAGCTGATCGATTTCTTGCCGAGTAAGCAAGCATAACGGGCGCCTCAAATCCAGGCACCAATCTTTTATAGGAATTGGTGGAAGCATTCGTGAATGCATTTAGTGCCCGAGCATGTTTAATTATACCTCCGATGTAATAGAGGGCAGTCTCTGATAGGCCGCCATACTGATCTCCCGCAAAAGTATTGTTGCCGTCTTTAAAAATTGATTGATGAACGTGCATGCCGGATCCATTATCACCAACAATGGGCTTTGGCATAAATGTCGCTGTTTTTCCATATGCATGAGCAACATTTAATGTGCAGTATTTTTGTATTTGGGTCCAGTCTGCTCGTTTAACTAATGTAGAAAATTTTGTGCCAATTTCACATTGTCCGGCTGTTGCGACTTCATGATGATGTACTTCGACTTCTACACCCATTTCTTCCATTGCCTGACACATCGCAGCTCTTAAGTCATGTAACGAATCTACCGGCGGTACTGGAAAATATCCGCCTTTAATCCCTGGCCTATGTCCGATATTACCATCTTCATACATTCGACCAGAGTTCCACTCAGCCTCATCAGAATCGACCTTTACCATGGATCCAGACATATCGATTGCCCACCTGACATCATCTAAAACAAAAAATTCTGGCTCCGGACCAAAATATGCTGCATCCCCGATACCTGTAGATTTTAAATAAGCTTCTGCTCTTTTTGCTACCGACCTAGGATCACGAACATATCCCTCCATGGTGGAAGGCTCCAAAATGTCGCACCTTAAATTTAGTGTTGACTCATCGGTAAAAGGATCCATCACAGCAGTTTCAGAATCAGGCATTAAAATCATGTCTGATTCATTTATTCCCTTCCAACCAGCAATTGATGAGCCGTCAAACATCTTGCCTTCCTCAAATAATTCTTCATTAACAACTGAGGAGGGGACGGTAACGTGTTGTTCTTTTCCTCTCGTATCAGTAAAGCGAAAATCAACCCAATTGACTTTATTCTCACTGATTAATTTTAAAACGTCCGACGCAGCCATTTGGACCTCCAATGGTTCTTGAAAAATAATTTATTCTTAAAAATGTAATGACATCTTACACTTATATGTCATGCAAAATTCATGCCAAGTATAAAAATTTCAAATTTTTATACTAATTTATTCTTATTATCATTAAAAATCGATAAAATGATTATATAATCGGTTAAAATACGCTAAAATACATAAAATTAATTATTTTATTTATTAAAAAATCAATAAATCGAGCATAATATTAGACTATATGCATTATATTAGTGCAAAATTTAAAAGAATATTATAAATATTTTTTCGTCTCATTTTGATAATAAAGCTAATGTTCTTTTTTTATTAAAAAAAATAAAAAGAAATCCATAATCTCTGTTTATAACATGAGTTGTTTATTTATAAGCTCGGTATACTATTTCTGTATATTTTTTTTACCGAGTAAATTTTAATGGTCGCCCCTAAAACAAAACCCACCATCCAAGATCTAATCTTTTCGTTACAAAATTTTTGGGCAAAGCACGGTTGTGTTGTTCTTCAGCCATATGATAATGAAATGGGAGCTGGTACTTTTCATACAGCAACTTTTTTGAAATCAATTGGTCCGGAGCATTGGCGTGCAGCATATGTGCAACCATGTCGTAGACCCTCGGATGGTCGCTATGGCGAAAATCCAAATCGCTTGCAGCATTACTTTCAATTTCAAGTTGTACTCAAACCATCGCCACACAACATTCAAGAACTTTATCTTGAATCATTGAAGCAAATTGGAATCGATCCTATGAAGCATGACATAAGATTTGTTGAAGATAATTGGGAATCTCCAACGCTTGGTGCTTGGGGCTTAGGTTGGGAGGTATGGTTGAATGGTATGGAAGTTACTCAATTCACTTATTTTCAACAAGTAGGTGGGCTTGACTGTAAACCGGTTACAGGTGAAATCACCTATGGTATCGAACGAATTGGTATGTATTTACAAGAAATTGAATCGGTATTTGATCTTGTTTGGAACGATGGGTCAGAGGGCATAGTAACTTACGGGGATATTTTTCATCAAAATGAAGTTGAACAATCCTCTTATAATTTTGAGTTTGCGGATATCAATATGCTTTCGGATTTATTTGACAAATTTGAAAAAGAATCAAATAAACTTATCGAATTAAATTTACCTTTACCGGCTTATGATCAAACATTAAAAGCTTCGCACGCTTTTAATTTACTTGATTCTCGCCATGCGATATCTGTCACCGAACGACAAAGATATATTTTACGAGTTCGCTCTATGGCAAAAGCAGTTGCCCAGTCGTATTATGATGCTCGCAAAAAGCTTGGCTTTCCTTTACAAAAAAAAGAAAAGATTGAGGCAATAAATGACGGATAATTATGATCTTCTCTTTGAGCTAGGCACCGAAGAACTCCCGCAAGGGTCCCTAAAAACCTTATCAGATACTCTTACAAAAGAATTTCTTAATAGCCTTAGTGTGCAAAATTTAAAGTATGATGAGGTTGTCACTTTTGCAGCCCCAAGGCGCCTTGGTCTTTTTATAAAACAATTACAATCAACGCAACCAGACAGAAAAGTCACAAAAAAAGGACCATACTTAAATGCCGCATTTGACAAGAATGGTAGTCCGACAAAAGCAGCCTTAGGCTTTGCCCAATCTTGCGGTGCTTCTATAGAACAATTAAAACGCACCTCTAATGAAAAAGGTGAACTTTTAGTATACGAATCATCGAGCAAAGGCAAATCTACTAGCGAACTTTTGCCAGAGATAGCTCAAAGCGCAGTAAGCAACATGCACTTGCCAAAAAAAATGAGGTGGGGTAATTCTGATGCACAGTTTATAAGGCCAGCAAAATGGATACTTTTTTTATATGGAAATAAAGTAATAAATTGCGAGATTCTAGGCATCAAGTCCGCACAATTTACTTATGGCCATCGTTTTCATCATCCGGATCAGATAAAAATAAAAAAACCAAGTGAATACGCCTCTAGCTTGGAAAAATCAGGGAAAGTAATTGCGCTATTTTCTGAAAGAAAAAAGAAAATAAAAACCTATTTAAACGAAGCTGCAAAAAAGATTGGGGGGGATATTATTCTTGATGAAAGTTTGCTTAATGAGGTGACCTCTTTGTGTGACTGGCCGATTCCTATTGTCGGAAGCTTTGAAAAAAAATTTTTAGAAATACCAAATGAAATATTAATTCAAACGATGAAAACAAATCAAAAATATTTTCCAGTTTTTGATAAAAATAAAAGATTAACTAATAAATTTATTGCTATAGCAAATATTGAAAGCAAAGATCCAAGTATTATACAAAAAGGAAACGAAAGAGTTATCAGGCCAAGATTTTCCGACGCTATGTTTTTCTGGCAAAAAGATAAAAGTAAAACTCTTCAAGAGCATGGCCACAATTTAAATTCTCTCATTTTTCAAAAAGAATTAGGATCAATGCTTGAAAAGTCAAATAGAGTCTCTGCCCTAGCCGTAGAAATAAGTAAGGCAATCGGCGGTGACGTCCATCTTACTGCAAGGGCAGGAAAGCTGAGTCGTTGCGATTTATTAACGGAAACTGTAAATGAATTTCCATCCATACAAGGCACATTAGGCCGGCATAAAGCGACTCTTGATGGGGAAGAAGATGAGGTTTGTAAGGCACTGGAAGAATTTTATTTGCCTCGCTTTTCTGGAGATGTCCTTCCAAAAACAAAAGTAGGTATAGCTATATCGCTGGCCGATAAAATCGATTCGCTTATTGGTATTTTTGGCATCAAACAAAAACCCACGGGCGACAAAGATCCCTATGGTCTTCGTAGAGCTGCATTGGGTGTTATTAGAATCATAAGAGAAAATAATTTAGAACTTGATTTGCCCATGCTTTTAGCTTTGAGTGCAAAAAATTTCAATATTAAAAAATTTGAGCTTGATGTCTGTGACACGGTAAATAGTTTTTTTCTTGATAGATTAAAAGGTGTTTATACAGAGGAGGGAATAAAAAGTGACATTTTTGATTCAGTGGCAGCTAAAAAATTAGCAAGCCTTACAGATTTTGATCTACGCGTGAAGGCTATCATTAACTTTATATCGTCAAAAGATGCTCTTGAACTTTGTTCAACAAATAAAAGAATTAAAAATATTTTAAAGAAAGCCTCTGGCTCGATACCTACAAAAATAGATGAAAATATCTTTGAGTCAAAAACCGAAGGGGAGCTTTATAAAAAAATTATTGACGTTGAGTTGTCCACTAAACCAATGAAGGATAGGCGTGATTATTCCGGCATTTTAATAAAGCTGCTTGACCTTAAGCTAGTATTAGATAATTTTTTTAATGAAGTTATGGTGATGGATGAAAATAAAAATTTAAGAAACAATCGCCTTGCGTTACTTAATAAACTTCATAATTTATTTTTAGATGTAGCCGATATTTCTCTTCTACAAATAAAAGATGTCTAACAATGGTATTAACTCGTTCAATTATTTATTTTGTTTTTATGATTCTCAGTACGATATTTTTTAGTCTACTAATTATTGCCCTGGGAATTATCTTACCCTCAATTTATTCTGATAAATTATCAACATGGTGGGGCAAATTTAATATCTTCCTTCAGCGCTGGATTTGTGGCCTTATTTTGGAAATTGAAGGCCAAGAAAACATTCCCAGCTCAAAAGCGATAATTATGTGTAAACATCAATCCACTTGGGAAACGATTGCTCTACGTGGTCTTTTGCCGTTCAAGCAATCCTGGGTTGTTAAAAAAGAGCTTATTAATATTCCTCTTTTTGGCATAGCTCTAAAATTTTCTGGAGCCATCTCATTGGATAGAAAATCAGGCAGAAAAGCTGTTGTTAAGTTAATAAAAGAAGGAAAATCCTGTCTTGCTAATGGCAGATTAATTGTAATTTTCCCAGAGGGCACTCGAACTGCCTACGGGCAAAAAGCAAAATACAGCCCCGGGGGGGCAATTTTGGCAGAGAGCTCTGGTTGTCCAGTCGTGCCAATCGCACACAATGCCGGAATATTCTGGGCCAGGAGAAGTGTGAAAAAGTATCCAGGAGTTATCAAAGTAAAGATAGGAGCCCCTATCAAGACAGAAAATCGCAAAGCATCTGAGATATTGAAAGAAGTTGAAGAGTGGATAGAAAGTCAAATGGATGTATTAATAAGTTAGGCTTAAATGAGATAGTAAGCACTTACATTTAATTTTTTACATTTAAATAAACATAGATAAGCGGTTAATAACCATCAGAAAAATTTTATTTTATGCCTGTGGATAACTTTGGGGAAAACTTTTAATTTCTATATATCCAAATTTTCAACATTTAAAGCATTTTGTTCAATGAATTCCCTTCTTGGCTCAACTAAATCTCCCATTAATGTTGTAAAGATTTCATCTGAACCGACCGCATCCTCTATATTGACAGCCAATAAGCGGCGAGTTTCTGGATCCATTGTTGTTTCCCACAACTGGTCTGGGTTCATTTCTCCAAGGCCCTTGTATCGCTGTATATGCTGACCCTTTTTGGCTTCTTCAATTAACCAGGCCAATGCCTCATCAAAATTTTTCACTGTTTGGCTTTTATCACCTCTAGAAACAAAAGCATCATCTGATAACAAATCGATCAGCTGTTCTCCCAAATCTGCGATTTTCTGATAATCCCCGCTTTTAAAAAAATCTAAAAACATTCTTTTTTCAGAAACTATTCCATGGGTCCAATGCTTTATTGCAAGGAAGGGCTGTATCTCATCATCTTTGTTTATAAATTTAATGTCGTAAGAATTAGATGTGCCACCATCAACTTTCAATCTTGCTTCAAGTTCTTCTGACCAATCATCAGCAAATTTTTTATTATTCAACGCCGAATTTTCGGAAAATCTTGGCATATATAGCATCTTTTGTACTACATCTTCGCCATATTTTTTCCCAAGACGGCTTAAAACACTTGAAACGGCCATTGTTTCAGTTGCGATGGCCTCAAGCCCGGAATCTGATAATGGCGGAGAATTTTTACTAACATGAAGTTTTGCGCCATCCAAAGCCATTTGCAATAAGTAAGAATTCAATGCTGAATCATCTTTTAAATAATTCTCTTGTTTGCCTTTTTTCACCTTGTACAAAGGAGGCTGAGCTATAAAAATATGTCCATTTTCTATCAATTGAGGCATTTGCCGATAAAAAAAGGTTAAAAGTAGAGTTCGGATATGAGCACCATCGACGTCTGCATCCGTCATGATAATTATCCGATGATATCTAAGATTTTCTATATTAAATTCTGTTCGGCCAATACCACAGCCCAAAGCAGTTATTAATGTTCCCACCTCAACTGAAGACAACATTTTATCAAATCTCGCTTTTTCAACATTTAAAATTTTACCCTTCAAAGGTAAAATCGCTTGTGTTCTTCTATCCCTTCCTTGTTTTGCTGAACCGCCAGCGGAGTCGCCCTCCACCAAATACAGCTCTGACAATGCGGGGTCTTTTTCCTGGCAATCTGCTAATTTTCCTGGTAACCCTGCAACATCTAGAACTCCTTTTCTCCTAGTCATTTCACGAGCTTTCCTAGCTGCCTCTCTAGCTCTGGCTGCTTCAATCATTTTTCCTGCGATAGTCTTTGCCTCATTTGGATTTTCCAGCAAATAATCATTAAGCTTTTCTGACAATAGTGATTCGACAACTGACTTTACTTCCGACGAAACCAACTTATCTTTTGTTTGTGATGAAAACTTTGGATCAGGAACTTTAACTGATAAAACTGCTGTTAAGCCCTCTCGGGCATCATCACCACTAGTCAGTATTTTTTGTTTTTTGCCTAAGCCCTCTCGTTCGATATATGAGTTTAGAGTTCGAGTTAAGCCTGATCTAAGGCCTGCGAGATGTGTTCCGCCATCTCTTTGTGGAATGTTATTAGTAAAACAAAAAATATTTTCCTGATAAGATTCATTCCACTGTAAAGCAACTTCTACCGAAACCTCCTGCCTTTCTGCATTAAAATAAAATACGTTTGTATGAATTGGTGTTTTTTTCCTGTTTAAATGCTCTACGAAGGCCTGTATTCCGCCCTCGTACTCATATGTGTCGGTCTTTTCGCTTCTTTCGTCATAAAGCGTGATTTTTACACCAGAATTGAGGAATGATAGCTCTCTTAGCCTCTTTGCTAAAATATCGAAATGAAATTCAACATTGCTAAAAATATCTTTGCTAGGCCAAAACCTGAGACTTGTCCCCGTTTTATCGGAAGCTGCTCCTTTCTCTAAAGGGGCTAAAGGGTTTCCCATTTTATATTTTTGCTCATACTTAAACCCTTCTCTATAGATTTTTAATTGAAGGTTTTCAGATAAAGCATTTACAACAGATACCCCAACACCGTGGAGACCGCCAGAAACCTTATAGGAGTTATCATCAAATTTCCCACCAGCATGAAGCACTGTAAGAATGACTTCTGCAGCAGATCTCTCCTCTTCCTCATGAATTCCTACGGGAATCCCTCTTCCATCATCGGCCACCGAAACCGATCCGTCCTGATGGATAATCACGTTTATCTCGCTACAGTGGCCCGCCAAGGCCTCGTCAATTGAGTTATCAACTACCTCAAATACCATGTGATGGAGGCCGGTTCCATCGTCAGTGTCCCCGATATACATTCCTGGCCTTTTCCTAACAGCATCAAGCCCTCTGAGGACTTTAATTGACGAGGTATCATAGTTATCTGTTTGCTCTGACATTAAATTTGGCCTTTAGCTGAATTGAAACACAGTATACCGCAGAATCATTTTAGTTTTGCTGAAGTTTTCCATGTTCCACGTGGAACAACGCTACAGTATTAGCATCCAAAGAGATATCGCTTGTTGAAAGCGTAGTGATAAAAGTTTGATCAAAATTTTTGTAGATATAATTAAAAAGTATTGCCCTGTTTTTTTTATCTAATTCCGCGCTTATATCGTCATACAGAAGAATTTCTTTTTTGTTGCTTTTATTTTCAGTAATTTTTGACTGTGAGAAATGAAAAGCGGTTGCAACCATTTTCAATTGGCCTCTGGAAAGTTTGTTTCCTGATTTATGTTTTGCTGAATTGATTACCAGGTCTGCTTTATGGGGGCCATATCCCGTAAATTGTCTTTTTAGGTCTAAGCTCAATGTTTCAGAAAGACAATCAATTAACTCTTGGTTTCTGGGCCAGCCTTTTTCGTATGACAAATCTACATTGATGTCTATTTCCCATTTCGATAGGTGTCTATTTACTTGCGCTTGTAATTTGTTGAAGTACTCACTCCTTAGTTCATTTATTTCATTCGCAAATTGGTTTAATTGTTGGTCCCATGCGTTTGCATTTGCTGGGTCTGTTTTTAGGGCGGCGTTCCTTTGATTTAACGCACGATTATATGACTGTAAGGTTGGAAGATAATTTCGTTCCACGTGGAACAATCCGTTATCCAAAAAGGACCTTCTTGAGGCTGGGTTTCCTGTTATTAAGTTTTGTGGCTCTGGGCCTATCCATTGTATTGGCAATAGGCTCATTACTTCTGATCGTTTTGGTTTTTTGTCGCCGTCAAGGTGCACCTCTGTTTGCGATTTACTTTTTTTTACGCCAATTTGGTGGGTTTTTTTATCTGAGGTTCCCTCAAAGATTGCTGTTAATAGTAATTCTTCTTCTTGATCTTTTATTAGGGGTGCTATTTCTTTATGTCTGAAGCTTTTACCTCTAAAAATAATTTGGATTGATTCTAATAAAGTAGTTTTTCCACTACCATTGTCACCAACGATAATATTTATACCTTTTTTGGGAATTAGTTCGAGTTTAGAAATGCACCTTAAATTTTGTACAAATAATTTTTTAAGCATCTCAGTTGCGGCAATCTATACAAAAATATTCAAAGGCACTTTTTAATATCAACTATATTCTACAAGCGCATTGGCATAATTACATACTGGCTCTCAAGTGACTTATCCGGGGAAATTAAAGTACTTGAGTTTGAATCAACAACGGATAAAACAACCATTTCAGTATCAATAACTCCGAGCACATCTAATAGATAACCTACGTTAAATCCTATCGTAAGTTCATTACCATCATATTCAATTTCTAATTCTTCTTCTGCTTCATCTTGTTCTGGGTTGTGTGCTTGTAAATGCAACATATTTTTGTTTAATCTAAATCTTATGCCTCTATATTTTTCATTTGACAATATAGATGTTCTCGTCAAAGCTTGTTTTAGGTAATCTTTATCTGCTCTAAATTCTTTTGTTTCACCAGAGGGCATGACTCTCTCGTAATCTGGAAATTTTCCATCAATCAATTTAGATGTAAAACTTATGTCGCCAGCTTGAACTTTTAAATGGCTATCACTTATTTGTATTTCTAATTCATTTTCAGAATCTCCAAGAATTCTGCTTAATTCAACTATTGCTTTTCTTGGTAATATAATTTGCAAGTCTTCTGTATTTTGTAAAATAAAATCTACATCACTTAAAGCTAACCGGTGACCATCTGTTGCTACTGCTCTCATTTTTCCAGAACGAATTTCTATTAAAAGGCCATTTAAATAATATCTAACATCTTGATGCGCCATTGCAAACGATGTTTTATCTATAAGTTTTTTTAAACTAATTTCTGGTATTTTTATAGTTTGACTAACTGACGATGGCTCTATGCTTGGATAATCTCTTGATGGAAGAATGCTCATTTTATATCTTCCCCTTCCAGATTTAAGTACTGCTTTTTCGCCATCTACTTCTATCAAAATATTTGCTTTTTCTGGTAACGCTTTACAAATATCAATTAATTTTCTAGCAGGCAGAGTAAAGTCGACATCATCTGAATTTTCCGCTTTAGACACGGTAGTCATTTCAACCTCTAAGTCTGTTGCTGTTATTGTTAAATTATTTTGTGATGTTGATATGAGAACGTTGGCAAGAATAGGAAGTGTTTGACGACGCTCTATTACGTTACCAGCTAAAAGTAAAGGCTTAAGGAGATCATTTCGATTTGCTTTTATTTTCATTAGTAAGAACTCCAGGCTTTAATTAATATAAATATATATATAAATTTATAGTTATTATTACTGTTGGGGAAAAGTAATAAAATTATTAAATTTTCTTTAAAAATCAATATTTTAAATAAAAAAAACCTCTATATAAAATAGGTACTTTTTATGTATTTCTTGTATAGCTTGTGTGAATAAAAATTCATATAAGCAATTTTTTATAATTCCTCTCAGCTTCTTAACATTAGCTACTAAGTGTTCTTAACAGGTTATTAAAATCTTCAGAAACTCTTGGTTCCGATTCTCTCAATTCAGCTATTCTTCTTGTGGCGTAAAGAACGGTAGTATGATCTCTTCCACCAAAAGCATCACCAATTTCTGGCAGACTATGGTTTGTTAATTCCTTTGCCAAAGCCATAGCTATTTGTCTAGGCCTAGCAATCATTCTATTTCTTTTGCTAGACAATAAATCGGAAACGCGAATTTTAAAATATTCAGCTACTATTTTTTGTATATTATCGAGCGTTACCAATCGAGATTGTGCGTCAATCATATCTTTCAATGCTTCTTTCGCAAAATCAACATTTATTTCTAAACCAGTAAATTGAGCATTAGCATTAATTCTTCTTAAAGCCCCTTCAAGCTCCCTAATATTTGAGCGAACATTTTTTGCTACAAAAAAAGCAACTTCATTTGGCAATTCAATCCCAAAAAGTTGTATTGATTTACTCATTAATATAGCGACCCGAGTTTCTAAATCGGGCGGCTCTATGGCCACTGTTAACCCCCAACCAAACCTTGATTTCAATCGGTCCTCTAATCCTTCAACTTCCTTTGGGTAGCGATCGCTTGTGAGAATTATTTGTTGCCTCGATTCAAATAAAGCGTTGATGGTGTGAAAAAACTCTTCTTGCGATCTTTCTTTTCCAGCAAAAAACTGAACATCGTCAATTAATAAAGCATTTACTCCTCTCATTTTTCTTTTAAAGTTGTCGATAGTTCCATGTTGTAAAGCTTTAACCATTTCCGCCACAAAACTTTCAGAGTGCATGTATAGAACTTTTGCCTGAGGGTTGCCAGAACGAATCATATTTCCAACGGCATGCATTAAGTGAGTTTTTCCTAAACCTACACCCCCATAAATAAAAAGTGGATTGTAAACACTTCCGGGGTTACCCCCCACTTGAATGCCAGCAGCCCTGGCCAATTGATTCGATTTACCTTCAACAAAGGTATCGAAACTAAATTCAAAATTAGTAGTTTGAGGGGTTTGATTTAAGCTGACATTGCTTGAATCATCATTAAAATCTGAGGCACTTAGAACAGATTCTGATTTATTATTCAAATCCTTAGTAGAATTTGAATTAGCAATGCTACCTATCTCTAAGCTTATGTTTATACTAGAATTATTAGATTCATTTAAATAGCTGGTTAATTTTTCTAAATAATTTGCTTTTACCCAATCTAGAACGAAAGCATTAGGCGCCATAAGTCGCAATTGATCTCTGGCTTGAATACATTGAAGAGGCCTAATCCATGTATTGAATTGGTGCTCTGGAATTTCATTTCCCAGCCGTTTCAGCAAAAAGTTCCAAGTATTAATGGCGAATAAACCCCTTAAAAGAGATGTAGATTTAAAACTACAATTAAGATTAAATTTTTTTGACTTGATTGCTGTAATTAAATTTACAATGAAATTTTTAGGCAGCTATTGATATCAAAAGGCACTTAATATTAGCGCTGCTTGGCTAAGTTATCCACAGGCAATTTAAAATAAATTCTATAAAAAATAGATTTTATATTAATAGTAAGTATTCACTATCCATAATCCGCAATATCTGTGGATAAGTTTACCCTAAAAAGAAAAGGTTTTTTATAAAAACAATTTTTTTTGACAAAAAGTGTCATTTCTAATAACGTTTCGCGCCTTTCTTGATGAATTAAAAAGAAATATTGCCCATTAATATTAGTTTTACTTTTGAGACATTGACATGAAACGTACTTTTCAGCCCAGCAATCTTAAAAAAGCCCGCACTCATGGATTTAGAGCCAGAATGGCCACAAAGGGCGGCAGAAAAGTCATAAACGCCCGCAGAGCGAAGGGCCGAGCTCGCCTTACACCATAGAGTTTTTGATTTTAGTTCGTCAATAACGGAGGCTTGAGTTTGTGCCCACCTTCAATAAACATCGACGACTAATTCGATCTATTCAGTTTAAAAGGGTCTTTCAAAAACCACTAAAATCATCAGATTCATGCTTTGTGGTTTTGGCTAGACCAAACCAACAAGATCAACAAATAGCAAGATTGGGATTAGCGATTGCAAAAAAACAATTAAGACGATCTGTAGATAGAAATCGCATTAAAAGAATAGTAAGAGAGCATTTTCGTTTGAAGGTTTCTAATGAATGTGGCCTTGATTTTGTAGTAATGGCGCGCTCATCCGCAAAAGACTACAGTAACGAAAAACTCTCATATTTCTTAGAAAGGCATTTTCAAAGATTAATAAGCAGACAAAGTAACTCTTTAACATGACACACGATCAACCGTGCCTTAAACTTACTTAGCGAAAAGTTATGCTTCAACAAACTAATTAATCATTTTTTAATTACGGGAATCAAATTTAATCATGGATAACATACGCCTATTTCTAATTATGGCACTCGGTTTTCTTTCTTTGCTTGTATGGGAAGCTTGGCAAGAAGATTATGTTATTTCCAAAACTAAACCAAATGAAGTTTTCTCTGAAAATAAAATTAACTCTAATGTTTCTGTTGATGATGCTCCAGAAATTCCATTAGTGGTTAGCATAGACGAATCGATAAAAAGCGAAACAGCATTGCCTGACAAAAGCAAAATTTTTGCAGGTAATCGTGTAGTAAAAATTGAAACAGACACATTAGAATTGGTAGTTGACTTACAAGGTGGCTCGATCGTAGATGCGAAACTAAAAAAATATCCAGCCTCAACTAAAACACCTAAAATAAAATACCACCTAATGAGTCAAAGGCCAGAGGATTACTTTATTGGTCAAAGTGGTCTGTTGGGAAAAGAAAAATCAAGAATGCCAAATCATCAATCAGTTTTTTTTACAAAAAAGAACAAATTTACAATGGGCCAAAATGATGACAACTTGATAGTAGATTTTACATGGAAGTCTAACGATGGCGTCAATGTAATCAAAAGATATATTTTTGAAAGAGATAAACACTCAATCCTGTTAGAGCATATTGTAGAAAATAGATCTAATAAAAAATGGGAGGGAAGGGAGTATAGACAACTTCAAAGAGGCAAACCGACCGATTCTGGGAGCATCTTTATGTATACCTACACAGGCGGTGCAATATTCAGCGAAGAAGATAAATATCAAAAATACGATTTTTCTGAATTAGCTGCAGGTGAATTAAATAGAGATGTTAAAAATGGCTGGATAGCCATGATTCAGCATTACTTCTTGGCGGCTTTTGTTCCTCCTCGTGGAGAGCAACAACATTTCTATGGAAATCAACTTTCAAATGGAAGATCCGTAATTGGCTCATACACACCAAAAAAAATAGCCGACGCTGGAGAAACAATAAAATTTTCTGGCGTTATGGTAGTTGGCCCAAAACTGCAATCTGAGCTTGAGCCAATCGCCGAAGGTCTAGAATTAACCGTCGATTATGGTTGGCTTTCTCCAATTGCTATGCCTATGCATTGGGTATTAGATTGGATTAATAAATTTATTAATAATTGGGGTTGGAGCATTATTATTTTTACAATTTTAATAAAACTTATATTTTTTAAATTATCAGAAACAAGCTATAGATCTATGGCAAATATGAGAAAAATAGGCCCAAGAATTCAGGCTTTGAAAGATCGGCACGGAGATGATAAACAACGCATGCAAAAAGCTTTAATGGATATGTATAAAAAAGAAAAAATAAATCCATTAGGCGGATGTTTACCCATGTTAGTCCAGCTCCCTTTCTTTATTGCTCTATATTGGGTTTTGCTGGAGTCCGTGGAAATGAGGCAAGCCCCATGGATTTTCTGGATAAATGATTTATCAGTAAAGGACCCCTTTTTTGTTTTGCCATTGATAATGGCTGTTTCTATGTTTGTTCAGCAAAAACTAAATCCGACTCCGCCCGATCCTATGCAGGCAAAAATGATGATGTATTTACCAGTGATTTTTGGAATTATGTTTGCCTTTTTTCCTTCCGGATTAGTTTTATACTGGGTGGTGAATAACTTATTATCAATCACTCAACAATGGGTTATTACTAGACGAATTGAGTCTGGTGATACAAGCTAAAAAGATTTTAGGAAAAATTGTGACAGATACAATTGTTGCCAGAGCTACATCCTCCGGTCAAGGCGGCATTGGAATTGTCAGGTTGTCTGGTCCGAAGTCGCTCCAAATAGCAAAAAAAATTTGTGAAATAACACCGAAAAATCGGTTTGCACATTTTTGTAGCTTTAAAAATATTGATTCTCAAATTATAGATCAAGGAATTTGCCTATTTTTTAAATCCCCTAATTCTTTTACTGGCGATGATGTTGTCGAGCTACATGGGCATGGCGGAATAATTGTGATTGATCAACTTATCGAGATATGTACAAATTTGGGGGCTCGACTTGCAAATGCTGGAGAATTTAGTGAAAGAGCATTTCTGAATGGAAAACTTGATTTAACACAAGCAGAAGCGATATCAGATTTAATAAACAGTGATACAAAAGAGGCCGCCAGACTTGCAGCTCGTTCTCTCACGGGGCATTTTTCTAAATTAATTTATGAATTAGTTGAAAAGATTACGACCCTTCGAGCGCAAATTGAAGCTGATATTGATTTTCCTACAGATGATATCGATTCTTTAAGTGATCTCGATATCAATGATAGATTGGCAGAAATAATTACATTTATTGAGGATTTAAAATTATCTGTTTCAACAGGTAAAATTATTAGAGAAGGTATTAAGCTTGTGATATCTGGGCCACCAAATGTTGGCAAATCTTGCTTGAGAAATGTTTTAGCTGGAACAGATGATGCGATTGTTGCTGACATCCCGGGGACAACAAGGGATGTCTTAAGAGAAAAAATTGAAATAAAAGGCATTCCAGTCGACTTAATTGATACAGCTGGAATAAGAGATACTAATGATGAAATAGAGCAACTCGGCAGAAAAAAAGCTTTAGTAGAGATAGAGGACGCCGATCTAATTTTATGGGTATTTGATGGCTCGATAGACAAAAAAAATAAGAATTTTTCAAGTAGTTTTATTTCAACAGACGCACCTATTATTTTTGTACAAAATAAAGCAGATAAAAATAATGATAAAATTGAATTAAAAAAAGAGGGCGATGTTATAACTGTTGTCTTGAGTGCAAAAAAAAGACAGGGCATAAATTTATTGATTGGATGTGTTTATGATCATTTAGGGCTAAAAAAAACAAATCAAGGAGATTTCTTGGCTCGACGAAGGCACTTAGAAGCAATAAATAGAGCACATTCCTCACTAATAAATGCAAAAAATATTTTAAATGAAAGTAAATTGAATGAACTGGTCGCAGAAGATTTACGCCTCTGCCAAAATTATCTATCTGAGATAACTGGCGATTTTGTTTCAGATGACCTCCTTGGGAAAATTTTTAGTGATTTTTGTATAGGCAAATGACAGAACAAAAAAAAATAGGATTTTTTGATTCCGGATTGGGAGGACTGTCTATACTTAGACATGCGCCCTTAAAAATTAAAAATGCGAAATTTTTTTATGTTGCTGATTCTGCTAATGCCCCATATGGAGATAAGCCCGAATCTTTTGTGTTAGAAAGAAGCTTGCAGCTTGCTGATTTTTTCGTAAAAAAGAAAATAGATGCATTGGTAATTGCATGTAATACAGCCACTGCTATAGCTGCCGAAAAAGTAAGATCTCAACTAAGTATACCAGTTGTCGCTATAGAGCCAGCAATAAAACCCGCAATTCTTCAGAGCAGCAATAAGAAAATTATTGTATTGGCCACAAACGCAACTCTAAAAAGCGATCGATATAAAAGTTTAAAAAGCCTCAATAATTGGAATGGTGAAATTGAAGAATGTGTATGTCATGAATGGGTCACTGCTGTAGAGGAGGGACATTTAAATTTTGAAGAAAGTTGTGAAATGGTAAAAAAGCAACTTGATAAAATAGAAATGAAAAATGCCGATACTATTATACTTGGCTGCACACATTTTCCATTTTTAAGTAAAGAAATAAAATCGGTAATAAAAGGAGATGTCCGTCTGATTGATCCATCTCTTGCAGTTTTAGAACAATTAATTCGTATTTTGGGAATAAAGCAAACCGAAGTCACCCCTAATGAATTAGACATTGAATTTTTTACTAGTGGGGACACATCGAAAGCAGAGAAAAGGATATTTGACCTTCTTGGCTGGAAATTGCACGCCAAATCATGTTACTAAGATCCTCCAAAAAAGCATTTTTGATAAATTCGTGACGAGTTAAATTTGATAATTTAAAATAAGGTAAATTTTTATAGGAAAGCCTTTATGTTTTTTGCTGGAAAGTATGATGTTGTTGTAATAGGAGGCGGCCATGCAGGAACAGAGGCATCTCTTGCTGCCGCTCGCTCAGGAGAAAAGACATTACTCTTAACACACAACATGGATACATTGGGCACAATGAGCTGTAATCCTGCAATTGGTGGTATCGGTAAAGGCCATCTAGTAAAAGAGATAGATGCTTTGGGGGGCTTAATGGCACGAGCCACTGATAAAGCAGGAATTCAATTTCGAACACTAAACTTGAGAAAAGGGCCAGCTGTTAGAGCGACTAGAGCTCAAGCTGACAGATCCTTGTATAAATTGGCTGTAAGGAATGCTTTAGAGAATCAGACTAATTTAGATATTTTTCAACAAGGGGTGGATGATTTGATAATAGAGAATGGACAAGTCATTGGTGTCGTGACTCAAACAGGAATAAAATTTTCATCAAAAGCAACCATCCTTACCGTTGGCACTTTTTTAAGTGGAAAGATTCATATTGGAGAAACTAATTATCTCGCTGGAAGGGCAGGAGACCCACCTAGCATCTCTTTGTCTGATACGTTAAGGGGCTTACCATTTAACGTAAAAAGATTGAAAACAGGGACACCTCCCAGATTAGATAAAAGAAGTGTTAACTTTAAATTGTTTGAAACTCAATATGGAGATACCCCAGAACCTGTTTTTTCTACTATGAGTAAACGAGAAGATCACCCGGATCAATTGCCATGTTTCATTACTCATACAAATGAAAAAACACATGAAATTATAAAAAAAGCAACAGATAGATCTCCGATTTTTACTGGAGCAATTGAAGGAATTGGCCCTCGATACTGTCCATCTATAGAAGACAAAATCGTAAGATTCGCTGATAAAGCTTCTCACCAAATATTTATTGAGCCAGAGGGACTTTACAGCAATGAGTTATATCCAAATGGAATATCAACCTCACTGCCTTTTGATGTACAGATGGATTTTATTCATTCAATAAAAGGCCTAGAAAAAGCTCATATTACCAGGCCTGGCTACGCAATAGAGTATGATTTTTTTGACCCAAGGGATCTTAGATCATCTTTGGAGTCAAAATTGATAGATAATCTCTTCTTTGCGGGACAAATTAATGGCACAACAGGTTACGAGGAAGCAGCTGCCCAGGGAATTCTTGCCGGAATTAATGCTGCCAGAAAGACAAAAGATTTAGATCCATGGTGCCCCAGACGCGATCAGGCATATCTTGGTGTTTTGGTGGACGATTTGATAACTAGAGGTACAACTGAGCCATATAGAATGTTTACATCAAGGGCTGAATATAGGCTAACGCTACGTGAAGATAATGCTGACTTAAGATTGACAGAAATAGGTAGAAATCTTGGTATCGTCGAAGATGCTCAATGGACATTTTTTTGCAGAAAAAGAAATTCTTTAAAAAAAGAACAGGATCGTTTACATAAAATTTGGATTCAACCAAAAGATGTTAACGAAAAAATAAAAACTGAAATTATTGGCCGAAGCTTGCAAAAAGAAACGAGAGCGATTGATTTAATAGGTAATTCTGATTTAAATTATTTAAAAGTAACCTCAATTGAAAAGGTTGGAAAGGCGTATTTAGATGCAGACATTAAAGAACAAGTCATCGAACAAATTGAAATACAGGCAAAATATTCTGGATACATAGATAGACAGGTTGATGAGGTTAGACGCATAGATGAAGCAGAAAAAATGGCGTTACCTCAAAATTTTAATTACAAAAAAATAAAAGGCCTTTCAAAAGAAGTGAGCGAAAAACTTGAAAGACATAAACCAGAAACTATTGGCCAGGCAAAACGAATTCCAGGAGTAACGCCAGCAGCTGTTTCTTTAGTATTAATTCATTTGAAAAGAAGCTCATTGTAAATAATTAGGAATTAAAATTATGCTTATAGTCGTTTCTCCAGCAAAAAAACTTGATTATGAAACACCCTCATTAATAAAGAAGGCAACCAAGCCAATTTATTTAAGCGAGTCTCAAATACTTATTGATGAATTAAGAAAATACTCGGTTATTGACTTAGCAGAATTGATGGGCTTAAGCATTAAATTGGCAGAACTAAATTTCGATAGATATAGCTCCTGGAAAAAACAAGTGAATGAAAAAACAGGTAAGCAATGTTTATTTGCATTTCAGGGCGATGTCTATAAAGGATTAGATGTCACGACTCTTAATTCTTATGATATAAATTTTGCACAAAAGCATTTAAGAATTATTTCTGGATTATACGGCTTGCTTAGGCCTCTTGATTTAATGCGTCCATATAGGCTTGAAATGGGAACAAAATTAAAAAATAGCAAAGGTAAAAATCTTTATGAATTTTGGGGCGATAAAATAACGAGCGGAATAAATAAACAATTGAAAGAACAAGGAGATAAAATACTTATTAATTTAGCATCTAATGAATATTTTAAGTCTATTAAAGCATCAAAAATTTCTGGAAAAGTTATTACTCCAATTTTTAAAGAGAAGAAGAATCACCAATATAAGGTAGTAGGAATTCATGCAAAAAAAGCAAGAGGACTTATGAGCAGATTTATAATTAAAAATCGAATTAAAGATGTCGAGAAACTAAAAAATTTTCAATCAGAGGGATATTCCTTCAATAAGAGTCTATCAAATACAAATGACTTGGTGTTTGTTAGATAAAAATCATGCGAAAATTTTTATTTTTTATTCATTAAGGATTTTTAGATGGAGACAAGTTTAAAAAAAGGACTTAATGAAATGAAAATAGATTTATCTCTAGAGATGCAAGAGAGTCTTTTTAAGTATCTAGATATTCTGGTTAAATGGAATAAAGTTTTCAACTTAACTTCTGTGTGTAATAAGAAAGAGATGGTTTCTCGCCATTTATTAGACTGCCTATCTATCATTCCATGGATTAGAGGAAATCGGATTTTAGATGCTGGAACGGGAGCAGGCTTACCTGGAATCCCTTTGGCGGTAGCCCTTCCTAAGAATTTTTTTTATCTTATCGATAGCAGTAGCAAGAAAACGAGATTTTTACATGAAGTTGTTGCTGAATTAGATTTAAACAATGTGGTAATTGTTAATAAACGGTTGGAAGCATTCCAGGATTCAATCGGATTTGATGTGGTTACATGTAGAGCATTCGCTTCTTTGTTTGATTTCACAAATAAAACCAAGCACCTATTATCAAGTAATGGTTTTTGGCTAGCTATGAAGGGAGAGGTTCAAAAGAGTGAAATTGATGAGGTTAAGTTACAGAAGATTGATAAGTATTTACTTCAAGTTCCAGGGTCAAAAAAAATAAGATATCTTTACAGAATAATTCCATAATGCTACTTCATAATTGAAATAATATTGAAAAGTAATTGTTTGTTGCTCTTGCTTATGACAACCTAATGACGAGTTTTGTAAAATCTGAGGTTTTTGCAGACATGAGTTTAGTTTAATGGGCCGAATAATTTGCGTAGCAAACCAGAAAGGTGGCGTGGGGAAAACTACCACCACAGTAAATCTAGCTGCCTCTCTCGCAGAAATGAGCAAAAAGGTCCTATTGATTGATTTGGACCCACAGGGAAATGCTACGATGGGAAGTGGTGTAGAAAAATATCAGTTGCAATTTTCTGCTTTAGAGGTGTTATTAGGAGAGCAACCCCTTGAAAAAGTTATAAAGTCAAGCGTACAAAAAATGTTTGACGTTTTACCTGCAAATAGTGATTTAACTGCAGCAGAGGTTCAGCTTTTTGAAATTCCGATGCGAGAAAAGCGATTAAGCATGGCTCTTCAGTCGATAAAAAAAGAGTACGACTTTATCTTGATTGATTGCCCCCCATCACTCAATATGCTTACGGTGAACTCACTAATGGCGTCAAATGGGGTCTTAGTACCGATACAAACCGAGTATTACGCATTGGAAGGACTGTCAGAATTGTTAAATACTATTGACCAGATTAAGGCTCATGGAAATCCGAATTTACAAATTGAAGGTATAGTTCGCACTATGCATGATCCAAGAAATAATTTAGCTAACGAAGTATCTGGTCAGTTAATAAGCCATTTTGGAGAGAGAGTTTTTAGAACTATAATTCCAAGAAATGTAAGGGTTGCAGAAGCCCCAAGTCATGGATTGCCGATCATGTTGTACGACAAGGAGTCACGCGGCTCGATAAGCTACAGGGCACTAGCCAGTGAAATGGTTAGAAGATATCAAATACAACCATCATTGGTCTCAGCATGAGTATTTCAAAAAAGAGAAGTCTTGGTAGGGGTTTAGATGCTTTATTGAATGGATCTCAAGCTAAATCACTTAATGCGAAAGGCGACAAAGTAATTGGCTCTCATCTGGCAAAAGGAAGGCAACTTAGCTTGCCCGTGGAGAAATTAAAGAGGGGAAAATTTCAACCCAGAAAAGAATTCGATAAAGAAAAACTAAATGAGTTAGCGAATTCAATATCGGCTCAAGGTATAGTCCAGCCAATCGTTGTAAGAGAAATAAACAATGATCTTTATGAAATAATTGCCGGTGAAAGACGGTGGCGGGCAGCTCAATTAGCTGGCTTAGCCGAAGTTCCTGTTGTAGTTAAGCAAGTAGATGATAGGTCAGCTATGGCAATGGCTTTAATTGAAAATATACAGAGAGATAACCTAAATGCTCTAGAAGAGGCTTCTGCTCTGCATAAACTAGTCGATAGGTTTGGACTTACTCATCAACAGGTTGCAAAGGCGGTGGGAAAGTCGAGAGCCATGATCTCCAATTTACTGCGGTTATTAGAGCTAAGTAGCGAAGTAAAGAAATTTATTGAAAAGGGATTATTGGAAATGGGGCATGCAAGAGCTATTTTACCTTTAAGCACTTCTCTTCAAAAAACAGCAGCAAATGAAGTTGTAAAGAAACGTCTTTCTGTTCGAGAAACTGAGGCGCTTGTTCGTCAATTGAGCAACAAAAAACCCTCTAAATCAACGAAAAAAAATCTTTACTTGGACCCCAATATTCAACGCCTTAACAAGAAATTATCAAACCAGTTGGGCGCAAAAGTTGTCGTAAAAGGCTCCAAAGGGGGGAAAGGGAAGATAGAAATAAGTTATAATAGTTTGGATGAGCTGGAGGGCATTTTGGATCACATTAAGTGATTAATTAGAATATTAGTGCTGACTTGCATACATATAAATCAAACAACTTTTAGTAAAAATATACTTTTTCTTACAAATATTGCTCACTTAATGAAAATTTTCTTCCTGGATCAATTGACCATACTTCGTGGGGTGCTTATACTGCGCCCCGCCTACGAAGCTTGTATCGCACTTCATTTCAGAGAAAATTGTTGTGGTAGAAATCTAGGATTTTTTAAAAAAATCTACGTAAATCGCAGAACAATATCGACTGAAATTTTAGCGATGTTTGTTTTTATAGTACAAATTTGTGGATCGAGGGTCGTTTAATTGAACCCTGAGTTACGCAGAGTTAAAAGTATTCTCGTTGCGCAATTGATCACCATGGTAGTGGTCGCATTGGTAGTATTGATTTTTCATCCAATGAGCGCGCGCGATGCATTGATAGGTGGGGCTGCAGCAGTTATAGGCTCCGCACTTTTTGCTTTCTGGACATTTGGTCGTTACAGGGCAAATGAGCCGGGACGTTTGTTGGCCCGTTTTTATGGTGGAGAGGTAATGAAGATCGTTGTTATTTTAGCGATTTTTGGAGCAGCAATGATTTGGCTTGAGGGTTTAAATCCAATCGCTTTATTTGG
>MDTD01110945.1_pt1 | contig 105776 bp, 94 predicted proteins | sample 811221 | NCBI WGS metagenome assembly MDTD01 (sample SAMN05326646, study PRJNA326480) | marine metagenome | isolation source: seawater | place: Pacific Ocean: South West | collected 2011 | reverse complement strand
TCACGCCAGATCAACAACCAACAGAAGGTGATACGCCATGGCCAAGTCTACCCTGAAGACTCTTCCACAACCAGAAAAAGACGTTATTGATCCGCTGACTGACCTTCCACTGCGTGGGCGCCTGGTACGAGGATTTTGGCGAGGTTTCCGACGATGATGTGTGTCGCCTGCTGCGGGACGCGTCCGAGCGTGGCTAGCGCGGGTAGCCGGTAATCTCCCGGATTCTGCGGTAGATAGGCAGCAGGCGCGGATACATCGCCAGGTACACCTCCCGGTACAGGCGGTCATACAGTGCATGGGCTTCCGGGTCTGGCTGAAAGGTGTCCCGCACCCGCGTCATGGCGGCCACCGCGGTTGGGAAGTCCGGGTGCAGACCCAGGCCCACGGCGGCATCAATGGCCGCGCCCAAGCCTGATGTTTCGTAGGTGTGGGGTCGCTCCGCCGGCACTCCGAAAATGTCCGCGGTGAGCTGGAGCGCGGCGTCGCTCTGCGAGCCGCCCCCCGCCACCCGGAGCCGGCGAATGGGTACTCCGCTGCGCTTTTCGATGCGTTCCTTTCCTTCCCTCAGGGCATAGGCCAAGCCTTCCAGGATGGCGCGGTAGATGTGAGCCCGGGTATGCACGTCGCCAAATCCAATGATCGCCCCCTTGGCCTCTGGACCCGGTTGCCGTACCCCCGGTGACCAGTAGGGTTGCAGCATCAGGCCCATGGAGCCTGCGGGAATCTCGCGGATCAGTTCGTCAAACAGGGCTTCTGGTTCGACACCGCGTTGTTCGGCCAGTTTCTGTTCCCGAAGGCCAAATTCCCGCTTAAACCAGCTCACCATCCAGAAGCCCCGGTAAATCATCACCTCGGTAGAGTAGTGCCCGGGCAGGGCGGAGGGGTAGGGAGGCATCAGCCGCACCGGCTCGACGTAGCGGCGGCTGGTGGTGTTGATGGTGGCCGTGGTGCCGTAGCTCATACACCCGATGTCCGGCGCCAGACCACCGGAGCCCAGGATTTCGCAGGCCTTGTCGGAGGCGGCGGCGACCACCGGCAGACCTGCAGGCAGCCCAAGATGCTTGGCGGCATCGGGGGTGAGATGGCCGAGGGTTGCGCCCGGGGGAACCAGCTCCGGCAGCATGTCGCGGGTGACCGGCAAAGCGAGCCACTTGAAGTCCCGGGTGCCGGCCCAGCGCTGCCGACGGTAGTCAAACGGCAGGTAGCCCACCTGACTGCCGGTGGAGTCCCGGTACTGCCCTGTCAGACGGTAGTTCAGGTAGCCGGAGAGCAACAGGTACTTGTGGGTCCGGCGCCAGATGTCCGGCTGGTTCTGGGCGATCCAGTTGGCCTGAGCCCGCTCCCGGAAGCGGTTCACGGTGTCCTCCAGGCGGGTGAGCCGGAACAGCCAGCCCCAAGGGCCCGGCAACGGGCCGTTGACGGCGGCGTGGCGTTGGTCGAGCCAGAGAATCGCTGGGCGTAGGGGGTGGCCGTCCCGGTCGAGGTTGACCACGGTGCCCCGCTGGGTGGTGACGGTAACGCCCACCACCTGCTCGGGGCGGGCGTCGGTAGCCTGCCACACTCGGGCACAGGCATGGCCCAGTTGCTGCCAAAAATACTCCGGGTGCTGCTCGGCCCAGCCCGGGTGCTCGGAAAAGTAGGGTTCGATTTCCTGCTTGCCCTTGCCGACCAAGTTGCCGGCGATGTCGAACAGCAGGGCACGGATACTCTGGGTGCCGTTGTCGATCGCCAGGATCAGGGGCTCAGTGGTCATGCGTGGGATTCCTTGACTCGTCCGGAAGCCGGTAGGCTGCCCGGTGTATCTGTCGGTAGCGGCGGACCTCCCATTGCCAGCGTTCGTCGGTCCAGCCCAGTGCGGGCTGACAGCGCCGGCGGATGTCCGGCAACAGCGCGTCGGCGCCGTCGGGCAAGACCAGGCCGAGCCGGGTCCGTCGCAGCAGCAGATCATCCAGATGGACCACCGCTTCCCTCCGGCAGGCCCAGACCAATTCGGCCCAGAGCGTCCCGGTACCGGCGATGGGCGCCGGTTCTGCCGCCGCCATCAGCTCGTCGAGCGCTTGGCCGTGGTAGCCCAGCAGGCGCCGCCAGGTCAGGCGCGACACACCCGCCGGCCGAGGCTGAACCGCTGCGGGTCGAAACAGCGGTTGCGATTCCGGTCTGAGGCGCCCGGCCTGATCCGGGCCCAGGGCGGCGATTAGGGCCTGCCTCGCCATGGTCCGGAAGGTGGTGAGCTTGCCGCCGGCAATGGTGACCAGACCCGCATCCTGCCACATCACGTGTTCCCGGCTTTCTCCCGAGGGTGGGCGGCGGCCCTGGCCGTCCGTCACCACCGGCCGCACGCCGGCCCAGGTGGAGACGATGTCTTGGTGGGACAGTCGGGTTCCCGGGAACAGTTCCTCGGCGATGGCCAGTAGGTAGTGGACTTCCTCCGGTGTGATCCCGGGCTCCTGATTCAGGGGGGGGTGTGATCGAGGTCGGTGGTGCCCAACACGGTCATGCCGGACCAGGGAAAGGCAAACACCGGCCGCCGGTCACGGGGGTGCAGCAGGGACACCGCGCAGCTGACCGGCAGGCGGGACCAGGGCAACACCAGGTGGCTGCCCCGCAGAGGGCGTAGCCGCACCTTGGCCGGGTCGCGCTGGAGATCGCAGGCCCAGGCGCCGCTGGCGTTGATCACCCGTGGCGTGTGCACGGTGAAACTGCGGTCGCTTTCCTGGTCCCGCAGGACCAGTCCGCTCACCCGGCCGTCGTCCCGCCGCACCGATTCCGCCCGCACATAGTTCAGGCAAAGGGCACCGTCCCGCCGGGCCTCCTCCAGTACCCGCAAGACCAGTCGCGCGTCGTCGGTGACGGCGTCCAGAAACAGGCTGGCGCCCCGTAGGTCGGACCCGCCGAGGCCCGGAACCCAGGTTCTGGCCTCATGGCTCGGGAGCCAGCGGCGGGTTCGCACGCCGGCCATCCGGTCATAGATCCGAAGCAGCAGCTGGAACAGCCGGGGGCCAGGGAAGCGCCCCTGTCTGTGGGGCATGATGAAGGGCAGCCGTTCCACCAGCCCGGGCGCCTCGGCCAGCAGGCGTTCCCGCTCGCGCAGGGCCTCCCGGGTCAGCCCCGGGTGCCCGCGGCCAAGATAGCGCAGGCCGCCGTGCACCATTTTCGAAGAGCGGCTGGACGTGCCCCAGGCGAAGTCCCGCTGTTCCACCAGCAGGGTTCGTAACCCGCTGCCGGCGGCTTCCCGGGCAACGCCCGCGCCGGTGATGCCGCCGCCGACCACCACCACGTCAAAGGTGGCATCCCCCCGGGCCAAGTCGGAAAGTATCCGCTGTCGCTGCATGCCTCACTCCATCAGAGTCCCGGGGTTGAGCAGGGCCTCTGGGTCGAAGTGCCGTCCCAGAGCCTGAATGGCCGCCATGGCCAGCGGTCCCTTCTCAATGGGCAGATAGGGCGCGTGGTCCTTGCCGACTCCGTGCTGGTGGCTGATGGTACCGCCGTGCCGAACGATCAGCTCCGAGGTGGTGTGCTTCAGGCGCCGCCAGCGCTCGAGCGTACGTTCGTAGCTGTCGGCGACCCGGAAGACGTAGGTGGTATAGATGCTGCACCCTTGCCCGTAGACGTGGGAAAGGTGAGTGAATACGTGGGTGTGTTCGCCGTCGTTGCTCAGTTGCCGGGACAGGTTGTGTTCAATGCGGTTCAGCAGGGCGTCGACGTTGCTCCAGTCGGTGGCGGTTTCCAGGGTATCCACCGCGTAGCCCCGCTGCCACAGGGCCTCCCGGAGGTAGGGCATGGTAAAGCGTTTCTCGGCCCATTTACGACCCAGGCGCGTACCGGTATAGACGCCATCGTGGCTCCGGCATACCGCCCGGGCCTGGGCCAGGGTGGCCCGGCACTGGCGACGTCGGCCGGTAATGCCGAAGGTCATCAGGCATTTGCCCTGGTCCGCGCCCCGGACGGCCAGGAAACGTTCCAGCAAGCGGATCAGGCCGGGGTGGCCGGCGAGGGCAAGCTGTGTTTCCGTCTCCCGGGCGTTGCTCAGACGCAGCATCGACAGCGCCACCCGATCCTGGACCAGCTGCCGGCAGGCGGCCCGGGCCCGGTCCCAATCCGGAAAGAACACGACATGGAAGCTTTCATGTTCGGGCAGTTGGCTGATGCGGACGCTGGCTTCGGTGAGTATGCCAAAACGCCCCTCGGACCCCAGGATCATTTCCCGGACGTCCGGTCCGGCCGAGGAGGCCGGAACCGTGGGTAGAATCAGGGTGCCGGCAAAGGTCTCGAGGCGGCCGCCGGCGAACAGCTGCTCGATACGGCCGTATCTCAGGGATTGCTGGCCGCTGGAGCGGGAGGCAATCCAGCCGCCCAGGGTGGACAGCTCGAAGGACTGGGGGAAATGGCCCAGGGTATAGCCCCGGGCCCGCAGCTGTGACTCCACCAACGGCCCCGGCGTACCCGCGCCGAACGTGGCCAGCCGGCTTTCCTCGTCCAGATCGAGCAGGCGGTTCATTCGGCTCAGGGCCACGGTCAGTACCGGTTGTGCTCCGGCGGGCGGATTGATGTGTCCCACCACGCTGGTGCCACCGCCGTAGGGGATCAGGTGTACGCCGTGGCGGCGGGCGTAGGCGAGTAGGGCGGTCACCTCGTCGCTGGATTCGGGGAAGGCCACGCCGTCCGGGAACGGGCCCATGTCGCCGGAACGCATGGCCAGCCAGTCCGGCAGGCTCTGGCCACGGGCGTGGCGGATCCGGGTTTCCGGCGTGTGGTCGAGCAGGTGGTCGACGGCCGGGTCGGCGGGCAAGCGCGAGGCCGGTACCCGGGCGCAGACCGACGCCAGGTCGGCGTCGGGTAGGGGCGTGCCCTGGCCGATGCGTTGGCGGAGAAAGTCGTCGCCTTCCGGCGGCAGGTCGAGGGCGACGGCTTCGTCCCCCCATCCGTTCCAGCGTCTCATTCGGTAACTCCATGCTGCGGTGATTCTGCCGGCATTGTAGCGACCGGGGCGCGGGCGTCATTGCCCGCGGGCGACACCGCCAGTGTCATTTGCCGACACCGAACGAGCCCGGACGCAGGGATTCGGTCAGCCGGCGGTTCAGTTCCTGCCAGCGGGACAGCTTCTGCGCCTCGCCGATGCGCCGGTCCCCCGACTGGTTCAGCCAGAGGCCGTCGCCGTTGAAGCTGTACACCGGTTCCAGGTCGGTACGCTGGGAAGCGGGTTTGATCTCGTTGGTCAGGTTGTCGAGGATCAGCGGGTCGGCCCCCGGCTCCGGGTACCAGGCCAGCACCATATGGGCCTGGTTCAGCGTCAGCGCCTTGACATAGACGATGCGGAGCTGGTCGTCCGGCACGCCCATATCCTTGAGGGTCAGGTACTTGGCGATGGAAAAGTCTTCGCAGTCGCCCCCATTGGTGGCCAGCAGTTCAATGGGGGTGGCCCAATAGTCCTCTTCGCCCCAGTGCTGGATGTCGCTGACGAAGCGGACCCGGTTGAAAAACGAGTTGACCAGAAACAGCTTGCGGTCGATGGGGGCGTGGCCTGCCAGGTTCTGGAGCCGCTGCCAGCTTTCCAGCCGCTGATAGGCCGCATCTCCGAATTCACTGCGGACATAGCTCAGCAGCCGGTCACTGAGCTCCAGGGCGGCCACCGCTGAGACCAGGGCCAGCAGAAGCAGGAAGCCAGAGCGTCGTCGGAATCTGGGTACGGCCCTGGCCATGGACGCCTCAGTTCTGGTTTCTCAGGCGTTCTCGCAATTGTTCGAGGCGCCGGCGGATTTCTTCCCGCCGGGCCTGGTCCCTGTTACTGTCCGGAACCGTTGCGGGGGCTGCGGAGGGGGCGGGTTGCGGCTGGGCCGCGGGCCGGGGTGGCTCGTCGCTGGTCGCCACGGACAGTCCGGACCGGTCCTCGGTGTCGGGGAAGTACAGATTCTCCAGCTTGCCGGAGCGCTCGATGACCACCCGGGTCGGGAAGACGGTGCGCAGACGGGCACCCCCGGGGAGCTCGTCCCCGACCAGATAGACGTCGGTCTTGCCTTTGTCGTCCTCGATCAGCGCGCTGCCGGGAAAGTCGCCGTCCGCCGCCAGCACGCCCCGGAGAGACAGCCGTAGGTTGGTTTCGGGCAGATTTTCGGTGGCAACCGTGGCCTGGGTGCCGGCGTCGGTCTGGCGACCGAACAGGGGCACCGTCTGCCAGTCCAACCTGGGGATGCGCCGGGGCTCGGCCTGGGGCGAAGTACCAGGGGCCGGAGCGGCGGCCCGGGGGGGGGGCTGCTCCGCTTGCCAGAACCGGTAGCCCTGCCAGGTGGTGACGCCTATCATGGCCAGCCCGGCCAGGGCGGCGGCAAGCAGGGGGAGCCGGCGGTCGATCGAGAACATGGAACATCCTGATGCTGGGTGGGGTTGGAAAAAGCCCACAGGTTATCAGACGGAAATGTTTTAGTGGGAGTATAGTGTATAGAGTTATTCAGCGGGTCCATAACCTGTGGTAGCCTTTTCCGAATCGATTGAAACAAAAAGGGTTTCCGGGACGATACCGCCTGCCGCCCCCCCGTCTTGCCAGAGGAACGAGAACGACCTTGAGCACCGAGACCGACGTTCAGATCCAGGAAGCCCCCCTCGGGCGTCTGCCGTTTGCGTTCGCCAAACGCCACGGCGTCATTCTGACCCGATCCGAGGACGGCGAGCCGGTCATCCTGGTGCGCCCGGGCGCGCCCCACACCGCGCTGGCCGAGGCCAACCGCCTGAGCGGCGGCCGGGCCCGCTTTACCACCATTGACGCCGACCGCTTCGACCAGGCCCTGAATGCCGCCTACCAGAGCGATTCCGCCGAAGCCATGCAGATGGTGGAGGGGATTGGTGACGACATGGACCTGGCGTCTCTGGCGGACTCGGTGCCGGAAACCGAGGACCTGCTGGAGCAGGAAGACGATGCCCCGATCATCCGGCTGATCAACGCCATTCTCACCGAGGCGGTCAAGTCGAACGCTTCCGACGTGCACATCGAAACCTATGAAAAGCAGCTGGTGGTGCGGTTCCGGATCGATGGCGTGCTGCGGGAGGTGGTCCAGCCGAAGCGTGCCCTGGCACCTTTGCTGGTGTCCCGGATCAAAGTCATGGCGAAGCTGGACATTGCCGAAAAACGCATCCCGCAGGATGGCCGCATCGCCTTGCGGGTGGCCGGCCGGGAAGTGGACATCCGGGTGTCCACCATGCCCTCGTCCAGCGGCGAACGGGTGGTGCTGCGGCTGCTGGACAAACAGGCCGGCACCATACGGCTGGAGTCTCTGGGTATGGCCGGGCGCGACCTGACCATTCTGCGCAAGCTGATCCACCGGCCCTACGGCATCCTGCTGGTGACCGGACCGACCGGTTCCGGTAAGTCCACCACCCTGTATGCCGCGCTGCAGGAAATCAACGACCGCAGCCGCAACATTCTCACCGTCGAGGATCCCATCGAATACAACCTGCCCGGGATCGGCCAGACCCAGGTCAACCCCAAGGTGGACATGACCTTTGCCCGGGGCCTGCGGGCGATTCTGCGCCAGGATCCGGACGTGGTGATGATCGGCGAAATCCGCGATCTGGAAACCGCCGAGATCGCCGTACAGGCGAGCCTGACCGGTCACCTGGTGCTGTCCACCCTGCACACCAACACCGCGGTGGGGGCGATTACCCGGCTGATGGACATGGGCATCGAGCCGTTCCTGATTTCCTCCAGCCTGGTAGGCATCGTCGCGCAGCGGCTGGTTCGGGTGCTGTGCCCCCGTTGCCGGGAGGCCTATACCCCGGATGCCGAACACTGCGAGTTCCTGCAGCAGGATCCGGCGAACCCGCCCACCATTTACCGTGCTCGGGGGTGTGACCATTGCAATCAGCTTGGATACCGCGGGCGTATCGGCATCTACGAGGTGGTGGAAATCAGCGAGGACATCCGCTCTCTGATCCACAAACGGGCTGGCGAACTGGACCTGGAGCGGGAAGCCCGCCTCCGGGGGCCGAGCATCCATGCCGACGGGGTCCAGAAGATCCTCGACGGCGTGACCACCGTGGAAGAGGTTCTCCGCGTGACCCACCGGGGCCAGTAACCGATGCCGGCGTTCGAATACAAGGCCCTGGATGCACGGGGCAAGCAGCGACAGGGGGTGCTGGAGGCGGACGCGCCCCGGGCGGTTCGTCAGCAGCTGAGGGAGCGGGGACTGACACCGCTGGCGGTCGAACCGGCGGTGGAAAAACAGCGCCGTCGCCGCTTTCTGGGGCCGCGCGGTTCTCTCGGAGCCGCCGACCTGGCACTGATCACCCGGCAGCTGGCGACACTGATTCAGTCGGGCATTCCGGTGGAGCAGGCGCTGGCCGCCGTGGCCAACCAAGCCGGCAAACCGCGTATCCGCGGCATGCTGATCGCGGTCCGGGCCAAGGTCATGGAAGGCTATACCCTGGCGGACAGCCTGGGCGAATTCCCCGGTGCCTTTCCCCGTCTGTACCGTTCCACCGTCGCAGCCGGCGAACACGCCGGGCACCTGGATCTGGTCCTGAACCGACTGGCGGATTACACCGAAAGCCGCCAGGAGTCGCGCCAGAAAATCCAGCTGGCGGCCATCTATCCGATCATCCTGAGCGTGGTCGCCGTGGCCATCGTGGTGTTTCTTCTGACCTACGTTGTCCCGGATATCATCGACGTGTTTCTCAAGCAGGGGCAGGAATTGCCGGTGCTTACCCGGGGTATGCTGGCGGTCTCGGAATTCCTGGCCGATTTCGGTGTCTACCTGTTGATCCTGATCCTGCTCGGCCTGGCGGGGTTTCGCATGGCCCTGCGCAAACCGGGGTTTCGGCGCCGAGTGCACCGTCGCCTGCTGCACCTGCCACTGGTGTCCGGACTGGTGCGCGGGGTGAACACCGCCCGCTACGCCAGTACCCTCAGCATTCTGACCACCAGCGGGGTACCGCTGGTGGAAGCCATGCGCATCGCCGGTGAAGTGCTGTCCAACGACTACCTTCGGGAACAGTTGCGGGACGCCGCCCGGAAAGTGAGCGAGGGCGGGACGCTGCACCGGTCGCTGGAGCAGACCGGTTACTTCCCGCCCATGATGCTGCATATGATCGCCAGTGGCGAGGCCAGCGGCGAGCTGGACGCCATGCTGGCCCGTACTGCCCAGATGCAGGAGAATACCCTGCAATCGAAGATCGCAACGATCGTCGGGTTGTTCGAGCCGCTGATGCTGCTGGTGATGGGGGGCGTGGTGCTGGTGATCGTCATGGCGATCATGCTGCCGATCCTGAACATGAGCAATCTGGTGGGTTGACGGCCACCGGTTTCGAACCCATACCGAAAACGAGAAATGGATGCCATAGCAATGACGACTGACACGAAGATGAATGCAACCTCACGACGCCAACCGGAAACCCAACGAGGGTTCACCCTGATTGAAATCATGGTGGTGATGGTGATCCTCGGCCTGCTGGTGGCCATTGTCGCCCCCAATATCATGGGACGCAGTGACCAGGCGAAAGTCACCATCGCCCAGACCCAGCTCAAAAACATCCAGAGTGCCCTGGACCTGTACCGTCTCGACAACAGCCATTACCCGTCCACCCAGCAGGGGCTGGAAGCCCTGGTATCCAAGCCCAGCGGCACGCCGGAGCCCCGGAACTGGAACCCCGACGGCTATCTCAAAAGTGTTCCCGAAGACCCCTGGGGAACCCCCTATCAATACGTGAGCCCCGGCACCGAGGGCCCCTATGACCTGTACTCCCTGGGTTCGGACGGCCAGGAAGGGGGCGACGGTGACGCCGCCGACATCAGTGTCTGGGACGTCAAGGGCTGAGGGGTTGTGAGGTCCCGGTCGGCGCCGGCGGGGTTTACCCTCATTGAGCTGCTGGTTGTCCTGATCCTGGTGGGGCTGTTGGCGTCGCTGGCGGTTTTCACCCTCGGCGGCTCCCAACAGCGGCAGCTGGAGCGCGCGGTCCAGGACCTTTACCTGCTGATGGGGACGGCCTCGGAGCAGGCGGTCCTGAACAACCTCGAACTGGGCTTGAAGCTCGACCCCGACGGTTACCGCTTTCTCGTCTATCAGGATGACGACGGGAGCTGGCAACCGTCCTCGGAGCGCTTGTTCGAGCCCCGGACCTTTCCCGAGGGGCTGGTGCTCGTCTACGACATCGACAACGAGGCTCCAAAGCTGACGTCTGCGTCCCAGGGCGATCGTCTGGTGCCGGACATTGTGTTCTTCTCCAGTGGCGAGACCACGCCGTTCCGGCTGGAATTCACGGTTGGCCAGGACACCGAGGGCATGCACGTGCTGGCGTCCGACGGCATCACCGGTGTCCGCTGGCACAAGCCGGGCGAATCGGAGGAAGACTGATGCGCGCCGGGCGCGGGTTTACTCTGATCGAGGTTCTGGTGGCCCTGCTGGTGTTCGGCCTGATCGCCGCGGCCGCGGCCCGCGTGGGCAGCCAGTACATCGGCAGCTTCGAACGGATTCGCGACAAGACCCTGGCCGGCTGGATCGCGGAAAACCGTATCAACGAGGCACGCTTGCAGACCGGGTTGCCCGATGTGTCGGAAACCACCCGGGATCTGGATTTCGCCCATTTCCGCTGGCACGTCGTCACCGCCGTGAAAGCAACGGAGGAAGCGACCATCCGGAGGATCGAAGTGCGTGTCGAGAAATACCGGGGAGACGATGGCGACCCGGTGCCGGTACACACCCTCACCGCGTTTCTGGGGACCCGGTGATGCGCCAGGACGGCTTTACCCTGATGGAAGTCCTGATCGCGGTGGCGATCACCGCAGTGATCGGACTGGGCGTCTGGCAGGTGCTCGATGGTGTCGTCACCTCCCGCGACCGGGTCGACGAACGGGCGGCAGCGTTTGATGAACTCCAGCGCACCATGCTGCTGCTGGCGCGTGACCTGACCCAGGTGGTGAATCGCCCGGCGCGGGACCTCTATGGCGATTTCCAGCCGGCGCTGACCAGCCGCGAGGAGGGCTTCGCGCTGATGCTGACCCGCCAGGGCTGGCGCAACCCCCTGGGTCTGCGGCGCAGCAGCCTGCAGCGGGTGGCCTGGGAATACACCGGCAGCGAGCTGCGTCGGCGTTACTGGCCGACGGTGGATCAGGGACAGGAAGACAACGGCCAGGACATCCTTCTGCTCAATGACGTTCAGGCCTTCCAGGTTGAGTTTCTGGACCAGGACTCGGCCTGGCAAGAGCAATGGCCGCCGGATTCGGAGTTGGCCGATACCCTGCCGGGCGAGCGCCCGGAGACCAGCCTACCCCGGGCCATCCGGATCACCCTGGAACACGGGCTGTTTGGCGAGATCGAACGGCTGTTCCCCTTGCCTGATTTCGATCCGGAAGAGGCCCAGGCGCTGATCGACGCCGGCCAGGCGGCTGGGACGGGCACGTCCGGGGACGACGAATCCTCGGAGGAGCCGGAGGAAACCGGCACCGGTGAGCAGGGAGGGACATCCGGATGAGCGCCCGTCGGCTCCGTGTCCCACGCCGGCAGTCTGGCGTGGCCCTGATCATGGTGCTACTGGCCATGGCCCTGGTGGTTCTGCTGGCGGCGGGTATGACGCACCAGCAATCGGTTCGGGTGTTCCGGACTGGACATTACCTGGCCCAGCAGCAGGGATACAGCGTCGCCCTCGGTGCCGAGGATTTCGCCCGCCGGATCCTGACCCGGGATTTCGAGGACGACAAAGAAGACAACGCGATGGTGGACAGCCTGGACGAATTCTGGGCCGCCAATGCCGCGATCCTGCCCCTGGACGACCAGGGGGTGGTGGAGGTCCAGGTGGATGACCTGAGCGGCCGTTTCAATCTCAATGACCTGGTCACCGCCACCGGGCAGGTGGACACCCTGGCCAAGGAGCGTTTCAACCGGTTACTCATGGTGCTCGGGATTTCGGCAATTCACGCCGACGCCCTGGTGGACTGGATCGACGCCAACGACGAACCGGCGAGCGCCTATGGCGCCGAGGACGGCGAATATCTGATGGCAGAGCCCGGATATCGGGCCGCGAACCAGCCATTTGTCAGTGTTACCGAGCTGCGCCTGATCGAGGGCATGACCGAGGAGATCTATCAGACCCTGAAGCCGCACGTGGCGGCCCTGCCGGTTCGGGGGGCGGGCGTCAATGTGAACACCGCCACCGGGCCGGTGTTGCAGGCGCTGCATGAGGAACTCACCGAAGCGGCCATCGATTCGGTGCTCAAGCGGCGCGAGGACGCCCCGTTCGACAACCTTCAGGATTTCCTGGCACTGCCGGAGTTCGCCGGCTTGGGGCTGACCACCAACGGCCTGACGGTACAGAGCCATTTTTTTGAAGTTGTTTCCCGGATTACCTACGATGAACGTGTTGTGAACCTGGTCAGCACCGTGTTCCGGAATGGCGAGGGTGAGGTTCGGACCGTTCACCGGGATGCCGGGCAGAAAAACCGCATCACCAAGGAACCCTTTACCATTTCAGAAGGATAGCCATGTCGTACCGCCTTTATGTCCGGCCCGTGCCGCCTTATCTGGAGGCGGAGTCCGCTCCGGCGGGCCAGCTGTATCACTGGGTCCTGCAAGATGCCAACGGTGACACCCAGGCTCATGGCTCCGGTGAAAGCCGGCATTCGATCGAGCAGGTGCTGGCTCAGAATGCCCTGGAACACGTGCAGCTGCTGGGTCTGGTACCTGGCGAGGACGTCCTGTTCTGCGTCGCGGACATTCCCGCCCGTCAGTCCCGCTATATCGCCCAGGCACTGCCCTACGCGGTTGAGGAGCAAATCGCCCAGGACATCGACACCGTACACCTGGCGTTGGGCGAACCCGGCCCGGACGGCTACCGGGTCGCGGCGATCGACCGGGACCGCATGGGTCACTGGTTTGACCTTTTTTCCGGATGGACCGGTACCCGCCTGACCGCCATTTTCCCGGACGCCGCCCTGCTGCCGGCCACCGAGGGAGGCTGGTCCATCTGTCTCGAGCCGGAGCTGGCCATGCTGGTCAGTGATCGGGGGGAATGGCTGAACGTCCAGCCCGACAACCTCGAAATGCTGGCCCAGACCCTGGCCATCCCGTCCGCCGAGGAGGTCGCCGCCGAGGTTCCGGTTACCCTGTTCGTGACCCCCCAGGCGCTCGAGCGCCATGCCTCCGTGGTGGCATCGCTGAAAGCCCCGGGTCGGCTGGCGGTTCGGGAGGAGGTGCTGGAAATCGCCCCGCTGGAGCTGCTGGCCCATGCCGATCACCATCACCTGTGTCGCCCCATCAACCTGTGCCAGGGGATGTTTTCAATCCGGTCCGGCCGCTCCGGGATCCTCGGCCCCTGGAAGCCCCTGGTCGCCGTGGCGTCGGTCTGGTTTGTGCTCCAGATCGCTCTGGAGGTGGGCCTGGGGCTCTATTACCGGCAGCAGACGGAGCAGCTGGAGCAGCAGGCGATGGCCATATACCACCAGGCGTTTCCCAACGACCGGCGCACCCACGCCGGCAATGTCCGTAGGGTCATCGAAGGGCAGTTGCGGGTCGCCGGCGACCGCGGGCCGCAACTGGATTTCATCAACCTGATGAAGTACACCGGCCAGCAGTACAGCCAGCTGCCGGTGCCGGACTCCGTGGTGTTCAACTCGGTGAATTACAGCCGCAATCGCGGTGAGTTGGTGGTCGATCTGAGGGCCGACAGCTATGAACGCCTCAGCGGCCTGCGCAATGGCCTTGCCGGTCAGGGTTTGGAAGCCCAGATCGGCTCGGTCGTCAACGAATCCGGCGGTACCCGTGGCCGCCTGACGGTATCCGGAGGATAAGCCCGTGCTGGAACGTTTCAGGGAACACCCGCTGGTTCGCCGCTGGGTCGCGCGATACGATGAACTGCCCGGGCGCGACCAGCAGGCGCTGCTGGTTCTGGCCATCGCACTGTTGCTGGCCGTGCTGTATTTCGCCGTTTGGAAACCAGCGTCCGATTTTCACGACCAGGCCGAGCAGGCCCGCGACAACGCCGCCGGGCTGCTGGCCTGGATGCAGGCCAACCGGGCCACCATCCAGCAGCTGGCGGGGGCGTCCGACAATACCGGCCCCTCGGTTGACAAACCGGCCGATGGCCGTGCCCTGATGGGACTGGTGACACGCTCCGCCGCCGAGGCGGGGCTGACCCTGCAACGGTTCGAGCCCAGTGGTGAAAACGCCATCCGGCTCTGGCTGGAAGACGTGCCGTTCGCCAGCGTGGCGGCCTGGCTGGAGCAACTCCGGAATGACCATGGCGTGGTGATCGACCAGGCCGCCATGGACCGGGACGAACAGCCCGGCACGGTGTCCGTTCGTCTAACACTGACCCTGTAGAGGAAAACGCAATGTCCGACGGCAACGACAACAAGAACAATTTCGAGCCGGTGGTGGTGCGCCTGGATGAGAGCGCACGCAATGAAGCCCAGTCCATCCTGTACCATGCCTATCGGGAAGACCCCACCTTCCAGTACCTGTTCGACCACCGTCGTCCGGGGTACGACCAGCGGGTCCGGGCGACGGTGCGGGAACTGGTCGACTTGTATTTTGAGCACGAACAGGAGGCCGTCGGCGTCATGGTCGACCATACCCTGGTGGCCGTGGCCTTCGTGGGGGAGCCGGAACTGCGCCTGAACCTGGCGCAGCAGCTGAGCTGGCGTATCCGCATGGTACTGACGGCCGGCTTCGCCTCCACCCGCCGATACCTGGAATATCACGAGAAAATCCGCGGCCTGCTGCCCCAGCCCCAGGCGCACCAGCTGCCTCTGATGGGGGTGGACCCGAAGTACCAGAACCGGGGCTATGGCCGTGTCCTGTTGAGGGCGGTGGAGCGCCTGTGCGAGGACAACCCCCGGGGCAGTGGCTTGGTGCTGGACACCGGCAACAGCCGGTACCTGCCTTTTTATGAATCGGAGGGGTTCCGCAGCCTGGGCAAGATCCGGATGGGTGACTTCGAGGATCATGTGCTGTTTCGGCAGTTGTCCGAGGCGAGGCCGGCGGCGTCGGCCGCGCCTTCTTAAATACGTTGGATGGTAGGAGTAAGTGTGTCTGATTCCCGCGAGTTTGACCTGATCGTTATTGGTGCCGGTTCCGGCGGTGTCCGCCTGGCCCGGATGTCCGCGCAGTACGGTGCCCGGGTGGCGGTTGTCGAGTCCCGGTACCTGGGGGGCACCTGTGTCAATGTCGGTTGCGTGCCCAAGAAGCTGTTTGTCTACGGCGCCCATGTTCATGACGAGCTGGACGACGCAGGGGGCTATGGCTGGACCGTTCCGATGGACGGCGTGCGTTTTGACTGGCCGACCCTGGTGGCCAACAAGAACGCGGAAATCGAGCGCCTGAACGGGGTCTACGGCCGTCTGCTGGATACCGCCGGGGTCACCGTGATCCGGGGCGCGGCGTCACTGGCGGATGCCCATACGGTGATTGTGGGCGATCAGCGCTACACCGCCCGTCATATTACCGTGGCGACCGGCTCCTGGCCCTCGGTGCCGGACATTCCCGGCAAGGAGCATGTCCTCACCTCCAACGAAATGTTCTATCTGCCGCAGCTGCCGAAGCAGGCGGTGGTCTGGGGCGGCGGTTACATCGCGGTTGAATTCGCCGGCATCCTCTCCGGCCTTGGGGTGGAGACCACTCTGATGTATCGGGGTGAGCGGTTCCTTCGCGGCTTTGATGACGATATCCGGCGCTTTGCCGAGCAGGAAATGAGCAAGAAGGGCGTGAATCTGGTCTTCAGGACCAACATCGACGCCGTAGCGCCCTGTGACGGCGGCTACCGTCTGACTCTGGATACCGGCGGGACGATGGAGACCGGCCTGGTCATGGCCGCGACCGGGCGCCGGCCACTGGTCGACGGCCTGGGGCTGGCCGAGGTGGGGGTGTTGCTGGATGATTCCGGCCACATCCAGGTGGATGATCATTTCCAGACGTCGGTACCGTCCATCACCGCTCTGGGAGACGTGATCGGTACGCCCCAGTTGACGCCGGTGGCGATCGCCCAGGCCATGGTCCTGTCGCGTCGCCTGTTCGGGGACGGACAGGGGACAATGGACTATTCGGTGATTCCGACAGCGGTGTTCTGTCAGCCGAACATCGGTACGGTGGGGTTGACTGAGGCCCAGGCCCGTGACCGTGGCCATCGGGTGCGGATCTACCGCTCCGAATTCCGGCCCATGAAATACACCCTCAGCGGCCGGGACGAGCGCTGTCTGATGAAATTGGTGGTGGATGACTCGGATGATCGGGTACTGGGCGTGCACATGGTCGGCCCGGACGCCGGTGAAATCATTCAGGGGTTTGCGGTGGCCCTCAAGGCGGGGGCCACCAAGGCCCAGTTCGACGCCACCGTGGGCATCCACCCGACCTCGGCCGAAGAATTCGTGACCATGCGGGAACCCGTCGCCTGAACCGGCGTCAGGGGCTGACGTCACCGTCGACGCGCTGCTCGAAGGGCAGCTCGAACCGGAAGGTGGCGCCAGGGTGGCCGGGTTCGGTTTCGAGGTGAACGTGGCCGCCCATGAGTTCCACCAGGCGCTGCACGAGGGACAGTCCCAGCCCGGTGCGGCCTTGGGCGTGGCCCTGGGGCGCGCCTCGTTGCTCGAAGGCGTGAAGCAGGTCGCCAAGGCGGTCGGCGGCCAGCGCCGGCCCCGAATCGCTGACCGTGCAGCGGAGCAGGAGGCGGTTGCCCGCCCCGGGCTGGCAGTGGGCGTGAAGGTCGATGGTGCCCTCGTCGGTAAAGCGGATGGCATGGTCGAGCAGGCAGGCCACCACCTGGCGTAACCGCCCCGGGTCGCCCGTCACCCGGCACGGGGCCGGCCAGTCGCCGAAGAACCTGAGTTTGAGCGACAGGCCCTGCTGCTCGGCAGGTACCCGGTAGGAGGCGGCGCAGTTGGCGATCACCCTGCGCAGATCGAACTCGCGACGTTCCAGCACGAACGAACCGTCGCCCAAGTGGGCATAGTCCAGAAGATCGTTGATGACCGTCAGCAGGTCCTCGGTGGACTGGCGTGCGGTGTTCAGATAGTCCTGCTGGCATGGTGTCAGCGGATCGCCTTGTACCCGGTCCAGGGTTCCCAGCACCCCCTGCAGTGGTGTACGCAGCTCCTGGCTCATGGTGGCCAGGAACTGGGATTTGCTTTCGTTGGCGGACTCGGCCCGCTGCCGGGCAGCCTCGGACGCGGCCAGCATCTGGTTACGGCCCTCGTCCAGAGCTTCCAGATGCATCGACAGCTGATTCAGCTTTTCGCCGATTTCGATGAGTTCCCGGGAACTGTCCTTGCGGCTGACGGACGGCCTGTCGTATTGCCGGCGAATCAGCCGGTCCACCCGTTCAGATACCCCGTGAATGGGGGCCAGCAGATTGCCCAGAAAATATCGGATGATGACTACCGTGAGCACCAGAAGCGCCGTGCCAATGGCGATGGAGGTCCACAGGATGTCCTGCAGTCGGGCCTGCAGTGCCTGAGTGCTGACGCCAACGGTGATGGTACCCACCCGCAGGGCGCGTGGATTGAAGCCGTAGTCCAGCTCGAACCAGGCATTGGCTTCGTTGCTGCCGATTGTCAGGGGCTGTTGCAGGATTTCCGCCTCGAACGTCTGGTAGCGGGCCGGTTCGCGGCCGCTCGAGGTGTCATCGGGCGCCGGGACCTGGCCGATGACGTTGCCGACCACATCGGTCACCCGGATCCAGTCGACCAGGCTGTTTTTCAGCGACTGGGACAGGATCTGTTCCAGAGCCTGGGTATTGCCGGACACCACCGGGTATTCCAGCGCCGGCGCCAGGCTGTCGGCCAGCAGCTGGCCATTGTCGGCCAGGGTCTGCCGGGCGTCGTCCAGACGGGCCGAGGTGAAAAAACCCATCAGCACAAGAAACATCAGGATAGCGGGCAGGGCGCCGAGGACCAGCAGCTTGCGGGACAGGGTGATGCCGGCTGGCCTGGCGTCGGTCATGGCAAGGCCCTCTGCCGGAGTGCCAGCGCTTCGTCGACCTCGGTCACGATCCGGTCGCGATCCGGCACCGGGATGTTGAGGGACCGGGCGACCTGCCGGTTGATCTCGACGCCGTAGGCTTCGGGGTAGTCCGGTGCGGGGAAAGCTCCGGTCTTGAAATAAGTGTCCAGATAGTGAGCGACCCCATGGATCAGGGTTGGAAAGGAAGAATAGCCGGACGCCAGGGAGCCGGCCTTGACATAAGCCTGACTCGGGCCGATGACGATTTTGTTGCGGCGGTAGGCGGTCAGCAGGATATGTTTGATGGTCCTGGGGTTGTAGATGGCATCGTCCGGGGCGGCCAGTAGAAAATCGCCATAGCTGAGGGCGCGGGCCAGGGTCGGAATCAGCTGCTGTTCGGTTTCCACCACGAACACGCGGGCTTCCAATCCGTAGGCGGGCAGCTGGGTGATCAGAGTGTCGTACAGCCCGATGGACTCCTGGGTTGCCAGCAGGGAAATCCGGGTCGCCTGGGGCAGAATGGCCTTGCCGATCAAGGCCTGGCGCAGCAGCGGGACGTCATAGTAGACGGCGGAAACCTGGCCGGGGTGTCGTTCCGTGTATGCCTGAATAAACGAGCGTTCCACGAACATCGCCAGCACCGAAGCCCTGCGGTTGAACTGGCGCAGGTTGGAGAAGGCGGTGGGTCCCAACGCCACCACAGGGGCGTCGCCCACCAGGGCGGCCCGGTTGGACGGCAACGGAACCAGCGACGTACCGGGGCCGAGGCTGTCCTGAAGCAGCTGCCGGACATGCTGGTCCAGCGCCGCGTTGCCGGAGCCCGCGACGTAGACCAAGTCTGGGTACTTCTTTTCCTGTGTTTCCTGTGACCACGTGGGCGGACAAAGCAGGCCTAGGGCTAGCAGCACGAGCAGTGTTGCGATGCCCGTCGCCCTGACGCTGATCGATGTTCGCTGGCTGTCGTCCTGAGGGTGTTTCATGCCGTCCCGGGTACCGTTCGTTTCTCGGCTGTCGTTCAGAAGCGGACGCCCGCTTCGAGAAAGAACTGGTTCTGGTGCTCGATGTTGTCTGACTGCTCAGATCGGGTTCCTCGTCGACATAGTGTTGCATGGTGAGCGCCAGCTCAGCCGTGAAGCCTGGGTGATAGAGACGTTTCGCCAGCCGCAGGTCGACGCGCTGAAACTCGGACTTGCGGAATTCATCGGCCCAGTACATGGCGCCCGAGGCCAGCAGGCCCATGGGCAGTTCCCGGATGATGGCCACGCTGCCGGAATGGCGCACCGAAAGGCGCTCCAGAAGGTCCTCGTTGTATTTCTTGTCTTCCTCGCTGACGTTCGGGTCGCCGGTATACCAGGTGTTCTGGTCCAGGTAGGCGTAGGTTACCCGGAACCGGGTATCCGGATACTCCAGAGAAGCCTCGATCTCAAAACCCTGCTGGTCGATGGCGACGTTGTTGTCGATGGTCCAGTCGTCGAACTGGATGACGCCGCTGATCATGTCCCGAAGGGTATCCTTGAAGCCCCGGACTTCAAGTAAGAATATCCCCTCATTCATTGGGAACTGGCCAAAGTAGCTGATCTCTCGTGAGATAATCCGTTCTTCCTCCAGGTCCTGTCCCAGAGTGACCAGGTCCGGATGCTCCCAAATGTTTACGCTTGCGATACGAAACCCCTCGAACTCCGAATACACCGACGGCTGAACCCCGTGGAGGGTGAATCCGTAGTCCGGATTCTGCTCGAACCCGTCGGGCGTGCGCACGGCTCTTGAATACACCAAGCGTAGTGCATGATTCGAGTTCAGGGTGAAATTGGCGGCCACCCTGGGCGAAAAGTAATTTTCATTGGTGGTGGTCGTGCTTTCCCAGTTGCCGCCGCCATTGAGGGTCAGCCAGGGTATCGGGGTGTACTCCAGATTGCCGAACATCCGGCTCTGGTAGTTGCTGCCGCGACCGTTGAAGTAGGTGGCCGAGCGGTAGGTGTCCTTTCGGTAGCCGACCCCGGAGACCAGTTTCAGATCGTCGCTGAACAGCCGCGTGTCCTGAAGCTCGAACTCCAGGCGCGAGTCCTCGGCATCGGCGTCGACCCGGGCGGTCAGGGGCGTGCCCAGAATCAGGTTCCCGTCGGCGTCCGTTGGAAAACAGGTATCCCGGTTGGCGGGATCGAACACGTAGAGGCCGTCGCGCAGGCAGGATAAAGCCGGCTCGGGCACGAAGATGGACCATGACTGGCGGCGGTTGAAATTCTGGTAGGCTGCCTGGACATGGAAGAAGTGATGTTCGTCGGTCCTGAAGTTGAAGCGGGTGTGCAGGTAATAATCCCGGACATCGATATCCGGGTGGTCGCCCAGCCCCATGTCGCCGTTCCTGCGCACGTCCTCCTCGTTGAGGCCGTCGGTAACTCCGGCCCGGAATTCGGTGTCGAACCCCGGCGATACCTTCAGCCGGGAGTCGTAGTTGAAGACATTGATGTCGTGGCCGTCATGGAACGGAACTTTCTCGCCGTGGTCCATCTGATAGTCGAAACCGTCGGATCGGCGCTTCTCGTAATCCAGCCGCCAGTCGAGATCGTCATCGGCGGCCCCGACCGCAGCGAAGGTGCGCAGGTACTGCCGGGAGCCGCCGACCACCCGGGTTTCCACGCCGGCGGTGTCGGCGGGATCGCGGGTGATGATATTGATTGTGCCCAGAAAGGCGTTGATGCCGTAGGCGGCCGCGTTCGGGCCCCGGGCGACCTCGATCCGCTCGATCAGTTCCAGGGGGACGGGCATCGTCTGCCAGTCCATGTCCGACAGTGTGGTCCTGTGCGCGGTCCTGCCGTCCACCCGCACCTGCATTCGGCGCTGCTCGTAGTGGACCGTACCGTGGTAGGTGGTGACCGGCGTGCCACTGCCGACCTCGGCCACCACCATGCCGGGGACCAGACGGAAAATTTCGACCAGGCTGGTGATGCCCAGGTCGCGGATCAGGTCCCCCTCGATGACGGTGGTGGTGCCGGGTACCCGGACCTTGGGCTGCCTCAGGCGCGTGGTGGTCAGCACTTCCGGCACCTCGTCGCTGAAGCTGTAAAAACCGTTGCCGCCGGTCGTCGCCTCCAGCGCCTGCGACCAGACTCCGGGGGCGGCGGCAAGGCTCAGGGCTCCGGTGGTGAGGAGGATCAGACGGGTGCGGGGTCTTGGTTTTTCGGCGCGCGAGGGCACTACGGCGGTGGTATTCGTCACGGGCATCGCCAAGCTCTATAATCCGTCGGATCCAAGGGAGAAGATGAAACAGTCGTCAGGCCCATCCTAAGTGACAATGATGCGCTTGTCTTTCAATTTATGTCGTCTTTGTATGAATATCTGGGGAAGGTACTGAATGAGTTGTTGGGACGTCCTTGGCATTGAGCCAACCGGGGATACTGCACGAATTCGCGAAGCCTACGAGCAGCAGCTCAAGTTTGCGTCTCCGGAGGAGGTGGCGCGGCTGGAGCAGGCCTACCGGGAAGCCACCGGACAGAGCGCCCCGGCGGCGACACCGGCGCGGGCCGGGACGGAGACGCCCGCCGGGAGTGACGGGGCGGAACTGGATGCCCGGGAGGCCCAGGTGGCCCGGGAAGTGGTGATCCAGATCCGGGCACTGCTGAATGATGACGTTCGCAGCCAGGATGTGGCAATCTGGCGGGCCATCCTGTGCGAACCGCCGGCGGACAAGCCGGCGTTGCGCCGGGCAATCGCCGCGCGACTGGAGGGGCTGGTGCGACCGATGGCAGAAAACGGGGCCCTGCCGCCGCCAGTGGCCGGGTTCCTGGGGGACTGGTTTGAATGGTACGGCCTGCGTGAGTCGGCCCAGGCCCATGATCGCGCCTACCCGGACGCGGAGCCGGCCGGCGATCTGTCCCACGAGCCGGAGGCACCGCCGCAGATGGTCAACTTCTGGCCCGCCGTGATCGGCTGGATCGTCGGACTGGCCATTCTGGCATCAATCTTTGGCGGCATGAGCGGCCACTGAGCCCATGCCTGCGTCGATCCTGGCACGATAGCGCCGCGCCAGGATCGCTCCCACCACCACCTGGATCTGGTTGTAACACATGATCGGCAGCACGATCATGCCGAATCCGGGATGTCCCGAGAACAGGACCTTGGCCATCGGCAGTCCCGAGGCGAGACTTTTCTTCGATCCGCAGAACACCACCGCCGCTTCGTCCGCCAGGCTGAACCCCAGCCTGCGAACCACCCAGGTTGCCAGGAGCATGAAAAACAGCAGCAGAGCCAGGCACAGCAGCAGGGTCAAAGCGACGGCCTGGAGTGGCAGGTTCTGCCAGAGGCCACTGGCCACCGAGTGAGAAAAGGCGGAATACACGATCAGCCAGATCACGGCCTGATCGTAACGGGCCATCAGAACCTCGTGCCGTGCCAGCCAAGCACCCAGCCAGGGACGTAGGGCGTGGCCGATGGCGAACGGCAGCAGCAGCTGCACAAGAATGTCCCGGAGAGCGCCGGCGATGGAGAAATCGGCGGCGCTGGTGGTATTGACCAGCACCAGCAGCAGGAACGGTGTCAGCATCATACCGAACACATTGGAGGCGGCGGCACTGCAGATGGCCGCCGGCACGTTTCCTCGCGCCATCGCTGTGTAGGCGATGGACGAGGACACCGCCGAAGGCAGCACACCAAGATACAGGAACCCCAGCCCCAGATCCCGCGGCATCCAGGAAGGCAAAAGGCCGGACAGAGCCTGGACTGGCAGGGTCGCCAATGGAAAGAATACGAAGGTAAAGCTGGCGATCAGCAGGTGCAGGCGCCAGTGGCTGGCGCCGGCAACGATCTGCTGGCGTGACAGGGCCGCGCCATGGAAGAAAAACAGCAGGGCCACCGCCACCGTGCCGAGCTGCCCGAGCCGCTCGGCGAAGGCACCGGAGGCCGGAACCAGAGAGGCCAGGACAATGGCGCCGAGCAGCAGCAGGGTGAACACATCGACGGCGCGTTTCATGTCAACGGGACCCGATTTCCGTGGGCTGGCGCAGTACCGCGAGGCTGGGCTCCAGCAGCCGCCGGGCCAGCTGCCCCGCCTGTGCCGGGTCGGCCCGGCGGATGGTCGCCAGCAGCAGTTCGTGTTCCTCCTGGCTGGGTTCCGGCAGGTTGGCGTCCCGCTCGGTCTGTTGAATGGTCTGGCTGACACCGTGGGCGAAATAGTCGTACAGCTCCAGCAGGGCAGGGTTGTGGGCGGCCTGGACCACGGCCCGATGGAAGCGCTGATCCTGCCGGATCCGTTCGTCCAGATCGGCCCCGGAGCGGGCCCGGGCATCCAGTGCTTCGGTCATTCGGGCCAGATCGTCCTGGCTGCGTCGGCTGGCCGCCAGCCGGGCGGCTTCAGACTCCAGCATGATCCGCACTTCCAGCTGGTCCGCCAGTTCGGTGGCGGCGATGCGCCTTAGGGTTTCTCCGGCGTCCCGGGTGGCCATGACGTAGGTGCCGTCACCCTGCCGGGTTTCCAGCATGCCCGCATGCACCAAGACCCGGACGGCCTCGCGTACGGTGTTGCGGCTGACGCCCAGGGACTCGGCCAGGTCCGTCTCCACGGGCAACCGGGCCCCTACGGTCCATTGCCCCTGTTCGATGGCACTCTTGAGGGCCTCGATGGCGGTCTCCACCAGGGAGCCCTTGCGTATGCGTGTCAGCATGATCAGGTCATCCAAAAATCATGAAATCCAATCATCCTATGTTTTTCTGGACCTGGCAACCTGAGCGTTTTGATTCCGCCGCCGTCACCGGGCGGGATCGAGAAACTGATAATCGGCGGTGTTCACCCGCCGTGTCGCGAATCGGTAGGAGAAGGTAAAACCGGGCCAGTTGACGGTGTTCCGGCCATTCCGGTCGAGATACCAGGAGCGGCATCCGGAATCCCAGACAGACCCCGACAACGCCCGCTGTACCCGGCTGGAAAACCGCTCCAGCCGATCCTGGCGCACATCCAGGGCGGCTCCGGGACGGTGGGCCAGGGCGTCGAGGCCGCTCAGGACGTAGCGGAACTGCGACTCCAGCATGAACAGGATCGAGTTGTGGGCGAGGTTGGTGTTGGGCCCGTACAGCATGAACAGATTGGGAAAACCGCTCACCGAGATCCCCTTGAAGGCGGCCGCGCCATCGCGCCAAGCCTCGTTAAGGAGGCGCCCCTGACGCCCCAGGATGCGGATCGGGGAGAGAAACTCCGTGGCCCGGAACCCTGTGGCCAGAATGATGGCGTCGACCGGGTAGCGCCGGCCGTCGGCATCGACGACCGCGTCCTCCCGGATGCCGTCGATCGGCCGGGTGACGAGATTGACGTTGTCGCGGTTGATGGCCGGATACCAGTCATTGGAGATCAGGATGCGTTTGCAGCCGATCCGGTAGTCGGGAATGACGCGGCGCCGTTTCTCCGGATCCCGAATGTGACGGGCGGCTTCCCGGCGGGCTTGGGCCGCGTAGAGGTCGAGCAGCCGGTGGAAGCGGGTGAAGGCCAGGGCCCGGCTTTCATTCTGCCAGTAGATCCATGTGCGATAGAGGCGGTCCCAGCCAGGGAGATGGGCGAACAGGGCCTGCTCCCAGCGCTGGAACGGCCGGTCTGCTTTCGGCAGGACCCAGGCGGCGCTGCGCTGGAACAGGTGTAGGGTGTCCACGGAGCGGGCGATCTCGGGAACAAACTGGATGGCGCTGGCGCCAGTGCCCACCACCGCCACCCGCCGGCCGCTGAGGTCGTAGTCGTGGTCCCAGCGGGCGGAATGGAACACCCGGCCGCGAAAGGCATCGAGCCCGGGCAGGTCCGGCCAGGCCGGCCGGTTGAGCTGTCCCGTTGCAGTGATCAATATCCGGGCTTGCAGGGTATTGCCGTCGGCCAGGGTCAGCTGCCAGAGGTTGCTCTTTTCGTCGAAGCGTGCCTCGCGGACTTCACGGTGGCAGCGGATGTGCGGGGCCAGATTGTATTTGTCCACGCAGTGTTCGATGTACGCCAGGATTTCCGCTTGCGGGGCGAATTTCCGGCTCCAGTCATGTTTGGGCTCGAAGGAGTAGGAATACAGGTGGGACTGGACGTCGCAGGCGGCGCCTGGGTAGGTATTGTCGCGCCAGGTGCCCCCGACCCGGTCCGATTTTTCCAGCAGGGTCAGGTTGTGGTACCCCGCCTGCTTGAGCCGGATGGCCATGCCGATGCCGCCGAAGCCGGTGCCGATGATCGCGATGGAAGGGGAGGCGTTGGGTGTCTGCATCGGGGGCTCCTGCTGTTTCCTGTTGTTGTGGGTTCCGGACCCGAGTATACGGGGGTGCCGGTAACCGGGGCATGTTGTTTCGTGCCATTGCCACGGGCGGGAACGTTCACCCGGTCTGCAATGTCAGCAGTTCCTCCGCGGGCTGGGCCAGCAGCTGGGTCACCAGGGCCGGCTGGAACTGGCGGCGGATGCTGATGGCGTAGAACTCCTCATACACGCCGGGCAGGGCGCCGTAGTCCCTCAGGACCCCTTGTCGCAGCTCGTCTCGCACCACCACCGGCGGCAGTACGGCGAAGTGTCCGGAATCCCGGGTCAACAACCGCATCATGGCCATGTCGTCCACCTCCGCGATGATGTTGGGATAGATCCCGTGGTACTCGCAGAACTGGTCGAAGGATTGCCGGATGTGGTTGTCCGGTCCGGGCACGATCAGGTTCTGGCCGTGCAGGAAGCGGGGCATTTCCACGGCGCCGCCATCGCCCTGCGGGCCGATGACACTGACAGGCTGCCGGGCCAGCCGGCGCGAGCGCCAGGGATGCTCCTCGTCGCCGGTGACCGGCTGGTTGGACAGAATCAGATCCAGCCGGTGGGCCGACAGGCGCCGCAGCAGGTCATCCAGGCTGCCGCTCTGAAGTTTCAGCTCCAGGTCCCTGCGCCCCAGCAGCGGCCGCAGGAAGCCCTCCTGGAAATTCCGTGACAGAGTGGCCACCGCGCCGATTTTCAGAACCTCCCGGTTGGCCTGGGCACCGGAACGGAAACGGGCCGCCAGCTCCTCTCCCTGGCGAAAGATCTCCTCGGCATAGCCAAACGCCACCCGCCCGGCCTCGGACAGTTTCAGTCGGCGCCCCTCCCGGATGAACAGGTCGTGCCCGAGGCTTTCCTCCAGCTTCCGGATCTGTCCGGACAGCGCGGACTGGGACACATGAAGCGATTCGGCGGCCCGGGTGAGGTGCCCGAGGCGGGCCACGGTCCAGAAGTAGTAGAGGTGGTGGTAGTTCAGTTTCACGGGGGGACTTCCTTTTGTTCTGTTTAAGTGAACGATTTGATACTTATAAACCATTTTAAATTATGAATCACTCCCGGCAGAGTAAAGGGGCGTTGTGACCGGAGTGACACCATGACCCCAAGCCTGACCTTACTGACCACCCCCCTGCTGATAGGCTGGCTGAGCCTGCCGCTGGCCCTGTTCGCCATTGCCCTGTTCAGCAACTGGAGCCGGAACGGCCGGAAGCTGGCGTATGCCTGGCGCTTCACCGAACGGTTGCTGCTTGCCATCCTGGCGGTCTCCCTGATGATTGGTGTTCTGCTGTGGGTCGACCGCCGCTTGGTTGAACTGGGCTTGCCCGAATCCGGCGCACGGTTTGGGCTGTATCCGGACGGGCTGGCGGTGTGGATGTCCCTTATGGTGGCGTTCATCGGCTGGGTCATCCTCCGTTACGCATCGGATTACCTGCGCGGCGATCCCGCCCGGAACACCTTCCTGCCCTGGTTCCTGACCACACTGGCCTGCGTCCTGCTGCTGATCATGACCGACCATCTGCTGGTGCTGGCCGGCGCCTGGATCGGGGTCAGCCTGGCCTTGCACCAGTTGCTGACGCTCTATCCGCAGCGCTCCGAGGCGCGGCTGGCGGCCGCCCAGAAATTCATTGCCAGTCGCCTGGGCGATGTGTGTGTGATCGCCGGCGTCCTGCTGTTGGGGCACCACTATGGCAGCTTCCGGCTGCCGGATCTCCAGCCCGCGTCTCAGGGGGCTTTGGAATTGCCGGTCGACCTGGCATGGGCTTCGGTACTGCTGGCGCTGGCCGCGCTGCTCAAATGTGCTCAGATTCCGTTCCACGGCTGGCTGATCCGGGTCATGGAGGCGCCGACCCCGGTGTCCGCGCTTCTGCATGCGGGGGTGATCAACCTGGGGGGATTCCTGTGGCTGCGACTGCATCCGGCATTTCCGGTGTTTACCCCCGGGCACGGCCTGTTGCTGGTGGTGGCGGGCATCACCCTGGTGGTCGCGGTGATCACCATGATGACCCAGACCTCCGTCAAGCATGCGCTGGCTTGGTCAACGGTTTCCCAGATGGGGTTCATGCTGTTCGAGATCGCCCTGGGGGCCTATACGCTGGCGTTTCTGCACCTGCTGGCGCATTCCCTCTACAAGGCGCACTCGTTCCTTGCCTGCGGCCGCACGGTCAAGGTGTCGGCCTGCTACGCGCCGGAAACCACCCCGGGCGTGGCGACTGTGCTGCTGGCTCTGGCCAGCGGCGTCGTGGGCTCGGGGCTGCTCTGGCTCTGGCCGGGCCTGGTGGAGGGGCGGCCGGTGCTCGGAGGTGTGCTGGTGCTGGCTGTGATCGCCTCGGTACTGGCGATTCCCCACGGCGCCAATCGCAGAACCCGGGGCTGGGTGGCCCTGATGGCCCTGGCGCTGGTGCCGGTGTATGGCGCGCTGCATGCCGTGCTGGGCCTGGTGTTCCAGCCGGGGGCCGAGATTTCGCTGCCGACCTGGGCCAGTGTCGTGGCCTGGAGTCTGCTCGGCGTCCTGCTGGGGCTGTCCGCGCTGGTGGTGTTCGCCGGCACCCGTGCTTGGCTGGTGCCCTGGCAAGCGAGATTCGCCACCGGCCTGAATCTGGACCAACCCTTTGAACGACTGACGCGCCGCCTGGCCAGCAAGGCCCTGGCCGGTCCGGCCGGTCGGCAGCATGAACGGGATGCCTACCCGTTTTCGGCAGGAGAGCAATCATGACGGTAAAACTGAACCTTCCCCTGGCGGCGCCTGTGAACGACGCCGGGAAACGGCTGACTGAACTGTGTGAAAGCATCGCGCCGATCTGGCCCCTGGATCGCTGGATTGCCGTCAACCCCTGGTGGGGGTTGCGCCGGCTGCCCGTGGAAGCGGCCTCGCGGCGACTGCGGCGCGAGGCCGGTGTCGGTATGCTGATGCCGCCCTCGTTTTACCGGAGCGCCTTTGCAAGCGGACGCATCCGGGAGTCGGATCTGTACCAAGCGGCACGGGAGCTGGCGGTGACACCCCCCGATTCCCCGAAGGCGTGGCTGGCGATGCTGACCAGCGCCGGTGAACCGGAGCGCCAGGTGTATTCCGCGCTGGAGTTTCTGCCTCCCTCCGGCGATGGTGTCACGCCGCTGGCCAGTGCCCGGGATCACCTGGGGCGTTTCTGCGCCCGCTATTTCGATCGGCGCCAGGCCCGGTGGCCGGGCCGGGCCGACAACGACGGTCTGTTCTCGGCCTGGTTACGGCAGGCGCGCCGTGACCGCTCACTGGAAAAACAGCTCGGGCTGGCTGACCTTCGCACCGCGCTGGCGGACCTGCCGGACGCCTGGCCAAGCGCTGCCGAGTGGGCACTGTCGTCGATACCGCTGGCGTCCGAAGCCCAGGATGCCCTGGCCCGGCGCCTGCTGCACGCCCTGCTGGGCTGGGCCTCCTGGTGCCGAGGAGAAGACTGGCGCGCCGGCCTCGAAGGCCGGGCTTCCAGCCTGTGCGCGGAACTGCTGACTGCCTGGTTGGTGCTCGAGGCGCTGACTCTGTCGGCACTGGGTACCGAGCAGAAGGCTGCCTGGCAACGACGCTGGGCGTCGTTTGCCCAGTCCCGGGAGCGCGACGGCGACCTCACCGGTTTGTGGCTCTGGCACCGGGCCTACGAGCTGGCCTGGCTGCGGGAGTTCGGCGGCAAACTGGCCACTCGGGCGCCGGTTCCCCGGGACGGTGAGCTGGCGGTCCAGGTGCCGGCGATTCAGGCCGTGTTCTGTATCGACGTGCGTTCGGAAGTGTTCCGGCGGCACCTTGAAGAGGGCCGGCCGGGCATTCAGACGCTCGGCTTTGCCGGCTTCTTCGGCATGCCCATCAGTCACCGTGTGCCGGGCCCCGAGGGGGATTCTCCCCGGCTGCCGGGGCTGATGGCGCCGACCTATCGTTTCGTGGAGTCCACCGGAAACCTGGAGCAGGACCTGCGTCTGGGCCAGCGCCTTGATCAGAAAGAGGCCACCCGGGATTCGGTGCGTCGGGCCAAGTATTCGAGTCTGTCCACCTTCACCCTGGTGGAAACGACCGGCCTGGCCTGGGCCTGGAAACTGGTCAAGGACAGCCTGGGGCGCAAGCGGACCCGGCACGAGACCGATGCCTCACCGCAGCGAGAAGGGCGCCTGTGCCACCTGCATGGCGGCGACCCGCTGAGTGATCCGGAGCGGGTCGCACTGGCCGAGTCCGTGCTGCGCGGCATGTCACTGACCCGGAACTTTGGCAGTCTTTTGGTGCTGGTTGGGCATGGCAGTCACACGGATAACAACCCGAACGAGGCCGGCCTGGCCTGCGGTGCCTGCTGTGGCAAGAACGGCGGCGTCAATGCCCGGGCCGCGGCGAACCTGTTGAACGACCGCACCGTTCGGGCCGGTCTTCGGCAGCGCGGTATCCGGTTGCCGGACCATTGCTGGGTCCTGGCGGCGGAGCACTGTACCGTGACCGACCAAGTGCGGATCCTGGACCGTAATCAGGTGCCCGATTCCCATCTGCTCCGCCTGCAGGAGCTGGAACAGGCGTTCGCCGAGGCGGGGCGTGCAGCACGCCGGGAGCGTGCCAGCACCCTGGGGCTCAACGGTCTTGATGACGAGGCGTTGCTGGCGGCGATGACACGGCGCACCAGCAACTGGGCCGAAGTCCGACCCGAGTGGGGGTTGGCGGGTAACGCCGCCATCGTGTTCGCGCAACGCCACCGGACCCGGGGCATCAACCTGAAGGGACGCTGTTTCCTGCATGACTACGACGCCGACCAGGACCCGGACGCCGAGGTGCTGACCCGGCTGCTGTCCGCGCCGATGATCGTGGCGAACTGGATCAATCTGCAGTATTTTGCATCCATGACCAACCCGGAGGTGTACGGCGCCGGCAACAAGCTGCTGCATTCGGTGGTGGGCGGACACCTCGGCGTCGTGGAGGGCAACGGTACCGATCTGAGGATCGGCTTACCGATCCAGTCCCTGCACGACGGCCGCCTGTGGCGGCATGAACCGCTGCGCCTGAACGTGGTGGTGGATGCCCCGGAGGACTCCATCCGGCGGGCGGTCGCGGCCCACCCGGATGTGTCGGCTCTGGTACGCAACCGCTGGCTTTGGCTGTTTCGTCTGGACGACAGCGGTGAACTGGTGCCGTTGTCAGATGCCTGAGCCCGCCGCCTCCAGATAATGAGCCGGCTCCCAGTGCAGGGTGTCCGGCTTCTCGGCGTGCGCCAGGAACAGGTGGCCGACATCGGGCGTCGCGTACCAACGATCGCCCCGGGCCAGCGGCTGGCGGGCAAACTCACCATGGCTGATGCCGACTTCCCAGATCTCCTCGCTTTCCCAGCCGGCCGGGCTCAATTCCACCCGGACTTCAGCGCCAATCAGGCTCACCGCCTCCACGGTGAAGGGGAGGCAGGCGTGGGGCGTGGGCTTGGGCACCAGCCGGACTTCGTGGGGACGCAGGTAGAGCTGGGCGTCTTGCTCCGGCGGCTGGCCCGGCAACCGGACCCAGGCCTCACCCTGGCGCAGGACCTGGCCCCGAATGCGCCCGGACAGGACATTGACATGGCCCAGAAAGTCGAACACGAACCGGCTGTCCGGGCGCGCATAGAGGGCTGCGGGCGCGTCCACCTGTTCCACCCGCCCCTGGCTCATCACGACCACCTGATCAGACAGCTCCAGAGCCTCTTCCTGGTCATGGGTGACGAACACGCTGGTAAAGTGGAACTCGTCGTGCAGGGCGCGCAACCACCGGCGCAGGTCCTTGCGCACCCGGGCATCGAGGGCGCCGAACGGCTCATCCAGCAACAGGATACGGGGTTGGGTGGCCAGGGCGCGGGCGAGGGCGACCCGCTGTTTCTGGCCTCCGGACAGTTGGGAGGGATAGCGGTTGGCCAGGTGCGGCAGCTGGATCATCTCCAGCAGCTCCGCCACCCGCTTGCGGATCTCCGGTTTGGAGGGGCGTTCGCGCCGGGGCAGGGCGTCCAAACCGAAGGCGATGTTCTGGGCCACGGTGAGGTGGCGGAACAGCGCGTAGTGCTGGAACACGAAACCGATGTTGCGGTCCCGCACGTGCAGTGCCGTCACGTCCTGGCCATTGAACAGGATGCGTCCGCGTTCAGCCGACTCCAGGCCGGCAATGATGCGCAGCAGGGTGGTCTTGCCGGAACCCGACGGCCCGAGCAGGGCGGTCAGCTTGCCTTCGGGGAGTTCAAGTGAAACATCGTGTAACGCCTGGAAGTTACCGAAATATTTACTGATTCCATCGACAACAATACTCATGGTTTCGGTTCCTCGTCCGGGGCATTCGCCTTTATTCGGGACTGACGCCATTCCACGGCGCCTTTCACCGCCAGCGTCAGGATGGCAATGCCCGCCAGCAGCGAGGCGCTGGCGAAGGCGCCTACCACGTTGTAATCCTGATACAGCAGTTCCACGTGCAGGGGCAGGGTGTTGGTCTGGCCGCGGATGTTGCCGGAAACCACCGACACCGCGCCGAACTCGCCGACCGCCCGGGCGTTGGTCAGGACCACGCCATAAATCAGTGCCCACTTGATATTGGGCAGAGTGATCCGGCGGAAAATACGCCAGCCGGAGGCGCCCAGGACCACCCCCGCCTCTTCTTCTTCGCTGCCCTGCTGTTGCATCAGCGGAATCAGCTCGCGGGCCACGAACGGGCAGGTCACGAACACCGTGACCATGACGATGCCCGGCCAGGAAAACATCAGCTGAATGTCATACTGGCCCAGCCACTGCCCCACCCAACCGTTGCGGCCGTAGAGCAGCAGATAGAGCAGCCCGGCCACCACCGGAGATACCGCGAATGGGATGTCGATCAACGTGATCAGCAGCTTGCGACCGGGAAACCGGAAGCGGGTTACTGCCCAGGCCAGGGCCGTGCCAAAGACCAGGTTGATGGGGACGGTCAATGCCGCCACGAACAGCGTCAGCCCGATGGCGTGCAGGGTGTATTCGTCGGCCAGGTTGTCCATGTAGGCCTGCCAGCCGGTGCTGAAGGCTTGGGCAAAGATCACCACCAGTGGAATGACCAGCATCACCACGGTGATGACCAGGGCAAGGCTGATCAGGGTACGGCGAATCCAGGGGGCGCTGGCTATCCGGTGAGCGGTATGGGCTCGCATCTCAGCGCCTCCCTTCCAGACGCCGCAGGTAGCGGCTCTGCCAGAGGTTGATCAGGAACAGCAGGGTCAGCGAGGTGATCAGCACCACCGAAGCGATGGCACTGGCGGCGGCGTAGTCGTATTCCTGCAGGCGCACGAAAATCATCAGGCTGGTCACTTCGCTGACGTAGGGGGTATTCCCGGCGATGAAGATGATGGCGCCGAACTCCCCGAGGCTGCGGGTGAAGGACAGGGCCACGCCGGTAACGATGGCCGGCCAGAGCGCCGGAAACAGCACCTTACGGAACACCCGGGCGTCACGGGCGCCGAGGCTCATGGCCGCTTCCTCGTCTTCCGGCGCGATCTCCTCCAGTACCGGCTGTACCGTGCGCACGACGAAGGGAATGCTGGTGAAAGCCATGGCCACCACGATCCCCAAGGGCGTGAAGGCCACTTCGAGGCCCAGACGGGCCAGCAGCTGCCCGTACCAGCCGGTTTCGGCGAACAGTGTGGCCAGCGTGATGCCGGCGACGGCGGTGGGCAGGGCAAAGGGCAGGTCAACCACCGCGTCCACCAGGCGTTTGCCCGGAAAGTCATAGCGCACCAGCACCCAGGCCAGAAGCAGTCCGAACAGGCCGTTGAACAGTGATGCCGACAGCGCAGTCCAGAGAGTGACCTTGTAGGATTCGACCACCCGAGGGTCGGTGATCACGAACCAGAACTGATCCCAGCTCATGCCGGAGGTTTCAACGACGAGCCCGGTCACCGGCAACAGCAGGACCAGACTCACGAACAGCAGTGAAATGCCGAGGCTTAAGCCAAACCCCGGCAAAACCCGTTTGCTGCGGCCCACCAGGGGCCGCCCGATGGCGCGACTTGCGGACTGGGACACGGCGGGACCTCAGCGCCGGCGCTGCAGCTGGTCCAGTTTGCCGCCACTGGCGAAATGCGTCTTCATCGCGTTTTCCCAGCCGCCGGCGATCTCCTCGATCGACTTCAGCTTGATTTCGGGGAAACGGTCGCGGGTTTCCGCCTGGACGGTGGCATCGTGGACCCGGTAGTTAAAGCTGGCCAGCAGGCGCTGGGCTTCTTCGCTGTACAGGTGCTCGAGGTAGGCCTTGGCCAGATCTTCAGTACCGTTCTGCTTGACGTACTCGTCAATCCAGGTCACCGGGAATTCGGCCAGGAAACTGACCTTCGGTGTCACCACCTGGTATTCACCGTTGTCGAACCGGTCCGCCAGGTTAAGAACCTCGGACTCGAACGTGAGCAGCACATCGCCGATGCCGCGTTCGATAAAGGTGGTGGTGGCGCCCCGGCCGCCGCTGTCGAACACCTTGACGTGGCGCAGCAGGTCGGCCATGAAGGTATCGATGGCGTCCTGATCATCCCCAAACCGATCCTGGGCATAGCCCAGCGCTGCCAGGTAGGTGTAGCGGCCATTGCCGGAGGTTTTCGGGTTGGGCATGACCAGCTCGACACCGCCCCGCACCAAGTCGTCCCAGTTGTCGATGTGCTTGGGGTTACCCTTGCGAACCAGGAACGCCATGGTGGAGTAGTAGGGCGAGCTGTTGTTGGGCAGGCGCTTCGCCCAGTCTTCCGGAATCAGGTGGCCGCGGCTATGGAGGATGTCAATGTCGGTGACCTGGTTGAACGTGGCGACGTCGGCTTTCAGCCCCTGAATGATGGCCTGCGCCTGCTTCGAGGAGCCGGCGTGGGACTGTTTGATGGTCACCGTTTCGCCGGTTTTTTCCTGCCAGTATGTCTGGAACTGCTCGTTGTAGGCAGCGAACAGTTCCCGGGCAATGTCGTAGGAGGTGTTCAGCAGCTCGCGATCGGCCGCCCATGCCGGCTGTACGGTCACAAGAGCGGCCAGCGCGACGCCGCGGAAGAATTTTTTCATGATGCGAGCCATCCTCTGCTGGTGAATAAGCCCGCAATCTAGCAAAGATTTTTAAGAACTAAAAAGTTTAATGCGCGATTAAAATATGCATTCGGGGAATATGAGGATCTTTCCGGTCAGTACCGGAGCAGCGCCGAGCCCCAGGTAAAACCACCGCCGAAGGCTTCCAGCAGCAGCACCTCGTTGCGCTGGATGCGGCCATCCCGGACCGCAGCGTCCAGCGCCAGCGGAATGGAGGCGGCGGAGGTGTTGCCGTGCCGGTCTACGGTTACCACCACCCGGTCCATCGGCAATCGCAGTTTCTTGGCGGTGGCGGAAATGATGCGCAGGTTTGCTTGGTGTGGCACCAGCCAGTCCACATCGGATTTTTGCATGCCGTTGGCCGCCAGGGTTTCGTCGACAATCTTGCCCAAAGTGTTCACCGCCACCTTGAACACTTCGTTGCCCTTCATTTCCACGAACGCCTCGCCCGCCTTGACCCGGTCGAAACCATCGGCAATGCCACAGGGGACATGCAGCAGTTCCTCATATTGGCCATCGGCGTGCAGGTGTGTGGAGAGAATGCCGGTTTCCTCGCTGGCTTCCAGCACCACCGCACCGGCACCGTCCCCGAACAGGACGCAGGTACCTCGATCCTGCCAGTTGATGATCCGGGAAAACACCTCGGCGCCAATCACCAGGGCCCGTCGGCTGCTGCCGGTGCGGATGAACTTGTCGGCCACCGAGAGGGCATAGACAAAGCCGCTGCACACCGCCTGGACATCGAAGGCCGGACAGCCATGGATGCCCAGGCGCGCCTGGAGGATGCAGGCACAGCTCGGGAACACCTTGTCCGGAGTGGTGGTGGCAAACACGATCAGGTCGATATCGCCGGGGGTGATGCCGGCGGCTTCCAGTGCCCGCCAGGCAGCGCGCTCGGCCAGGTCGACCGTAGTCTGTCCGTCTGCGGCGATGTGCCGTTGTGCAATGCCCGTCCGCTCGCGAATCCATTGGTCGGTGGTGTCCACCATGGACTCCAGATCCTTGTTCGTCAGGACTTTCTCTGGAAGGTAGGAGCCGGTGCCGACAATGCGGGCGTAGGTCATTCTGTTCATTCCTCGGGTTGCATGTTCAATGGGTCTGGAATCGACGCAGGCCTCCATCGTATACGCTGGACTCCGCGGAGGGTTATTAGCGATTTGTCAAAGACCCCCTGAAACCGGGCACGTCGACTATGCTGGAATGTGAGCCCCGCGCTCCGATTCACAGGCCAACCAGAGGACCAGGACCATGGGCATTTCCAGCCACCAGCTGCAGAAGGAATTTCCCGAATTCCACGACCGGATCGAGGCGCTCAAGGCCAGCGACCCCAGGTTCAAGGAACGGTTGGCCCGATACTCGGAGCTGGATCAGGAAATCGAGGGGCTGGAGCGACGGGGCGCGCCCATCGGCGATGACAAGATGCACCGGCTCAAGGCGTGGCGGGCGCAGCTCAAGGACGAGCTGTACGCCACGCTCACCCGCGGTTCGTGATTGCCGTGGGCTAGGTCGGCTGTTGGGCGCCGGTTGTTGCCAGCTGGCGCCAGGCCATGACGAAAATCAGCAGGCCCGCCAGGGCGGTGGCGGCGCCGACAAAGCCGGTGGATTCCCAGCCGAACCCGGCGCCAATGGCCATGCCGCCCAGCCAGGGACCCAGTGCGTTCGCGACATTGAACGCGGCATGATGGGAGGCGGCCGCCAGCGTCTGGGCGCCCTCCGCCACGTCCATGAGGTGGGTCTGCAGGGCCGGTCCCAGCCCCACCATCAGAGCCACCAGGAAACACATCGCCAGCAGCAGCCACAGGTTGTCGGTTGCCATGGGGTACAGCGCCAGCATGACGGCGGCCCAGGCCAGCAACCCGCCAACGCCGCGAAAACGCAGGCGGTCGAAAATCCAGCCACCCAGAATGTTGCCAACGAACCCGCCCAGCCCGAATACAAACAGGCCCACCGGAATCCAGCCCTCGGACACGTGGGTGACTTCCAGCAGCGTCGGTGCAAGATAGCTGAAGACACAGAACATGCCGGAAAAACCGATGGCCCCGATCGCCAGCGGATACCAGATTTCACGGCGCCCGAACGCCCGGATCTCCGCCATCGGCGAGCGCCGCTCCTCCTGCTGGTTGACCGGCACCACCCGATAGACGGCAATGGCGGTAATCAGCGCGATCAGGCCGACAAAGGCAAAGGCGTAGCGCCACTCCAGATTCTGTCCCATCACCGTGGCCAGGGGGTTGCCGATGAGCAAAGCGAGCGTCAGCCCGATCATGACACGGCTCACCGCTTTGGCGCGCTGGTTCACCGGCACCAGTGAGGCGGCCACCAAGGCCGCCACGCCGAAGTAGGTGCCATGGGGCAGGCCGGCGATGAACCGGAAACCCAGCAGCATGCCGTAGTGGCCCGCCACGGCGCTGGCAAGATTGCCCAGGGCGTAGAAGGCCATCAGCGCGATCAGCAGGTACTTGTGGCAAAAACGCGCCCCGAGGATTGCCAGAATGGGAGCGCCCACCACCACCCCCAGGGCATAGGCACTGATCAGGTGGCCGACCTGGGGCTCAGTCACGCCCAGGTCGGCAGCGACGTTCGGCATCAGCCCCATCAACACGAATTCGCCGGTGCCAATGGCGAATCCGCCCAGGGCAAGCACGATCTGGATAACGAGGGCCTGTACCGGGGCGACTGTCGGGGTGCGCGCAGTTTCTGACATTGAATCTCCATAGCAAGCTAATTGCAGCAGTGCCTGGGTCAGGAAGTAGGGCCCTTTCACATGCCCCCGGCATTGTTCACGAGGGCATCTATGGTATCGCGCTGCCACAGCTGTTGAACAGTCGCGATCAGTCGTTGTCGGAACGCCGGGACGTGTGACGGGTTGCCGGTATCCAGGGGCCGGGCCACGGCTTGGCCGCCGAGTGCCTGCGCCTGGGCGCAGAGGGTCTGGGCAGCGGCCTGCCTGGCAAGGTATTCATGGAATGGCTCATCGACCGGATCCGCTGTTCGCTGGAATGACCGGTTTTCCTACCGGCCTCACGTTATGCCTCGGATGATCATGCTCTAATACGCCAAAAAATGATCCATGACATTCGACGAGCCCGAGCAAGGACCACCACAATGAAGGGAATTCGGATTTCCAGAAATCGAGTTAACTATTTTATTTTACCTATTGTTTTTTCTATGTTTTCGATTATTTCCGGCTGTATGCCAGGAACCATCGAGACGGCCGTTGGGACGGGCATCATCTACGAGCAGAAGCAAAAATACGCGTACCAGCATGAGGTAGAGGCGAAGGTGGATGAGTACATCCGGGACCACGCCGGCTCACCCTGCCGGAACGGCGAGGACCGGGTGATCGACTCGGCGGTGGAGATTATCAAGACGTACCGCCTGAGCGGTTTCAACGAGGTTCTGGAGCGGCTGGACACCCTCTACCGGGACCCGGCTCAGCCCGAGGGCGTCCGTGCGGCCGCCCTCTACAACATGGCTGTGCTGCACTCCCGCCGGGGTGGCGAGAACACTGTGCTGGCACGGGAATACTTCAAGCGCCTGTACGTGGAGTTCCCGAACCACTACCGCTGCATCTTTGCCGACACCGAATGGCGCGACGCCATGATCCGCAAGCAGCTGCTGCTGCCAGGAGAAACCGTGGAAGAGTTTCTGGAGGATGCACGGCGGGACGTGGAACGCTGGGACTCGGAGGGCGGTGCGGCGGAATGAGGGCCCTTGGGGGGCCCTCAGCGCGTCACGGTTTTTTCGCCGGTCTCGGGACCGGTATTGGACGGTGCGCTGGCGTACAGGGTGTCGAGTTTGCCCGGGTCCTGCAGGTAGGCCAGCCGCTCGTGGACCATTGAGTTGAACGAGGCCAGGGCATCGGCCGGAACTCGGGTGGCGGTGGGAATGTCGGCGGTGAGCGGGTTGACCGGCCGGCCATCGATGTGGAGTTCGAAGTGCAGATGCGGCCCCGTGGTGCGCCCGGTGTTGCCGGACAAGGCGATTTTCTGGCCGCGGTGGACCCGTTCCCCTTTCTTCACCAGCACCCGGCTCAGGTGCAGGTAGCGGGTGGACAGGGAGCCGTTGTGGCGAATGTTGATGTACTTGCCGGCGTACGGATGGTTGCCAATGCGCGTGACGATGCCGTCACCGGTGCTGAGAATTGGGGTGCCAACCGGGGTTGCCAGGTCAACTCCGTTGTGGGGCGTCCTGCGGCCGGTGACCGGATGCACCCGGGCCGGGTTGAAGGGGGAGCTGACCCGGTAGTGCCGGGGGGGCGGCCAGCGCAGGAATGCGGGTAGAACGCTCTCGCCGTTTTCGTCGTAATAGTTGCCGTCGGTGTACAGGAACGCGTTGTAGGTGTGCCGGCCACGGGTAAAGGATACGGCATCGATATGGTAGCGGCCCGTTTCCTGCTCGGGCGTCCACTCATAGGCGATCAGCGCGGCGAACCGGTCGCCTTCCCGGATTTCCCGGCGGAAGTCGATTTTCGATTTCAGCAGATGGCTGATTTCCTCGATCTGCCGGTCGGTCAGTCCGGCCTGCTTGCCGGAGGCAAAAAAGCTCCGGTGAATGGTTCCCTGGCGCACATTCAGGACCCAGTGGGTCTCCGTTTCGATCTGCTGGTACGCGAAGGTGCCGTCTTCCTGGCGTGAGAACACGGCCTTCCGGGCCGGGTCCAGGTGCAGGGTCAGTTCCTCGAGTGTGCCCTCCGGGTCGAACCTGAAGGTCAGGTCGGTGCCGGGGTGCAGGGTTTCGAGGGCAAGGTATTCGGCGTCGGCGGCCAGGAGCTGGTGCAGCACCTGAACCGAAATGCCTTTGTCATCGAAGATGGCGCTCAGCGTGTCGCCGGGCTCGACCCGGTAGACCTCCTCGCGCTCCTGGGGCTCCGCCACCGCCTGTTCAGGTTGGGGATGGCCGTGATCGTCTGCGGCGGCGAGGGCCGGGTCGGGCGTTTCCGTGTCGGTGACCGTGGCGGGATCGATGGAGTAGGCGCTGGAACGGTCCGGCGTGCCAAGGAAGGCGGCGCCAACGAGCACGGATACGCCAAGGAGCAAAAGGATTTTGTGCAGGAGGGGAAATCGATCGTGAGTTGCCATCGCCGTCTGTGTCTGGGTACGCCCGTTGTCTGCCGACGTTATAACATAACGGAAGGGGGATGGACCATTACCATTGCCCTGGGCCAGGGCATTCTCTCAAAGGCGGTTCGCCTTGCCAACCACGGGGGTATCAGACAAAATACAATAAGATTCATTATCATTTAAGGCGTGCGCGTGATGCTTGAGGTTGAAACTCCGGCCTCGACAGGGAGAAGTCGTGGCGTTGCCCGAGGTATTCAGCAGTTTGGTGATCAGCTGGCGAAATCCCTGTCCGAACCGGTCCGCCCCCTGGCGTCCGTGTCCCGCAGTCCCTATGCCAGCCACGCCCATCTGTCACTGACGCCGCCGCTGGGCGAGGGCTATCTGGAATCCATCGAGTTGCCCAGCGGCCTGGTGATCAGCCGCAAGGACTGCGCCTTCTCCCGGCCTCTGACCAGCCATTATTCCCAGGTTTGCCGGACCCTCGGTTTCAGCGTGGTGCTGGCCGGCCGCTATGAGGTGGAACTCCCGCATCTGAAGCTCTCCAACCGCATCCGCGCAGGCTCGGTGTGGGTCAGTGGCGGCCATCTGGCTTCGGTGACCACACGCCATTGCCAGGGGGAAAAGATGACGGGCATCGGCCTGGACCTGCCCGAGCACATGGTGGAAGCCTGGAAGGACGAGGCACCCGAGTCCATCCGTCAGGCACTGCGCTACCGGTTTGCGGAAGGCGAAGGAATGTGTGCCCGCTACGCGCCGATTACACCGGCCCTTCACCGGTTGGCGCAGCAGATGTTGCGTTGCTCCACCAGCAGTCTGTGCGCGCGGCTGGAATACGAGTCCCTGGCCCTGGGCCTGCTGGCGTTTCTGCTCCGGGCCGGTGATGACCATGGCATGACGGCGGCTGAACGCCGCCATGCCCGGCAGAAACGGCAGATCCGGGAGGCCCAGGACATTCTCCATGCCGAGTGGCGCTGCCCACCCACGATCACTCAGCTGGGAAGCGGGGACACAGGGGCCGGTCGACCACATGCAGCCGGACGCCGACCGCCTGGGGTTCAAACAGGCAGCAGAACATCTCCACCAGCTGATTGACGTCGTCCAGCCAGAGGTCTGCGCCCGCAAGTTCCCGTGCCCAGTCTGGCAGCAGGCCATCCACGGCTTCTCCCGGCACCACGCTGGCGAAGCGCTCGAAATGGCCCGCCTGTTCGATCAGCGCCTGGGTGAACGGGCGCCAGTGCGGGTTTTCCGGCCGGCGCCATACCGCCAAATTCACCTCTCCGAATGCCTAGCCAACAGTTATGTCAGGCGCGATGCCCTTGCTTAAACGTTATATTATAACATGACCTTTATAGCGGCCCGGTGGCAACGTGGTCTGGAAGAGGGGAGACCTTGCCACTATTACGAAGTCTCATCCTGGAGGTGATGCGATGCTGACAAGGGAAGAGCTGTTGAACGCCCCGGAGTCGGAGTACATGAACGCGGACCCGCTCGCGTTTTTCAAGGCCCTGCTGGAACAGCTGCGCCAGGACATCATGGGAACTGTGCACCGAAGTTAAAGAACTCAGCGAGCGTCGGGAAAGTGTCTTCCGCGAGCGTGAGTGACGGGCCTGCCGCCGTTATACCTGACGGCGGCGGCCCTCGGTTCGTCTGCGGGCCTGTTCCGAGTTAACGTAGACGGACTCGGTGAATGTGGCGTTGGCATGGCCCAGCTCTTCACTGATGTGCCGGATATCGGCACCGGCCTCGATCGCCTGGCTGGCGCCGGTATGCCGGAGGTAGTGGGTTTCCGATCGGATGGCCAGCATCTGCTTGGCTTCGTCGGCGTAGCCCTCCCGTTCCATCCGCTCGGCGGTGGCCACCATGGCCTGCTCGTAAATTCGCTGGATCTGGCGTTTGCCGATGGCGTTGCCCTTACCGGACGGCAGGATCGGGGTGGACTCCCCGGGCACCGGCAACGGCGACGTCAGCCCGAGGTGGCGACGCCAGCGTTTCAGATAGGCGAGATAGGCGTCGGGCAGCGTGACCTGACGGGTTTTGTCGCCTTTGCCAAACACGGAGTAGACCCAGTAGGGTTCGCCGTCGACCACCGTGCGCCGGAAATCGCCGAAGGTCGGGGTCCGCATCTGGCCGCGGTCAACCGGACGGGGAGCCAGTTCGCTGACCCGGAGGAACAGGCTTTTCATGGTCACGATGACGAACAGATGCCGTTCGTATTTCGGATGGAGACTGGCCAGTTCGGTCAGGGTTTCCAGCAGAAACGACCATTGCCAGTCCGTCAGCCGCCGGACCTCCGCGTCCCGGTTCTGGTTCAGGTTCGGTTTTGCCTTTCGGTCCCGTTTACGGACATCCAGTAACGGGTTCTTCGGCAGGTAGTCCCGGGCGACCAGGTATTTGAAAAACGTCTGCAGGGCCGTGCGGCTGGCATTCAGGCTGGCCTGGGTGACGGCATAGGGCGCCGCGCCATCCCTGGCGCGATGCGCCATGGGGCGCCAGTCCGGGTTTGATCGCCGTTGGTCGTTCTGGCTGCGGAACGCCGGATAGATGCCGCTGGAGATCCACGAGGCCGGGGGCGTCTTTATAAAGGCGAAATAGCTGCTGACCAGTTCACTGTCCGCCTGGGGCAGGTGGCGCCGCGCGATCAGCCAGGTGTAATTCAGGAATCGCTGAATCTCGCTGCGAAAGCGGTTGTAGGTTCCCGATACGTCGCTGTATTTCTCCAGAAACCTGCGACTGGTCTCAAAGTCCTCGTGGGCGCTTTGGGGGTCGATCGGAAGCGTTGCCAAGGCCACCCGCAAGTCCGGGTACAGCTCAAGGTCTGACTGCTCATGAATCCGTTCGGCGGTATCGAATAGAGGAAAGCCGGGAAATCGGGTTCGGGCGTTCATCGGATGCGTCTTAAGGTCGATCTGGCGTTGAGATGGATGTCTGCCAGGGTATGCAAAATGTCCAATACTCCTAAATATTGGACATCATGGATAGCCCCGTCAAATCAGCATCTTAACGGAACAACGGCGCGCTGTAATCCCACACCGGCGCCTTTATACCTGCAAACCGGCGAGACTTGGCGTTGTCGCCGGGACACGGACTCGCCGGCGCCGTTTCCCCGGATGTGATCACCCTGGTATGGTGCGGACGTTACTGGATTCCAGGTTGGCACACCTCAAGGCTCAAGGCGCATCGCGGGATGCGGGCCGTTCCGCTGTCGGGCTTCGGAGGATCGCTATTCCGGGGATCGCTATTCCGGGGATCGCTATTCCGGCATGGCGAAACCGGGGGGTGTCTGGACGCGGGAGCCCAGGTTGCGGTTTCATGCCAGCCCCGTGAAACGCCGCGAACCGGTCAGAGGGTTGAAGGTTATCAGACCGACGGGGGTAAACGGAGAACGAAAACACAGAAAGGAAGCATAGAGTGGAAAGAACGCGTGGAATGAGAAGAAGTATGGACATTGACACACGGTGCCCTGACGCGGTCGTCTTGATCATCCAAAAGTGCGCATAATGTATATTATGTTAAATGATGTATGGGCGCCGTCATCCCCCTGCAACGAAACCATGGCCTACTGCAACAACCAGCCTTTCGTGAGTGAGCGGTTTCCGCTCGGGAGGCACGACGCGTGGGCAATGAATCAGAGGCAACGGCAGGCGCTGACCCGGTAACCAACCGTGACGCGATGGCGGCGCTGCTGCGGCAACTGCGGGAGCTCCGTGACCGGATGGTTGCCGCCGCCGATCAGGCGGGTGGCTGCCTGGATCAGGTCAGTCCCGCCTACCGCGCCAGCGCAGAAAACCTGGTGCACTACCTTTCTTTACGGCGACAGGACATTCGTCCGCTGCAGCGACGCCTGGCGGAACTCGGACTGTCGTCGCTCGGACGTGCCGAATCCTGTGTCCTGGCAAGTGTCGATGCGGTTGGCCATGCACTGGCGCGTTTGCTGGGCGAGCCGATTCCCGAATCCCACGGAATCGGGACGGCGCTTCCGGATGTCCAATCCGGCCAGCGATGGCTGGCCGAGCACACGGAAGCGCTTCTCGGCGCGGCGCCCGAGGAGCGGTCAGTCCGCATCATGGTCACCATGCCCAGCGAGGCGGCCACGGACCCTTCCCTGGTGCGGGCACTGTTGGCGGCGGGCATGAATGTGATGCGAATCAACTGTGCCCACGACGATCCGGGAGCTTGGTTGGCGATGATCCGGAACCTGCGCACCGCCGAGGCGGAACTGAAGCAGTCCTGCCGGGTGTTTATGGATCTGGGCGGACCGAAACTGCGTACCGGCCCCGTGGCAGCGGGTCCTGCGGTGATTCATATCCGACCGGAGCGGGATCCATACGGGCGCCCGGTGGCGCCGGCCAGGATCTGGCTGACCGCCCAGGACAATCCCAGGCCCGCGCCCTCACCTGAAGGCGTCACCCTGCCCGTGCCTGGCGACTGGCTGGAGTCCCTGGCTCCGAGGGATGTCATCACCATGCTGGATGCCCGGGGGGCCAACCGCAAGTGGTCGGTGGTGGCCAAGAATACAGAAGGCTGCTGGGCGGAAACGTTTAAAGCGTGTTACGTCGTGCCGGGCACGCCGCTGCGTCTTTCCAGAAAGAAAGGGCGTCGCAGCCAATGCACCGTGGGTGCCTTCGCTCCCCATCCCGGCGTCATTCTTCTGCGCCAGGGTGACTGCATTCGGGTCACCGCCGATCCGAAGCCCGGACAGCCCGCAAAAACACCCCCCCAGGGACGACGGCGGGAACCGGCCACCATCGCCTGTACCGAACCGAAGGTTGTTGGTCAGGTCAGGGCCGGTGAAACCATCTGGTTTGACGATGGCAAGATCGGGGGGACCATCGAGGCCGTCGAGCCGGGGGCCTTTCTGGTCCGAATCACCCATGCCCGGCCGGGGGGCGCCAAGCTGCGGGGCGGCAAGGGCATCAACCTGCCGGATACGGACCTGGTGCTGCCCTCGCCCACGCCGGAAGACCTTGCGCAATTGCCTTTCATCGCCGAGCATGCGGACGCGGTGGAGATGTCATTCGTCAATTCGGTGGCGGATGTTCGCCGGATGGAAGCGCACCTGCGGGCGCTGTCGGTGGAAAAGCCCGCGATCGTTCTGAAGATTGAGACCCGTCGTGGTTTTGAAAACCTGCCGGCCATGTTGTTGGAGGCCATGCGCTGGCCCTGCTGTGGCGTCATGATTGCTCGGGGGGATCTCGCGGTGGAGTGCGGATTCGAGCGCCTGGCGGAGGTTCAAGAGGAGATTCTCTGGATCTGTGAAGCCGCCCATGTGCCGGTGATCTGGGCCACCCAGGTTCTGGAAAATCTGGCCCAGAAAGGGCTTCCGTCCCGGGCGGAAATCACCGACGCCGCCATGGGGCACCGTGCCGAGTGTGTCATGCTGAATAAGGGGCCGCACGTCCTGGAGGCCGTGTCGACGCTCGACAATATTCTGACCCGCATGCAGTCGCATCAGACCAAAAAGCGGGCCATGCTCCGGGAACTCCGGCTGGCCCATGTTGGCGCGGTTCCGGAGCGAACGGGCTAGCTGGCCGAGGTTTCCGCGAGCTGTTCCAGCGTCTTGTAGTCACACGCTTGGCGCGCGAGGAAACTGTCTTCGGAACTGACCAGAATGCTGTCGTCCCGCAGGAAACGCCGCCCCAGCAACACCGGATAGGCAAACTTGCCCCGGTCGGTCAGGGAAAACTGGGTTTCATGGCTGTGGCCGGCGATACAGAAGCGCATCTTGACCACGTGCCGTCGTTGCGAGGGCGCCCCCTTCCGCTTGATCAGCACGGTCCGGTAGACCGGCCGCTCGAACGTCAGCACCACATCCTCGTGCGCCACGGTACCTTCGCTGGGCTGATCCTCGTGGTCCCCAAGGGGCACCTGGAAGCGCACCCACTCCTGGCCGTCCCGAGTGAACGCCTCGATATTGACGGCGTGCAGCGATGAGGTCTTGGCACCGGTGTCCAGTCTGGCCTTGAGCCGGACGCCGGCTTCCTCCAGAACCACCCATTCGACAAACCCGAGGACTTCCGCCTCCGGTGACGCGGACCCGGCCTGGGCCTGCCCAGCCGTTCCCAGAAGCCCTAGGGAAATGATCAAAAAATAGTTAATAAACTGCATCAGAAATTTTCTGCACTCTTCTGTAAATCTGGAAAAAATTTAAGGAATCGATCTTCCAGCTCTTGCCGGTTCCGGAGAATTTCCTCAATGATCCCCTGAAAGCGGTTGGCAAAGCGGACGCGGCTGGCCACGCGGTCCAGGGCCTGGCCCACCTGCTCCAGATCCCGGTACGCTCTGAACCCGTCGTGGCACACTGTGCGCCGGGTCACCTCGACCATGCGGGGCGGCATCAGCGCTTCGTGCGCGCTCAGTTCACCGTAGAGTCGCAGGATGAACCGATCCGGGTCCTGATCACTGAAACGGTGCCAGTGACGCAGCAGGTAGTGATCGTAGAGCATGTCCAGGGCGACCCCGGCAAACCGGCGCCGCTCCCTGGAGAATACGGCCTTGCTGGCAAGGACTTCCGGGTGCCGGTCGGTGAACCGGTCGACCGCGAAATGGTGTCGGACACCCCGGCGCACGTTCTCCGGCAACGCCTCCACCCGCACCCCCCGGACGAAATCGCCCAGGATGCTGCCCACGCGGGCTTCGGGCGAATCCGGAGCGAGAAACGCGTGGGCAAGGTGGTTCATCAGAAGTTGACTTGCAGGCCGAGGCCAAGGCCATCCAGCGTCAGGCCGTCATCGTCGTAGTAGCGCATGTACTCAAGATTGCCGGAGAGGTTCTGCGCGAACTTCACATGGGCGCCGATGCCATAGGACAGGTCGGAATCATCATCCGACACCGATACCCCCCGGTACTTCGCTTCCGCTTCCACCCGGGTAAAGCCCACCACGGCGTAGGGAGTCACCGGGGACTCGTTGGCCAGATTGAGGGTCGCGTAGCCGCCGTAGAAGTTGTCGACAGACAGCTCCACGCCACGGACCTCGTCGTCGTCGACGCCAAAGCCGGCGCGCGCTTCGAAGCCCAGGAACGGCGTGGCCATAACGCCGACCTTGCCGGACAGGGTACCAAGGTCGGCGTCCAGACCGTCATCCTCCACATCCAGGAAGGTGTAGTTCAGGCCGGCATACAGGCCGCCGACACCGGATTTGTACATGTCCTGGGCCTGGGCGGCGCCGGCAAGGCACAGACCGGTGGTCAGGGTCACCAGGGCAAGGGGCATTCTTCTTGTTGCGTTCATGTGGGTTCTCCTTCTGAAAAGCAACGTCTCGGTACGCTGACATTAAGTACCATTGCCCTGACGCCGATGACCAGAGTCGGGATCCGGATTTGCACCGAATTTACCTCGATTTAATCCCCGCTTAATCGTCCGGGCTGTCTTGCGGATGTCCTTACCCCTAGGTATTCTGACGCCTCTTTTGGATCAGCTGGCTAGAGCAGTCGTTGAGAAACCTTTACCCCGTTATTTTCATCGTCAGCGTCATGTTCATTCTGCTGAGCATCTTCATGACGCTGCCGGTCCATTTGCTTGCCTTTTCGGGAGCGCCCAATGCTATGGCGTTCGCGAAGTCGGCCGCCATCGTGTGCGGGCTGGGCATTCTGGGCATCCTGTGTACCTATCGACAGCCCCGGGATCTCAAGCCCCGGTTCATGTTCGTGCTGACGGTCTCCAGCTGGCTGATCGTCGCCCTGCTCTCCGCCCTGCCGTTTTACCTGAGCAACCACGGCATTTCGATGACCGATGCCTTCTTCGAATCCACCTCCGGCATCACCACCACCGGCGCCACGGTATTCAGCGGCCTGGACCAGATGGATCCCGACCTGCTGCTGTGGCGCTCCATCCTGCAATGGATGGGAGGGATTGGCATCATCGGCATGTTCGTCGCGGTACTGCCGTTTCTGCGGGTGGGCGGCATGCGGCTGTTTTCCACCGAGTCGTCGGAGTGGACTGACAAAGCGCTGCCGCGGATGAAGACATTGAGCCGGAGCCTGCTGTTTGTCTACGTGGTGCTGACGGCGTTCGGGGTGTTGATCTACTGGCTCTCCGGCATGACCCTGTTCGATGCTTTCAATCATAGCCTGACCAGCATCTCGACCGGAGGCTTCTCGACCTCCGACCAGTCGATGGGCAAGTTCAACGATCTGATCCTGCTCGAGTCGACGTTGCTCATGATCCTGGGCAGCCTGCCGTTCTTTCTGTACGTGCGCGAGATTCACGGCCAGCATGGTGTGCTGTTCCGGGATCAGCAGGTACGCTTGTTCCTGGCCATCCTGTTCGTGGTGCCGGTGCTGATCACCCTGTATCGCTGGTGGGTATCGCCGATTCCGTTCAACCCGCTGCACAACTACGTGGCCACCCTGTTTAACGTGACGTCGGTGATCACCACCACCGGCTATGCCTCGGAAGATTATTCCACCTGGGGGCCGCTGGCGTTCGTGGTGTTCTTCTTCCTGATGTTCGTCGGGGGCTGCTCCGGCTCCACCGCCGGGGGCATGAAAATCTTCCGCTTCCAGTTGTCGCTGATCATCCTTCGGGAACAGTTGATGCGACTCCTGCACCCCAGGGCGGTGTTGAGCCGGAATTTCAACGGTCGTGCCGTCAGTGACGAGATCATCTCGTCCATGATCGCCTACACCTTTATCTTCCTGCTCAGCCTGCTGCTGATTACCGTGGCTCTGGCGGCGATGGAGCTGGACTTCATCACCGCCATCACCGGAGCGCTGTCAGCGCTCACCAATGTGGGGCCCGGCCTGGGTGACATCATCGGCCCCGCCGACAACTTCGCGCCCCTGCCCGACGCCGCCAAATGGGTGCTGTCCATCGGTATGCTGATGGGGCGTCTCGAAGTGCTCAGCGTGGTGATCGTGCTGTCCCCGGCGTTCTGGCGCGGCTAACGGGGCTAGCGCATCCAGATCACCGAGGCATCCTCCAGCGGCAGAGTCAGTCGGTTGTCGCCCACCACGATCCTTGGCGTGTAGTGTCCCTTGGGTCGCGTCGGTACCCGGCACTGATAGACCCAGGTATGGCCGGACCCCGGCAGGGCTTCCTGAACGGCCATGGGCTGAACCAGCCGTGGCCCGAATTCCGAGGCCTCCGCCACCAGCTCCACCCGGATCATGCGCTCATCCAACCCGTCCAGGTATACGTCCACCGTCACCTGTTGCTCTCCGTCCAGCGTCTGCACCTCCATTCCGGTAAAGCGGATCCGGGGCCAGTGCCCGGCGATTTGCCGGGACTGCTCAACCAGCGCCTGAGCCACCGCTGCCGTCCGCTGCCGTCCGTTTTCGCTCATTGGCAGATAAAAGTCTTCGACATACTGCCGAACCATCCGGTTCGCGGAATAGGTTGCGGTGAGCGTGTTCATACTGGTGCGCACCCGGGCGAGCCAAGCCTCCGGCAGCCCGTCCGCGTTGACATCGTAAAACGCCGGAATGACCTCGTTTTCCAGCAGCTCGAACAACTCCAGGGCATCGGAGGCGTCGTGGTCATTGGTATGACTCAGCTCCTCGAAGGTCGCGCCGGGGCGGATGGCCCAGCCCACTTCCGGACGCCAGGCCTCGGCCCACCAGCCGTCGAACTGTGAGACGTTGAGGCCGCCGTTCACCAACACTTTCATGCCGCTGGTGCCGCAGGCTTCCCAGGGATGCCTGGGCGTGTTCAGCCAGACATCGACGCCCTGCACCAGCTGATTGGCCACGCCCAGGTCGTAATCCTCGATGAACACCACCCGGCCCTCGACCTCCGGACGACGGGAAAACCGCTTCCAGCGCTGGATCAGCGCCTTACCGGTATGGTCGTGGGGGTGGGCCTTGCCCGCCAGGACGATCTGCACCGGCCGGTCCCGCTGGCTGAGCAGCCGCACCAAGCGAGCCTCGTCGCTCAACAGCAGGTCGGGACGTTTGTACTCGGTAAAGCGCCGGGCAAATCCCAGGGTCAGGGTCTCGCTGTCCAGCAGAAGGCCGCAGGCAGCCTGAGTATTGCCACCGGGATGGTGTGCACAGTGCTGGCTGGCCAAGCGTTGGCGGAGGTAGTGGATCAGGCGCCTGCGCTGCGCCAGGCGCATGTGCCACAGTGTCTGGTCGGAAACCTCCGCCAAGGGCTCCAGGGTTTCCATAGGGCGGCACCAGCGATCCTGGCCGCAGGCGCCGGTCCACAGTTCATCCGACTCCGGTGAGTCCCAAGACGGCGTGTGAACGCCGTTGGTGACATATTCCACCGGTATGTCTTGCCTTGGCCAGCGGGGGAAAAACGGTTGAAAGATGGTCTGGGAAACCTGTTGGTGAATCCGGCTCACGGCATTGACCCGGCCGCTCATGGCAAGGGCCAGACGGCCCATGTTGAGCAGTGGGTCGCCGGTAGCGTCCCGGTCGTCGTCGTGCACTCCCAGGGCCACCAGTTGCTCCACGGACAGGTCGCTCTGGGCCAGCCAGGGCGCCAGGTACAATTCCAGTTGACGCCTGGGAAAGCGGTCGAAGCCCGCGGCCACCGAGGTGTGGGTGGTGAACAGGTTGCTGACCCGGGTGGCCGAGCGGGCGGTCTCAAAATCCCGTTCGTTGTCCCGGCCCCAGGACAGCGCCCGCTCCACCAGGGCCAGCGCGCAGTGCCCCTCGTTGATGTGGCAGACGGCCGGGTCCCGCTTCAGTTTCCGTAACAGGCGCCAGCCACCGATCCCCAGCATCATTTCCTGCTGCAGGCGCTTTTCCGGGTCGCCGCTGTACAGTTCGCTGGTGATGCCCCGGTCACCGGGCTCGTTGCGGGGGTCGTTGCTGTCAAGCAGGAGCAGTTCGCAGCGGCCGACCTGGCCGATCCAGGCTCGCAGGCGCACATCGCGCCCTGGCAGCGGCACGGTGACACGCAGCCAGCCGTCATCTTCGTCCCGCAAGGGCGACAGCGGCAACATGGTGGGATCGTTATAGGGATAGAACTCCAGCTGCTCACCGTCTGCGCTGATGGCTTGGCGGAAGTACCCCTGCTGGTACAGCAGGCCCACCGCCGTGACCGGCACGCCCAGGTCGCTGGCGGCCTTGAGGTAGTCTCCGGCCAGCACGCCGAGCCCGCCGCTGTACAGCGGCAGCGATTCGCTCAGACCATACTCCATGCAGAAAAAGGCGACGCCCCGCTCCAGCTTGCCGGGGTGGGCTTCGGAGTACCAGGTTTCCGCACGGGTAAACGCCGCGTGGGCGGTCAGCTGGGCCTGAAGGCGTTGCAGAAAGTCCGGGTCGTGGCTCAGCATATCCAGACGTTCGCCGGAAACGCCGTTCAGAACCAGCCAGGCGTTGCGGGTACTGTTCCAGGTGTCTTCATCCAGGGCCTGCCACAGCCGGTCGCTGCCGTGATGCCAGCTCCAGCGAAGATCGAGAGCCAGGGTGAACAGCCCGCCAAGGGCCTCGGGGAGTCGTCTCGGCCGATAGGCGTATAGAGTCATAGATCCTCGTCTTCAGGTCACTGGCTTGGCTGGCTGTCCGTCAGGCCCGCCGTCGGAACGGTGGGTGAAACGACGCGGCGGCACTCTGATCCTGCAGCCACTGCAACAGCCGTGAAATGTCCAGGGCATCCTGCTCGGTGGTGTCGAAATCGACACCGAGTCCATCGGCCGCTTTGCGGACGATGTGGGCCTTCAACCGGCCTGCCCTTCCCGGATAGCATAGTTCAAGCTCGATCGACTGGTTCAGCGCGACATCGTCGTAATCGGTGGCGATGAAGGCACCGCGCCGCGATGCGTTGATGATCTGCCCGCTGGCGACCGGCAGGCCGCGCTTGTACACGAGAATGGGAAGTTTGCCGAGAATGCGTGTGCTGAGCCGGTGTTCCATATCTGCCTCCCTGGACGCCAGGAACCTTTTTGTTTGAACAGTTTTTATACAAAACGCCTGTTCCAACAGGCTTGACTGTGGTCAATTCTTGATCGGAAGTTTCGGCAATCGTTCCGTTTCGGCCACCCGTTTCCGGATGTTTTCCGCCAGTTCCGTCGTGCAGAGCGTCAGGTCCAGCTGCCAGATCCAGTTGCCGTTCACCGTGCCCGGCTTGTTGAAACGGGCTTCCGAGCCCAGCCCAAGAAAATCCTGGACCGGCACCACCGCGAGCCAGCTCACCGAGCGCATGACCGCTGCGATGGCCGGCCAGGGCATGTTGTGGCCATCGGTGTTCAGGTACTGGTCAACGTAGTTCCGGGTCCGGTCATCCAGGCTCCGGTACCAGCCCAGGGTGGTGTCGTTGTCATGGGTGCCGGTATACACCAGGTCTTCCGGCTGGTGACGGTGCACCAAGTGTGGATTGTCCGGGTTGCCGTCAAAACCGAACTGCAGCACGGTCATGCCCGGAAGCTGGAAGTCGTGGCGCAGCTGTTCCACCTCCGCGCTGATGACCCCGAGGTTTTCCGCTACCAGCGGCAGCTCGGGAAAACGCCGGAAACAGGCCTCGAGAAACTGCCGGCCGGGTCCGGGTACCCAGCGGCCGAACCGGGGCTGGGGCGTACTGGCGGGAATTTCCCAGTACGCTTCGAAACCCCGGAAGTGGTCAATGCGTATCAGGTCGAACAGATGGCGCTGGCTGTCCAGCCGATCCAGCCACCAGTCGTAGCCGGAAGCGGCCAGGCGCTCCCAGTCATACAGCGGATTGCCCCAATGCTGGCCGTCCGGCGAGAAGTAGTCGGGCGGAACCCCGGCCACGGCGGTGGGCAGGCCATGGGCATCCAGCTTGAACAGGTGGCGGTTGGCCCAGACATCGGCGCTGTCGTGGGCGACAAAGATGGGGATGTCGCCAAACAGCAGCACGCCCCGGGCACGGGCGTAGTCACGGATGTCCCGCCACTGGTGGTGAAACAGGTACTGTTCAAAACAGATCGCCTCCAACAGGTCGCGGTTGGCCTCGGAGAAGGCTTTGAGAGCGGCCGGGTCCCGGTGCCGGTAGGGTTCCGGCCATTGCAGCCAACTGCTGCCGGGGTGCCGCTCGCGGAGCGCGGAAAACAGGACGAAGTCTTCCAGCCAGCGCCGGTGTGACCGGCAAAACCGGTCGTAGTCCTCGCGCCCGAGCCGGCCTTCACCCCGGGAGAACCGGGTCGCGGCCCGGCGCAGAAGCGGCTGGCGCCCCTGCTGCTCGAGCTCGTCCAGCTCCTCCGGGCGCAACAGGCCCAGGGTCGCCAGTTCGGACACATCAATAAAGGCCGGATTGCCGGCGTGCGCCGACAGTGACTGGTACGGCGACAAGTCCCGGTGCGTCGGGCCGACGGGCAGTGTCTGCCAGACACTCAGGCCGCTGTCGGCGATGAAATCCACGAACCGCCGGGCAGTGTCGCCCAAGGGGCCGAAGCGTCCGGCCAGGGCGGTCGGATGCAGCAGGACACCGGCTCTCCGGGTATGCCAAAGTCGCCTGGGGGAAAGACTGCTCATGATCCGCCATCGCCGTCCTGTTCGTGGCCCTGACGCATGGCTCCGCCGCGGGCCGGCTCGCCTCCGCCCTGGCTGAGTTGCTGAAAGATCGAGGCCGGCGGCTCATAGCCGATCAGGTCGTACAGACTGACCAAGTGGCGCCGGTACAGCTGTTCGAAGTCGGAAACGATCTGGGCCGGGTTGTAGTCGCCAAACCACCAGAACCAGTCCGAACCCTCGCACAGCGCCAGCTGGCGTCGGGCTGCCTCTTTCCGGTCCGTGCCCAGGGTGCCGTTGTCCATAGCCCGGTCGTAGTGTCCCTTCGCCTCGCACAGCAGATCCCAGGCCCGGTTCTTGTCGGGGTCTCCGATCCAGGTGGAGAAGGTGCCGTAGATCCAGCTGCCCGCCACCAGACGGGGCAATGTCACCGGTGGTGCCACCGGCCGCTCCAGCAGCTCCTGATAGGTGGTCAGGCGCAGGTACGGGTGTTTGGACAGCACCCGGTACAGCTCGTCGAGGAAGTGGATGCCGTTGTCCGGATAGTACTCCCAGGCATTCTCGCCATCGAGGATCACCGAAATCACCGGTGGCGGCCGCCCGACGGCACTCCTGGCGATGTTCTCCATGTGGTGGACCAGATCACCGACGGCATCCTTGGCGTGCCAGTCGGCGTAGGTGAAACCGATCAGGTCGGACAGGCCATCGTCGCGGAAGAATACGGTGATGTCGGCGTCGCCGAAACGGTAGCTCTGGTGAATGCCTGCGGTGTCCGGGGCCTGGCCCTGCTCCCGGGCCCGTGCCAGGCTGTTGTTGATTACCGAGTCACCACTGGCGGTCCAGCGGAAGCCCTGCCGGGACAGAACCTCCAGGGTGGCCTGGCTCAGCGCGCCCTCCGAGGCCCAGCAGCCCGTGGGCTCCATGCCGAAGCAGCGTTGAAACAAGGCTCGGGCCTCGGCCAGCTGCCAGTCGGCGCGCGCCTCCCCGCCCGGGTAGGCGGGGTGGCGGGGAAGCCGGATATCGGGCATGGCCTCCCGGGCCGCGCCCAAATCCAGCAGCAACGGCAGGATCGGATGGCTGTACGGGCTCACCGCCAGCTCCACCTGCCCTTTCTGGGCCAGGGCCCGGTAGCGGGGGATGATGCCCGCCATGACCTCGTACACCACGTCCAGCAGGGCTTTGCGGTCTTCCAGGGTAAAGCCGGCACCTTTTTCCTGCAGGCTCTGCACCCGGGCATTGGTGCGTCGCACCGTTTCGCCCATCCAGCCCAGGTGGTACCACACCAGAAGATCGGTGAGCAGAGACGGGGAAAGATACCGCTGGATGTCGGGACGGCTGCGGTAGAAGGCGGCGAGATCGGCCAGGCGGGCATAGGCGGGAAAGCGGTTGATGATGCGGTCTTTGTTGGCCCGCAGCGATTTGTCCATGAGTTCCAGGAACGCGGGGCTGCCCGGCACCGGCAATTCCGTGGACACCAGGGCCGCGAGCATCGGGTCGCCCAGCGTGCCGGCACCGTGACGCCAGCGCTCAATCTGCACCAGGTAAGTTTCCAGCTGTTCCAGCAGCACCGGGGCGAAATTGACGACCGCGCGGGCGTCCGGGTGTGTCTCCAGGTGCGCCGCCATGTCGCTGTAATCCTTAATGGCGTGCAGGTAGACCCAGGGAAAAACGAACTGTCCGGTTTGGCGGGCGTAATAGCTGGGCTGGTGCATATGCCAGCACAACACCACCGGGGTTTTGCCGTCAGAGGCCATGGGGGTAGTCCTGCCCGAGCATTTCCGGGGTGATCAGCACCACGCCCTTACTGGAGACATGAAAGCGTTTGCGGTCCTCATCCGGGTCAAACCCTACCACGGTGCCCGGGGCGAGTCGGCAGCCCCGGTCGATCAGGGCCTTGCGGACCCGGCAGTTGCGGCCGATCTCGACATCCGGAAAGATCACCGAATCGGTGACTTCGCTGAAGGAATGGACCCGGACCTGGGAGAACAGCAGCGAGTGCTTCACTTGAGCGCCGGACACGATGCAGCCACCCGCCACCATGGAGTCAACGGCGGTGCCGCGCCGGTTGTCGTCGTCGAACACGAATTTGGCCGGAGGCAATTGTTCCTGATAGGTCCAGATGGGCCACTCGGAGTCATACAGGTTGAGTTCCGGGCTGACGCCGATCAGTTCCAGATTGGCCTGCCACAGGGCATCGACGGTGCCGACGTCCCGCCAGTAGGCCGGAGCGCTGGTGGCCGGATCGCGGAATGGGAACGCCATCACCCGCAGCCGCCGGATCACCGAGGGAATGACGTCCTTACCAAAGTCATGGGACGAGCGTTCCTGCAGCTGATGGTCCCGGATCAGCTCTTCGAACAGAACACGGGTGTTGAACACGTAGATGCCCATGGAGGCCAGGGCCCGGCCCGGGTTGCCGGGCATCGGCCGGGGCTGTGCCGGCTTTTCCTCGAACTCGCGGATGCGGTATTCGTCGTCCACCGACATCACGCCGAGGGCCGAGGCCTCCTCGATGGGCACCTCGATGCAGCCGACGGTGATGTCGGCCTCGCTTTCCACGTGCGCGGCCAGCATGGTGCCGTAGTCCATCTTGTAGATGTGATCACCGGCCAGGATCAGCACATACTCCGGATGGTGGCTGCGGATGATGTCGAGATTCTGGAGAACCGCGTCGGCGGTGCCCTCGTACCAGGAGGTTTCGATACGCTGCTGGGCCGGCAGCAGTTCGACAAATTCGTCCATTTCGCCCCGGAGAAACCCCCACCCGCGCTGGATGTGCCGGATCAGGGAATGGGACTTGTACTGGGTGATGACGCCCACCTGCCCGATCCCGGAGTTAATGCAATTGGATAACGGAAAGTCGATGATCCGGAATTTGCCACCAAAGGGCACGGCAGGCTTGGCCCGCCACTTGGTGAGATCATGGAGACGCGACCCGCGGCCACCGGCGAGAACCAGGGCGAGGGTCTGCCGGGTAAGCCGGCTGACGAAGCGCTTGGCGGTATGCATGGGTCCATCCCTGCAACGGAGTGTCACACTGCCGATGGCCGTGATTGGAAACCGACAGAATTCGTACTGTCGTAACAATACTAGGACAATATCACGGAATTATGACGTAGAATTGCCAAAGGTCATTTTTTCGACACCCTTCCCCGGGTTCAATGACCTCAAATCCACTTAGGAATTGAGTCGTCTATGGATAGCCCCCTGCTCAGTGACTACGACCTGTATCTGTTTGGCGAGGGTCGTCACTGGCACATCTACAACGTCCTGGGAGCGCACCCCTGCCAGTTCCAGGGCGAGCATGGCGTCCGCTTCGCCGTATGGGCGCCGAACGCTACCGCGGTCAGCGTGATTGGAGACTTCAACGGCTGGCAGCCGGCATCGAACCCAATGCAGTGCCACGGTGCCTCCGGCGTGTGGTCGGCATTTGTTCCGGGGCTGGAGCCCGGCGCGCTGTACAAATTCGCCATCACCACCCGTCGGGGCGAGGTGCGGGTGAAGACCGACCCCTACGGCCAGCAGTTCGAGCTGCGCCCCGCCAATGCCGCCGTGGTCACCGCGCGGGAGCCGTTCAACTGGGGCGACGGTGACTGGCTCGCCCGCCGACGGCAGGATGCCTGGCAGCAGACGCCCCTCTCCGTCTATGAGGTTCACGCCGGCTCCTGGCGCCACCATGGTTCGGGCCGCTGGCTCACCTACCGGGAGCTGGCCGACCAGCTGATCCCCTACGTACTGGAGCTGGGGTTTACCCACATTGAGCTGCTGCCGGTCACTGAACACCCGCTGGATGAGTCCTGGGGTTACCAGACCACCGGTTACTACGCCCCCACCCGCCGGTACGGCAGCCCCGACGACCTGCGCTATCTGGTGGACCAGTGCCATCGCCATGGCATCGGGGTGCTGCTGGACTGGGTACCCGGCCATTTTCCCGAGGACGAACACGCCCTCGCCCGGTTCGACGGTACCGCCCTGTACGAACACGAAGATCCCCGCCGGGGCAAGCACCAGGACTGGGGCACGCTGATCTACAACTACGGCCGCCACGAAGTCCGTAACTTCCTGATCGGAAGCGCCCTGTACTGGCTCGACACCTACCATCTCGACGGCTTGCGGGTGGACGCCGTGGCCTCCATGCTGTACCTCAACTATTCCCGGCGTGACGGCGAGTGGCTGCCCAACGCGCAGGGGGGCAACGAGAACCTCGAGGCCATCGACTTCCTGCGGACCCTCAACGAGGTCTGCCAGACCCGGTTCCCCGGCATTCTGATGATTGCCGAGGAATCCACGTCCTGGCCCCAGGTGACACGCCCGCCCCGGGTCGGCGGCCTGGGTTTCAACCTCAAGTGGAACATGGGTTGGATGCACGACACCCTGGACTACCTGAGCCACGACCCGGTGCACCGGCAATACCACCATGACAAGCTGACGTTCGGTTTAATGTACGCTTTCTCCGAGAACTTCATGCTGCCCCTCTCCCACGACGAAGTGGTGCACGGCAAGGCCAGCCTGCTGCACAAGATGCCTGGGGACGATTGGCAGCAGCGGGCCAACCTGCGCTTGCTGTTCGCCTACCAGTACACCTACCCGGGTGCGAAGCTGTTGTTCATGGGCGGCGAGTTCGGCCAGCGTCGGGAATGGAGCGAGATCCGGGAGCTGGACTGGGAACTGCTCCAGTACCCCGGGCACCAGGGACTGAAAACTCTGATCCGGGACCTGAACCACCTCTATCGGGGCACCCCGTCGCTGCATGCCCGTGACTACCGCGCCGACGGTTTTGAGTGGGTCGATTGCCACGATGCTCCGCAGTCGGTGATCAGCTACCTGCGTCAGGGCCCGGATGACACCACCCTGGTGGTGATCAACTTCACCCCGGTGGTGCGCTACGGTTACCGCATCGGTGTGCCCCGGAGCGGCCACTGGCGGGAAGTGCTGAACACCGATTCCACCTACTACGGTGGCAGTAACGTCGGCAATCCGATGGGCCTGGCGGCACGGGACGAACCCTGGATGGGGCGCCCGGCCTCCCTGGAACTGACGCTGCCGCCACTGGCGGCGGTGGTCCTGAGGCCGGCCACGTGACGCGGGTCCTGTTCATCACCAGCGAAGTCTACCCGGTCATCAAAACCGGTGGTCTGGCGGATGTGTCCGGGAGCCTGCCGGAGGCCCTCTGCCAACAGGGCCTGGATGCGCAGATTCTGCTGCCCGGCTATCCCGCCGCCATGGAAACGGCCCGGACGACCGGCGCACGGCGGGAAGCCCAGCTCAGCCTGGGCCAGTATCACCTCAGCCTTTGGCGCACGCGCCTGCCTGGCACCCCCGTCACCCTCTGGCTGGTGGACTGCCCGGCGTTGTTCGACCGCCCGGGCAACCCCTATCAAAACGACGACGGCCAAGACTGGTGGGACAATGCTCACCGCTACCAGCTGTTCTGCCGGGTCGGTGCCATGATGGCGAGTGGCCAAGTCGGACTGAGCTGGCAGCCGGACATCGTCCACTGCAACGACTGGCAAAGCGGCCTGGTGCCGGTGTTTCTGGATGCGCTGCCGAAGCGCCCCGGTACCGTGTTCACCATCCACAACCTCGCCTATCAGGGGGTGTTTTCCTGGGAGACGTTCCGGGCGCTGGGCCTGCCGGACAGCCTGTGGCGCTTCGATCGTCTGGAGTTCCATGGCCAGTTGTCATTCATCAAGGGCGGGCTGGTGTACGCCGACCGCCTAACCACGGTCAGTCCCAGCTACGCCCAGGAAATCCAGACCCCGGAATTCGGTTATGGCCTGGACGGGCTGCTGCGCTATCGTTCAGACCACCTTACCGGCATCCTGAACGGAATCGACACCCGGATATGGAACCCCACCGAGGACCCCTACCTGGATTTTCACTACGATTTCGGCCAGATTGAAAACAAGACCCAGTGCAAGGCACGGCTGCAACAGCAGCTGGGGTTGGAGCGCACCGGTGCGCCGCTGTTCGGCTTCATCGGCCGGCTGGTGGAACAGAAGGGCATCGACTGGATACTCGCCGTGTTGCCCGGCCTGCTTGACCGTGGCTGCCAGATCGCCATTCTCGGCTCCGGCGAGCCCCGCTACGCCGACCCCCTGCGGGCCCTTGCCCACCGTCACCCCGGGCAGCTGTCACTGACCCTGGGATACGACGAGCCGCTGGCGCACCGGATCACCGCGGGCGCGGATCTGTTTCTGATGCCGTCGCGTTTCGAACCCTGTGGCCTGAACCAGATGTATTCCCTGCGCTACGGCACCGTGCCGGTGGTGCATGCGGTGGGCGGCCTCAGGGACACGGTCCGGGACTACGACGATGCCGGTGCCGGCAAGGCCACCGGGTTCTGCTTCCGGCAGCCGGGCCCGGATGGACTCTGGCAGGCCGCGACCCGGGCCCTGGCCGTCTACGACAATCGCAGGGCCTGGCGTCGCCTGCAGCGCAACGGCATGGCCATCGACCACTCCTGGGGCCGGCGGGCAAAGGAATACCAGGCATTGTATCGGGCGATCCTGAGGGATCGTTGCAACCACCCATAGCGGGGCGCGGGCCCCAACAGGAGACACCGCATGGACAAGGCGACGCGATTCCGCCTCGAAGCCCGGCCCTCGATCCCGGAGGCGCTCGACCGCCTGGATGAGCTGGCCAACGACCTGTTCTACAGCTGGGACCACGGTGTCCGGAACCTGTTCTCCCGCATCGACCGCCCGCTCTGGCAGAAAGTCGAGCACAACCCCAAACTGTTTCTGCGCCGGGTGGCACAGGAGCGCCTGGACGAAGCGGCCCAGGACCGCGCCTTCATGGCGGAATACCGCCGGGTCCTGAGCTCCTACGATGCCTACGTGGAGTTCGAGCCGGTGCCGGAGGTGACGGAAATCCTGGACCCGGCCAGCAACCTGGTGGCCTATTTCTGCGCCGAGTTTGGCTTTCACGAGAGTTTCCCGATCTATTCCGGAGGTCTGGGTATTCTCGCCGGTGACCATTGCAAGGCGGCCAGCGACCTGGGCCTGCCGTTTGTGGCCGTTGGTCTGCTTTACCAGCAGGGTTACTTTATTCAAACCATCGATGCCCAGGGACAGCAGATCGCCCGCTACCAGTCTCACTCCAGCGATGAGCTGCCCATCACCCCGGTAACCCAAGGCAACGGCGAGCAGCTCAAGGTGTCGGTGCCCTTTCCCGGGCGCCTGGTGGTCGCACGGGTGTGGCAGGCCCGGGTCGGGCACATCCGCCTGTACCTGCTCGACAGCCACACCGAGGAGAACAGCGAGCAGGACCGGGAGCTGACCCAGCGCCTGTACGGCGGCGACGAGTCCACGCGCATCAGTCAGGAAATGCTGCTGGGCATCGGCGGTACCCGGGTGCTGGAGGCCCTGGGCCTGAGCCCCACCGCCTGGCATATCAACGAAGGTCACGCCGCGTTCCTGATTCTCGAACGCTGTCGTCAGCGCATGACCGAGGGGCTGTCGTTCGAGGCCGCGCTGGAAGCGGTGGCCGCCTCCACGCTGTTCACCACCCACACCCCGGTTCCGGCCGGCCACGATATTTTTTCCCGGGACCTGGTCCAGCATGCCCTCGGTCGCTATCTCGAGGAATCCGGACTGGACTTTGAAACGGTGTTCGCGCTGGGCGCCAAGGCAGGGGACCACAGTTTCAATATGACCAGCCTCGGGCTGCGGGGATCACGCTTTCACAACGGTGTCAGCCGTATCCATGGCGGCGTCGCCTCGGCCATGGAAGGGGCCATCTGGCCACAGATTCCGCCGGAGGAAAATCCCATCGGCTATATCACCAACGGCGTCCACGTACCCACCTTTCTGGCGCCGGAATGGGCAAGCCTTTTCGACATCCACGCCCCCACCTGGAAAAGCGAACTGCGCAACCCGGAGTTCTGGAGTTTTGTTGACCAGATTCCCGATTACCACTACTGGAGCGTGCACAAGGCCCTGAAACAGCAGATGGGCGAGTTCGTGGTGGAGCAGCTGGAGCGGCAACACCAACGCAACGGCACCGGCCACTCGGTGACCGAGCGCATGACCCGGCAACTGGTGTCACCGGAAAAGGACACGCTGGTGATCGGCTTCGCCCGACGTTTCGCCACCTACAAACGGGCCACCCTTATTTTCGCCGACCTGGAGCGCCTTGAGCGCTTGCTGACCGACCCCGAGCGGCCGGTGGTGCTGATTTTCGCCGGCAAGGCTCACCCCAGGGACAACCCCGGCCAGCAACTGATCAAGGTGATTCACGAGTTGTCCATGCGGCCGTCGTTGATGGGCCACATCCTGCTGCTGGAGGATTATGACCAGGCCATGGCGCGGCAGATGCTGGCAGGCGTGGACGTATGGCTCAACAACCCCGAGTATCCGAAGGAGGCCAGCGGCACCTCCGGAGAAAAGGCCGCCCTCAATGGAGCCCTGAACCTGAGCATCCTCGATGGTTGGTGGGGCGAGGGTTACGATGGCCACAATGGCTGGGCGATCACGCCCCGGGACACCCGTCTGGATCCGGAATTCCGGAATCAGGAGGAAGCCCGGGACCTGCTCGACCTGCTGGAGCATGACATCATCCCCCTCTATTACGACCGCGCCTCCCAAGGGTATTCCAAGGGCTGGGTGGCCCGCTCCAAGGCATCCATGAAGACCATCACGCCCCGGTTCAACAGCCAGCGCATGGTGATGGATTATGTGGAACGCTATTACGAGCCGGCCTCCGCCCAAGGGGATCGGCTGCTCGCCGACAACGGCGCGGAAGCCCGGGAACTGGCCGAATGGAAGGCCCGGGTGCGCCAGGCCTGGAGTGGCGTGTCACTGAAGGTGGTCGGCTGCGTGGAGGAACTCTGCCGCAGCGACGGCAGTATCGCGCTGCGGGTGGAGGCGGATCTGAATGGACTGAATGCCGGGGATGTGCGTGTCGAGTGCCTGGTCACCCCCGAATGCACCGGCAGCCATGACTCACCCGGTCCGGACCGGTTCCTGCTGACGAAAGCCTCGGAACAGGATGGCCGGACGGTGTTCGAGACGGAAGTGGCGCCGCCCTATCCGGGACTGCAAACCCTCCGCCTCCGGATGTATCCCTACCATCCGGCCCTCACCCACCTGTTCGAGATGGGCTGCATGCTCTGGGCCTAACCCGCGGTTGCGGCCAGGGACGTGGCCACGGGGTTGGCGTACATGTCCAGCAGATAGGGACGAATGGCCGGCTCGCAGGCCGCCAGGCGACGCTCCATTTCCGCTTCCGCCGCGGCCAGGTCCGCCGGTGACCAAGTCTCGGCAGTCACCACCGCGTCGCTGACCGACTCCGGAGTGGCGTGGGCGTCCGGGTGTACACCACGCATCTGGTAGGCCACCAGGTTCGAGGCGTGCAGGTGGTAGTTGGCGTGCATCTCCCGGTCGATCCGGGCCGCCAGTTCCTTCGGGCTATCCGGCGCGTCGTGTATCGGGGTGCCGAAATGGACGTGAACATGCCCCTTGAAACCCCGCAGCCCCTTGACGATCTGCTCGCTGTCCTCACCCTCGGCCTTGGTATAGGAGCCGGTCCGGGCCCGGATTTCCAGCTCCCGGGCCTTGTCGGCGTCGCACGGGTCGTACTCATAGGCAATGGAGACCGGTACGATGTGCAGGCGGTTCATCGCCTCGCCGAAACCCAGGCCACTTTTCTTCTGGCTCATGTAGAACATTTTGATGATCGCCGGGTCGGTGTGGTCCAGGCCGTCCTTCGCCCTGCCTTCGCGCTGCGCGATCCAGATACTGTGGTTGGTGTCAATGCTGTGGTTAATGAAGCTCGACAGCGTCATGTAGGCGTCCCGCATTTCCCGAGGGCTGGTCAGGTTGCGGCGCACCACGAAGCTCTTGTTCAGGCGCATCATTTCCGCAAACACCCGGTTTTGCAGTAGGTTGTCGCCGATGGCGATGCGGGTGGTATGAAAGCCGTTCTGGAACAGCAGGTAATTGACCACCATCGGGTCGAACACGATGTCGCGATGGTTGGAAATGAACAGGTAGGGGCTATGCTTGTCCAGCCGCTCCAGGCCGCTGTGGGTCACCCGTGTGGTGGTGTGCTCCACCAGCTCGCCCACGTAGCGGGAGAGGTGGGCCTGAAGGTCGTCCACCCGGGTGATGCCGCCAAAATGGCGAGCCAGCCAGCGGCGGGTGAAGCCGCGCAGCACCGCCGGAGCCCAGCGGGCCAGGGTCGGCGACTTGAACCGACCCACCATGTCCAGGAATTCCTGGTCGTCGAGCAGACGCCGGATCGCCGGAGCCGTCTCTTCGTCCGAATAGGGACGGATGGCATCAAAATCCTGCATTGGAGTCCTGTTGTTGTGGTCACTACCGGAAATCGGGTTGGTGCCAAAACCATGGCATGCATGAAAGCCGCGCTATTGTAGCGGTTCTGTTTCCGGTTTGCCTCACCCGAAAGGCGGGTTGACCCACGCACTGGCACAATCTGGTATGATCTTCCACATTTCCTCGCCGGGGTGACGCCCCTCCGGCACACTGACCCCTTCCGGAACAACGACAAGCGGCTCATCCATGTATTTCGACCACGACTTCGAGCAACTGGACACCGAACGCCCCCAGGGCATGCAACGAACGCCGGAGGCCGTGTTGCACGAGGTATTCGGGTACGAGTCCTTCCGACCGTTGCAGGAAGACATCGTGAACGAGGTGGTCAATGGCGGGGACGCCCTGGTGCTGATGCCCACCGGTGGTGGCAAATCCCTGTGTTACCAGGTGCCGGCCTTGGTCCGCCCCGGTACCGCGATCGTGGTGTCGCCGCTGATCGCGCTGATGCAGGACCAGGTCAATGCCCTGCGCGAGCTGGGTGTCAGGGCCGCTTTCCTGAACTCCACCATGGACTTTGAGCAGGCCCGGGCCACCGAGTACGCCCTGACGTCCGGCGAGCTGGACCTGCTCTATTGCGCGCCGGAACGGCTGATCCAGCCCCGCACTCTGGAGCTGCTGCACAATACGCCCATCGCCCTGTTCGCCATCGACGAGGCGCACTGTGTCTCCCAGTGGGGTCATGACTTCCGGTCGGATTATCTGCAACTGAGTCTGCTGGCACGGGAATTTCCCGGCGTGCCCCGGATCGCCCTCACCGCGACCGCCGACGAGCGCACACGCAGGGAGATCGCCGAACGTCTGTGTCTGACCGAGGCCCGTCACTTCATCAGCAGCTTCGACCGGCCCAACATCCAGTACCGAATCGCGCCCAAGACCAACGCCAACCGGCAACTGCTGGACTTCATCCGCTCCGAACACCCGAGCGACAGCGGCATCGTCTACTGCCTCTCCCGCAACAAGGTGGAAGCCACCGCGCGGATGTTGGTGGAACAGGGCTTCCAGGCCCTGCCCTACCATGCCGGCATGAGCGCCCAGGATCGGGCCCACCATCAGGAGCGTTTTCTGCGGGAGGACGGCATCATTATGGTGGCGACCATCGCCTTCGGCATGGGCATCGACAAGCCGGACGTTCGTTTCGTCGCCCATCTGGACCTGCCCAAAAGCCTGGAGGCGTACTACCAGGAAACCGGTCGGGCCGGCCGGGACGGCAACCCTTCCACGGCCTGGATGGTGTACGGCCTGCAGGATGTGATCAAACTGCGGCAGATGCTGGAGGCCTCTGCTGGCAACGACCAGTTCAAGCGGATCGAACGCCAGAAACTGGATGCCATGCTGGGCTTCTGCGAAGTGACCAGTTGCCGACGCCAGGTGCTGCTCCGCTATTTTGGGGACGACCTGCCGGAGCCCTGCGGCAACTGCGACACCTGCCTCAATCCCCCCGAGACCTGGGACGGCACGGTGGCGGTACAGAAAGCTCTGTCCTGCGTCTACCGAACGGGCCAGCGTTACGGCGTGAGCTATCTCATCGATGTGTTGCGGGGGGCCGACAACGAACGGATCCGGCAGGCGGGCCATCAGGCCGTGTCCACCTATGGCATTGGCGAGGAGTTGAGCGCCAACGAGTGGAAATCGGTATTCCGGCAGCTGGTCGCCAAGGGCTACCTGCGCGCCGATCCGGACGGTTATGGCGCGCTGCAGCTCACCGAACGGTGCCGCCCGATCCTCAAGGGGGAAGAACAGGTGTGGCTACGCAAGGATCCGGTCTCGCGCCGGCCGGCTGGCCGGGGAACGGGAAACGTCCGCACGGCCAGCCTGGAGATCCGGGATCAGGCCGCCTGGGACCACCTGCGAGCCTGCCGCAAGGCCCTGGCGGATCAGCAGGGTGTGCCGCCGTACGTGATCTTCCACGATACCACCCTGTTCGAGATGCTCGAGCGCCGCCCTCGGACCCTGGCGGAACTGGCAGAGATCAACGGGGTTGGTGCCGCCAAGCTGGAAAAATACGGCGACGCTTTCCTGGCGGCACTGGCCGAACTGGACGCCTAGCTAGGCGGACAGTGCGTTCCCGCCTGGAAGCCTCTTTTTCTCACCCGGTAGTGGGCAATGGAGGTGGCCACGTGGTTGCCTTCCTGATCCATCAGCCGGCCTTCGAGGGTGAACTTCGCCCGACCGGTTTCGTCCGCCTCCGCCAGAATCGCCGCGATCTGTTCCGGCGACAGGGAAAACGCCACCGTCACGTCCGAATTCGCCGGCTGCAGGAACTCCAGGGTCATCGCCTTGAGGATCGGCGTATAGGCCGGCCCCAGATCGAACAGGCTCAGTACGCCCCCGGGAATCTCGGCGACCAGGAAATAGGCGCCCGCGTACAGGCTGCCGAAGTGGTTGCCGTTGCCTTTCAGCGGAATCCGGGCCTTCACGTACCCTGGGCGCAGCTCCTCGACCCGGAAACCGTTGCGCCTGGCGAACGGAATCGACAGGCCGATGATCCGGTTGACCGCGGCATAGCCTCCGGTTTTTTTCAGCCAGGCCACCGGGTGGCTCAGGGTGGCCCGGGGATCGGCGCCGGCGACCCACTGGCCGGTGGCGGTAATCAGGTGGTCAATCAGTGCCATGGCATGTCCTGTTGTTGTGACGGTTGTCGTGGATGGGACCGATCCCGCAATTTATACGTTATTTTTGCGAAAATTTCGTTTACAGTGAGGACAAAAGTCATCCGTCAGACACCATCAGAGAAGGAACTCGCCGTTGGCGCTATCCGGTCGCTCCCTGGTGCTGGCCCTGTTTTTCTGGGTTGGCTGCCAGGCGCAGGCAAATGACGACACGACCACGGACGGGCGTGCCACCGAGCCCGCTCCGGAGACGTTCGTCCTCTGGTACCGCAACTACGACAGCCCTGCCATTCGTTCCCTGGTCCAACTGGCCCTTGACAAAACGCCCGAGTACGGTCCCTATACCCTGCGTCGCAGCGAGGAGCTGAGCCAGGGGCGCGCCCTGCTGGAACTGGCCAGCGGCCGCTCTCGGCTGGTGGATATCGCCAACGTGGCCACGTCGAAGGAGCGGGAAGCGGAGCTGACCGCCATCCCGATTCCCATCGACGGTGGCCTGCTGGGCTTTCGGGTATGCGTGGTAAAAGCGGACCACCTGCCTCGCTTCCGGGGCATCCAGACACTGGCGCAGCTGCGGGACAGTGGCATCCGGATCGGCCAGGGCAGCCACTGGCCGGATACCACCATTCTCCGGGAAAGCGGGCTTACGGTGATCACCCACACCCGCTATGAAATCCTCCTGACCATGCTGCGCAACGACCGTTTCGACTGCTTTGCCCGGGGCATCAGCGAAGTGACCCCCGACCTGCGGCTGGCCGCCGATCCCAACCTGGTGATCGAACCCAATCTGCTGATCGCCTACCCCATGCCGTCCTACCTGTTCGTCGGGCCCCGGGACACCCTGACGGCGCACCGGCTGCAACTGGGGCTGGTGCGGGCGATCGAGGACGGCAGTTTCGGGACCTATCTGGACCACTTTTACGGTCAGGCGGTGGCCCGCCTGAATCTGGAACAACGGCGGCTGATCGTGCTCGACAATCCGCTGCTGAGCGAGGAGTCCCAGTACGTCAGCCGGGAAACTTTCGACAACCTGCGGCGGCGCCTGGACCTCCTTGTCCCGGAGCGCTGATCAGACCCGGAAGCGGGAAACGTGCTCGTTGAGGGTGCGGCCGATGTCCTCGACATGGCCACTGTAGACATCGTTCTCGCTGGCCGCGGCGGCGGCCTGCTGGCCCTGCTCGGCGATGCGATTGATGGAGGCATTGAGCTCTTCCGTCACGGACGTCTGCTCCTCCGAGGCGGTGGCGATCTGGGACGTCATCTGACTGATCGCTGAAATGGCTTCGGCGATCCGGTTCAGGGCTTCCATCGCGTCTTGGGCCTTCTCCATGCTCATGTTGGAAACGGCCGTGGACGCTTTCATCACATCCACGGCGTTGTGGGCCCCTTTCTGCAACCGCTCGATCATGTCGTTGATCTCTTCGGTGCTCTGCTGGGTCCGCTGTGCCAGGTTGCGCACCTCGTCGGCCACCACCGCGAAACCGCGCCCGGCTTCCCCGGCCCGGGCGGCTTCGATGGCCGCGTTCAGCGCCAACAGATTGGTCTGCTCGGCGATGCCCTGGATCACTTCCAGCACCGAGGTGATGGAGGTGACATCCTGACCCAGCCGGTCGATCACCTCGGCTGCGGCGTTGATTTCCTTGACCAGTTTTTGCACCGCGTCCCGGCTGGCGGCCACGGTTTCCAAAGATGCATGGCTGTCGGCATCGGCGGTGTTGGCCGCGTCGGCGGTCTGTTGGGCATTGCGGGCAATCTCGGCCGCCGCCGCCGACATTTCGTTGATGGCGGTGGCCACCATGTCGATTTCCGACTGCTGTTTTTCGACACTGGTGCGGCTGGCACTGGCGGTCTTTTTCAGGGACACCACGTTATCCCCGAGTTCCCGGCTGCCTTGCTGCACGTCCCGCACCACGGTACGGATATTCTCGACGAACCGGTTGAAGCTGCGCGCCAAGTCGGCAAACTCGTCGCTGCCGGAATCGTCCAGACGCTGGGTCAGGTCGGCGTCGCCGGAGCCGATGTCATCCATCGCGGCGTTCAGGCGCCGCACCGGTGCCATCAGCACCCGGATGCCCAGATGCAGCACCACCAGTGACAGCAGCAGGGCGATGGCGGCAATGATCAGCCCGGTCATGCGGGCACTCTGGACCGGAGCGTGCAGTTTGTCCATGTTGACGAAGGTGCCCAGATACCAGCTCACGCCCCGGGCGCCGGTGATCGGATGGAAGCTGACCTCCCAGTTCACGCCGTCGGTCTGGTAGGCGCGGGGCGCGCCGTCGAGGTTGGCCTGGCCGCCGATCAGGGCGCTCACGTTCTTGCCCACCAGCGCCTGGTCCGGATGAAAGAGCACGGTGCCCTGCTGGTTGATCAGGGCGGCGTAGCCGTTGCCACCGAGGGTGATGGTGGACAGGATGTTATCGATGGCATCGAGGGTGATATCGCCACCCACAGCGCCACGGTAGTCTCCCTGGGTGACCGGTGCCGCGGCGGAAATGATGGTCTTGCCCGTGCTGACATCGGTAAACGGTTCCGTGTAGGAAGCGCGTCCGGTTTCCACGGCTTTCTTGTACCAGGGGCGGGTACGGGGATCAAACCCGGGGGGCAGCGTGGCGTCATCCGCCACGGTTTTCATCAGCATGGAGCCATCGGCCTTCCCGACATAAACGTTCTGGAAGCCGCCGGCCCGGGTGAAGGCCGCCAGAATGTTGCGAGCCTGGGCATCGTCGACGACCGGCTGCAGGGCCGAAGCGGCGGCTTCGGTGGTGGCCAGCTTCGAATTGAGCCACTCGGCGATACTCGAGGTGCTCTGGGCCACTGATTCATCGATCATCGCCTCGACATAGGTTTCCGTGGTGTGCCGGAGGCGGAGGTCGCTGGTTACGGTAAAGGCGGCCATCACCAGGAGCAGGAGGACCCCGAAAGCAACAAGCAGTTTTTGACCAAATGTCAGATTCACAGGAAGAACTCCCCTAGCAGGATCGGAGAATACAAGTCACAAGTGCAGGAAGGGCCGAAAGATTACCCACTTTCGGGACCAAATTCTGTTATATCTTGTTTCGCCCCCTGCTACGAAGTCTTTAGCGCCATCTGTTAAACTCCTTCTGCGCAACCTCCGGCAGACACCTGCCGGCACCCACGTGACCCAGCCCGACGAAGAGAGAGCGTTTCGATGGCCCACGAAGAACTCCACCTCAACCTCCGTAACCTGACGCTGGACGACTACGACCAGCTGCAGGCCCTGATGGACCTGGTTTACGAGGACATCGGCGGAGCCTGGCCCAAGGACACCATCAGGGCGCTGGTGGAACAGTTTCCGGACGGGCAGATCTGCATCGAGGACTGCGGCGAACTGGTGGCGGTGGCTCTGACGGTGTGTGTCAACTACGACCGCTTCAGCAACCCCCACACCTACGACGACCTGATCCTGCGCAACGAGAAAATCTGGCACAACCCCGACGGCGACTCCCTGTATGGTCTGGACGTGTTCATTCATCCGGAGTACCGGGGTTACCGTCTGGGGCGCCGGCTGTACGAAGCGCGCAAGGACCTGTGCCGGTCCATGAACCTGAGGGCGATCCTCGCCGGTGGCCGGATTCCCAACTACCACAAGTACAAGGATCAGTACTCGCCGGAGGAGTACATTCAGCGGGTGGACCGGAAGGAAATCTACGACCCGATCCTGACCTTCCAGCTCTCCAACGATTTCCAGGTGACCCGGCTGATGCACAAATACCTGCCGGAAGATGAAAAATCCATGGGTTACGCCACCTTGCTGGAATGGCGCAACATCTTCTATACCCCGCCGGAACCGGTGCTGCGGGCCAAGAAGACCCAGGTGCGCATGGGCGCGGTCCAGTGGCAGATGCGGGAGTTCGGCTCGGTCGAAGAAGTGCTCAAGCAGGTGGAATACTTCGTGGACGCGCTGTCGGACTACAAGAGCGACTTCGCGCTGTTCCCGGAATTCTTCAATGCGCCCCTGATGGGCCTGACCGACCAGGTGGATCAGACCCGGGCCATCCGTTTCCTGGCCGGATTCACCGAGCAGTTCCGCAACGAAATGTCGGAAATGGCGGTGAGCTACAACATCAACATCATCACCGGCTCCATGCCACTGCTGGAAAACGACCGGCTGTTCAACGTTTCCTACCTGTGCCACCGTGACGGTCGGGTGGACGAACAGCGCAAGATCCACATCACGCCCCACGAACGGCGGGACTGGGTCATCGAGGGCGGCAACAAGTTCCAGGTGTTTGAAACCGATGCCGGGCGGGTGGCCATCCTGATCTGCTACGACATCGAATTCCCGGAGCTTGGGCGGATTGCGGCAAACCAGGGTGTGGACATCATCTGTGTTCCGTTCTGGACGGACACCAAGAACGGCTACCTCCGGGTCCGGCACTGCGCCCAGGCCCGGGCCATCGAGAACGAGTGCTACGTGGTGATCACCGGCAGCGTCGGCAACCTGCCGAAGGTGGAAAACCTCGACGTCCAGTATGCCCAGTCATCGGTCTTCTCGCCGTCGGACTTTGCCTTCCCCCACGACGCGGTCATGGCCGAAACCACCCCCAATACCGAGATGATCATGTTCTCGGACATGGATCTGGCAAAACTGAAACTGGTGCGCAACGAAGGCTCCGTCAACAACCTGAAGGACCGCCGCGCCGACCTGTATCGGGTCGAGCTGCTGGCGCCGGTGCACGGCGGCAGTTGATGTGCCGCTTCAGGGTTTTGGTGTAGGACACTGATGACATTGTCAATTCATCGAAGAGTGTCTATTGTTTAACCATTATCCAAGTCGCCCGACCGGTGGGCTGGCTGCAGCGGATAGGGATATCATCGATATCATCAGAGAACGTCATTCATGAACGAAGCACTTCCCGATCTAACGGCCCGGTTCCGGGTCAGGCATGGGCTCTTTCGCAAGGAAATTGTTGAAGCCTCCCTGTTCGAGCTGGACGGCTACGGTTGTGTGATGAAGACCGACAAGGTGTTCAACCCCGGCGATACCCTGGTGCTGGATCTGGTTATGGACATGCCCTTCGAGGAAATCCGCGCCGAAGGGGTTTCCGGCCTGGTGACGGAACGTCGAAAGCACTGTAGCAACTTCTTTCATTCCATTAATTTTGTGGAGTTTGACCCAAATTCCCCCCTATCCGAAAAGCTCACAAGGATTCGCGAGGTCCTGTCGCGAAAACTGACCCTGAAGTCACGCCGTTCCCCAATTTCCGGCTTCCGGCAAATGGCCTGACCGGTGGCGCAGCGTTTCACCCCCCGTCCGTAAAGGAGACAGTCCATGGCAAAGAAAGCCAAACCGAGCGTCGATAAGATCGTCAAGAAGGTCAACAAGGAATTCGAGAAGACATCCAGTCAGATCGAGGGCCTGATCAGCGACGCCCTGCGTCAGTTCGACAGCCTCCAAAGCCAGATCGAGGAGCCGGTGCGCAAGCTACTCAAGGAGGTCAACGAACTCCGGGAGCGTGAGATGAAGCGTTTCCACGAAGAATTCGATCGCCGCCTGACCGAGCTTCAGGAGTTCCAGAAAGCCGTCCTGGAACGGTTGGGCATTGCCGCCCGGGAAGCCGAGTCCGAGGTGAAAAGCGTGGCCGAACAGGCCAAAGCCGCGGTACCGACTGGCACCAAGCCCGCACCGAAGGCTGCCGCCAAGCCGAAGACCGGTACCAGGAGCGCCACCGCGGCCAAGACCGGGAAGAAACCGCTGGACAAGGGCGACCTGACCCGGGTCAAGGGCATCGGCCCGGCCACCGCCAAGAAAATGAAGGCAGCGGGTATCACCTCCATTGACCAGATCGCCAACCCGTCCGCCGAGGACCGGGAAAAGCTCAAGGCATTCAAAAGCCTCAAAGGTTATAGCCAGCTGTCCGCTGAAGCCAAGAAACTGCTCTGATGCGAACGCCTGACCAGCCTGTATTACGGGACATTGTCCTGGTTGGCGGCGGGCACAGCCACGTCGGGGTTCTCAAGCGGTTCGCCATGGACCCGGTCCCCGGCGTCCGCCTGACCCTCATCTGCCGGGACACCCACACCCCCTACTCCGGCATGCTGCCCGGCTATGTCGCCGGGCATTACAGCTACGACGATGTCCATATCGACCTGAGCCGGCTGGCCGAGTTCGCCGGCGCCCGCTTCTATCGGGACGAAGCCCTCGGGCTCGACCGCGACCGACAACGGGTCGTCTGCCGCAACCGCCCCGAGGTGCCCTACGACCTTCTGTCCATCAACATCGGCTCCTCGCCCCGGGTGGCGGACGTGGACGGCGCCGAGAAGTACACGGTGCCGGTCAAGCCTATCCACGGTTTCAACCAGCGCTGGCTCAAGCTGCTCAGCCGCGTCGAAAATCACGACGGCCCCCTGGTGATCGCCGTGGTGGGTGCCGGCGCCGGCGGTGTTGAGCTGTTGCTGGCCATGCAGTACCGTCTGCGCAGGGAACTGCGCCAGCGCGGCAAGGATCCGAACCAGCTGCACTTTCATCTGTTCGACGCGGCGGCGGATATCCTGCCCACCCACAACCCCAGGGTCCGCGCGGTGTTCCGGCGCACGCTCGCCGACCGTGGTGTGACCGTCCACCTGGGATCACCGGTGGTCAAGGTGGACGCCGGCCAGCTGCGTACCGAGGCCGGTCAGAGCCTGGGGGTGGACGAAGTGCTCTGGGTCACCCGGGCCGGCGGCCCGGCCTGGCTGGAGCAGACTGGGCTGGCATTGGACGAGGGACGTTTCATCCGCGTCCGGGACACTCTGCAAACGGAAACCGACGACAACATCTTCGCGGCTGGCGACATTGCCAACGTTGTTCACCACCCGCGCGAGAAAGCCGGGGTTTTCGCCGTACGCCAGGGACCGCCACTGGCCGACAACCTCCGCCGTCTGGCCACCGGCCGGGCCCCGAGGGACTTCCGCCCCCAGAAGCGGTGGCTGGCCCTGATCAGCACCGGCGACCGATACGCGGTGGCATCGCGGGGCGACCTGGAACTGCACGGCGCCTGGGTCTGGCGCTGGAAGGACTGGATTGACCGCCGCTTCATGCGCCGGTTCACCGAACTGCCGCCGATGCCGGAGGCGGTGGCGATGCCGGACACCGCCGCTGCCCGCAGCCGCGAGGAAGCGGCTCAGGCTCTGTCCGCCGTCGCCATGCGCTGCGGCGGCTGTGGGGCCAAGGTGGGCAGTACCGTGTTGTCTCGGGCGCTGAGCGAGCTGCGCCCCGTGCAGCGGGACGACATTCTGGTGGGCCTGCACGCGCCCGACGATGCCGCGGTTCTGCGGGTCCCCGCCGGCAAGGCGGTGGTGCAGACCGTGGACTTCTTCCGCGCCTTTATCGACGATCCCTATGTCTTTGGCCGGATCGCCGCCAACCACAGCCTCGGCGACATCTTTGCCATGGGCGCCGAGGCCCAGAGCGCCACCGCCGTGGCCACCGTGCCCTATGGTATTGAGGCCAAGGTCGAAGACGTGGTGTTCCAGATGATGGCCGGGGCGGTGGATGTGCTGAACGATGCCGGTTGTGCCCTGGTGGGCGGACACACCGGCGAGGGTCGAGAGCTGGCCCTGGGATTTGCGGTCAACGGACTGGTCGACCCCGACCACATCCTGAGCAAGGCCGGACTGTGCCCCGGGGATGCGCTGGTGCTGACCAAGCCCATCGGAACCGGAACCCTGCTGGCCGCTCATGCCCGGCTGGCCGCCAAGGGGCGCTGGATCGACACCGCGCTCGCCTCGATGGTGCAATCCAGCCGGCTGGCCTCCGACTGCTTGCGGCGCCATGGTGCCCGGGCCTGTACCGATGTCACCGGTTTCGGTCTGCTGGGCCACCTGATCGAGATGACCCGGCCCTCCGGAGTCGACGCCGAACTGTCGCTGTCCGCCATTCCGGTACTGCCGGGGGCGGAAGAAACCGTGGCCGCCGGCATCCTGAGTTCGTTGCAACCGGCCAATGTCCGGCTGCGCCGGGGCATCCGCGACCAGGCCCGCTGGCGCGAGCACCCGCGCTATCCGCTGCTGTTCGATCCGCAGACCGCCGGCGGCCTGTTGGCCGGCGTGCCAAAGGCAAACGCCGAAGCCTGTGTCCGGGAGCTCAAAGCCCTGGGCTACCCGAACACCGCGATCATCGGGCAGGTGCTGGCCCAGGAGCGCCAGGGCGCTATCGAGCCGATCCGTCTCTGTGACTAGACCTCCGGAGCCGGGCCCGGGTAACCGTCTCGGTGAACCGGGCCCGGCTTCCGACGGTTCAGGGTTCCGGTAAATCCGGGTATCCTGTGCACCCTTCCCCATTAACCAGAACAGGGTTTCACAGTGTCATTGACCACGATACGGAAAGTCATCGCGTCCGCACTGTTGCTGCTTGCGAGTTCGGCTGTCTGGGCCGAGACCTTCGTCTTCACCGCCATTCCGGATGAGGACGAAACCAAGCTGATCGAGCGTTTTCGCGGGGTTGCCGACTATCTGTCGGAACAACTGGATGTGGAGGTTCGCTACATTCCGGTGAAGTCCTATGCCGCCGCCGTCTCTGCGTTTCGCAACAATCAGGTGCAGCTGGCCTGGTTTGGCGGCCTGTCCGGCGTCCAGGCCCGCCGGCTGGTCCCGGGGTCCGAGGCCCTCGCCCAGGGGGTGGAGGATCAGGCCTTCCAGACCTATTTCATTGCCAACACCAGTACCGGCATTGCGCCGGCCCAGGATCTGAAAGAACTGACGGACAGCCTGCGTGGCAAGACCTTCACCTTCGGTTCGAAGGGGTCCACCTCCGGCCGCCTGATGCCCGAGTTCTTCCTGCGCCAAGCCTTTGGCACCTCGCCCGAGGACGTATTCGATCGGGTGGGCTTCAGCGGTAACCACACCCGGACCCTGCGCTTGGTGGAGGCGGGCACCTATCAGGTGGGCGCGCTCAACTTCCAGGTCTGGCAGAAGGAACTGGAAGACGGCAACATCGACGAATCCGCGGTGCGAGTCATCTGGCAGACACCGCCCTACCCGGACTACCAGTGGACCATCCGTGGCGACGTTGACCAGCGCTTTGGCGAGGGTTTCAAGGCGAAAGTCCGGCAGGCGCTGCTCGACCTGGATGACCCGGAGTTGCTGAAAAGCTTCCCCCGTTCCGGATTCGTGCCCGCGTCCAACGACGATTACGAACCCATCCGCGAGACGGCCGAAGCGATCGGAATTCTGGACTGATGTCGGCGTTTGACCTTTCCGGCCTGACCGCGTCCTTCGGCGGCGAGCGGGTCCTGGGCCCGCTCGCCCTGAGGGTGCAACCCGGTGAGAAGGTGGCGCTGGTGGGTAAAAGCGGCGCGGGCAAGTCCACCCTCATCCGCCTGATCCATGAGCGGGTGGGCCGCGCCTCCGCCCTGGTGCCCCAGGAGCTGGGGCTGGTCAACGCCCTGCCGGTGTTCCACAACGTGTTCATGGGCCGGCTCGACCGGCACGCGACCTGGTACAGCCTACTGACGCTGGTGCGGCCGTTCAGGGCGGACCGGGAAGCGGTGCGGGCGCTGCTGGCCGACTTGCATCTGGCGGAGAAACTCTGGACGCCGGCGGCGGCTCTGTCCGGTGGCCAGCGCCAGCGGGTCGCCATTGCCCGCGCCCTTTACCGGGGCGCACCGTTGTTGCTGGCCGACGAGCCGGTGTCGGCGCTGGACGGGCCGATGGCGCACCAAGTCATGGCCCTGCTCCGGGACCGGTTTGAAACCAGCGTCATTGCCCTGCACGACGTGGACCTGGCGCTGGCTTACTGCAACCGGATCGTCGGCATTCAGGATGGCGGCATCGCCCTGGACGCCGGCGCCGACCGGCTGTCCGCCTCGGACATCATGTCCCTGTACTGAGGAACGTCCGGGCATGTTCTCCTACCCGACCGTACGACTGAGCCTGCTGTTCGTGGCCCTGGCCTTGGTCGGGCTGCTGCTGGCCGATATCAGCATCACCGCCTCCAACCCCTGGCGGGATCTGGGCAATTTTTTCCTGGGTGTGGTCACCCCCAATTTTTTCAGCTCCGAGGGCCTGCTGACAGCGCTGTTGCGAACCGTGTCCTTCGCTTTCGTCGGGGTGGCGCTCGGCAGTCTGAGCGGGTTCCTGCTGGCCCTGCTCTACCGCCATGGGCCGGTCCGGGTGTTCTGCGCCTTCATCCGCGCCATCCACGAGCTGTTCTGGGCGCTGATCTTCCTACAGTTCTTCGGCTTCCATCCGCTTACTGGGGTGTTGGCCATCGCCATTCCCTACACCGGTATTTTCGCCAAGGTGTATGCCGAGATCCTCGATGAAGCGGACCCGGAACCCTACCGTCTGCTGCCCCCCGGCACCGGCGTGGTCGCCGCCTTTGTTTATGCCCGCATCCCCGACTGCTGGGCCCAGCTGCGAACCTACACCGCCTATCGCCTGGAATGTGGCCTGCGGTCCAGCGCTATCCTGGGGTTCGTGGGCCTGCCGACGCTGGGCTTCTATCTGGAAACGTCCTTTTCCCAGGGGCTGTACTCCGACGCCGGCGCCGTCCTGATTCTGTTTTACGTACTGATCGCGGCCATCCCCCTGTGGGTACGGCCGAAACTGCTGCCCGTGTACCTGGTGGCGGCGCCGTTTTTCCTGGGCGAAGGGTTTCCGATTGTCTGGGGCAACGTCGAGCGTTTCTTCACCGAGGACATCGTTCCCGCGCCCCTGCGGCACGGTGAGGACGTGGGCGGGCTGCTGTCGTGGCTGGGTGACCTGTTCCTGAACGAAGCCTTGCCGGGGATCTGGAACACCGTCCTGCTCACGCAGATCGCCCTGGTGGCCACGGGACTGCTGGCCTTGTTGTCCTTTCCGCTGATTTCCCGCCATTTCGGCGGGCCGGTTCGGCGCACCTCCGGCCACATCCTGCTGGTGGTTGCCCGGTCCACGCCCGAATACGTGCTGGCCTATATCCTGCTGCAACTGTGGGGGCCATCCATGCTCCCCGCCGTGGTCGCCCTGGCGCTGCACAACGGGGGCATCATCGGCCACCTGATCGGCCGGCAAAGCGATACCCTCCGGCTCCGGCCCGACGCGCCCCGGGGCATTCACCGTTACGCCTGGGAGCTGGTGCCCCGCCTGTACCGGCCGTTTCTGGCGTTTCTGTTCTACCGTTGGGAAATCATCATGCGCGAGACCGCCATTCTCGGCATTCTCGGCATCTATACCCTGGGCTTTTACGTGGACAGCGCGATCCAGAACATCCGTTTTGACCGGGCGATGGTGCTGATCCTGATCACCGCCCTGCTGAACATCGGGATCGATGCTCTGGGACGCTTCATCCGGCGCAGGCTGGCGTTGCAGACCCTGCCCAGCTGCTGACGACGGGGTCCGGCTTCACCGGGCCCAGAACGTGAGCCTGGCCGGAGGGGCGCCGACCGGCCGCTGCCCGCTCTGAAGGTCAATACGCCACTGCATTTCCGAGCCGGTGGTGCAGAAGGGCGCGGTGAAACGGGCGTTCCAGCCACCCTTGTCGTCGGGCATCAGCGGTACCGGATACTCTCCCATGTACATGGACTCGCCCCGCAGTACCGCCAGGAACCGCTCCGGTGCCACCGGGGCGCGGACCTGGAGCCGGAATTCCGTGCCCTGGTCCCCCTCGCCCAGCGGCTCGGCCTCGACCACCCACTCCCCCTGGTCACTGTGCCAGCGGCACGGGCCGGCGAGTACGTCGCAGGTCGGCATCTGGGCCGCGGGTTCCGGTGAACGCAGCCATCGGGGCACAAACACCAGCACGGCTAGGACCGCCACAATCACACTCGCCACCAAAACTTCCCGCAACATGCCTCACCTCGTTCAGGACAAAGGCGCATTATGGGGAATCCCGTCGGCTTGGCAAAGGTTTCTCAACCGGGCCCAGTCGTGACAAAATACTGCGCCTGCCAAGAACCCATCCACCCTCAGACACAGGACACGCCCGTGCAACCGGACATCTCCGTCAAGCACCTCAACAAGGTCTACGCCGGCGGGTTCCAGGCCCTCAAGGACATCAACCTGGAAATCCATCCGGGCGAGATCTTCGCGCTGCTGGGCCCGAACGGGGCCGGCAAGACCACTCTGATCAGCATCATCTGCGGCATCGTCAACAAAACCAGCGGCGAGGTTCGCGCCGGCGGCTACGATATCGTCAAGGACTATCGCAAGGCCCGCTCGCTGATCGGGCTGGTGCCCCAGGAACTGAGCACGGATGCCTTCGAGACCGTCTGGGACGCGGTTTCCTTCAGCCGGGGACTGTTCGGCAAGGCGCCGGACCCGGGCCATATCGAGCGGGTGCTCAAGGCGCTCTCGCTCTGGGACAAGCGCAACAACCGCATCATGTCCCTGTCCGGTGGCATGAAACGCCGGGTGATGATCGCCAAGGCGCTGTCCCATGAACCCCGCATCCTGTTCCTGGACGAACCCACCGCCGGCGTTGACGTGGAACTGCGCCGGGATATGTGGGAGATGGTTCGCAAGTTGCGGGAAAGCGGCGTGACCATCATCCTGACCACCCACTACATTGAGGAAGCCGAGGAGATGGCCGACCGCATCGGCGTCATCCGGCAGGGGGAAATCATCCTGGTGGAAGACAAGACGCGGCTGATGACCAAGCTGGGCAAGAAGGAGCTGCGCCTGCAACTGCAGCAACGGCTTGACCGGATTCCCGGCGAACTTACCCTGGAACCGGTGGAACTGGCGAACGACGGCTGGGAGCTGATCTTCACCTTCGACTCCCAGCAGGAACAGGCCGGCGTTGCCCGCCTGCTGCGCACGCTGGGCGACCTGGGCATTGAGTATCGGGACCTACAGACCCGGGAAAGCTCCCTGGAAGAAATTTTCGTCGGACTGGTCCACGAATAGTGTTCCCGCTACGGAGACCTTCATGAACCTTCACGGTATTCGCGCAATCTACCTGTTCGAAATGGCCCGGATGAAACGCACGGTGATGCAGAGCGTGCTGTCGCCGGTCATTTCCACCTGCCTGTACTTCGTGGTGTTCGGCTCGGCGATCGGCTCGCGCATGGGTGACATCAACAGCATCAGCTATGGCGCCTACATCATCCCTGGCCTGGTGATGCTGACCCTGCTCATGCAGAGCATCTCCAACGCCGCCTTCGGAATCTACATGCCCCGCTTTTCCGGTACCATCTACGAGGTGCTGTCGGCGCCGGTCTCCTACCTGGAAGTGGTGGTCGGGTACGTTGGCGCGGCGGCGACCAAGTCCACCATTCTGGGGCTGATCATCCTGATCACCGCCCGCTTCTTCGTGGACTACGCCATTCTCCATCCGCTCTGGATGTTGTCGTTCCTGGTGCTCACCTCGGTGACCTTCAGCCTGTTCGGTTTCATCATCGGTATTTGGGCCGACGGTTTCGAGAAGCTCCAGATCGTGCCGATGATGATCGTGACCCCGCTGGTGTTCCTGGGGGGGACCTTCTACTCCATCGACATGCTGCCGGAGGTGTGGCAGACCATCAGCCTGTTCAATCCGGTGGTGTATCTGATCAGCGGTTTCCGCTGGGCCTTTTACGGTGTCTCGGACGTGCACGTGGGCATCAGCGTGGCGATGACCCTGGTGTTCCTGGCCATTTGCGTGGGCATCGTGTCCTGGATTTTCCGCACCGGCTACCGGCTGCGCACATGAACCGAAACCGGCGCGCACGCCTTCTGTTCCCGGCGCTGGCACTGGCGCTGCTGGCCGGCTGTCGCACCGGTACGGTTTCCTCGCAATCGGAGTGGCCGGTGGTGCCGGCCTGCTTCGTCGCCGGCGCCCGGACCGTGCCGGTGGTGCTGGAACTGGCCAGCACGCCGGAGCAGCGCCGGGTCGGTCTGATGGGCCGGAGCGAGCTGCCGGCGAATCACGGCATGCTGTTCCGCTATCCAGAGGAGCGCTCACCGAGTCAGGGGTTCTGGATGTACCGGACCCGCCTTCCCCTCGACATTGCCTTTCTCGATCGCCAGGACCACATCCTGAGAATCCGCTCCATGATTCCCTGCCTGGCCGGCGACAGCGCCGGCTGCCCCACCTACCCTGCCGGGGTACCCTACTGGTCCGCGGTGGAGATGAACGCTGGGTTTTACCAGGCGAACCAGATCGAGGTGGGTGACCGGCTGCGGCTGGGCGACGACTGTCACCGCTAGCGGTCCTTCCACTCCGGCGTCCGCTTGTCCAGAAACGCGCAGATCCCTTCCTGGGCGTCGTCTGCCTGGAGATTGTCCGCCATCACCTTCGCGGTGTAGTCGTAGGCCTCGGCCAGTGGCATATCCAGCTGCCGGTAGAAGGCCTCCTTGCCAATGCGCAGGGTGTGGGAGGATTTGTCGGCGATGGTGCGGGCCAGCCGGTAGACGGTGTCGTCCAGCACCTGCTCGTCCACCACCCGGTTCACCAGCCCGATTTCCTCGGCCCGGGAGGCGCTGATCATCTCGCCGGTCAGCAACATTTCCATGGCATGCTTACGGGACACATTGCGGGACAGCGCCACCATCGGCGTGGAGCAGAACAGGCCGATATTGACGCCCGGCGTCGCGAAGCGCGCCGTGTCCGCCGCCACGGCCAGGTCGCAGGACGCCACCAGCTGGCAGCCGGCCGCGGTGGCCACGCCCGCCACCCGTGCGATCACCGGCTTGGGCAGGTGTACGATCTGCTGCATGACCGCACTGCAGCGCTCGAACAAGGCCACCTGGAACGCGTGCCGGTCGAACTGTTCGCGGATTTCCTTCAGGTCATGCCCGGCGCAGAACACCCGGCCCTCGCCGGCCAGTACCACCACCCGGGTATCGGCGTCCGTGGCCAGCGACGCCAGCACCTCGGACAGGGTTTCCAGCATTGCCATGGAGAGGCTGTTGCGCCGCTCCGGCTGGTTCAGGGTCACCGTGGTGACGCCGTTGTCCCGGGACACCTTGATTCGTGATTCCGCGGTTTCCGTCATGTCTGCCTCCAGGGTTGCGTTGGATGTTGTTGTGCCAGAACCTATAACTGGCAGTATCCCGCAAGGCGATTACCCTGTCGAAGCGACTTTTGTCGGGCGGGTGCCGGGCTTTCGTCCCGAGCACCCGCAGTGTTCACGCCGGCAGCTTCAGCTGGTGGTAACCCCGGCCGAAGTACACCAGACTGCCGGCTTCGTCCCGCTGGCGCACCGATGCAATCTCGCAGAACAGGATTTCGTGGGTTCCCACGTTCACCCGTTTGCGGATGTAGCAGTCGAAGTTGATCAGGGCGTCTTCCAGAACCGGCGCTCCGGTGACCGACTGGCCCCACTCGGCGGCGGCGAAACGCTCTGCCATGGGGCTCTTGCCGCCGAACCGGTTGGACAGCTCCGACTGGTGATCGGCCAGGGTGTTCACGCACAGCACGTCGTTGCGGCTGAACACGTTGTACACCGAGGAGCCCCGGTTGAGGCACACCAGCAGTGTCGGCGGCTCGTCGCAGACGCTGCAGACCGCGGTGGCGGTAAAGCCGGCCCGGCCACCGGGGCCGTCGGTGGTTACCACATTGACGGCGGCCGCCAGGGTCGACATGGCATTCCGGAAAGTCTGCTTGTCCACCAGCGGCGGCAGGTTCACGATGTCACGCAGTTGTGCTTGGGATTTCATGGTTCTCTCCTTTTCAGGCCAGGCGACAGGCATCGTCGAAGTCCAGCCGGGGCAGCCGGCCGTAAAGGCGCGTGGGATCGCCGTGGCCGAGGTTGATCAAGAGATTCACTTTCCAGGGTGTGCCGGCAAAGAAGGTTTCGTTGACCATGTCCGGGTCGAACCCGGACATGGGGCCGGTATCCAGGCCCAGGGCGCGGGCCGCGAGGATCAGGTAGGCCGCTTGCATCGAACTGTTCCGGAAGGCCGTTTCATGGGCCAGTTCCGGGCTGCTGGTGAACCAGCTACGGGCGTCGCCGTGGGGGAACAGTTCCGGCAGGCGCTCGTAGAAGGTCTCGTCGTAGGCTACGATCACGGTGACCGGTGCGCTCAGGGTTTTGTCCCAGTTGCCACTGGACAGGCACGGCTCCAGCTTTGCCTTGCCTTCGGCGGTGCGGACAAACACGAAGCGGGCCGGGCCGCAGTTGGCGGAGGTCGGGCCCATCTTTACGAGATCGTACAGCTGGCGCAGGGTGTCATCGCTGACAGGGCGGTCCTGCCAGCCGTTGTGGGTGCGGGCCTCGGTGAACAGCTGGCCGAGGACGGGGGTAGCCAAGGGTTGACTCATAGGGCCTCCTGGGTGATCCGGTCGGTTGCCGGCAAGCGGTGCCGGCGCAGGTGGTCCAGTACCAGGGCGTTGACCCGGTCCGGTTCGGTGACGTTGACCGCATGGCCGCCGGTGGGCAGCAGCCGCACGCTGGAGTTGGGCAGCCGCGCCGCCAGTTTCTGGGAACAGGTCCAGGGCACCAGGGCATCGTCGCGGGTGGCGAGCACCAGGGCGTGGGCACGGATCTGGGCCAGCTCCGCCGGTGCCGGTTGCCAGGCCTGCAGGGCCGCCATCCGTCGCAGCAGATTGTCCCGGGGCGGAAAGCTCGCCAGCAGATAGGTCTGCTCCTGTTCCAGATGCTCGCTGTGTTCGGCGATCCAAACCGGCGGGTACAGGAACAGCGGCTGGGCTTCCAGATAGGCTTCCGGCCCGGCGCTCAGCAACAGCTTCCGCCGGACCGAAAAGCATCGTCGGGTGTGGGCGTTGGGCTCTGCCCAGGCGTTGATCAGCAGCAGGCTGCCAATCCGCTCCGGTGCCCGCCGGGCCAGTTCCAGCCCGATCAGTCCGCCCAGGGCGTGGCCAACGAAGTGGACCGGCCCCGGGATGTCCGCGTCGTCCAGCACGGTTTCCAGCTCCCGTGCCATGTCGGCGACGGTGTAGAACTCCGGAATCTCGCCCCGGCTGCGGCCGGTGCCAAAATGGTCGTACACCAACACCCGGTAGCGCTCGGCCAGTGCCGGGATCTGTGGGGCCCAGTAGTTTCCGGAACCCCCCAGGCCGGCGCTCAGGACCACGGTTTCCGCCGTCGCGGGGCCGTGGCACTGCCAATGGATTGCTGCCGCGCCGTTCATGGTTATTTGCCTATGTGCGCGATGCTGGCGATTTCCACCAGCGCGTCTGGTTTTACCAGGCCGCACTGGATGCAGTAGCGGGCCGGTTTCTCGCCGGGGAAGTACTCGGCGTAGACCTTGTTGACCGCACCGTAGTGATCCCAGTCGGTGATCATGATCATGTTGAAGGTCACGTCGTCCATGGTGCCACCGGCGGCTTCCACCACCCCCTTGATGGTTTCCAGGACATGGCGGGTCTGGGCTTCCGGATCGCCGACATGGACCACATTGTTGTCCTTGTCGAACGGCAGGGTGCCGGCGACGTAGAGCACGCCATCGGCCATCGAGCCGGGCACATAGGGGGCCAGCGGTTTGCCGGAGCCTTCGGGAATAATGGATGTCTTGGGCATGGTCAGTCTCCGTGAGTCAGGCGGTGGTCGCCTGGGGTTCGTGGGTTTCGGCCGGAACGTCTGCGCGGCCGAACGTCCGGCAGAAGTCTTCGGTGGTGGACACCCAGCCAAAAAAGGTTTCGATGTTGTACAGCGCTGCCTGCTGGACGAAGTCCGGCCCGGCCTGGTGGGTCGCATCGGCCAGCACCACCCCGAAATACTCCAGGAAGAAGCCGTCACGCAGGGTCGATTCGACGCAGACATTGGTGGCAATGCCGGTGAACACCAGGTTGCGGATGCCCCGGGCCCGCAGCACGCTGTCAAACGGCGTGTTGAAGAAGCCGCTGTAGCGGGGTTTGGGAATCACGATGTCGCCGGCCTGCGGCGTCAGTTCGTCGACCAAGTCGTAGTCCCAGGTGCCCTTGGCCAGCAGGCTGCCCTTGAGTTCCGGCTGCCGCCGCATGGTCTTCAGGGCGTTGGATTTGTACCAGTTCGGGGAGCCTGGGCCGCCGGCCTCGACGTAGTCCGGATCCCAGCCGTTCTGGAAGAAGATGACGGGCATGCCGGCGGCGCGCGCCGTGGCGATGGCCTTACGGATCTGGCGGATCACCGGCCCGGTGGCGGACACGTCGAATCCGGCTCGGTCCAGGTAGCCGCCGATGGTGGCGTAGGCATTCTGCATATCGACCACCACCAGTGCCGTTTCACTGGCCCGCAGATGCAGGGGCTCCGGCTTGCCCGGCAGTTCCAGCATGGCGTCGGAGCCGGTGTTCAGTGCGTACCCCGATTTTTCCGTTGCGATGGTCATACCGCTTGCTCCAGTTGTTGGGTGACGTGGCTCCGGCTCTTCATCCGTGGCTGGATGTACTTGCCAAAGTTCTCGATGCCCTCGACGAAGTCGTCGAAGGTCAGCATGACGCCGCTGACGCCCTTTACCGTCGCCACTTCGTCCAGCATCCGGGCCACGGACTCGTAGGAACCCACCAGCGTGCCCATGTTGATGTTCACCGCCGAGGTCGGGTCGGCCATTTGCCGGATGTTGGTGTCGGACTTGGAGGTTTTGTCCGCCGCGCCCTGCTCTCCCAGCCAGGCCACCGCTTCCTCGTCGACCCCGGCCTTGTAGTGTTCCCAGCGTGCCCGGGCGGCCTCATCGGTCTTGTCGGCAATGATCATAAACAGCGCCACCGAGCTGACCTCCCGGTTGGCGTTTTCTGTGGCCCGGACCAGCCGCTCCACGGTCGGTGCGAACGCCGTGGGCGTGTTCACGCCCTTGCCGAAACAGAAGTTGTAATCCGCGTACTTGGCGGTGAACGCCATGCCCGCCTCGCTCTGGCCAGCGCAGATGATCTTCATGTCGGCCTTGGGAATCGGGCTGACCCGACAGTCGTCCATCTGAAAGTACTTGCCTTTGAAATCGCTGCGGCCAGTGTCCCACAGGTCCCGCAGCACCTGCGCGTACTCGCCGAGATACTCGTAACGGGAGCCGAAAAATTCGTCGCCCGGCCAGAGCCCCATCTGGCTGTATTCCGGCTTTTGCCAGCCGGTCACCAGGTTGACGCCGAAGCGGCCGTTGGAGATGGAGTCGATGGTCGAGGCCATGCGCGCCACGATGGCCGGCGGCAGCGTCAGGGTCGCGGCGGTGGCGAACAGCTTGATCTTGCTGGTCACGGCGGCCAGGCCGGCCATCAGCGTGAACGACTCCAGGTTGTGCTCCCAGAACTGGGTTTCACCCCCGAAGCCGCGCAGCTTGATCATCGACAAGGCGAAGTCGAAGCCGTAGCTCTCGGCCTTCTGGGTGATTTCCTTATTCAGTTCGAACGTCGGCATGTACTGGGGCGCGTTCTTGGAAATCAACCAGCCGTTGTTGCCGATAGGAATGAAGACTCCGATGTTCATCTGCTCGTTCATCTGTTTCCCCTTAACAGTTTCTGCGTCGTGGCGGCACCGGGTTGTCACGGTGCGCTAACCGTCACCCCGACCAAAGCACAGCGCCGGCCAACATCGGTTAAATACATATAATTCAATTCGTTATGAAATTTTCAGGAATTTTTTCAGACCATTTGGTCTGTTTTAGAGCACTTGGTTTGTGCAGGACGGGCATTTTTGGGGCAGCGCCGGCGGTGGTGGCCTCAGGCCTATTCATGAGGAAATCCGGTGTTAGAATGTGCCTCCGGTTTATCCAGTGGAGAAACGCGTGAGTGTTACAAGAAGAGGCAGGGAATCCGCCAAGGCCAACCCGAGAAAACCGCAGCGCGTGCCCACCGCCGCGTCCATGAAACGCCGCATGCGCAATACCGAGATGAAACGGGGCGCGATACTGGAGGCGGCCCTGGCAGCCTTTTCCCAATACGGCCTGCACGGCACCAGCATTGATCAGATCGCCAGCCTGGCCGATGTCTCCAAGACCAACCTCTTCTATTACTTCAGCAGCAAGGAAGAGCTGTATGTCAGCGTGTTGCGCAACCTGCTGGACCTCTGGCTGAAACCGCTGCGGGCCTTTACCGAGGAACAGGACCCGGTGGTGGCAATCCGCGACTACCTCCGGGTGAAACTGGAGTTTTCCCGGGACCACCCCGCCGAATCCCGTCTGTTCTGCATGGAAGTGATGCAGGGCGCGCCGCTGATGCTGACCGAGCTGCAACAGCCCCTGCACGACCTGGTGGAAAACAAGATCGCGGTCATCCGCTCCTGGATCGACCAGGGTAAGATCGCGCCGATCGAGCCCTACCACCTGATTTTCACCCTCTGGGCCACCACCCAGCACTACGCGGATTTCCGTGTTCAGGTGGAAGCCGTTGCCGGCAAGACCCTGGAAGATCCGGCGTTTTTCCAGGAAACCCTGAACAGCCTGGAAACCCTGATTCTCGACGGCATTCGCCCTCGGACCTGAGGCGCGGTTTCCGCGCCCTGCCCCCCGCCCCCAATTTGTGCCTGCCATCAAACCAAGCGCTCTAATTTGGACCATTTGATCCAGATCAATTTTCAATGAAAACGTAAACCATTGATTTAAAAGGCATCAAAGAGCTGGCACGTTTGCTGCTACGTCCAGTCGGCGAGCGAGAAGAGCCCATCACTGGCGGTCGCCAGCCCTTCCTCGCGACAACCGACCTGAAACGAGGGCGTGCACCATGAAACTGCAACATGTACCCACCATTGACCTTGCCCCCTACTTCGAGGGAACCGCCGAGGGCAAGCGCAAGGTGGCGAAAGAGGTCGACCGGGCGTGCAAGGACATCGGCTTCCTGGTCATCACCAACCACGGCATTCCGCGGCAACTGATCGAACGGGTCTACAACCTGAGCCGTGAGTTCTTCAATCAGCCGATGGCGGAAAAGCGCAAGGTGGACCGGCCCAGCCCGGACATGGTTCGCGGGTACAGCGCCGTTGCCGAGGAAAGCCTGTCGTACTCCATGGAAGAGGCGGCCCCGGGCGACCTGAAGGAGTCCTTCTCCATCGGCCCCATTGACGTGCCGGAGGATGCCTACCACCGGGGGCCGGATGCGGGGCCTCATTTTGCCCCCAATGTCTGGCCGGAGACCATCGACGGCTTCCGGGAGGCCTACGGCGAGTATTTCGGCGCCATGAGCGATCTGGCCCGCTCCCTGATGCGCATCTTCGCGCTGGCGCTGGATCTGGACGAGCACTTTTTCGACGACAAGATCGACAAGGAAATCAGCATGCTCCGCACGCTGAGCTATCCGAACATGGGCACCCGCATCGAGGAAGGCCAGATGCGCGCCGGCGCCCATACCGACTATGGCAGCCTGACCATCGTCAAACCCGATGACTCCCCCGGCGGCCTGCAGGTTCGCAATCAGAACGGCGACTGGGTGGACGTGCCCTACGTGGACGGCAGTTTCGTCGTCAACATCGGCGACCTGATGATGCGCTGGACCAACGACCAGTGGGTTTCCACCCTGCATCGGGTGGTCAACCCGCCCCTGGACGCCGAGGCCACCCGGCCCCGTCAGTCCATCGTGTTCTTCCACCAGCCCAACTACGACGCCATGATCGAATGCCTGCCCAGCTGCCTGGGCGCGGACGGCCAGGCCAAATATCCGCCGGTCAGTTCCGGCGACCACCTCAAATCCAAGTTCGTGAAACAGACCACCTTCGGTGGCAGCAAACAGGAGGTGGCCTGATATGAGCACGCTTTCCTACGTCAACGTCTTCGCCCGGGACATCGAGGGGCTGAGCGGCTTTTACCGGGACCTGTTCGGGTTCCGGGACATCCCGGAAATCCGCTCCCCGATTTTCCGCGGGCTGGACACCGGCCGCTCCTGCATCGGCTTCAACGCCCTGGACGCTTACGAAATGCTCAAGCTGGACGCGTATTCGGACACCCGGGGCTGCAAGTTCCTGCTCAACATCGACGTGGACAGCAAGGAAGAGGTCGACCGCTTCGTGCCCAAGGCCATTGCAGCCGGCGCCCGCCTCGTCAAGGAGCCCTACACCACTTACTACAACTGGTACCAGGCCGTGCTCCTGGACCCGGAAGATAACGTGTTTCGAATCAACCACATGATGTAGAACCGCCCAACCGAAGGAAACTCACCATGAAAAAGATGATTTTCAGTGCCTGCCTCGCACTGGCCGGTTTCTTTGGCCTGATCAGCACCGTGAACGCCGAGGGACTGACCCTGGAAGGGCCGCCCAAGATCGCCATGCTGTACATCTCGCCCACCAACGACGGCGGCTGGACCCAGGCCTTTGATGAAGCCCGTCAGCGTCTGGAGAAGGACCTGGGTATCAAGATCCAGTACGTCGAGAGCGTGCCGGAATCCGCCTCCGCCATCCGGCCGGCGGTGGAACGCTTCATCAAGCGGGGCGCGAACATCATCATCGGAACCGCGTTCGGCTATTCCGACACCTTCAAGGCGTTGTCCGAGGAATACCCGAACGTGGCTTTCCTGAACGGCTCCGGCACCACCAACGGCCCCAACCTGCTGTCCTTCTATGGCCGGACCTACGAGAGCCAGTACCTGTGTGGCATGGCCGCCGCCGCGGCTTCCGAAACCGGCAAGCTCGGCTTCGTTGCCGCCAACCCGTTCGGCCAGGTCAACTGGACCATCAACGCCTACGCCATGGGCGCCCATGAGATCAACCCGGACGCCACCGTCACCGTGGTCTATACCGGCGCCTGGAACGACCCCACCAAGGAACGGTCCGCCACCAAGGCCCTGATCGACCAGGGCGCGGACGTGATCGGCCAGCACGTGGACACCCCCACGCCGCAGCTGGTCGCCCAGGAGAACGGCGTCTATGGCACCGGCCACCACCGGGATTTCCGGGAGTTCGCCCCGAAAGCCACGGTGTGCTCCTCGGTGTGGGTGTGGGACCGCTTCCTGAAGACCGAACTGGAGAAGATCATCGCCGGCAACTGGGTACCGAACCCCAACGGCGCGCTGCTCTCCATGCAGGAAGGCGGTACCGACATCGCCTGCTGCGGCCCGAACATCTCGGAAGAGGAAGAGGCGAAGATCATGGCCGCCCGCGACAAGCTGCTCAAGGGTGAACTGCAAATCTACGCCGGCCCGCTGTACGACCAGGACGGTAACCTCCGCGCCGCCGAAGGCGAGGTGATCCCGGACCCGGAACTCTGGCAGATGGACTGGTTCGTTGACGGAGTCATTACGCAGCAATGAGCAAGCAGAACGCGATCCAGCTGAGCGGCGTCAGCAAGACCTTCGACGGTTTCAAGGCTCTGGCCGACGCCAATTTCACCGCCAGGTGGGGCGAAGTCCATGCCCTGCTGGGTGAGAACGGCGCCGGGAAGTCGTCCCTGATGAACATCGTGGCCGGCCTGTACGGCCCCGAAGGCGGATCGCTGTTCATCGACGACAACCCGGTCAAGCTCAAAGGGCCGAAGGAGGCCGCGAAACTCGGCATTGGCATGGTGCACCAGCACTTCAAGCTGGTGACTCCCTTCACGGTGGCCGAGAACATTCTCCTGAACCTGGGGCATATCCAGACCAGCGGCCTGTACCGGGAGCGCCTGCGCCGGGTCACGGACGACATCCGCGCCATGGCGGCGCGGATCGGCTTCGACATCGACCCGGACGCCCGCATCGACCAGCTGTCCATTGCCGAACAGCAGCGGGTGGAGATCCTCAAGGTTCTGCTGGCCGGCGCCAAGATCCTAATTCTCGACGAACCCACCGCCGTCCTGACCGAGGACGAGGCGGAGCGCCTGCTCACCACCGTGCAGGGGTTCGCCCGGGAAGGTGCCGCCGTGATCCTGGTGACCCACAAAATGAACGACGTGCTCCGGTACGCCGATCAGGTCACCATCATGCGGGCCGGTCGCACCGTGAAAACCCTCAAACCCGACGCCGTCTCCGTAGACGAGCTGATCCGGCTCACCGTGGGTGAATCACCCGCCGGGCAGGACGCCTCGCCCGGCGGGCGGGCCCTGGGCGAGCCATTCCTGCGGGTCCAGGGGCTGCGCAGTACCGGTGGCCGCAGGGCCCTTAATGGCCTGGACCTCACCCTGAATCGGGGCGAGATTTACGGCATCGCCGGTGTGGGCGGCAACGGCCAGAGCGAGCTGGCCAACGCACTGATGGGAATACCGGAGGCGGTCAGCGGCCGGATGGAGATCGTCGGCGAGGGTGACCTGGCGGATTTCGACGCCGCCCGGCGCCGGGCTCTCGGCATCGCCGCCATCCCCGCCGACCGTTACGGAGCCGCCCTGGCCGGCCCCCTCTCCATCGCCGACAACTTCGCGCTCGGCGATATCCACTCCGGGCGCTACGGCCCGTTCTGGTACCTGAACACCCGCGCCATCGAGGCCGACGCCGCCGAGGCCGTGCGCCAGTTCGATGTCCAGGGCGTCCGGTCACTGAAACAGAAGGCTGCCCTGCTCTCCGGCGGCAACGCGCAAAAGCTGGTCATTGCCCGGGAGTTCAGCCACCCGCCGCAACTGGTTCTCGCCCACAGCCCCAGCCGGGGCCTGGACGTGAAAGCCACGGAAGCCGTGCGCGAGCGCCTGCGGGCGGCCCGGGACAACGGCGCCGCGGTGCTGCTGATCAGCGAGGATCTGGACGAAGTCATGGCCATGGCCGATCGGATCGGCGTGATGTCCGCCGGCCGGATCGTGGCCGAATTTTCACAGCCGGCAGACCGCCAGGCGATTGGCCAAGCAATGGTGAACCATGTCTGAACTTGCCTTACGACGACCATTGATCAACCGCAGATACACCCTGGAACTGCGCCAGCACATGGCTTGGTACTGGCAGGCCCTGATCCTCGGTGCCTCCCTGGTGCTCGGGCTGCTCGTTTCGGGGGCCATTCTGGTGGCGGCGGGGGTGCCCGCCGGCGAACTGCTGAACGAATTCGTGCTCTACACGCTGTTCGACGCACAAAGCCTCAAGTCCGTGCTGTTCCAGGCGTCGCCGCTGATCATGGTCGGCCTCGCCGGCTGCCTGGCGTTCCGGGCCAGATTCTGGAACCTCGGCCTGGAGGGGCAGATGATTTTCGGCGCCATCGGCGCCACCGCCATCACCCTGTGGGACATTGGCAGCCCCAGCCTACGCCTGCCCCTGATGATCCTCACGGCCATGGCCTGCGGACTGCTGTGGGCGGTGGCTCCGGTGCTGCTCCGGCTCAAGCTGCGGGTGAACGAGATCGTCTCCACGCTGATGCTGAACTACATCGCCGTCAATTTCCTGCTGCACCTGATGTATGGCCCCTGGAAGGACCCGAAGGATGCCTTCCCCTATTCGCCCAAATACGAGAGCTTCGAGCTGCTGCCGGACCTGCCCGGCGGCCTGAGCCTGTCGATTCCTATCGCCATCGGCCTTGCCGTTCTGGTGCTCTGGTTCGTCAGCATCTCCCGGGCCGGCCTGTACCTGCGGTTCGTCGACAAGAGCCCGGACGTTGCCCGTTCGGTGGGCGTGCCCGTGGCCCGAACCATCCTGATGGCGGTGCTTTTTTCCGGAGCCCTCGCGGGCCTGGCCGGGCTGATGGTGGCCGCCGGCCAGGAGGGGCGGCTGACCCATTCGTTCTACGTCGGCTACGGCTTCTCCGGCATCCTGATCGCCTTTTTGGCCCGCAACAACCCCATCGCGGCCACCTGCGCGGCTCTGCTGATCGCCACCCTGTTCGTGGCCGGCCGCAGCCTGCAGGTGTTCTACCAGATCCCGTTCGCCATGGTGCAGCTGATCCAGGCCGTCCTGGTCATCTGCGTCGCCTCTTCGGATTTCTTCATCCGGCACCGCATTCGCCGCGTTCAGGGGGGAGAATAGCCATGACTCTGATTACCAGCTGGATCGGCAACACTCCGGAATTCGCCGTTCCCTTCGCCCTCGCGGCCCTGGGCCTGATCATCACCGAAAAATCCGGCGTGCTGGCGCTGGGCGCCGAGGGTCTGATGCTGGTCGGTGCCGTGGCCGGCATCGGAGCCTATCTCACCTTCGGGCAGACCGCAGTGGCGTTGGTCATGGCCATGCTCGCGGCCGGTGTGGTCTCACTCCTGTTCGCCCTGATGGTGCTGGTGATGCGCATCAACCAGGTGATCTCGGGCTTGGTCCTGGTGTTCTTCTGCCAGGGCCTGACCACCCTCACCGGCACCCTCATGGGCTGGACCAACCAGCCGGTTCCGGGCCTGCCGGCCATTGCCCTGTGGCCACTGTCTGAACTGCCCTACGTGGGCCGGTTCTTCGTGCAGAACCTGGTGGTCTACCTAGTGCCGGTGATCTTCCTCATCGCCGTCTGGGCCCTGAACCGCACCACCCCCGGCCTGCGCCTGCGGGCGGTGGGCGAGAACCCCCAGGCCGCCGACGCCGCCGGAATTCCGGTGCTCGGCTACCGGCTCGCGGCCATCGTCATCGGTTCGGCCCTGATCGGCCTGGCCGGTGCCTTCATTTCGGTGCTCAGCACCAAGCTGTGGATTTCCAACATGACCGCCGGACGGGGCTGGATCGCGGTGGCGCTGGTCATCTTTGCCCGCTGGTCCCCCTGGAAAGCCCTGGCGGGCGCTCTCCTGTTCGGTTGCATCGAGGCGCTGATTCCCCAGCTGGCCGCCTCCGGCATCAAATTGTCCCAGTACTTCGTGTTCATGGCGCCCTATGCCATCACTCTGGGCGTCATGGTCTGGGTCGCCGCCGCCAAGCGCGAGAACCGCAGCCAGCCCGGCGCTCTGGGCACCCCGTTCATTCGGGAGGAGCGCACCTGATCCGGCCAGGCGCGCGCAGCCCCTCAAACAAGCGAAAGGAGAGAACGTTGAGCAAGATCCTGTTTGTTACCGGTGCTACCTCTGGCTTCGGCGCCGCCACCGCCCGTCGCTTCGCCCGGGACGGCTGGTCCGTGATCATCAGCGGGCGCCGCCTGGAACGCCTGAATGCCCTGGCTGACGAACTGGGCGCCCTGGTGCCCGTTCATCCCCTGAAACTGGATGTGCAGGACGCCGAAGCCGTCCGCCAGGCGGTGCAGTCGCTGCCCGCCGAGTTCCGCCGGGTCCATACCCTGGTCAACAACGCCGGCCTCGCCCTGGCCCCCGCCGCCATGCAGCAGGTGGCACTGTCCGACCTGCACACCATGATCAACACCAACATCACCGGTGTGGTCAACGTCACCCACGCCCTGCTCCCAACCCTCATCGAAACCGGCGCCGGCGCCAACATCATCAACATCGGCTCCACCGCCGGCCAGTGGCCCTACCCCGGAAGCCACGTCTATGGCGCCAGCAAGGCCTTCATCAAGCAATTCTCTTACAACCTGCGCTGTGACCTCCTCGGCACCGGCGTTCGCGTCACCGACCTGGCCCCGGGCATCGCCGAAACCGAGTTCTCCCTGGTCCGTAACCGGGGCGACCGAACCGCCGCGAACGCCGTCTACGACGGCACCGTTCCCCTCTCCCCCGACGACGTGGCCGACCAGATCGCCCACATCGCCAACCTGCCGGATCACATCAACATCAACCGAGTGGAAATGGTCCCCGTACGTCAGGCCTGGGGGCCGTATGAGATTTATCGGGAGTGAGGGGTGGAAAGGGAACTGAATGGTGCCCGGAGCCGGAATCGAACCGGCACGGCCTTGCGGCCGAGAGATTTTAAGTCTCTTGTGTCTACCAATTTCACCATCCGGGCATTTGGAGGGAGGCTTAGCGGGCCAGAATTGTATAAGGCCCTGTAGGCCAACGCAATTCGGATTCTCGGGCGCTCATCAGGCGGGCTTGGTGGCTCGGCCCAGGTAGAGGTAGCCGGCGATTTTCGGGGCCTTGGAGACGTACAGGTTGCGCAGCTCGACGATCTCGAAGCCGGCCTGGCGAATCAGCTCAGCGATGTTGCGGTTCAGGTGGCAACCGCCCGCCAGGGGTTTCCACACCGGTGTGAGGCGGTGCTGCCAGCGGCGGACCCGGGGATGCTCGGATTCACCGTGCTCCAGAAAAATCAGTTCGCCGCCGGGCCGGAGCACCCGTTTCATCTGCGCCAGTGCAGCAGGACCGTCCGGGATGGTGCAGAGGGTGAAGGTGAGCAGTACGGTGTCGACGCTGTTGTCGGCGAGGGGAATCCGTTCACCGGGCAGATCCAGCCATTCCACTTCAACCGCGGCACGCGCCAGATTTGTCCGAGCCTTGCGCCGCATGCCTTCGGACGGTTCCAGGCCGTACACTTTGGTCACCCGGCCCGGGTCGTAGAATTCCAGGTTGATGGCCGAGCCCATCCCCACCTCCAGCACGGTGCCCCGGGCCAGGGGTACCACTTGGCTACGCAGTTTCATCACTTGGCCCATGGAGCAGGCCTTGTCTATGATGTGTGGCAAAATTCGGTCTTCGTAGAAACTCATACGTGTGTCCGGAGCACCATCAAATTTTTTGAATGCGACAATCTGTCCTATCGGTTAGAGTGTCTTTTTTTGTAGCATGGTAACCATCTGCCGGTTATAACAACATAACAAACGGGACTAAGGCAGCAGCCGGATGGGTGCCATTGGTGTCCATTCATGTGATGTTTGGTTTTGCCGGAGGTTCCCAATGGAACTTGATCCTCTCATCCTATCGCGAATCCAATTCGCGTTTGTCGTGTCATTTCACGCCATTTTCCCGGTGTTTACCATCGGTCTCGCTTCCTACATCGCGGTGCTCGAAGGGCTTTCGTTCAAGACCCGAGACCCCGTGTGGACCAAGCTTTCCGGGTTCTGGACGAAGGTGTTCGCCGTGGTGTTCGGCATGGGGGTGGTGTCCGGCATCGTGATGTCCTTCCAGTTCGGCACCAACTGGAGCAACTTCGCCCAGGCCTCCGCCAACTTCCTGGGGCCGATTCTCAGCTACGAGGTGGTGACGGCCTTCTTCCTGGAAGCCGCGTTTCTGGGTGTGCTGCTGTTCGGGCGCGACAAGGTGCCGGCAGGGGTTCACCTGTTCGCCGCAGTCATGGTCGCCACCGGCACGTTCATTTCCTCGTTCTGGATCCTTTCGGCCAACAGTTGGATGCAGACGCCCGCGGGTGTCGAGCTGCGTGATGGCATGTTCCACGTCACCTCCTGGAGCGAAGCCATCTTCAACCCCTCCTTCCCTTATCGTTTCATGCACATGGCGCTGGCTTCCTTCCTTACCGGCGGGTTCGTGGTGGCCGGTGTGAGCGCGTGGTACCTGCTGCGCGGCCGCGAGGTGGAGGCAAACCGCAAAGCGCTGTCCATGTGCCTGTGGCTGCTGCTGTTCATCGCGCCGGCGCAACTGTTCGTCGGCGACCTCCACGGTCTGAGCACTCTGGAGCACCAGCCCACTAAGGTGGCGGCGATGGAAGGTAACTGGGAGACCTCCCGCAATGTGCCGCTGCTGCTGTTTGCCATTCCTGACCAGGAAAACCAGACCAATCACCTGGAAATCCCCATTCCCAACCTCGCCAGCTTGATTCTGACCCATGAATGGGACGGTGAGGTTCCGGGCATCACCGAAGTTCCGGTGGAGGAGCAGCCGCCGGTGGCCATCGTGTTCTGGAGCTTCCGGGTCATGGTCGGTATCGGGGTGCTGATGATCCTGTTCGCGCTAACCGGGCTGGTGCTGCGCAGGAACGGCCGCTATTGGCAGGCGCCCTGGTTCCTGCAGGGGCTGAGGTTTATGAGTGTGGCGCCGTTCCTTGCGGTACTCACCGGTTGGTTCGTCACCGAAACCGGCCGCGCGCCCTGGCTGGTGTACGGCATCATGGATCAGGCGGAGGGGCTGACGCCCTCCCTCACCGGTGCGATGGCACTGTTTACCTTGATTGGCTACATCGTGGTCTACGCCCTGGTGTTCACCGCCGGCCTGTACTACCTGATGCGGGTGCTGTACGTGGGTCTGGAAGACACTTATGGCGAGGACGAGCATGAAGCCGAGCGGCCCATGCGTCCGTTCTCGGCGACCCATGTTCCGTTCGAAATCGACCAGGCCGGTCACGGCGACTCAGCCAAGCAAGGGGGGCACTGATCATGGAAATGTTTGACTTGGCCCTGATCTGGGCGTTCATTATCGGCTTCGGCATCATTATGTACGTGCTGATGGATGGCTTCGACCTTGGTGTTGGCATCCTGTTTCCATTCGCGCCGAACGAGGAAGCCCGGGACACCATGATGAACTCGGTGGCGCCGGTCTGGGACGGCAATGAAACCTGGCTGGTGCTGGGGGGCGCGGGGCTGCTGGCGGCGTTCCCTCTGGTGTACACCATTTTCCTGCCGGCACTGTACATCGGTGTGTTTCTGCTGCTGGCGGGCCTGATCTTCCGGGGCGTGGCGTTCGAATTCCGGTTTAAGGCCCGTACTTCCCGCTATCTCTGGAACTGGGCCTTCGCCGGGGGCTCCACGGTGGCCTCCTTCGCCCAGGGCGCGGTGGTCGGCGCCTACATTCAGGGTTTCGAGACCGCCAACGGCGTTTACGTCGGCGGCGCGCTGGACTGGCTGACACCGTTCACCGTGCTCACCGGGCTGGGCATGCTGGTGGGCTACGCCCTGCTGGGGTCCACCTGGCTGATCATGAAGACCGAGGGGCATCTGCAGGCGTGGGCCTATCGCATTACCTTGCCCCTGCTGGCCGCGGTACTGGTGATCTTCGGCATCATCAGCGTGTGGACGCCGTTCGTGGATGACATGGTTCGCGAGCGCTGGTTCTCCAATCTGAGCATCATCTGGGTACTGCCGGCGCTGACACTGATCTGTGCTTTCCAGATCTACCGCGCGGTTCGCAACCGCTTCGAGGGCATGCCATTCGTGGCCACCATGGGGCTGTTCATCACCACCTACCTCGGCCTGGTGGTCAGCCGCTGGCCCTACGTGGTCCCGCCGGATTACACCCTCTGGGAAGCGGCGGCGGCGCCGGAGTCCCATCTGTTCCTGTTGCTCGGCCTGCTGTTCGTGATTCCCATTGTCCTGACGTACACCGCCTGGACCTACTGGGTATTCCGCGGCAAGGTCCGCGCTGGCGAGGGCTACCACTAAGTGCCGGCTCCGGAACAGCGTGAGGTCCGTCGCTGGCTCTCGGAGCTCGCTGCCGAAGGCCGCCCCTGGATTCAGGGTACCGTGCTCGCCGGGACCCTGGCCGGGGTGGCCACCATTGTTCAGATGGTTCTTTTGGCCTGGGTCGTCCACCAGAGCGTGGTCGACCGGGTTCCCGCCAATGAATTGACCACGCCCCTGCTGGGATTGCTTCTCACACTCGTCCTGCGGGCACTGTTCCAGGGGTTGCAAAGCCATCTCGCGGCCCGTTGCAGTGAGCAGGTACGGCGCACGGCCCGGACTCGGATTCACCGGCATTGGCGCAGCGCCGGGCCGATTGCCCTCGGCCAGCAGTCCGCAGGCGCCCTGGCCCGGGAGTGGATTGACCACATTGAAGCGCTTCACGGCTATTTCGCGCGCTTCCTGCCCCAGATGCGACTGGCCGCGATCATTCCGCTGATGATTCTGGCGCTGGTATTCTGGCTGGACTGGCTGGCCGGCGTGTTCCTACTGCTGTCGGCTCCGTTGATTCCGCTGTTCATGGCGCTGGTGGGCATGGGTGCGGAAAAACTGAACCAGCAGCATTTTGAAACCGTCAGCCGCCTCTCAGGGCAGTTCCTGGACAAGGTGCGGGGGCTGACGACCCTGCAACTGTTTGGCCAGACCGAGGCCGCGGCCAGACAAATCGCCGCCCGCTCCGACCGTTACCGGAGCCTGACCATGAAAACCCTGCGGGTGGCGTTCCTATCCTCGGCGGTTCTGGAGTTCTTTGCTTCCGTGGCGATCGCCGTGATCGCCATTTATATTGGCTTTGGCCTGCTGGGCTACATCACCTACGGTCCTGCGCCGGAGCTCACCCTGTTCAGCGGTCTGCTGATCCTGTTGCTGGCGCCGGAATTCTTCCAGCCGCTGCGAACGCTGTCCCAGCATTACCATGACCGGGCCGCGGCCCTGGGGGCAGGCGGTGAGATTCTGGCGCGGCTGTCGGCCCTGCCCCGGTCGTCCGCGCTACCGGCGCCCACCCCGGCAGCCCCCCCCGGCGACCCGCAGCGCATTGAATGCCAGGCCGTCGCCTTTACCCATCCAGGTGCGCCGGAGCCCCTGTTTTCCGGCCTGTCGCTGAGCATCCGTCGGGGCGAGACCCTTGCTCTCACCGGCCCTTCTGGCGGTGGTAAATCCACGCTGCTCAACCTGCTGGCAGGATTCCTGGTGCCGGACGCCGGGCAGGTTTGGGTGTTCGGCCAACCCGCCGGTCAGTCCCCCTTCGGCTGGCTGGGGCAACGGGGGTTTCTGGTACATGGCAGCTGGGCCGACAACCTTCGCCTGACCGCACCGGAGGCCACCGACGTCGCCATCGAAACGGCGCTGCGACGGGTTGGGCTCGGTGACCTGCTGGACAGCCGCGAGGCGGGCATTCACAGCCCCGTTGCCGAAGACGGTCGCGGCCTCTCCGGTGGTCAGGCCCGGCGCCTGAGTCTGGCCCGGATCTTCGTCGCCGACTACGACTTGATCCTGCTGGACGAGCCGACCGCCGGCCTGGACGCGGACAGCGAGATCTTCGTTCTGGAAAGTCTGCACAAGCTCTCCGAAGCCGGCAAAACACTGGTGTTCTCCACCCACCACCCGGCGCTGCTCAGGCTGGCGGACCGGGTGCTGACCGTGCAGCATGGGGAGGTCCGCGATGCGTGAGTTGCTGCCCTGGCTGGCCTTGATCTTTCAGCGGCCCAGGCGTTTGCTGGCCGGTGCTGGCCTGATCCTGCTGACCCTGCTTTCCGGTATCGCCCTGCTGGCGGTGTCCGGCTGGTTCATCACGGAGACGGCTTTGGTCGGGCTGCTGCTTGCGGCGGGCGTTCAGGCCTCGGTCAATCTCTATGTTCCTGGCGGGGCCATCCGGTTCTTCGCGGTGTCGCGCACCGTGGCCCGCTACCTTGAGCGGGTGTACAACCACGACACGGTTCTGCGACTGCTCACGGATATCCGGGTCGCTCTGTTCCGGCGCCTCGCCCGGACCGGCCCGACCGCCCGCTACCGCATGTCCAGCGCACAGTGGCTGTCGCGCCTGACCACTGATGTCGATGCCCTGGATACTCTGTACCTGCGACTGATTGCACCGGCCGCCCTGGCGTTGGTGGTTTCGCTGCTGGTGGCATTGCTGGCCTGGATTCTGATCGATGGCCGCGCCGCCCTGCTGGTGGCGGTGTGCTGCCTGGCCGCCTTCGTTCTGGCGACCGTTGGCGTGCACCGGCGCTGCCACGCCATGGCGGCGACCCAGAGCGAACAACTGGAGCAGCTAAGAACCGGTGTCATCGAACACCTGGACGGATTTTCCGAGCTGACGGCCTCCGGCCAGCTCCATCCCCAGGCAACGGCCTTGCTGGAAGAGGCGGGCCGCATCAATCAGCATCAGGCGCGGGTGGAATCCCGGGTGGGCTGGCATCAGGCCGGCACCCAGCTGCTGATCAACCTGTCTGCGGTGCTTGTGCTCTGGCTGGGGATTGAGGTTATGGCGGCGGGCCGGATCTCCGGACCGGTACTGGTGCTGATGCCCATCGCCATTCTTGGCCTGGTGGAGGTGTACGCCATGTTGCCGGACGCATTTGGCAAGCTCGGCGGTACCCAGGCATCCGCTTCCCGGCTGACCCAGGATACCCGACCCGCTGCCCCGGAAGACACCCCCGAAGCGGTCTCGCCACCCCAAGGCCATGCCTTGGTGGCCCGGGACCTATCGGTCCGGCATCCGGGCGCGACACCCGTCATCACCCATTTGGATCTTGATCTGGAAAACGGTGAGCGGCTGGGAATCGTGGGGCCCTCCGGCTGCGGGAAGTCCACCCTGGCGGATACCTTAGCGGGGTTGCTCGCCCCTGCCCGGGGCACTTTGGCCACACGTCCCTGCGCCTATCTGACCCAACGCACGGTGCTGTTCGACGACACCCTCAGGGCCAACCTGCGGCTTGGCAGTCCCGGCGCCACCGACGAACAACTTTGGCAGGTTCTGGAGCTGGTGGGCCTGGGTGACCGTTTTGCCCGCGAGCCCGAGCAATTGGATACCTGGCTTGGCAACACCGGTAGCCGCCTGTCCGGCGGCGAAGCACGACGCGTGGCTCTGGCACGGGTGTTGTTATGTTCCGCGCCGCTGGTCATTCTGGACGAGCCCTTCACGGGTGTCGATTCGGACACCCGGGAACGCATCGTCAAACGCCTGGACCGTTGGCTGGAAGGGCGCGCGGTCATCGCCCTTGCCCACGGCCCGGATGCCCTGCCGGGCACCGATCGGGTCATTCACCTGTAACCGGGTTAACGGGTTTCCACCACCTCGAAGCTCAGTCCGGCTCTGGAGCGCAACCGCTCCAGCAGAGCGCCGTCGAGCAGTGAGGCCGGGGTCCAGAACCCTCCAGCCTGATCCGCCGGGATGTCGAAGGCCAGGGTCATGGCCGCCTCCCCGAGCATCCTGGCGGTGGACCCGTATCCCGGGTCCCGGTCGCCGGTCACCTTGGTGATCAGGGTGCGGCCATCTTCGGTGCGGCCAACAAAGCGCAGGTCGTAGAAGCCGGCCTCCTGCGCCTCCGGACTCGGCCCCTCGCCGGGTTGGGGCACCCATTTTTCCAGCAGCCAGCGGCTGGGTCTGAGCGCCGAGGCCGCGAAGAACGCCGCCAGTGCCGCCGTCACGCCGTAGGCCCGTGCCCGACCCGCCAGGCCCCGGCCGGTCATCATGGCCTCGTCGTAGGTAAATTCCCTGCCGTAACGGGCCTGCATCAACGCGTTGGAGCGATGCACCACCCGGGTGTTGATCGCACCCATCACAAACGGGGCGAGCCAGGCGTCAAAAGTCGGGTCGTACTGTGGCGACTTGAGACTGGGCTGGCGCGCTTCGGAACGGTGCTCCGGCGGGCAGATGGAAAAGGGATTGGCCAGTTCCTTGCGCAAGGCCGAATCTGAGGCGGCTTCCCTGGCGATGTTGATCATTGAGGCAACGGTGCCACCGGACAGCCCGCCCTTGGCCACCTTCACCCGCATCCGCACGTCTTGGCAGGGGCGGCCAAAGGTCTGTTCCGCCTGCTGCTGTAGAAACCAGACCCCAAGGTCCGACGGAATTGAGTCAAAACCGCAGCAATGCACGATCCGGGCGCCGGATGCCTGTGCCTGGGCCTCGTAGCGCTGAATCATCCGGCGGATCCACTGTACTTCCCCCGTGAGGTCACAGTAGTCGGTGCCGGTGTCGACGCAGGCGCGGACCAGCGGCTCGCCGTACAGGGCGTACGGGCCAACCGTCGATACCACGACCCGGGCCTGTTGGCATAGGGCCGCCAGTGACTGATCATCCGAAGCGTCGGCGATCACCACCGGCAGGTCCTGGGCCGCCGGGCCAAGGTCTCCCTTGAGCCCGGTCAGGCGAGCCTCCGAGCGGCCGGCAATCGCCCAGGATACCTCCCGGTTCAGGCCGTAAGTATCCAGCAGGTAGCGGGTCAGGATCCTGCCCACAAAACTGGTGGCGCCGAAAACCACTAGATCGTACGCGGCGTTGGTTTGCTGAGTCATGGCAACGTCTCTTTGTCGATTGTCTGTCGCCATGGTACCAACTTTGGGTACCGGAGCGAGTTCCCCGGGATCCCTCTGGTTGCCGTCCGCCGGGCCAATCGTTTGCTGGTGACACTGGGGCACACTGGTTACCCTGTCGAGGACGACAAAAGCCGGAGGTCCCCCTTTGCAGACGCTGCTATTCATTTTCACGCTGCTGCTGGCCCTGGTCAGCGCCTATCTCTGGTGGCAGGTGCGTATGCAGCGCCGGACCATCGAGAACATGCTGACGGAGGAATCGCTGGACAATCTGGAAGAAGCCCCGGAGATGATCCTGACCCTGAGAATCCGGGACCCCCTGGTGCTGGCCAAGCGGGAATCCCGGTCGGCCCGGATTCTGGCGGACCGGCTGCCGGTCATGGTCACTAAAATGGTGTATCAGGAAGTGATGAGGGAACTTGAGCAGGAGCTACAGTCCCGGGACATCGACGTCGACATGCGCATTGAATACCGGTAACTGAGGATGACGGCCATGCTGACCGACCTGGCAAGCTGGCTGCTGGTCGCCGCCGGCGCAACGCTGAGTACCTTATCCCTGCGACAACTGGAAAGCTCGTGGCGAGACCTGAGGCGGCTTCGAGCCCATCGCCGGGTAGCCCGATCGGCGATACAAAAGAGCCGGATGGACCTGCTGGAAGTGCGGAACCGGGCCAAGCTTCTGGAAGACACCGTTGCCAGTGGCACCCAGGCCGTGGAAAAGGTGCACCAAGCGATTTCCAGCACCACATTCGGTCTGATCGACCTGTTGTCCCGGGACGACGCCACACGAGCGAGCGCCCGCCGGGCCCGTCGCAACCACGACCGCAAGCGGCGGGATCTCTACCAGGCAGTCCGGACCACCAATCGAGCCCTCCACGTGCTGGCGGAAACACTGATTCTGGATCGCGCGGAGAAACGGGTGATCGAGAAAAGAAAAAAGGCACCCTAGGGTGCCTTTTTCAGAAAAGTCAAAAGGTTAAAGAACCTTTTTCAACTCTTCCTCGAGCTGCGGAACCGCTTCGAACAGGTCCGCAACCAAGCCGTAATCCGCCACCTGGAAGATCGGGGCTTCTTCGTCCTTGTTGATGGCCACGATCACCTTGGAGTCGGACATACCGGCCAGGTGCTGAATAGCGCCGGAAATGCCTACTGCGATGTACAGCTGCGGAGCCACGATCTTACCAGTCTGGCCCACCTGCATGTCGTTGGGAACAAAGCCGGCGTCCACTGCCGCCCTGGAAGCACCGACCGCAGCGCCGAGCAGATCGGCAATCCGCTCAAGCATCTTGAAGTTCTCGCCATTCTGCATGCCACGACCACCGGAAATCACAATATTGGCGGAGGTCAGGTCCGGACGGTCGGATTCAGCCTTCTGTTCGCCTACGAAGGAAGACAGGCCCGCATCCTTGACGATGTCCAGGGCTTCAACCGCAGCGGAGCCCCCTTCGGCGGCCACCGGATCGAACGCGGTCGGACGAACGGTGATCACTTTGATGCTGTCGTTGGACTTGACGGTGGCGATGGCGTTACCGGCATAGATCGGACGAACGAAGGTGTCCTCGGATTCGACGCGGATGATGTCGGAAACCTGGGCAACATCCAGCATCGCGGCCACGCGCGGCATGAAATCCTTGCCGGTGGTCCCGGCGGCAGCGAGGATGTGGCTGTAGTTCTTGCCCACTTCGGCGACCAGCTCGGCCAGGTTCTCAGCGAGGAAGTGACCGTACACGGCGTTGTCGGCAACCAGGACCTTGTTCACGCCCTCGGCTTTGGCCGCGCTCTCGGCAACAGCGCCACAGTTCTCACCGGCGACCAGAACGTCGATGTCGCCGCCGATGGCCTTGGCCGCCGCTACCACATTCAGGGTCGCCTGCTTCAGGCTGCTGTTGTCGTGTTCAGCAATTACCAGAATGCTCATTTAGATCACCTTCGCTTCGTTCTTCAGTTTGTCTACCAGCTCTGCTACATCGGCTACCTTGACACCTGCCTGGCGCGGAGCCGGAGCTTCAACCTTGAGGGTGGTCAGGTGAGGAGTGATCTCAACGCCCAGATCAGCCGGCGTCATGGTATCCAGCGGCTTTTTCTTGGCCTTCATGATGTTCGGCAGGGAGGCATAGCGCGGCTCGTTGAGACGCAGGTCGGTGGTCACCACCGCAGGAAGGTTCAGGGATACGGTAACCAGGCCACCGTCCACCTCACGGGTAACCTGAACCTTGTCACCTTCAACCACAACTTCAGACGCAAAGGTACCCTGTCCCATGCCAGCCAGAGCCGCCAGCATCTGGCCGGTCTGGTTGTTGTCGGAGTCGATGGCCTGCTTGCCGAGAATCACCAGTTTCGGCTCTTCCTTCTCGACCACCGCCTTCAGAAGCTTGGCCGCTTCGAGAGACTGTACCTCTTCATCGGTCTCGATCAGGATACCGCGGTCCGCGCCCAGTGCCAGCGCGGTACGGATCTGCTCCTGTGCCGCCTTGGGACCGATGGAAACCACCACGATTTCACTGGCAACGCCCTTCTCTTTCAGGCGAACCGCTTCTTCAACAGCGATTTCGCAGAAGGGGTTCATTGCCATCTTGACGTTGGCAAGGTCAACGCCGGTGTTGTCCGGCTTGACACGCACCTTTACGTTGTAGTCGATAACTCGTTTAACAGCGACCAGAACCTTCATAGATTCCTCGTTCTTCTACGATGGGTTGAATGACTCGCAATCCTCGCGGAGAGCCCGCCACCTACTCTATTCAAGTGCGCACTAATACTGACGGCAAAGGTCAGTAGGGTCAATAGCCCCAACCGACGCGCCAGGACTGCTGTCACGGCCAGTTCGCCGGTGTTGACCCGGCCACGCAGTGAGACGATACTAAAAATCGACTCAAAACACACGATATTTCGGTGTACGCGTACAATGCCAAAGCTTCCGCCAGATTTCAAACAAACGTTTGTTTGACTCCCCGAATACGGTATGCTTTTGCTCATATAAGCCGCGCGAGTCGGCTACAGGTTGTCGTCTGCAAGCCCAATTAACGGTATGATGGCGGCCCAGAATTGGCCTGCGGGCACATAACTATTTCCAACAGAAGCTGTTTGAGGAGACCAACGTGGAACGCGAATCGATGGAATTTGATGTTCTGATCGTCGGCGGCGGCCCTGCGGGCCTGTCGGCAGCCTGCCGCATCATGCAACTGGCGCAGGAAGCCGGCGAGGAATTGACCGTATGCGTGGTGGAAAAAGGCTCTGAGATCGGTGCCCATATTCTCGCCGGCACGGTGTTCGAGCCCACCGCCCTGAACGAGCTGTTCCCCGACTGGAAAGAGAAAGGCGCTCCGCTGAATACTCCGGTAACCCGTGACGACATTTTCCTGCTCAAGAATCAGGAAAAGGCGATTAAGATCCCCAATGCCTTTGTGCCCAAGAACATGCACAACCACGGCAACTACATCATCAGTCTCGGCAACCTCTGCCGCTGGCTCGCTGAACAGGCGGAACAGCTGGGTGTCGAGGTGTACCCGGGCTTCGCCGCCGCCGAAACCATCATTGAGGACGGCCAGGTCAAGGGCGTGATTACCGGGGACATGGGGGTCGCAAAGGATGGCTCCCACAAGGATACCTATATGCCGGGTATGGAGCTGCGCGCCAAATATACCCTGTTTACGGAAGGCTGTCGGGGTCACCTGGGCAAACGTCTGATCCGCGAGTTCAAGCTGGATGAAGGCAAAGACCCTCAGCACTACGGCATAGGTATCAAGGAACTTTGGGATATTGATCCGGACAAACACGAACCGGGTCTGGTTATTCATACCACGGGCTGGCCGCTGAGTGAAAGTGGCGCAACCGGCGGCTCTTTCCTCTACCACCTGGAAAATAGCCAGGTTTATGTGGGCCTGATTACCGACCTTTCCTACAGCAATCCGTATCTGAGTCCGTTTGAGGAATTCCAGCGCTTGAAGCTGCATCCGCAGATCCGCAAGTACCTGGAAGGCGGCAAACGTGTATCTTATGGTGCCCGGGCCATCGCCAAAGGCGGCTACAATGCGCTGCCGAAGATGAGTTTCCCCGGCGGCCTGCTGCTCGGCTGCGATGCCGGTACCCTGAACAGTTCCAAGATCAAGGGCTCGCACACCGCCATGAAATCCGGCCTGCTGGGTGCCGAGGCCGTGTTCGAGGCCCTGAAGGAAGGCAAGACCGGAGAAGAAATCACCAGCTTCCAGAAACGCTTCGAGGACAGCTGGCTGTACAAGGAGCTGTATGAGGAACGCAACTTCGGTCCGGCCATGCACAAGTTCGGTAATGTGATTGGCGGTGCCATTGCCTTCTTCGAGCAGAACATTCTGCACAGAAGCCTGCCGTTCACCCTCCATGACACAACGCCGGACTATGCAACACTGAAACCCGCGGCAGAGTGCAAAAAGATCGACTATCCGAAGCCGGATAACAAGCTGACGTTCGACCGCCTGTCTTCGGTGTTCATTTCCAATACCAACCATGAGGAAGACCAGCCGGTACACCTGAAACTGGCCGATCCGGACATTCCGATACGGGAGAATCTGCCGAAGTATGATGAACCGGCTCAGCGTTACTGCCCTGCCGGGGTTTATGAAGTGGTGGATGCCGAGGACGGCAGTGGCAAGAAGTTCCAGATCAATGCCCAGAACTGTGTTCACTGCAAGACCTGTGACATCAAGGATCCAGCTCAGAACATCACCTGGGTAACGCCGGAAGGCGGCGGCGGCCCCAACTACCCGAACATGTAAGGGTTCGGGATATGGACAGAACAGCGGCTCTTCGGGGCCGCTTTTTGTTGGGTATCGGCGACCACCAGATAATCGGGATAGGGGGGAACCAATAGGTTCCGCCCCTCCCACACCACCCGGCATGCGGGTCCGCACCGGGCGGTTCGAGAAGTTGAGGTTTCACGAGAG